>Ga0335077_10007273_pt1 | contig 13695 bp, 8 predicted proteins | sample Lox_Sample_31_FD_207151 | JGI IMG/M metagenome (GOLD analysis project Ga0335077, IMG submission 207151) | Soil microbial communities from Loxahatchee National Wildlife Refuge, Florida, United States - Lox_Sample_3.1 | ecosystem: Environmental > Terrestrial > Soil > Wetlands | place: USA: Florida...
TTGTAATTCGAGTTAGATACCGATTCCTGGATGGTCATCGACCCTCCACTTTGATTTACCGGCTGTCCGGACGCGTTCAAAGAGGTGATCGGTGAAATGGGGCGCACGCCGCCGATGCCCTGGTTGTAATCGCCGATAAGGCGCAGATGGCGGCCCTGGCTGCCTACATAGGCGATCTGCAGAATGGTGCCGGCGACCTCGTGCTGAATATTGAAGTTATACGACAGTACCTGTCCGCTCTTGAAATTGGGATCCACCAGTTGCAGCGCGGCGCCGACGCCGGGGGGCGAATTGAAGGGCGCCGCCAGGTTGATGTTCTGCGTAATATTGACCGATTGCGAGAAGGGCGGGTTCGAGCCGAGGCCGGTTACGATGTTCGTCACCGGCTGGTCGTAGTAGTAGCCGGCGCCGGCGCGCACGACGGTCTTGCCTTTGCCGAAGGGATCCCAGGCGAAGCCGACCCGCGGGCCGAAGTTGGTGAACTGCTTTTGATAGGCTTCGTCGATACCATTGGTGCCGATGCGGACCAGCGCGCGGTTGGCGAAATCGAAGACGCTCAGACGGTCATGAATCTCGCTGGGGACGCCGTTGTACTCCCAGCGCAGGCCGAGATTCAGCGTGAGCCGGGCACTTATCTTGAAGTCGTCTTGCACGAAAGTGCCAATGGCGTTCACGCGAAGCGCGGGGGTGACGGGCAGCGCCGTTTCGATCGACTGCGAAGGAGTGGCCGCAAGGAACGCGGCAAGCGATGGGAAGAGAATGGATCCGCCTGTGCCGCCGTTGAAATTGTTGTTGCGGAAGCGGCGGTACTCGGCGCCGAACTTGATGGAGTGGCGGCCGTGCAGCCAGGCGGCCGTATCGGAGTATTGGAATGTGGTATCGCCGCGGCCCTGCGGAAAACCGGTAATGCCTCCGAACCACGGGGTCCCGCTGTTCAGGCTGCCGACTTCGATCTCGGGCATCACGCTGGACGGCGAGGTCATTCCAAAATCGGCGGGATTGCCGTTGAAGGCCTGGGTAAAGGTGATGTGGACACGGTTGAGTCCGGCGTGAAATTCGTTGGTCACCGTTGGCGAAAAAACGTGAATGTAGCCGAGCGCGATGAGGTAGCGCTGAGCGGGACGAAGGTCGCCGAAACCCGGCAGGTTGTTGCCTTGCAGAGTAGGCTCGGTGCGCTCGTCGCGGTTGATGATGAAGCTGCCGAAGAGATAGTTCTTCTCGTTGATGTTGTGATCGATGCGGCCGGTTTCCTGGTTCAGAGTGCGCTGCCGCGCGGCCGTGCCCACGAAGTGGGTGCCGGTGCCGTCATTGGCTGGGGGGACCAGGGTGAGGAGTTTCTGTATGACCGGGTTCGTCGCCGCGGCACGCTGATCGGGCGTGGGCACCAGCGTGTTGATAGTAGCGACTTCGCGGCCGCGCCGGCCTTCGTAACTGTTGAAGAAGAACGTCTTGTTCTTGATGATAGGTCCGCCCACGCTGTATCCGAAAATATTGCGCTTGAATGGCGCGATCGGCCCCGGAGGATCGAAAAAGTTCTTGGCGTCGAAGATGTTGTTGCGCACGAACTCGTAGGCGGTGCCGTGCAGCCCGTTGGTGCCGGATTTGGACACGCCGTTGATCACGATCCCGGCGTTGCGCCCGTACTCGGCGGAGAACGCGTTGGTCTGGACCTTGAACTCCTGGATCATGTCGATGTTCGGCTGAAACGTGATCTGGTTCTGCACCATGTCGCTCAGGTTCATGCCATCGACCACGTAGTTCGTGGAGTCTTCCCGGGTGCCCGACGCATTGATCCCCGAAATCCCGATGCCGCTCGGCACCGCCAGGAAGGTCCGGTTGTTGGTGCTGGGCACAACCGTGCCCGCCTGCAACAGGGCAAGGTCCAGGAAAAAGCGCCCATTGAGGGGGATCTCGACGATCCTCTTGTTCTCCACCACCGAGCCGAGGCTGGATGTTTCGGTTGAGACTGCGGCCGGTTGGGCGTCGACGTTCACCACCGTCGTAGTTTCGCCGACCTGCATCGTCACGTCGAGGCGGAGACGCTCGTCCACCGCGAGCGTGATCCCCGTCTGCGCGTATGTCTGGAATCCCTTCTGGGTAGCTTTAAGTTTGTAAGTCGCCGGACGCACCGTTGGGAACTCATAAGAGCCGGCGCTGTCGCTGAGCGTCTGCTGGCTGACATTTGTGTCGAGGCTGGTCAGGACCAGAGTTACTCCTGGAATGACGCCGCCCTGTTGGTCCTTAACCGTGCCCACGAGCGCCGCATTCTGCGCAGCCAGCGGGAACGCCGGTAAAATCAGTAACACCACTGGTAACGCAGCCGGAATTCGCTTGAACATAGTTCCTCCCCTCGCTGTATCGAGACTAGTGGTTACAGAATAACAAATCTGTTGACGCCCGAGGTGCGCAACCGTTGCCTCCAGGACGCTCTTTTTACAGGCCGCAGGTGAGGAACGAGACGTTTCGCGCCGGGCCCGTGCTAGCGTTATGGTTGATGCGAGGACACATAACTATTGGGGTTCTGGTACTCCTATCCGCCGCCGCGGCTCGTGGACAGCAGGCGGACGAACTGGAAGCCGTGGTCGCCACAGACCGGGGAACATTTCGCTTCGAATTCTTCCCGGACAAGGCGCCCAAGCATGTCGAACACTTCATCAAGCTGGCTCGCGAGGGTTTTTTCGACGGCAGCGCCTTTCATCGCACCGTGGCTTACGGGATCATTCAGGGCGGCGATCCGCTGCTCAAAAATCCCAAGACCCCTCGCAATCTGTGGGGCACGGGCGGTCTGAACCAGCTCGCCGCCGAGTTCAGCGACCTGAAACACGAGCGCGGAACCGTTTCGACGGTGAGCATCCCGGACCGCAAGGACAGCGACGGGGCGCAGTTCTTTGTGTGTATCAGCCCGCAGCCGCCTCTGGACGGGAAGTTCTCCGCGTTTGGCCGCGTCACCGAAGGCATGGACGTGGTGGAGAAGATTTCGCAGTCCGCGAACGCTCCCGACGGGTTGGCCGAAAAGCCGGTGCGGATTCTGGAAGTGAAGATCGAGAAAAAGAAGATACAGCCGTTCCTGAACGCCGCCCCCGAAGAATTGCGCAAAACCGTCATCATGAAAACCACGATCGGCACAATCAGGATCCGCATGGAGCCGGACTGGGCTCCGAACCATGTGCGCAATTTCCTGATGCTGGTGGACACGGGCTGGTATAACGGCACGGCGTTTCACCGCATCGAAAAGGGATTCGTGGCGCAAGGCGGGATGGGGAATACCCGCGCCGGCGGAGCGCCGCACCCGGCTGATCGCTGGGTCCACCCGCTCAAGGGCGAGTTCCGCGCGGATGTGCACCATGTAAGAGGGATCGTCTCCATGGCCCGTTCGGACGATCCGGACTCCGCGACCACCAGTTTTTTTCTGATGCTGGGACCGGCTCCGCACCTCGACGGGCAGTATTCGGCATTCGGCCGGATCGTCGATGGCATGGAAGTCCTGGATGCGTTCGAGAAAGCCGAAGGGCGAATCGAGATCGTGGATGCCCGGATCGAGTAGGGCCGGTGAAGCGGCCCGCGGGTGCGATAATCTGTTTACTACGGTCCCCAGCGAGGGCAACGGAATGGAGCGGATCATGAGGATGAAACTGCCGGGCGGGTTGTTCGCGATGACAGTGCTGCTGTCCCTGATAGGGCACGCTCAGGAGAAACCGGCCGCGCCGCAGCCGGCCGAAGCCGACGCCTGCTATCAGAAAGGTGTAGCGCTGATGCAGGCAGGCAAGCTGGCCGAAGCCGAAGAGGCGTTCCAGCAGGCCGTGGAGCTCGACCCCAGGAACACGCGCGCGCTTATGGGCCAGGTGGAAATATTGATGGCGCGGAAAAAGCCGCAGGAAGCGCTCGATCTCCTCCAGGATCAGGTAACCAAGTATCCGGAGCGCGTCGATTTCCGGCTCGCGCTCGGCAATGCGGCCGTGAGAGCGGGCAAGTACGATTTGGCCATCGACGCATACCAGGAGGCGCTGCCCCGGCTCGACGGCGATTCCAAGGCGAAAGGCGATCTGTACCTCCGCATGGGCGAGACCTACCGGCGGAAGGGCGACATGCAGTCCGCGATAGCGAGTCTGCGCCAGGCGAAGCAGCTTCTGCCGGATAGTTCCACCGTGGGCGGCACCCTGGCCGTCGCCGAGGCGGCGGCCGGCCAGACGGAGGAGGCCGAGCGGCAGTACCGGGCGGTGCTCCAATTGGATCCGGAGAACGCCCTGGCGATGAATAACCTGGCCTACCTGCTGGCCGAGAACGGCGGCGACCTCGATGAAGCGCTCGCGCTGGCCCATCGCGCCCGGGACCTGCGTCAGGATCTCACCGAGATCCACGACACGGTCGGCTGGATTTACCTGAAAAAGAACATGGTGGGCGCCGCCATCGGAGTATTTGACGCAATGGTGCAAATGGAACCGCGGAATCCCACCTATCACTACCACCTGGGCAAGGCGCTGCTGGCGAGCGGCGACAGGTTTGCGGCGACTCAGCAGTTGAACGCGGCGCTGCGGTTGAATCCATCGGAAGCCGAGGCGGAGAAGATTAAAGAACTGCTGCAAAACTCGTCGCAGTAAGTTAACTTCGGTTATCAAAACGTGGGTATTACCCTGAGTTTCTTGACTAGTTGGACTACTTACCCTGGTTAAAGTACGCCCAGGGGAGTACCACAACTATCGCCACGAAGCTAAAGCCTTTATCCTGGAAGAGTGAAGTTACGGCTGCTATTGGCGCTGGCTTTGTCCGCTGGATCCTTGTACGCGGATACCATCGTCGTCACGGGTGTGGACGCGCCACTGGGGATGCAGCAGAGTCTGTGGATCGACGAGAAGGGTACGGCGACCCAGCTCTATTGGGCGGGCGGCATCAACGCCAACGTCGATAATACCTACGTACGCACGATGTGGTGCGTGCAGTTGTTTGTCGACATCAGTCTCGGACAGACCTACAAAACGACCATCGATTGGGCGGACACGCCGCAATTGCAGCGAGTCGCCTGGATGGTGCAGAACATTGCCCCTGGATTGAGCACCCAAACTCAGGGAGCCGCGTTCCAGCTTGCCGTGTGGGACATTATCGAAGACAATGGCGACGGCTTTGCGGTTGGAGCAGGCAACGTATATCAGTCCACCTCGACCACAAACCCGACGAACGCAGGCGTTCTGACCCTGGCTTCCCAATACGAAACGCAGAGCGTGGGCCATGCCTTCAAATATGAGCCGGTTTACCACAACGTGACCGTCGCCGACGGGACCGCCGTGCAAAACCTGATCGGGCCGGTCCCTTACGACGGCGGACCGTTCGGGACCGCCCCGGAACCCGCCGATGCGGCCCTGGTGCTCAGCGGCCTGGCGCTGATCGGCGCGGGTTGGCGAAGCACGAGGCGGCGGAAGCAGACGGGGTAGCTACCGCGACAACGGGTATCCTTCAACGATCCAGAGATCGCTTTGCGTCTGAGCAACCGAGGCCGCCAGGCTCTTTCCGTCCGGCGCCAGGCTCAGGCGAGCACGATACGTCGCCCCGCCCGAAATGGTGAACTCGCCCGTATAAGTGGCGATATCGCGCACCGTGCCGCCCGCGATATCGATCGCCTTCAGAAACGCGTGGCCGCCTTCGCGGCCGGCCGCGTAGAGAGTCTTTCCGTCGCGGGAGAAAGCAACGGCGTTGGTGTCCAGGGCCGGCAGCTTCCGGCGGCGCTGGCCGTCCGCAGAGAAGAGCTGGATGCCGTCGCGGGCTTCGCACGCCAGCCAGTCGCCCGCGGGCGACCATTCGAGCGGCATGAGGCACGTCGGCGCGCCCGGAATCACCCGCGGCGTCATGTTCGCACCCACGCCAACGATGGCCGGCTGCCAGGGGCGGTCGCGGTGCATGAGCCCGGCAATGGAGTTGCCGTCCGGCGACCAGGTCGGGGCCACAATGTAATCGGCCGCCAGGCGAATGGGAGCTCCACCCACAAGCGGCTCCACCCAGATGGTGGTGGGTTCGTTGGTGGAGGAACGCACGAAGGCGAAGCGGCTGCCATCCGGTGAGAACACGGGATGCGCCAGGCCGGTGGTGGTGCCCGCGGGAAAGTCGCGGGGGGTGACCAGGGGGCGGTCGATCGCCGCCTTCACATTGTGGACCCAGATCTCGCTCGTCCCGTCGCGGTCGGTCGAATAAAGAAATTGATCGCCTGCCGGCGACCAGGAAGGCGAGTACGTGTTCCTGCTATTGGCGAGCAAGGTGCGGGGCTGGCCGCCGTCGAGCGGAAGCTCGAGCAGATCGAAATCTTGCGCCACGCTCGTAAACACGGCCCGGCGGCCGTCGGGCGAAAGGGACGGCTCCTCTTCGCCGTGAGCGCTGGCCGTGAGCCGGCGCAGGTTTTCGGCCTTGAGGTCGGCCATCCACAGAGCCGGCTCGGATTCGCCGGTGGAGAACGACAGCAAGGCATGGCGGCTGTCCGGCATCCAGCTTGCGCGCGGCACCCAATTGAATTCCGTTCCCGCGAACAGGCGCCGCGGAGCGCCGCGGCTTTCCGGGAAGGGCAACAGCCAGACGGCGGGCGAAACGCCGGCGGCAATCAGCAGAATCGAAGTGCCGTCGGGCGAGAAAGACAGGCTGTTGCCGGAGCTATCGAGGGGCACGGCGAACGGCGCGGGCTTGTAGGGCCGGGGCGCGGCCGCCCGCGGCGAGGAGATCCAGACCGACGCCTGCACTTCTCCACCCGCTTCGGTGGCGCGCCACAGGGCCACGGCCTTCCCGTCGGGTGAGATGGCGGCGCAGCTAAGGTCCTCCATGATGCGCGTAGAGCGGCCGCCGGCCGGGCTCACGCCCCACAACTCGCCTTTGCCGGCGCGTACGGTGTAGTAAACCAGCGTGGAATCGGGCGACCAAAACACGTTCCCCACAGCCGCTTTCGACCGGGTGAGCTGGATGGGCGTAGGCGCATCCAGGGCGCGCACCAAGAGCTGCGGGATGCCGTCGATGGTCTTAAGGTACGCGATGCTCTTGCCGTCGGGACTCCAGGCGCCGCCGCTCTCAGGCTCATGGTCGTTGGCGAACGGGGTGAATCGGTAGCGCGCCAGGTCGAGGGGCGCGGCCTCGCGGAAATGCGTCGTGGCGACCAACGCCAGGGAGACGGCTAGAATCGCGGCGGCCAGCGCCCACAGCCAGACGCGCCGCGGCGGCGCGGACAGCGCCGGCGTCCGTGTGCTGCTTCGCGAGCCGGCGCCGGACGGGCTGATGGTTCGCAGTGCAAAAGCCAGGTCGCGCGCGGAATGGAATCGCCGCTCGGGTTCTTTCTCCAGGCAGTGGAAGACAATCTGACGAAGGGCGGGCGAAAGGGTTTCGGGAAGCTCCGGCGGATCCTCCCGGAGAATCGCCGTCATTGCCTCGGCCGCGGTCTCGCGCCGGAAGGTCTGCTGGCCGCCCAGGCATTCGTGGAGGACCAGTCCGAGGCTGAAGATGTCGCTGCGCCCATCGACTTCCCGCGCCATGACCTGCTCGGGCGGCATATAGGCCGCAGTGCCGAGCACGGCCCCCGGCGAGGTCCGGGTCAGGAGTTTGGTAGCATCCTCATCCGCCGGTCCGGGCGGCGCGATATACTTGGCCAGTCCGAAATCGAGGACCTTGGCGCGGCCGTCGCGGGTGATCATGATGTTCTCGGGCTTGAGGTCGCGATGCACGATGGATGCGCCGTGCGCGGCGGATAGCGCGTCCGCCACCTGCGCTCCGATGTCGGCGGCACGGCTCGGCGGCAGCGGGCCACGGGCGATCATCTCGCGCAGGCTCTCGCCTTCTACCAGCTCGCTGACGATATAGGACAGGCCTTCCTGGTCGCCCGTGTCGTAGATGGAAACGATGTTGGGATGGTTGAGCGCGCTGGCAGCTCGCGCCTCGTCCTCGAAGCGCAGGCGGCGGTTCGTGTCGGCGGCAAGGACCCGGGGCAATACCTTGAGGGCGACCGCGCGGTTCAGGCGGGTGTCGCGGGCCCTGTAGACCTCGCCCATACCGCCCGCGCCGAGGAGGGAGACAATTTCGTACGGGCCAAGTTGACTTCCAGGGGAGAGCATGTCGCCGGTAACCATGGTAACCCGCGGCCATTTGGCTCCTGCGGTTGGCGGCGGTCAGTACCGGCTGAACCAGTCCAGCACGCGTTGACGGTAGGCCTCCGGTTCGGTCATCAGGGACGCGATGTGGCCGGCTCGTGGAACCTCCCAAAGCTCGGTGACGGCCGGATTGAGTGCGTGCAGGGTGCGGGAGTGGCGAGGTGGAATGTTGTCATCTGCGGCGCCGTGAATCAGGAGGACCGGGATGTGGGTGGCGCGGATGGAATCGGCGGGCGATGCTTTCCAGAGATCGATGCCGTAGCGAGCTCGCCCATACAGAACGCCGAAATGGATCAGCGGCCAGGCGGCCATCCGGCTTGCCAGGCCGCGTTGAGCCAGCCGGTCGTAAGCGATCTCTTCGAAGGTGGCAAACGGGCAATCGGCAACCAGCGCGCGGAAGCGCGGCTCCGCGGCCAGCGATTCGATCAGGATGGCGGCGCCCATGGATTGCCCGAGGCCATAGAGACGGCCGACACCCGGTTCGTGGAGCATCAGATCGGCCCAGCGGTGAATGTCTCCGGACTCGCGGACGCCGTAGCTGATGATCGACCCGCCGCTTTCTCCGTGGCCGCGCGAATCGGGGAGTAGCACGGTGTAGCCCGCGCGCAACAGGTAGGGAGCGTGCCCGCTCATGCCCATCCGGGTGTCGGCGACGCCGTGCAGGAGGATCACGGCTGCTCCATTGGATTGTTGGGGGGTGAAGATCCAGGCCTTGAGAGGCACGCCGTCACCGGCGGCAATTCCGGCGGCATGCCAGGAGGCGGCACCCTGGCGCGCGATTGCCTGCGCCGAGGCCGGCATCGCCGGGTTGTGATTCCAGACATGGAAGGCATTCTCGGCGAGAACGGCCGAGCCCGCGGCGATGCCGATCAGCACCGCGATGGCGATCCGGATGGCGCGGAGCATCTACCGGTTCCTACGCACCGATGACGGCGTTGGTTCGCCCGCCGTGGACTTGAATGGCTGGATGGAAACTGGGGAGCGCTTTCGCCCGGCGGCCCGCCGGTCCAACGTTCGCGCCGAAGTCGCAGGCTCCGTGACGCTGAGAGTCATTCTCAACTCGACGGAGCCTGCGAGACAGCGCGGACACCGGACACACCTGGAAGCGGCGTTGTCGCGGTGGGCCCGAGATAAGGCTCATTCTACAGACCGGTGCTCCGGAGCCGGCGCCGCACATAGAGAAAACCGGCCCAGCAAACCAGCGCTGCCAGACAGACCGCGGCCGTTTCCTGGGGGGGCGCCTCTTCCAGGAATGTCCACGTGATCCGGCCATTGGCGAACCGGAACGACATCGGGAGCATCGTAAGGAAAATTGCGAAGCCCATCAGAACTCCGCGCCACCGTAGCAATTGTTTCGTCATATTTAACGTCTCCTTTTCGTGAGTCGGCCGCAACCCGGCAGACACTTCCGGCAGCGGGTTGGCGCGCAATGCTTCCACGGTACGGGCGAAGTCCGGATCCAGGCGGAGGAACTCCTCCACCAGGGCCACGGTATCGGCGCTCGCCTCGCCGGCGAGGTAGGCCGGCAGCAGGTCATGGATGACATTTGGCGTTATGTTCATTGTTCGGATACCCCCTGGTTGCGGATCTGTGCGAGCTTCAACCGGCCCCGGTGAACTTTCACTTTGACGGTGGCGACCGGCAGGCCAAGAGCGGCCGCAATCTCCTCGTAGGACAAACCTTCGTCGGCCCGCATCAAGAGGGCCGTGCGGTCCACCTCCGGGAATTGCTGCAAGGCGCGCAATACGCGGCCAAGCTCGTCCTTCACCTCCACGGTTCGGAACGCACTGGGGCCGGCGTCAGGAAGGGTCTCGTGCACTTCATCGAGGTCCTGGCGGCGCGACTGCCGCCTGCGGTCCATCAGCCAGAGATTGCGCGCGATTGTCAACAGATAGCCTTTCACGGTCGCCAACCGCACCGGCTCCGGCGAACTCCAGACCCGGACGAACGTCTCCGAGGTGATGTCGTCCGCCAGCGCCGGGTCACCCGAGAGATACAAGGCGAAGCGGTAAACATCGCGCGAGTACCTCTCGTAAAGATCATGAAATCCGGTCATGGCAGCGGTCGTGGCTCACGTAAAGAATATGCGCTCACTCCCGGAAAGTTTCGACGTTACATGAGCGACACGGTCGCCACGATTGCTGTCGCGTTTGGCGCTGACCGAACACGGAAGCAGGATCGTCAATGGCTGGTTTGAGCGGTCCTCCGTCTGGAGCTTTCGATGGCTTTGAAAATCGGAGTGTATGCAAACCTGTCGGCGAGACGTGTCAGGACGCCGCCGAGGGACGCATTCTGATCCGAGATTTGCCGTACGATGCGCGCGATCCGTTCCCAGTCCAGGCAGACCACAGCCTGTTCCAGTTCCTCGAACTGTTCCGGGGGCAGCGACGCGAGGTCCTCGGGGCGCATCGTGACGTGCGGATCAGCGGCGTCCGTCTGCGGGATGGCCTCATATAGGTAACGAACGCCCAGATGCCGGGACATGCATTCAAAGATCTCCCTCGGGCGGTACGGCTTGCGCAAAAAGTCATCCAGGCCGGCGGCGAGGACTTGCTCGCGTTCCGAAGCGAAGGCCGAGGCAGTGACGGCCACGATCTTGACCTCGCTTCCGCCTTCCAGCTCGCGAATACGCTTGGCTGCTTCCAATCCGCCCAAGCCGGGAAGATGCAAATCCATCCAGATGAAGTGTGGGCGCCAGACTCGAAAAGCTTCGACTGCCTGTAGGCCATCCTCCGCGCCTCGCACCTGGAATCCGGCGGCCCGAAGCAGGCGGTCGAGCAGAAGCCAGTTCTCCTGCTGATCCTCCACGATCAAAATGCGGTATTCGGGCTGGCCGGGTTCGAGGCCGGTAACTTGTTCCCCGTGCAAGGTCTCAGCCAACAGCTCCGACGGATCTGCCGTTTCCGCGGGTACCTCGACGTGGAACCGCGTACCCCGGCCGGGTTGACTCTCGACTTGAATGGTTCCACCCAAGACCTGCACGAAGTTCCGGCAAATGGCGAGCCCCAGTCCGACACCCTGCCTGGGTCTCCTCCCGGCCTGGACGAAGGGGTCGAAGATGCGAGGTTGATCCTGCGGAGCAATGCCGATACCCGTATCCTCCACATCGAAAACCAGCACGACTTGCCCGGAGCCATCTGCCGGCCTGGCATCCAGCCTCACGACGACGCTTCCTTTGTCGGTATACTTCACGGCGTTCCCGATCAGATTGGCCAGAACCTGGCGGAGCTTGCCCGGGTCCGAGCGAACACACCAAGGCGCGTTGGAAGATAGGTCCAGTGTCAGCTCCAGGTTCTTGGCTCGTGCCCGTTCGCGCATCATGTTCACGGCATCGTTCACAAGCGCGTGCAAGCCGAAGGCCACGCTCTCCGCACTGACCCCGCCGGTCTCGATCTTCGCGGTATCCAGGATGTCGTCTATGAGGGAGAGGAGGTGCTCGCCGCTATTGCCAACGATTTCCAGATCCTTGCGATGCTGATCGGACAGGCCGCCATCCGTGCGCACTATGGCGGAAAACCCGAGAATGGCATTCAACGGAGTGCGCAACTCGTGGCTCATATTAGCGAGGAAAGCGGTTTTCGCCCGGCTGGCTCTCTCGGCCTGATCGCGAGCTTCGACCAACTCCGCGGTGCGCTGCTGCACCAGATCTTCCAGGTGATGCCGGTATTCCTGGAGCTCGGCTTCCACCACCCTTGACTGGGCCAACGCGCGCTGAAGAGAGGAAAGAACCGTCGCAACCGGCACCACGCCCATCAGGGTGCACTCCAGCAGCAGAAGCCAGATCCCGCTCGGCAGGCCCTGGAAGTAATGCAACGGGCCAACTCCGATGGTCTCGAGCACCGCCATAGTCGTCGCGCTTCCGAGGCAGGCGGCGGCGGTCCAAAGGGCCGGCCTATAGCCGAAAAGCCAGGCCGCGGAGACAGGCAGCGCGATATAGACCGCCAAACCAACGTGGTGGATGCCGCCGTTGAAGAGGATGATCAGCGTATACGCCAGCCAAACTCCGGCGAGGTAGACGGTGCCCGCCGGACGAAGCAGACCGCGGCGAAGCAGAATCAGGCAGGTGCCGGGCGTCAGAACCAGTAAGGCGTTGACGAATACGACGAAGACGAATCGTTCCTGGAAAGGCTGGTTGCGAATGGTCAGGAGCATCCCGAGTCCGGCGTGGATGGTGAACAGTAGTTGGAGGCCCCACAGCAGCGCGTAAAATGTTCCTGCTGCCGGTTGGTCCGCCGCGGGTCCCGGGAGACGCAAAGCTCCTGCAATCCTCCGCATGGCTCTTGAGTGTGGCGATGTAACTTCCACCGGAAAGGTCCGGCTCCAATATCTCGTATCAAGGTATCATGAAGCAAAGTTAATTTGTGCTCGGGGGAACTCGTGATTCGCTGGAATCTAAGGTTTTTCAAGGTTCTGTTGATCGCGTCGGCTGCTGTGCATTGTTCCGGGGGCGCTTTGGCGGCGGAAGCGGTTGGGGGCACGGTTCGCGACGAATCCGGCGGGTCCATCCCAGGAGCCAAAATCGTCCTTACGGAGCAATCCAAGGGCCTGATCCGCGAGTCTGAAACGGACAGTAACGGGTCGTTCCTATTCTCTTCGGTGACCGCGGGTGTTTACTCATTGAGGGTCGAGAAAGCCGGCTTCAAGACTCACCAGGTGGACGAGCTGACGGTTGAGGTTGGCGAAGTGGCGTCGGTGCCGATTACCTTGGTGGTCGGGGACGTGCACACCGTAATGGTCGTCTCGCGTCCTTCGCCCGTGGAACTGGACAGCGACTCCAATACGACGGGCTCGATAGTGGATTCGAAACGCGTGCAGGAGCTGCCTCTCAACGGCCGCGATTTCCTGCAATTGGCCTTGCTGGCGGGTGGCGTCCTGGATCTTAGCCCGGCCAACAACCTGTCCACGGCAAATGTCGGTCCGCCTTCGCGAGCCGTCATCCTGCCAGGCACCTTTCCCCACTCGACCGCCTACTCGTTGAACGGCATCAATCTCAGCGGATCGAGAGACGGCGAACTGGCGGCTGGATTCTCGATCGCGGCGATCGACCAGTTCATGGTGCAGCAGAATTTCTTGATGCCGGACCAGGGATCGGGAGCCGGTGTGGTCGATATCGTTACGAAGAGCGGGAGTAATCAGTTTCACGGCGAGGCCTTCGAGTTTCTGCGGAACCGCGAATTGGACGCGAGGAGCTTCTTCGCCGCCACAACCGAAGACTTGAAACGAAACCAATTCGGCTTCGCGGCGGGAGGTCCGCTCCGGCGCAACAAGCTTTGGTTCCATGGTTTCTACGAGGGAACCCGCGAGTTGACCGCGTTTTCCACCGCGGGATACAGCCCTACCCAGGCGATGTTCAATGGAGAATTCGCCGGCGCCGGCCATACAATTTACGACCTGGACAGCTATTCTGCCGGTTCCAACAGCCGAACCCCTTTCCCCAACAACACAATCCCGCCGGCACGAATCAACGCGGTAGCCAGGAACCTGCTTCCCTACTATCTGCCCGGCTCCAGCCTGGCGGACAGGCCGAGCAACGTTTTCGGAAATCCCCGCAATACTCTGAACGATAATCAGGGCGGCCTGCGAGTGG
>Ga0335077_10007275_pt1 | contig 13694 bp, 12 predicted proteins | sample Lox_Sample_31_FD_207151 | JGI IMG/M metagenome (GOLD analysis project Ga0335077, IMG submission 207151) | Soil microbial communities from Loxahatchee National Wildlife Refuge, Florida, United States - Lox_Sample_3.1 | ecosystem: Environmental > Terrestrial > Soil > Wetlands | place: USA...
GCCAGCCGGCGGAGCCACTTGTGATGCTCGGCGAGGACGAACGGTCCGCCCCCCTTGGCGATCGAGTCGCGATAGCCCTGTTCGATGGCCTGGCACGCGACCTTCCGGGGTATGGCCAGATGCTCTCCGCCGATGGCCAGATAGGCGCTGGCGAGGAGTCGCACGAGATCCACGGTGTACGCCGCGGGCCACGCCTCGTCGAAGTCGTTCACGCCCCAGATCAGGCGGCCTTCCAAGTCTCGCCACGTGCCGAAATTCTCCACGTGCAAGTCTCCGACCCCCAGCACCTGCGGGGCCCGCGCCAGTTCCGGACAGATGATCGGCCACCACTGGGCCCAGCGATAGAATGTGGCGCGGAAAAATGGAAACGGAGACTCTGCCATGAGCCGGTGCTTCAGTTGCACATCGGAGCGGATCAGGTGGACGTGGTGGCCGGCCCACTGTTCGAAGGCGGCGGTGGACTGGACGACGTCGGCGATTGCTTTCACGTTTCGCCCTCCGACGCGAGCCAGCCTCGCCAAGTTCAGCACGGCCGAGCGACGGTGACGAGGCTCACAGGCATCTTACGTCAAGTGCCCTTGGGAACGCACCCGGCCCTGAGCCACGTCGGCCGGCCGGCGGCATCCATCCGAAGGCGTCGGCCCAACGGCAGCGTCGGCCCGACCTCTTCCCGAGATCGACTCGCCGGTGCTAACCTCGACGCCTACTACCAGAGGTTGGGCTGGCGGACGTCCCGCGTCGAGGCGATAGAGACCAAAGCCAGGAGGCTACCGCATGGGCGACGAGCAGGTCATCGAGACGGCCACCGGACTCGGATACGTCGACATCGTCGAAGGCACGGGCCCGCGCCCCAAGGCGGGCGACTCCGTGAGCGTCCACTACACGGGCTGGCTCAAGAGCGGGCAGAAGTTCGATTCGTCCGTCGACCGCGGGCAGCCCTTTGTGTTCCCCATCGGTCGCGGGCGCGTGATCAAGGGCTGGGACGAGGGCGTCGCCACCATGCGCGTCGGTGGCAAGCGCAAGCTCCTCATCCCCGCCCACCTGGGCTACGGCGACCGTGGCGCCGGCGGCATCATCCCCGGCGGCGCCACGCTGATCTTCGAGGTGGAGCTGCTCGGGATCGAATCGGGTTCGAGCTAGGGCGCGCCGCGCGGTCGAAGCGCTGGCTCTCGCCGCTCGCACTGTTCCAGCATGCGCGAGGATCGGGTAGTATGGACGCGGCAGACAATCGCAGGATCCATAGAGCGGAGGGTCCCATGATGAACGACTCGAAGACGCCGACCGGGCAACGGACAGAGCTGACCCCTCCTGGCAAGCTCGCGTACGCCACGCCGACCACCGCGCCCCTCGTGGCCGGACGCCGCTCGTTCTTCAAGTATCGCGACCTCGGGGTCACCGCCGCGAGCAGCGGGAAGATCCGCGCCCAGGTCACGATCGGCGCGGACGGGATGACTCAGCCGACCGGGTGGCACTACCACGTCTGCGAGGGCCAGTTCGTCTACATGCTCAGCGGATGGGTCGATCTCGAGTTCGAGGACGGCCAGAAGCTGCGTATCAAGGCGGGCGAGTCCCTCTACATTCCCGGCGGGATGCGGCACAACGAGACGGAAGCTTCCCGGGACCTGGAGCTTCTGGAGATCTCCGTCCCGGCGGACATGGGCACGGTGGCCTGCGACCCGCCCGAGGGGTGGCAGAAGCAAGCATGACCGCGCGCTGACCGCACTCGATCAGGACTTCGGCGGCGCTCGACGGGCCGGCTATCGCGCTCGTCGGGCGCCGCTCGCTGAATTTTGCGCTGACGACTCGATCGAATTGCTCGGCTCGCTTTCAGTCTCGTTCGCTGAGCCGTTCCGCCCAGTCGTCCGGCATCAGGATCTCGCGCGTCACCCGGCAGGGCGGATGCCCCCACGAGGGAAAGTACGCGTGCTGGGGGACCTCGAGGTCGGCGCCGGCCACCACCACCGTGATGTCCTCCGGATCGCGGAGGGCGGGAATTTCCTGGCTTCGCGCGGCCTGGGTCACCCACGCCGGCCACTCCGTGGCACGCACCACCGAGTGGATCCACGAGCGGCGCCACGTCTCGGTGGCCAGCCGGCCGCGCGCGTGAAGATAACGCTTCACGTCGGCCTTGTCCCAGCCCTCTCGCGCCAGCTTCCGAGCGACGAAGGGCGCCAGCAGCGCCGCCACCTTCCCCTCGTGGAGCATCGCGAAGAGCGACGCCGCCGATCCGATCACGCTGGCCAGCTCGTCGAGGCCTCCGGTCACGTTGATCGCGCTCTCGGCGCGCAGCACCGTCACGGTGCTCTGCTCCGGTCGATAGCCGAGCTCGATGTGGAGCGCCGGCCACGGGCTGTCGTGGGCGCGCTCGGCGACGCAGAGCGTGTAGCGCCCTGGCTGGCCGAGTCCAGCGAACGACACGGCACCCGGCCAACCGCCGCCGATGTTGTTCAGGACGAGCCGGATCGCGCGCCCGATGGTGGCGTTCGCGCGCCAGCCCGGACCCAGCGCGCCCCACTCGGCGTTGATCCCGAGCGCGGGAGCGACCGGTCCGTTGACGATGAGCAGGGGCGCAACGTTCTCGTCCGTGGTCTGCACGCCGCGCAAGTTGAACGCGGGATCGACGATGGCTTCGATAGCGGCCACGACGACGGGGAAGTACTCCGGCCGGCAGCCGGCCATCACCGAGTTGGCGGCGACCTTCTCGAGCGTGGCGACGCCGCCGAGCGGGGCGATCTCTCCGAGCAATTCCTCGCGTGGACGTGCGCTCCACGCCAGCGCGGCGTCCACGCGCGCGAGCGTCGGCGGCACGATGGGGAGTCCGTCGGTCCAGCCGCGACGGGAGAACAGATCGGCGACCGCGGCGTCAGGATCGGCGTGGCGGACCACCTCCACGCGCTGCCGAGGAAACTGCCCGGCGAGCGGTGTCCGGGCAAGGAGCCCTTTTTCCCGGGCGCGCTCGGCGAGCGTGTCATCGATCCACTCGCCGGACGCCCGCACGCCGGCGGGCACGACGACCCAGAGCGCGGCGGTCACGTCGAGGCCGAGATCGGCGGTCCTTCTCGCCTTGCCGCAAAGGGGGAATCGGTCAGCGTGCGCGAACCTCGGCGAGCAGCGTCTTCCACGCGCGTGGCAGCGACACGCGTTTGGTCGTCGGGAATCCCAGCATCCCGTTGTGAGCGAAGCTGTACGCGTTGGTGCGGAGCGGATCGCCGCTCACCGCGATCGTGATGTCCTCCGGCACGCACACGACGGGAACGAGCCGGCCAGGGTCCTCGGACTCGGCGAACACGGCCGGCGCCCTTCCTGCGCGCACCAGCTCCAGCAGCGTCGGCCGGCCGGGCACGAGATTCGTCCACTCCCCGAGGTAACGCTCGAACTTCCACGCGGGGATGCGCGCGGACTCGAAGAGCCGGCGCTTGAGCTCCGCCTTGGAGAGGCCGGACTTGGCGAGGGTCTCGGCGAGGACGGGGCTCAAGATGAGCAGCGGTTTCTGGGTCCCGGTCGCCATCCCCACCGTGAACATCAGCTCCCAGCCGACGTCGCGGGCGATGGCGTCGCCGAGATACGGGATCATCTGATCGGCGGTGGTGCCGAACACCGACGCGATGACGCCGCCACCCGTGTAGCGGGAGATGGTGACCGCGCTGTCGCCGGTCACCCCCTGATCCTCCGCGATCGTGGTCCAGCCGATCTTGCGGATCACCGCCTCGTTCTCCGCCAGGACGACGCGCCACGTGTTGCCGAAGGTGCCCTTGTCGGTCTTGTGGTGGAGGAACCCGGCGACGTTTCTCAGGTAGAGGCGCCAGAACCTCCCGATGGTGGTGTTGGCATGCACGCCGTCGCGCATCGCGCCCTGCCTGAAGTTGAAGCCCAGCTCGCCGATCAGCGGCCCGTTCAAGACGATCAGCGTCTCCGCGCCGGGCGTGTTGCCGCTGTGCTCGACGCCGTAGCCGGGATCGGCCATCGCCTCGACCAGGGCGACCAGGACCGGCATGTATTCCGGGCGGCAGCCGGCCATCACGCCGTTGACCGCGACCGTCCAGACGGTGGCACTGCGGCGATCGGGCAGCAGCACGCCGATCTCCTCCTCGGGCGCGCGGTCGGTGAAGCGGAGGAACTCGGCCACGCGCTCGCCCGTCGGCGGCACGATGGGCAGCCCGTCGCTCCACTCGTTCTCGTAGAAGAAGCGATTGACCTCGTCGAAGGTCCCCGCGAACACGACGTCGAGTGGAGCCGGCTCCTTCGCGCCGTGAGGAGGCGACGGCGGTTTCTCCGTCAGGCTCCGCACGACACCGTCGACCGTGACCGCGGCGACGTTCCGGTCCAGCTCTTCGAGCGTCTGTACGTCGACGTGTCCGGGGACGACCGCCGACGGAAGATTGGCCATTCCGAGCCCAGCCGCGGTGGTCGCCGCCTGACCGATGAATCCCTCGCACACCAGTGACACTGAGGGGACGCCGGCCCGCTCGGCCGCTGCGCTGGCCCGCACCACGGCGGGCGTGCAGCTCCCTCAGCACGCCATGCCGGAGATCACCGCATCCACCTGGAGCACGCGCAGCCGCTCCGGCAACTCGGCGATCACGCGCTGCTCGGCCGCGCCGTGCGTCGAGCCGAAGACGTCGTATCGCACGAAGCGCACGCTCGGGAAACGCCTGGCGAGCTCGCGCTCGAGGATCGGGAAGATCTCGTCGCCGCGGAACAGGTCGTCCCACAGTTGTCCAATCGTCTTGCCCGTGAGCGACTCCAACCGCGGAGCCAGCTCGGTCGTCGTGACCGTCTGCGCGCCCCTCGGCCACACGACCTGGTAGATTTCCCGGCTTTCGTCCGCGCCCATGGGGCCTCCTGCGACAAAGATGGAATGGCGTCAGGATACCATCCCCTCGGATGACCAGGTGCATCGCCACACGGACGGTTGCGCGATGGGCACGTCGTCCATACACTGCTGCGATGCTTCCCGTTGCGCCCTCGGATGGCACCGGTGGCATGCCGCACGGGCACGACCGTCGACGTGTGATCCGCCGGATGCCGCTTCACCCTCCGGCCGTCGTCTTCCTGGGGCGGCGCTGGACGCAGGAGGAGCTCGCGCTCACGGCGACCGCCTGGTGGCGCATGCTTCGCGATCGGTTCCCCTCCTCGACCGGCCCGATCGCCATGGTCATGGCCAACGATCCGCCGTCGGTGGCGCTGTTCTTCGCGCTCTCGTGCTTTGAGGCGCCCCTCGTCCTGTTGCCGCTCGATCTCGCGCCGTGGCGGAGCGATCCGCCGCTGCCGCTCGACACCCAGGTGGTGCTCGCCCCGACGCTTGGCCATCTCGACCGAGAGGTCGGCAAGCTCGGCGTCGCCGTGACCGTGCTCCACGAGGAAGCGGCATCTACGAGCCCCGGTGACGAGCCGCCGTTCATGGCCGCGCCGGGGCTGGTGCTGTTCACGTCGGGATCGACCGGCTTGCCTCGGCCCGTGTACCGCACGACGCCGGCAGTGCTCGACGGCGTGCGCGCCGCCCTCGCGAGCCTCGGCATGGCGCAGGGGGGCGGAGTGGTCACGTCGCTGCCGCTGGCGCGGGCGTTCGGATTCAATCACGGCCTCATCGCCGCCACCCTGCAGGACGCGACGCTCGGTCTGCAGCCACGATTCGATCCCGGTCCGCTGCTTCGCCTCTTCGAGACGGAGGAATATCAGTACTGGCCAGGGACACCCGTGATGGCCGACCTGCTGAGTCGCGCCCCGATTCCCACGGGGCACCCTGCCCCGCAATTCTGCATCTCCGGTGGTCGGACGTCCGCGTCGCTCGCAGCGCGCTTCCTGGATCGATTCGGGGTGCCGCTGCGACAGCTCTACGGAACCACGGAGACTGGTACGATCAGCCTCGACGCCGCGCCCGCGGACGAGGTTCGCTCCGAGACCGCGGGACGCCCGCTGCCGGAAGTGGCGCTGCGCGTCGGTGACGACCCTGGCGTGCCGATGGCCGAAGGAGTGCTCGGCCGGATCTGGCTGTCGAGCCGACGCTATCTGATGGAGGGCTATGGATTCCCGCCTGACCTGCTGGCCCCTGCTCTTGTCGATGGCTGGTGGCCGCTGCCCGACGTGGGCCACCTCGACACGGAGGGACGCGTGACCATCGCGGCCCGCTTCGACGACTGCTTCAGGACCGCCGCCGGACATCTCGTGAACCCGGCGACGGTCGCGCGGGCGCTCGAGGACTATCCCGACGTCACCGACGTGGCGGTCGTGCCGCTCGCCGGACCGAAGGGCGGCCCCTGGCTCGGCGTGCTGGTCGAGGGCGCCGCGTCGCTCGATACCGAGAGCCTGCGCGCGCACCTCTGGCGATCACTGCCGCGCTGGACGCAACCTCGCGTCCTCAAGGCGACGAATGCGCTCCCGCGCCTGGCCAACGGGCGGATCGACCGGCAGACGTGCATCGCCCGCCTGGAGCCGTATCTCGATCAGGGCACTCACGATTGACGGACGACCCGCTGCTCACCCGGGTTCAGCGGATCGTCGTCACGCAGGCGGGCGCGGATCGCACGCCGCGGGACGTGTCCCCCGACACGGCGCTCGGCGGCGCCGGCTTCTGGCTCGACTCGGTCGACCTCCTCGAGATCGTCCTCGCGTGCGAGAGCGAGTTCGGCGTGACCTTCGACAGCGAGACGGATCTCACGCTGGAGGCCCTGGCGACCGTGCGGAGCCTCGCGGCGCTGATCGCTCGCAAAGGGGGCGCGTGAGCGTCCCGGGCTGGTGGCGTGCGCGGCCCGTCGAGTTCTCTCGGCGCGTGTGGCTCCTCATGCATGCCCTCGACCTGCTGCCGTGGCCGTGCGGCGAGCAGATTCTCGCGTGGCTGTTCATGGGGGTGGGCCTGGCGCGACGAGGCGTGCGCAGCGATGCGCTCGCGTGGGCATCGGCTCAGCGAGCTCGCTCCACGTGGCGCCTCGCGTTGGCCGTCCTGGCGTTCCGCGGTCGCTGGCTCGCGCGCACCGCACTGATTGGGATCCGCTCTCCCGGTCAGCTCCGCCGGCACCTTGTCGTCCGGGGCGAGGAACACCTGGCATCGACGTCAGGGGGCGCCATCCTGCTCGGCTTCCACCTGGGACCGCCGGGTGCCGACGTGGCGCTCAGAGCCGTCGGCCACCGCCTTGTGTGGCTCGGAGGGACGAGGCGGGTCGCGGCCGGCTGGCGCCGGGACGCCTGGCGCCCATACCTTCACCCGGGGGAGCACCTGTCCGCCGACGAGCAGGGGACGATGTGGCCGGCCCTGTTGCACCGCGCCCATCGCATCATCCTTGGTGGTGGGAGGATCTTCGTAATGGCGGACGGGGGAGGCGCCCAGGAAGTTCATCATATTTCGCTGCCTGGCGAGGACATGCCGGTCAGAGCCGGATGGCTGGCTCTCCACCGACATTCGGGCGTTCGCGTCCTACCAGTCCTGACGCACCTCGAGGGACGGACCCAAGTCGTCACGATTCACCCACCGCTGCCGATGAGGAGCGCGGACGGAGCGGGTGACTGTCGAGGTTGGCAGGCAATCCTCACGTCCCTGGTAGCGGACTACGTCCATCGGTTCCCCGAGCAGTGCTTCGTGCTCGCCTTCCGAGCGATGTTCAGAGCGGATGCCCTTCGATCGTCGGCTATGTCTGCGGCTTCCCGGAAGGAGCAGCGCTGACCACCGGCTTGGCGAAGACCAGCAGGGCCGCGCGCGCGTGCGGAAGTGCGAGGAATCGAGCCAGTGCGACGAGGGGAACCTCGTGACGCTCGATCAAGGTCAGGCCGGCCTCCGTGAACAATCCCGTCATCTTGTTCAACGGGAAATACCGACCGCGGTCGGAGTGGCCCACGATGCGCTCCATGTGCGCGTAGGTTCGCTCGATCTCGTCGGCCGGCACGCCGGCCGCAAAGCAGCCGTCCACCAGGACCAGATGGCCACCTGGTAGCAGCACCGCCGCAACCGAGGCACACAGGATCGCGGTAGCTTGCTCCTCGGCGACGTTCGCGCAGTCGTGAAAGGCAAAGCTCCACAGGATCAGATCGACCGGGGACGGGTCCGTGTCGAGATGTTCGTGCACGGAGCGTTCGAAGATCGTTCCGGAGATCCGCTCCTGAGGGAGCGCAGCCAGGATGTTCCGGGCACGCTGGCAGGCCCCGACATCGGGATCGACGCCTGTGTACCTGACACCCTGTGCGCCGGAGGCCGCCAGGTGACACGCGCCGATTCCGGCTCCGCAACCGATGTCCAGCACGCGAAGTCCGGTCCGTTGGTAGCGCGGCAGGACACGCCGCAACGCACCGGGTCCGGGAGCACGCTCGAGGAACGGGTATTCGGCCAGGATGGCCGGCGGATAGCACTCCGACGGCCACGCGAGCAGGCGTTCCCGCGTCTGGCCCATCTCTACTGTCAGCGCTCCTGGGCCACCCGCGCCAGAACGGCCCGGCGGTCGATCTTTCCGGTGGGGCCGAGCGGCCACTCGTCGAGGATTCGGAGACCGATGGGCCAAAACCTTCGGGTCACACCATGGCGAGTCAACAGGACTTCGATCTCGGGGAGCGTGAGATCCGAGCCCGAGGAGAGCTGCACGCAGGCGATGGGGATCTCGCCTAGCCCGAAGCGCGAGTCGGGCACGCCGACCACCACGACGTGCTGCACGGCCGGAAGGGTCGCGATGAGATCCTCCAGCAGCGTGGCCGGAACGGTCTCGGCGCCTCGACGGATGACGTCCCCGGCGCGTCCCGTGATGTGAAGACATCCGTCCTCGTCGAGACAGCCCAGGTCTCCGGTGTCGAAAAATCCCTCGTGGTCGAAGACGTCCTCGTCCACGAGGTCTTGAGTGAGATACCCCGCGAACAGAAAGGGCCCGCGCGCGAGAATCCTGCCTTCGCTCCCAGGCCCGAGCGGAACGCCGAGTCTATCCGCGATCCGGATCTCGATCTCCGGCTGCGGAGATCCCACGCTATCGATGCACCGCTCGAGCGGCGTCTCCTCGTCGGTCGCGGTCACGTGTCCGAATTCCGTCATGCCGTAGGCGCGGGAGATCCTGAACGGCAGTTCCTGGATGGCGCGCCGCATGGCGGGCGCCGGCAGCGAGTCGCCGGCGTGCGTGAAGAGCCGAAGACGGCTCAGCGGCTGCCGGTACGTCACGGCTCCCCGGAGCAACTCGAGCACGAATGCCGATGGCCCGAGTGAGACGGTGACGCCGTGCGCCCGGGTGAGCTGCACCATGCTCCGCGCTCCCCATCGCTCCTGCAGCACCATCGAGGCGCCGGCCTGGAGCGCGCAGCGAACACCGTAGAAGTAGCCGAAGGTATGACACACGGGAACCGCCACATGAACGACATCGGTGGCGACGATCCGCTGGCGACGAATGGTGGACTCGACGGCCGCGAGCGCCGTATCGTGGACGTGAACGACGCTCTTGGGCTCACCCGCCGACCCCGACGTGACCGCGATCTCGAGAGGCTCCAGGCCCGCGCCGCCCCCGACGGCAGCGTCGGCGGCCGGCCGCCTCACCGGAGCCAGCCACTCCTCCAGGCGCACCGCGCCAGCTGGCGTCTCGCGGCTCTGCACCAGCACGGTGAGCACACCCGACTCCAGCGCTCGCCGAAAGAGCGCCGTCCGATTCCCCTCTCCGCCCGTGGTGGTGAACCAGATCCGCGGGCGGAGCAACGCGAGGGCGCCGGCGGTCTCACGCGAGCCCCAGTGGATGGGACAGAAGGCCAGCACGACGCCCGCCGCCTCCGCGGCCACAGCCAGGGTGACGAACTCGCGCCAGTTGGGGAGCTGCACCAGCACGATGTCGCCCGGCTCGACGTTCGACAGTCGCAGTGCTTCGGCAAGGTGGAGCGACCGAAGCCAGAGGTCGTGGTAACAATCCTGCCCGTGTTCGTCGGCAACGGCGGCCCGGAGGGGGTCGACGAGTGCCGTTTGGCGCACTCGCGACCAGAGTGGTGGTTGCCCCCACCACCCGCGCGTCTCCCACAGGCGCCGCGGACGGTGGGTCAGGCGCTCGAGATGAGCGAGCCGCGAATCACCCGTAGGTCAACTCCTCGGAGCCCGCTCCCGTAGGCGCGTAGGCCTGAGGGTTGAAGGCCAGGCCGTAGCATTGCTCCGGGAATCGCCGAATGTGATCGGAGAGCAGCGCGGTGATCCGCTCGCGGCAATTCTCCAGGTCGCGGACGGGATCGGCGCACCGGGGTGGAAGCGCCGGATGCACGGTCACCACGTGCGTACGCCCTTCCATGTGCGAGAGTACCGGCAGGACCGGGGCTCCAGTGATTTCGCGCAGGAAGAGCCACCCGCCGCGGACGCCCACCGTCGCTCCGGGTACAGGCACCTCGAACGCCGTCGTCGTAACTCTTCCCCCATCGGCGGTAATGAAGACGTTTCCCCCATTCATGAGTAGCCGGCGCGCATGATAGAGGGCACGCAACCACGATGGCTGGTGCAGGCGCGTCGTGGTCTCGCGAGCGCTCTCGCAGATGTGCCGAAGCTCTCGTGGCCAGGCTTCAGGCGCGCTCCCAGGACCCCCGATCCACGTCACGCGATGACCGGCAATCCGCAGCACCTGGTGCGGACTCGTCGGTCCCAGGTGAAAGCCCAGCAGGATCAGGCCGCTTCCTGAGGTGGCGAGGTGTTCGGCCCCGCGCAGGCAGACGAGACGTCGCAGTGCCGCGACGTCGCGAATGCCGGTGAGTGCTGACCGGGCAACGAACCGCCCATGCATGGCGCAGACCGCGAGCGCCAAGCGCCAGCGACCTATTCTGGTTGTCCTCTGCGTCGACGCCCAGGCGAGCGCCTGTCGCAGGCGCTCGATCCTCACGAAGGCCCTGGCGATGAACAAGGTGACCAGCAGTTCTTCGCCGAGGGGCCACGGCAATCGGTCGAGTGCAAGGATGAGCGCCCAGGTGCGCGGGGGATAGACTTTCGGACGGGCGACCCAGGCGACACGAAGGATTCGCGGAGGGCTCATGCGAGGACCGTTCCGCAGCGAACGTCACCCTGGCCGCTTCGCGCAAATGAGGTGGAACAACGTTCGCACCGTACTCAGGTTCTGATCGGTGAAGTCCGTGTCCGGATCGAAAACGACCTGGAACCGCTCCTCGCATTCGATGATGGCGCGTAACAGGCTGATGGAGTCGAGCGCGAAACCGCCGTCGGTGAGCGACATGTCGGGCCCGGCGCCGACAGGAACCGGATCCGCGTAGCGCGTCACGATGGCCTGCACCGTCTCGAGCGTTGGATCGGGCACGGCAGCGATCCGGGCGAGGAATTCCCGCCTCAGTCGGGGACCTCGGCTCGGGATCCGAGTTCTTCGAGCAATGCTCGCGCGTGACGCGGGTCCCGGGTGTCATCGTCGCCGAGGCGAGCACACAGGGGGGCGAGCAACTCCCGCGCATCCTCCCCGCGGCCGTTGGCGGAGAGCCATCGGGCGTAGCTGATGCCGATGCGCAGCTCGAAGGCCTTCGTGCCCTGTTCCCTCGCGATCTCCGTCGCCTGCTGATACAGGCTCTCGACGTCCGCGGCGTGGGCTCCCGCCCGCTCGATGAGCTCGGCCCGGCGCAACAGGTTGTTGGGCCGCATGTAGTCGTCTACCGACGACGCGCTCTCGCTCTCGTCGAGGACCTGCAGGGCCTCCGCGGTCTGCCCGGCCCGCATGAGGACATCGACGAGCAGGCCCAGGAAGAAAGCCAGGCCAGAGCGCTGGCCGGTCGCGGCGAAGGCCTCGAAACCAGCGCGGATCATCGTCGCGCCGACCTCGGGCTGGCCCTCGTGGGCGAGCATCCAGCCCTGGATCATCTTCGTGCAGTGTTCCGCGAAAGGCTGCGGCTCACGCGCGCACGCCGCGAGCGCCCGCTGCGCGTCGGCCTGGCTCGCCTCCAGCTCGTGCACCATCACGGCGTGGACGAGCGCGCTCGACTGATAGGCCAGCGCCTCGTCGGCCGCGCGCCCCGAGGCTGCCGCTTTCGCCTTCCCTTCCGCGAGGAGCGCTCGCGCCTGCGCTGTCAGCCCGAGGTGCCAGGCGGCGCACGCGCCGTAGAAGCAGACGACGATGCCGGGATTGATACCGACGGGCCACTGCGGCTCCGCACCGGATGCGTTCGTCAGCAACGCGTACCGCAGCGATCCGGCAAAGTCGCCCATGCTGTATCTGGTGATGGCCTGGGCGAGGTAGCCGCGCGCGAGCTGCCACGGAACCTGGGACTCCTCCGCGATGGCCATCACCTCGTCGGCGAGAGGCCGCGCCGCCACGGGGCCCTCCCGTGTCAGCGCGATCATCCACGCGCCCATCAGCAGGGCGACGACCTGATCGGGGTCGGCCACCTTCTGTCCGACTTCCCGGGCTCGCCGGTAGGTGGCGACGGTCTCGGGCGCGCCATACCCTTTCAGGACGAGGTAGAGCTTGCCGAGGGCGAGTCGCAGCTCGAGCTCCCGGCCATCGCGGGCCGGCCCTTCGGGCAGCGCTCCGAGCAGGTGGAGGCCTCGCCCGAGGTGACGCTCCGTCTCGCGGAGGGCCCCACGCTCGAAGGCGCGCGTGCCGGCGCGCAGCCACCCCGCGATCGCGGCGTCGTGATCACCCGCCTCCGAATAGTGGAGCGCCGCGACCTCCGGATGCTCGTCGGCGTCGGCGCGGTAATGCTCCCGGAGCGCCGCCGCCGCCCGAGCGTGCAGAGCCTGGCGCTGATTCCGCTCGAGCGAGTTATAGGCCGCGTCGTGGACGAGCGCGTGCTTGAACGTGTACGTGGCGTCGGGCGGGAAGCCGCGGACGTACAGGAGCTCGGCGTCCACCAGCTTGCGCAGGGACCGGTCGAGCTCCTCGCGCTCGACCGGATGGACCGAGCGGATCAGGCCGTAGTGGAACTCGCGCCCGCACACGGCGCTGGCCTGGACCACCGCCTTGGCCTCCGGCCCCTGCCGATCGATCCGCGTCGCGAGCGACTCGGCAAGCGTCGCAGGGATCTCACTCGCTGCGTCCGTGCCCGCCTCGATGACGGCCCGCGTCAGCTCCTCGACGAACAGCGGGACCCCGTCCGCGCGAGCCTCGAGCTGATCGATCACGTCCAGCAGCAGCGCGGCGCGCGAGGCGACGCCCTGGACCATGGCATGGACGTGCCGCTTGAGGAGCCGATTGACGGTGAGCTGCGTGTGATGCGTCCGCTCCGGCCACGGGATCTCGAACTGGGGCCGCGTCGTGTACAGGAGCAGGAGCGGCTCCGCCACCCCTTGCTGGACCAGCAGCTCCTGCAGCTCGAGGGTGGACGGGTCGGCCCAGTGCAGATCCTCGAGGAGGATCACCAGCGGCCCACGCCGCGCGATCCCCAGCACCCATTCCGTGAGCGCGGCCAGCAAGCGCTTGCGGGCAGCCTCGGGCGTGGCGACCATCGGCGGGTAGCCTTCGGGCACGGGGATGTTGAGCACGGGCGCGATGTACGGAAGGGTCCGCCGCGGATCGAGATCGGCCGCTTTCAGCTCTTCGGCCAGCCGGTGGGCTCGAGCGGCTGGATCTCCCTCGCCGTCCCACCCGAGGAACTGGTGAAGCAGGCGCGTCCACGAATAGAAGGGCGTGTCGACGAACTGAGCGGCCGCGCTCGTCTCGAGCCACGTGTGCGGCGTATCGGCGAGGTCCGCGCGCAATACCTGCATCAGCCGCGACTTGCCGATCCCCGCCTCGCCGGCGAGGAGGACGACCTGCCCCTCGCCGTCGCAGGCC
>Ga0335077_10007276_pt1 | contig 13693 bp, 5 predicted proteins | sample Lox_Sample_31_FD_207151 | JGI IMG/M metagenome (GOLD analysis project Ga0335077, IMG submission 207151) | Soil microbial communities from Loxahatchee National Wildlife Refuge, Florida, United States - Lox_Sample_3.1 | ecosystem: Environmental > Terrestrial > Soil > Wetlands | place: USA: Florida...
TCAAGGCGCTGAGTAGCGCGGCAATACAGAAAATAAGGGCGACGCTCCAAAGGCGCCGTTTGCGCGGCCAAACAAAAACCGCCGCTAAGGCCAGACTAAGCCCGCTCAGCGAGGCGGCTCGCCAGCTTACGCCGGGAGTCGTTCGCAAAAAAAGCGAAGCGGTTTGCAGTGATGGGCGCGTAACGGCCATGGTTACGGTGACCGGAGAAAAGCCATTGAGCTGCGGCTGCGCGGGAGTAAATGCGCAGGTCGAACCGGTGGGCATGCCGGTGCACACAAGCGTGACCGGTCCTGCGAAGCCCAATCCCGGACCGGGACTCAGCACAACGCTCGCGCTTCCAGGGCCGGTCGCGGGAATTGTCACGTTGCCGGGATTCACGCCCAGCTGAAAATCTGGATTGCCGATGACGATGTTGGCCACGCCGGAAGTTGAAGTGAGGAAATTGGGATCGCCCGAGTAAGTCGCAGTTATGCTGTTCGGTCCATTGTTCAAGTGCGTGGTCGTGAGGGCGGCGACAAGATTGTTCACCTTAACTGCGGGATTGAGGGCGGTTTTGCCGTCGAAAAACTGCACGGTGCCGGTGGGATCGATCGCGCCATTGGGAAGAACGATCGCTTCGAGCAGGACCGAAGTGTTCGGGAGCGCTCCGACCGGCGTGAGCAAAATCGTTTGCGTCGGGCCTTTCGCGACGTTCACGGTGACCGGCCCGGCGTTGCTAGCGTTAAAACTCGAATCGCCGGAGTACGCCACGTTGAGCGCGTGCGTGCCTAGCGCGAGCTGCGTTTCCTGCACCGTCGCATTGCCCTCGCTGTTGAGGGATGAACTCGTGAGCGTGCTGGTGCCGCCGTTGAAGGTATCGGAAAACGTGAGCGTGCCGCTCGGTGTGCCTTGTTTCGAAGCGCCAGAAACGTTCACCTGCAGGTCGAGGAAATTGCCGTAGGTGGTGTTAACGGACGTTCCCGCATTGCCGGGCTGGGCCGCGAGAAAAGCGGTGAACGTCGTGCTGCTGGGTTCAGGCGAAATGGTGACGGGAACGCCGCTCGAGATGCTGGCGCCGAACGTGCCGTCGCCGCCGTACGCTGCGGTAACCGAGTAGGTCCCGCCGGGTAGCGTCCTGACAGATCCCGACGCTGTGCCATTCGCGAGCACACCGAGATTTATGCCTTGCGTGCTGTTGGCGAGCAAAGCTACGTCGCCTGTCGGAGTGCCGGGCCCGCCGGTGGGCGTTACGCTGGCGGTTGCGGTAATGGGCTGACCGTGCGTGGCGGTCGCAGGAGAAAGCTGCAGCGTCGTAGTCGTACCCGTGAAAGTCTTGTTGGCCCACGACGCGGCAAGATTCGCGACATTGACGGAGCCCCAGCCGGTGGCAAGATCGTAGCCGGCTCCAGCGGTGCCGCCCGTCTGGCCGGGCACATTGTTGTTGCCTTGCGTGACGTCGTTGAAGATACACTGCGCCTGCGGCGGGCCGCTGGCGTTGCAGTTCGCGGCGTTTTGCGCTGCCGCGAGAGGATAGAGGACGAAGTTGGCTTGGCCCTGGCGCGAATTGGTCTTCTGCACGATGAGCGCCATGATCGCCGCAAAGGTGGGCGCCGCGGCGGAAGTACCGCCGACAAGTTCGGCGTTGACCAACTGGCCGCTGGAACTCGTCGCGCAAATGCCGTCCTGGCAAAGCAAGTAGCCATCATGCTTTGCTGCAGCGTCGAAAGAAACGTCCGGTAGATCGCGCTTGCCGTCATTTGGAACGCCGGCGCCAACCTGCCACGAGGGTTTTGCGTATAGCGTGCTTGTGCCGCCGCTGCTGGCCAGCAAGGAAAATGTGCCGCACTGATTGGGGTCCGAACAGCTCTCGTTCCAGACATTTTCTGGAATATAGCCAAGCGCAGAAGTCTCGTTGGCGTTATTGGTAGCGGACCAGAAGGCACTGGGATTGCCGTTCTCGTTGAACTCGGTGCCGCCCACAGCAATGTTGAAGGGTGTAGAGGCGAGGCCGTTGACGGCGAGGCCGCCCGTGGCCGGAACAGTTTGTTGGGCACCATCACAGCCGGCGGGGCCGTTGTCTCCACTCGAAATGGAAACGGTGATGCCCTGTGCGGCAGCCTGCTCCCACAAATTATTGAAAAAAGTGTTTTCAGTCTGGCCGAGAGACGATTCACATTCGCCGAAGCTGGCGCTCAAAACCGGAGCGAGATTGTTGTCCACAATATATAAGGAGGAAAGATCGACGCCATCGGTGGAATTCGTGCCGGCAGAAACAACGAACTTTATGGTGGCATTCGGCGCGACGGCGCCCGACCATTCGATGTCGAGGTCGGCTTCGGTCTCTTCGGTGCCGCCAACGTTGCCCGGGTCAGGACCATCCAGAATGATCTGCGGATCATTGATCGGCAAGCCGAAGGCAATGCGAAAAATCTGCACATCGGAGAGATTGATGTTGTTGCGGGCGACGATGGCAATGCTTTGGCCCGTGCCGTCGATTCCGTTTTGATAAAGAGGCGCCGTGTTGTAGATAGTGGCGAAATCGCCGGGGGCGAGAAAGTGTTGCACGCCAGCCGGGCCACCAAACGTAAAGTCTGGCTGCCATAGACTGGAGTTGGCAATGCGGTGCGCCGTGCCCAAGCGATGAACCGCCGGCGTCTTGCCAAAATTGTGCAGCGTGGCAATTCCCGCTACGGTATTTGCGAGTGCGGCAGGAATTTGCGGGTCAGCAGAATTGGCGTAGTGCAGTTCGCCATTCACCAGGTAGGAATGGATGGGCGTGTGGAAGGCCCGTTGGACCTGGCCGGCCGTGCCGCTGAATTCAATCACCATGCCGCCGGGACTGACACGATTGACCTGAAAGCCATGCGATGTAAGCCAAGCACTGAGTTTTTGCAGGTCGGCAGCAGAAGCACCAAAGCGCTCGCCGAATTGCTCGGCCGTCAGCCAATGATGGAAGTTGGCCGACGTTTTGTCTTGTTGCGCCGCAAGGAATTGTTGCAGGCCGGCTTCAGCTTGTGCCTCGCGGGAAAGCACCAGCAGCATGCGCCGCATCGGCAGGCTAGGTGAAACTTCTCCGCGATCGTTCGCGAGGCTCGCCAGAGGATGACGGTTGCCTGGCAAGCGAACTAACTGCGATTCATCAATCGCTCCGATACGAGAGAGAGCGCCGGAGATGGTCTGTGGGCGCAAAGGGCTGGCCCCAAAAGCCGATAGAAACACACAAAATAGCGTGAAAACCGGCAGGGAGCGGTTGAGCTTCATGGCTTACCTTGGCCCGGATGGATGGGTGCAGAACGTTGGTTTTATAGCCGAATTTGCAGGCACTGCAAAGCGCAATCTGCTGGGAAGTTGCGGAACCAGGGCATACATTTTCCACACTAACGCCGCAATTTCGATTGTACATCCTGCACGTGTAGCTTTATTATCATCCGCACCTGGTTATAAGTTCGACGGTCTGGTTGCTTTGCTGGAGCCCTCGTGGTGTATTTCACGAGGAGGGCGTCCTCCCTGGAACGCCAGTGAGCGGCGTAACTGAACTTGGCGCGATTTTCTTCACGTGACGCGGGTCACGGCGCCCCGGACTGTCCAGCGGGAGAATGCAGGACAACTCGGCACATGCAAGACGAGAAAGACACGCAAACTACATTCAGCCAGCGGTTATACATGGGATTGCAGGACGCGCGATTCGCCCTGCGCGCGATGCGCAAAAGCCCCGCGTTCGCAGCGGTGGCCATTTTGACGCTGGCCTTTGGCATCGGCGCCAACACGGCGATTTTTCAACTGGTGGACGCCGTTCGCCTGCGCATGCTGCCGGTCGCCGATCCGCGCTCGCTGACAGCGGTGCAAATCAAAGGCGGACTCAAGGGCTTTGGAATTAGTTCGAGCGAAGAAAGCCTGACGTACGCGCTGTGGGAACAGATCCGCGACCATCAGCAAGCTTTCTCTGGTGTCTTTGCCTGGGCTGGCCTGCAGGTCGGCGTTGGACAGGGCGAACAGCAAAGACTAACGCAGGGATTGTGGACTACTGGTGAGATGTTCTCCACCTTGGGCCTGGTTCCCTATCGCGGTCGTTTCTTTACGGCCGGGGATGACAGGCCCGGTTGTGGCACGCCGGGCGTCGTACTCAGCTATTCGTTTTGGCAGAGCGAGTTCGGCGGAAAAGACTCGGCGATCGGCAGCAAAATTGTTGTCGTCAATAGCCCCGTAGAAGTGATCGGTGTCGCTCCGCCGCACTTTTTCGGGCTCGAAATCGGTAAACGGTTCGATGTGGCCTTGCCGCTTTGCTCGCGCCCGTCGCTTTACCTGGGAGACGTCACGCTGACGCGCCACGATTACTTTTGGCTGAACGTTACGGGCCGGCTCAAGCCCGGCTGGAATCTCGAAACGGCTTCTTCTCAATTGCAGTCGATCAGCCCGGCCATTTTCGAAGCGACCGCGCCCGCTGGTTACAACGGCACCGGAGCGGCGACCTATCGAAACTTTACGTTAGCGGCGTATTTCGGAGGACGCGGTATCAGCCCGCTGCGCCAGAGATATGACACGTCGCTGTGGCTGCTGCTGTGCATCACGGGATTAGTGCTGCTGATCGCCTGCGCGAACCTGGCCAATCTAATGCTCGTCCGAGCCAGCGCGCGGGAAAAAGAAATGGCCGTTCGCCTAGCACTCGGCGCGACACGCAGCCGCATTCTGCAGCTGCTTCTCGTGGAAAGCATGATGTTGGCCGTTACCGGCTCTATTCTCGGCACCTGCCTCGCGCCGGTATTCAGCAGCACGGTGGTGAAATTTCTAACTACGGAACGCGACCCGCTGCAATTGGAAATGGCGCTGGATTGGCGGGTGCTTCTTTTCGCGATAGCCATGGCCGGAGCCACCTGCGTGATGTTTGGGCTGGCGCCGGCGTTTCGCTCCTCGCGAACCGATCCGGGGCCCGTGTTGAAACTTGGCGGACGCGGCATGATCGGCGGACGCCAACGATTTTCGTTTCAGCGCATGTTGGTTGTTTCGCAGATTGCCTTTTCCTTGGTGTTGCTCGCAGGCGCCTTGCTGTTCGTCCGCAGCTTCTGGAATTTGATGACCATCGATCCGGGATTCAGCGAGCGCGACATTTTGCTGGTACAGGCGAATTTTCGGTGGCTCAATCTTCCTCCGGAACGCTATGAGCCTTTCAAACACGAATTACTGACGGAGATTCGCGCCCTTCCTATGGTGGACGCGGCGGCTACGTCCACGCACATCCCGCTGAACAATAGCAGTTGGTCGCTCGGCGTGCGCGCCAGGGGCGCCGAAGGCGAATCCAAATTTACCTGGGTCAGCCCCGGATATTTCCAAACGATGAAGATCGCGCTTCTGGCCGGCCGGGACTTCGATGACCGCGACACTCCGCAGTCCCCCCACACCGCGATTGTGAACGAAACCTTTGTGCGGGCGTTCCTGGGCGGGGCGAATCCACTCGGCAAGACCTTTCGAACCAATGCTGAGCCGAATTTCCCCGAAACCGAGTATGAAGTTATAGGCGTAGTTAAAGACACCAAGTATGCCGACCTCCGCGATGCGGTTCCGCCCATCAGCTTTGCAGCCGCGCCGCAATTCCCGGAGAAGTGGTACTGGACGGCTATGTTTGTGCGCTCCTCCGCGCCGACTACGCAAGTCATTCCCGCCATTCGCGCGCGTTTTGCGGAGCTCTATCCGGCGATGAAGGTCGACTACCACCTTTTTCAAACTGGTATCGAGGAGGGCCTCGTCCGCGAACGCATGATGGCGCTGCTTTCCGGGTTCTTTGGCGCTTTGGCGGCGTTGCTGGTCATGCTGGGCCTGTATGGAGTGATTTCCTACATCATCGCCATGCGCCGCAATGAGATCGGCATTCGCATGGCGCTCGGCGCGACGCGCGAGGATGTGATTGGTATCGTCCTGCGCCAGACGCTGGGTTTGCTGACCGTAGGCGTCGGTCTCGGCCTAGTGCTGGCCATCGCCGTGACCCGCGGCGCTCAAGCATTGCTTTTCGGCCTCGGACCCAACGACCCGCCAAGCCTGATCGGAGCAGCCTGTTTTCTAGCAGCGGTCGCACTGTTCGCCGCGATCTTGCCGGCATATCGCGCGACACACATCGACCCGATGCACGCCCTACGTCACGAATGATCCACCAGCAAAGTTGATCGGTGGCGTCCGTACGATCCAACTCATTCGTAGCGCAACGCCTCGACTGGATCGAGCCGCGCGGCTTTCACCGCCGGATACATCCCAAAGAAAAGCCCCACGCTCATGGACACCGTGACCGCGACTACGATTGACCACAGAGGAACAGCGGACGGTAGCGACGGAACAAAGAGGTGAATCAGCAGGCTGATGCCCAATCCGAGCAGTACTCCGATGACGCCGCCCGAACCGGTGAGCACTACCGCTTCCGTCAAAAATTGTGAAATCACGTCGCGGCGTGTCGCACCGATCGCTTTGCGCACGCCGATCTCGCGCGTCCTCTGCGTCACGGACATCAGCATGATGTTCATCACGCCGACGCCACCAACCAACAACCCAATCGAGCTGACCACCGAAATCAGCAGCGCCACCGAAGCCGTAATCTGCCGGAACTGATCGGCAATCTCTTTGGCGCTGGAGACGCCAAAATTGTCCGGCTTGTCCCACGGTACGTGGCGGCGGCGCCGTAATACCGCGCGAATTTCATCCTTGGCCTCGGCCATACGTCCGGGATACGCCGTCGCTCCGATCAGGTTCTCTTTGTCCTGCGGCCGATGCTTCTGATAGGTTCGGTACGGCACCAGAATCGCTTTGTCTGCCGCCTGGTCCTTCACCAATGTCCCTTTGCGCTTGGCCATGACGCCGATCACTTCATAAGAGACACCGTCCATCAGAATCGGCTTGCCGATCGGGTCCTCATCCGGATACAGCGCCTTGGCAATGTCCGGTCCAATTAACGCCACATCCGAGCGGTGCAGATTTTCAGCCGCGGTGATGTAGTGGCCCCGCTCAGCGTGGGAATTAAAGACGATTTCATCCTCCGGCAGAACGCCGTGATAATCGACTCCCGCTACTTCCTTGCCTTTATAACGTGCGCTCTGTATCGGGCGCCCGCCCGGAGTGCCGTTTTGAAAGGACGGAAGAATCGCTGCCGTCACCGCGCGCACATCCGGACACTGATCGCCGATGGCTTCGGCGTCTTCGAGCGTCAACGACTTACGCGAAAGCTCCTCGACGCTTAGGCGGCCAGACGTGTGGATCCCGGGGTCAAACTTGAAAATGAAAAACGTGTCCGGACCGAAGTCGCTGAGGAACGCACCGACATCGTTGTAGACGCCGACGAGAACCGCTACAACGGAGAGCAAGGCGGTAATTCCAATCACCACTCCCAAAACGGTGAGAAACGAGCGCATTTTGTTTTCGTTCAACGTGGCCAGCGCCATCTGCGCGTTTTCGCCAAACGACATTTTGATCTTCAGGGCCATCGCGCCTAAATCTCCGTTCGCAGCGCTTCGATCGGCTGCAACATCGCGGCTTTGCGCGCGGGATAGACACCAAAGAAAATGCCCACCAGCGCCGAAATAAACTCGGCGGCGAGCACAGCAACGATCGGAACGTTCATGGGAATCGACGTTGTCGAGCGTGCCAGCAGCGCCAACCCGTACGCCACCAGCACCCCGATCGCGCCGCCAATCGCAGACATAAAACAGGACTCCACCAAAAACTGCAGCAGAATGTCTCCCCGGCTCGCGCCTAGCGCTTTGCGAATGCCGATTTCGCGCGTTCGCTCCGTAACCGTAGCCAGCATTACGTTCATAATCACGACGCCGCCAATCACCAGAAACACCGAAACGACGCCGACCATGGCGGTCGCGATCACTCCCGTCAATTGTTTCCACAAATCCATCAGGGTGGCCGAATCCACAATGCCGAAGTTGTCTGTCTCGTTGGGCCGCAAGTGGCGCCGCGCCCTCATCAACACGCGCGTTTCATCCTGTGTGCGCTCCATCCATTCGGGACCGCGAGTCTGCACGTTGATCCAGATGCCTTGATATGCACCATAAATCTTGATCAGCGTCTCGATGGGAATGTAAGCGAAGTTGTCTTGCGACTGCCCCAGCACCGAGCCGATCGGCTTGGCTACGCCGATGACGATGAACGGCCGTCCGTCAATGTCGACTTCCCTCCCGATCGGATCGACGTTGGGAAACAGTTTGGTCGCCAATTCGGATCCGATCATGGTCACCATGGCGCGGCTGTTCTCATCGGCTTCCGTGACGTACCGGCCTTCCGGCGGATCCTTGGGATCGATTTCGCCCATGGAAGCCGTAACGCCGCGGATGCTCGTCGAGTCCACTCCAACCGAGCCAACGCGCACTTTGCCGTTGGTCCACAGCTCCGCGCCAATGCGTTGCGGCAGCTTCAGGTTGTCGCGGAGCGCTTCGTAGTCGTCCCAGGTGATGATTTTGTTGCGCCGCGTGGCCTTCACCAGTTCTTCCATCTCGGTGATGATCGGGAAGCGCATCACCGTGAACGCATTCGAACCGAGATTCGCCACCTTGTTGGCGATGTACTGGTTCACGCCGGAAATCAGCGCGATGACGGTGATCAGCGTCGCCACCGTCAGAATGATTCCCAGCAGCATCAGGAACGATCGCAGCTTGTGGGCCAGCAGCGTTTCCACAGCCACGCCGACCGGCTCCTTCAACGGCACCCGGCGCTTCATCTACACGGCTCCTTGCTAAGTACTACGCTGTGAACCTGCGAAAGATTTCGAGTTGGACCTGCTACCCAGAATGGTGAATGACTATACTGTATCTACTTGGATGCGCCGGCGGTAGCTTTCCCGCCGTTATGATAGTTCGGGTACGGCGGCTTTTTGTGTTTGGGGATTGGGTTCTTTTCCAACTCCGCCAGCAGCAGCTCCACCGTTTTCTCCAGTTGGGGATCGTGGCCTTCGCGAATCGCCTTGGGATCATTTTCGACCTCCACGTCCGGAGCTACACCATGATTCTCTACTTCCCAGTCGTTGTTGGGCGTCCAGAAACCGCGGCTTGGCGCCGTCACGATCCCGCCATCCATCAGCGATTCGCCCGGCCCATAAAATCCGACGAGCCCACCCCAGGTGCGCTTGCCCACAAGCAATCCGATCTTCGCTTGCCGGAAGTGCCAGGGCATGGCGTCTCCACCCGAACCGGCGTATTCGTTGATGATCATCGCCTTGGGACCCTGAATCAGGCTTACGGGCGTGGTCATATCCTCGCCGTCGCGCGTGGTGCGGTAGTTCATCAGAGTGCGGCGCAGGTAATCCAGAATGTAGTCGGTGTTCGAGCCACCTCCGTTGAAGCGCTCGTCCACCACCGCACCGTCTTTGCCCGCTTGCGAGAAAAAGTAGCGATTGAAGTAGGTGTAGCCTTCGCCCGCTGTGTCCGGCAGATAGATGTAGGCGAGCCGGCCATGACTAAGCTGCTCTACTTTGCGGCGATTGCCTTCGACCCAAGCGAGTTGCCGCAGGCCGCTTTCGCTCTCGATGGGAACGACGCTGACTTCGCGTGAGCCGCTGCCGTCGGCATTGGGCCCAACGCGCAGTAACGTCGTTTTGCCTGCAGTTTCCTCGAAGAAGCTATACACCTCGCTGCCGCGCACCTCTTTGCCGTTCACCGCGAGCAGATACTCGCCTTCAGACACGTTGACGCCGGGTTGCGTCAACGGCGCGTGCAATTGCGGGTTCCAGTTTTCGCCGTCGTAGATGCGCGCGAAACGGTAGCGGCCATTCTCGATTTTGTAGTCCGCGCCCAGCAGGCCAACCGGAATACGCTTCATCTCCGAGCCGTCATCGCCGCCGCGCACGAAAAGATGGCCGACCGTCAATTCGCCCATGGTCTCCCGGAAGATGTAGTTCAGGTCGTCGCGCGCGGCGACTCCGGGAAGATACGCAGCGTATTTCTTTTCGGTAGCGGCCAGGTCCAGTCCGTGGAAATTCGGTTCGTAGAAGAAGTCTCGTTCGAATCGGAACGCTTCGTGATACAGCTCTTTCCATTCGACGGCTGGCTCGACTCGTACATCCATCGCCGAGAAATTCAGCGTCTTTGCTTGCGGCAATGGACCGGAAAGACTCGCAGCACCGGCAGCGGGCGCTGGCGGAAGAGGAGCGATCACCCAAACCTGCGGCGCGGGACCGCCGCCTCGCTGCGGCATGCCGGTATTGCGATAGAGGAGCTTATCGCCATCGGCAGAAACATAGAACGAAAGAATGTTCTCCAGCAGCCGGTCGGTTCTGCGGGTCTTCAACTCGAACCGATGCGCGATCTCTGTTCTCGGACCATTCAAAGGCTCGACTAGCGGACCTTCCACAAGGAACAGCACGCCTTCTTTTCCGGGAAGGAGTTCCATGTAGTTGCGCGCCGGAATCGGCAGCGCCAGAATGCGCTGGCTGATCTTCTCAAAGTCGACCTTGACGACCGGCGGGGCTTTTTCTTTTTCGGAACCGGACTTTCCTGCATCCGTTTTTGCGGCATCGGCCTTATTCGCATCGGCCTTGTTTGTATCACCTTTGTTTGCGTCGCCTTTGCCTTCGCCCTCTTCATCGCTGAGCGGCGTGAGCGGCGAAGGCAAATCCTTGCGCAGCACCACCACGTACGCGCTGCTCGTCACCGGGCGATCGTAGCTGTCCATTGAGCCGTCCATGATCGGCCCTACGTCAGTGCTCGCCAAAAAATAAAGGTACTTGCCGCTGCGATCGAACACCGGCGAAAAAGAATCGCTGATCGAATCGGTCACTCGTTCGCTTTTGCCGGTTTCCAGCGAATACAAGAAGATCGAGCGCATGTGGCTGAGCTCTTGCGACGTATACGCCAGCCACTTGCTATCCGGCGACCACGCTGCCTTGTAGACCTGCTGGTCTCCGGTGAAACGGTCATGAAAGATTTTGACCGGCGTCTTCTTTTCGAGGTCCACGTACCACAAATTCAGCCGCTTGTCCGTGTACGTAATCTTCTTGCTGTCTGGAGACCACGTCGGAAAAAAGAAAAATGAACCTGGCGTGCCCAAATCAATCTTTTGCGCTTCGCCCTGCCCGCTCTGGTTCTTGATGAACAGCTGCTCTTCACCGGATTCGTCCGAAAAATAAGCAATCGATTTTCCGTCGGGCGACCATGCCGGATAACGCTCATCTGCACCCGGCGTGCTGGTCAAATTGCGAATATCGCCTTTTTCTGCCGGCACGGTCAGAATTTCCCCCCGCGCTTCAAATACGGCCCGCGCCCCGCTTGGCGAAATATCCGCGTTACGAATCTGGCTACCGACACTTTCATAGCGCGTGCGCAACTGTGGCTGATCGCCGCTGATGTGAATGTCCACCTTGTGTGCCGCTCCGGTCTTCGGATCGAACAGCAAAATCGCTCCGAACTGCTCGATCACCATCCCACCCGGCCCTGCGCTGGCATACTTGAAATCCAGCCCGTCATTCTTCAGCGCCGCCGCCACCTGCTTCGTCTTCGTGTCATAGCTGTAGAGCGCCATCGGGCCATTGCGGTCCGAGATGAAAAACACTTTGTCATTCACCCACATCGGGTTGAAGTCGTTCGAATTGTCTCGCGGCACAGCCGTCCAACTCGAATCCGCCAGTCGCGCAATCCACACCGGCGATGTGCGCCCGCCGCGATACCGCTTCCAAATGCGTGGGCCAGCGGCACGTATGCGATCTCTTTCCCGTCCGGCGAATACGACCCTTCCGCCGCGATTGGCAGCGGCAACTTCGTCGGAAACCCGCCGTCGCGCGAAACTGTGAACAGTTCGGGATAGTGCGAGTACGCCTCGCGGCTCGAAGCGAACAGCACCGATTTTCCGTCGCGCGTCCAGCCCATGACTTCATCGGGCATCGGATGATACGTCAGCCGCCGCGGCGTTCCTCCCGTCGCGGGAATCACGTAAACATCGGCGTTTCCGTCGTAATCTCCCGTGAACGCAATCTCGCTCCCGTCCGGCGAAAACACCGGTAAGGACGCTCGCCCCGTGCCCGCCGTCAAGCGCTGTGCCGTACCGCCGCTTCGAGGCACGCTCCACAAATCCCCGGCGTACACAAAGACAATCTGCGTCGCGCTGATTGTCGGATGGCGCAGCAATAGGGGCGGATTTTCGTCCGCGCAGCACGCTCCCGCCAGCAATAGCGCGAATATTCCCGCGGCAAATTTCAACATTTCGCCCCTCCTACTCGACACAGCCCCGAAGCGCGCACAATCTTACTGCCAGCCCGTCCTATCGCAAACGCTTTCGCCAGCGCCCCCCAACCCGCCGCCGCGCGAATTGGCTCTCGCACAGCCTTGCCTTCCGGGTTATACTCTTTCCATCAGACGGAAATTCCTCTTAGTCGTTCTCTCTCGGCATGCACTGCGGGTGAGAGGCGCAAAGGACAAAACAATGTTCATCGCTCTCATGCCGCGGGTCGCGTAAGCAGTTCCAGCGCGCAGCTTTCTTCCTCTTCACTGAGCTTCGGTTTCGCTGATTTTCCTGCGGAACCTCGTTTTTCTATCAACTTCGGATTCGTCGAAGCGCGTTCTGCTTTGCGCATACGCCGCTTTCGCAGAAAGAACCTGTAGGCCTCTATGGAAATGCAATTGGAACAGGAGCTGCGCGCTCCTGCGCCCCCTGCGTCACTTTGGGCTTCCGTTTGGGAAGCGCTGCGCGGCTCGCATCAGGACTTCACCGCCGTCAATTTGAATCGCGCCATTTTGCTGCTCGCGATTCCCATGATCCTCGAACTCGTCCTCGAATCGCTCTTCGCCGTCGTGGACGTCTTCTGGGTTGGCCGTCTCGGCCCGGACGCCGTCGCCACTGTCGGCCTCACCGAGTCCATGTTGTATCTCGTGTTTGCCGTGGGCATGGGCCTCAGTCTCTCCACCACCGCCATGGTCGCGCGCCGCATCGGCGAAAAAAATCCGTCCGCAGCCGCCGACGCCGGCGTGCAAGCCATCCTCATCGGCGTTGCCTTCTCCATTTTGTTTGGCGCGCCGGCTCTCTACTTCGCTCCCGACCTGCTTCGCCTCATGGGCGCGTCGCCGCAACTCGTCGCCACCGGCGCCGGCTACACGCGTGTCGCTCTCGGCGGCTGCGGCGCCATCATGCTGCTTTTCCTTAATAACGCCATCTTCCGCGGCGCCGGCGATGCCGCTATCGCCATGCGCCTGCTCTGGGTCTCCAACATCATCAATCTCATTCTCGACCCTTGCCTCATCTTCGGCTGGGGGCCATTTCCCAAGCTCGGCGTCACCGGCGCGGCCGTCGCCACCTTCACCGGCCGCAGCATCGGCGTGCTCTACCAGTTCTATCGCCTCATGCGCGGCACCGAACGCATCCGCATCCTCCGCAACCAGCTTCACGTCCACTGGGACGTTTTGCTTCGCCTCCTCCGCGTCTCGCTCATGGGCATTCTTCAATTCACCATCGCCACTACCAGTTGGATCTTCATGGTCCGCATCGTCAGCAACTTCGGCGCGATCGCTCTCGCCGGCTACACCATCGCGATTCGTGTCGTGAACTTCGTCATCTTCCCGGCCTGGGGGCTCAGCAACGCCGCCGCCACGCTTGTCGGCCAGAACCTCGGCGCCAAGCATCCCGACCGCGCCGAACAAGCCGTGTGGCGCACCGGCTTTTACAATATGCTTTTTCTCGGCTCGATCGGCGTCTTCTTCATTCTCTTCGCCGAACCGGTCATCCGCCTTTTCACCAGCGACCCGATCG
>Ga0335077_10007278_pt1 | contig 13692 bp, 16 predicted proteins | sample Lox_Sample_31_FD_207151 | JGI IMG/M metagenome (GOLD analysis project Ga0335077, IMG submission 207151) | Soil microbial communities from Loxahatchee National Wildlife Refuge, Florida, United States - Lox_Sample_3.1 | ecosystem: Environmental > Terrestrial > Soil > Wetlands | place: USA...
CGCTCGGACCACCTCCGTCGAATTCGGAAGAGCTGAGAGAAGTGAAATCGGGCCATGGCAGAGCACCGCCGTAGGCTTGGATGTTTCGTGAAAGTGTCTCATCACCGTGCCGGCGTCGGGATCATCGAGAAGATCCATCATCGGTCCATGGCCGCCGGGGACGAAAACAGCGTCATATTGATCCAGGCCCGATGCGATGACATCGGAGATGCGAGTTGGATTCTTGAGCCCAGTCAGGCTGTCGCGGAATTTTAGATAGTCCTGAAGCCTGGCCTCGTCCCCGCCGAAGAAGTCGGCGACAGCGGAATGGACATCCATCTGCGGCGTGTTGCCTTTGGGGTTGGCGAAAGTGATTTCGTAGCCTTCCTTCATCAAGGCGCGAACCGGAACCGTCAGTTCGTTGAGATAGTAGCCAGCGCCGGCATAAACCTTGCCATCTTTCAATGGCAAGCCGTGACCGCTCGAGACCAGCACCAAGACTTTTCCTTTTGATGTCATTGCGTTCTCCTCTCTGAAATCAAATCTGTTTCCCGAGATCTTAGCTAGTGCAGAGGAACCCAATCCGCGAGGGCCTCGGCCTCAGCCAATTTCATCACTTCGTCCACCAGCACCGCGTCATGCTCACCGAAGGGCCTTGGCCGCTCGCCGACCATAGACTTTCCCGGCGCCGTGAAAACGTTCACGCTAAGCGTGTTCGACGCGACAGGCGAAATCACGCGCGTGGTCTCTTTCAGTCCATTTGTGGCGTCCATTTGGTATTCCTTTCGATGTCAGAGCTCAAAGCAAAACAGGAGAAGCGCCACGACGAGGTGCAGAGCCGTCATCCTGTTTGCGCCGAGCGCTAGCCGTACTTGAGGGAGGTGCTTTGTCCGACCTCGATGATGTAACCGTCAGGGTCGCGAATGTAGCAGCGAATCTCGCCGTACTTGGGAATCGGCGGCGTGAGGAACTCGGCCCCCCGGCTTTTCCACAATTCGTAGCACGCTTGAATATCCGCAACGCGGAAATTCATAAAGCTGTTGATGTGATTCGGGTCGGGAACGCTGAGCGTTACCGTCGGCTTATCCGGGGTCGGCCCGCCCCCAACGTTCAGAATCATCCAGATATTCGCAAGCTGAAGGTAGGGAGGCGCGTTGCCGTCACCCATGGTCAGAATGCGAGCGCCGAAGACCTTTTCGTAGAAGCGAGCCGATCGCTCGACGTCGGCGACGGTGAGAAAATGCGCGACGGTGATCCCCTCGCGCGGGGGCATCTCGTAGCTCTTCTGTTCGATTTGTACGGCGTTCATTGACGACTCCTTTCGATGGAGCGTTCACTATAAATACGTGTCCTCTGTTCGCAACACAGTTTCAAGGCACCAGCAGGATCTTCCCCACGCCACCCTTCTCCGCCATTGCGTGAGCCCGGGCTGCCTCGCTGAGTGGCAGTTTCAGACCAATCGGGATTACCAGCTTTCCATCTCGCACCGCTTCGGCCATGAACTCGAGCGTTTTCCTGTCGAATTTCGAGAATACTTTCACCACCTTTACAGACGGGTACTCCGCAGCGTTCTGCGGCGGCTCGACAACCGATGCATAGACTCCTCCCGGCTTGACCCTGGCGATCATCTTTTCGGCGGTCCTTCCGCCGACCGCATCCGCCACGGCCTCCACCGGCGGAATATTCGCAATCGCCGTGTCGTCGTCGGTTGCGATCACCTGATTCGCGCCGACCGTCTTGGCTTCGTCGATCTGCCTCTTCAAAACCCCCGCGATCACAGTGGCCCCGCGTGCCTTCGCGGTGAACACCGCCGAACGCCCTACATTTCCAGCAGCACCGAGGACCAGAACCGTCTGGCCAGCCTTTATTTCCGTAGCCAGGAGGAGCTGGTTGCCAGTCGTCGTCACCAGCGGCAACGCCGCCGCCTGAATCAAATCGAGCCCCTTGGGAATTTTCGCCAGAACCGCAGCTTTCACGACACAAAGTTCAGCGTAGGTATTGTCCGCCATAGAGAACACCTGGTCGCCGACAGGAAAGCCTTCCACTCCCGGCCCAATCCTGGCCACAGTGCCCGCGATATCCACTCCTATAAGCCCCGGAAACTTGAGTGGGTAAAAATCTTTCGTTAATCCGGCACGTCGCTTGTAGTCGATCGGATTCACGCTCGAGGCAGCCACCCGCACGAGTACTTCGCCTGTGCCAGGGACCGGATCGGGGTATTCCTCATACTTGAGTACTTCAGGACCGCCATATTCGTGGACAACAATTGCTTTCATCTTTCACCTCCCTAGCTCGGGGTGTGTTTCCTTGCTGTCCACGTCAAAATGAACCTTCACACTCGGGCACCCTGTGCGAAGGGTGCTCAATGTCCAGCCCGCAGTTCAACGCTTCTCGTACGGGTGAAAGATGTAGTCCTTCGCCTTCACGGCCACATGGCATGAGTTTCCGCAGTCCGCGTGGGATGTGGGATCTGGGGTGAAATTGTCCGACGCGGCGTCGTAGTTGAACACAGCGTATCCCCAGCCGCCGGTTTTCGGAAATCTCCTGCCGTCTTTCTCCATCACGAATGCCTGCTTAAAAGCGTCCGGCACTTCCACATCGAAAGTCGCTTCCGTGTCCTTCTTCGGTGACCACTGGAGCTTCACGATCATGGACCCTTCCGGAAATGCCTTGCCGTTTAGTGGAACGCCAGCCTTGAACGCCTTAATCATGGCCGAATTAGCGACGATTACCTTAAGCACTTCTGCCTGGCGGGCAGAAGAAACCGTAGACCAGTCCTCATACCCCCTGAAATCAGAGAACGCGATTCCATCCGGTGATTTCAGAGAGTACTTATCCGTGTCCTGCCCTTTCGCGTTAAGGACCGCGCCGCCGAGGATGGCAAGCAGCGCCACGGCTGCGAGGATGGTAACGACCGCGATAGGTTTTACGGCTGTGCGCGTTTCTTTCTTTTGTTTTTGTTGTACTCGCGCCAAAGAATCCCTCTTAAGTTCAGTCATGTTGTGCTCTCCTTTACAAAAGGCCGGGCAGACTCCTCTTACGAGTTGCTGTTTCGCGGATCGTCCTTCGCGCTGAGGTATTGCAGTCCAAGCGGCCCCATCGCGGTTACTTGCGTGACGTACTCGCCGGATTTCGCCCAGTGAAAATGGGGGGTGTTGCTAGGGAGAATGATCACGGCGCCGGGCGGAAAGGCTTCCAACTTACCGGCGTCGAATTCATCACCCAGTCCGATGTAGAAGACGCCGGAAATCACGGTATAGACCCGATCCTCCGGGTGCTTGTGAGGCATCAGCTTCTCGCCGTGGGGCATCTTGACTCTGATCGTGTAAGGGCCGGGCTCCGAGGGCCGACCCACGACGACGGCCAGCCGGACGGAAGGTGGGAACGCCGGGAACGGTTTCCAATCGACATCTTCCGACAAGATGGTTTTGAAAATCTCCTGCCCGAGTTGGTGAGGCTGGACTTCGCTTTGCTGAACACGCTTCACGGCGCTGGCTTTCTGAGACACAAGAACCTCCTTCGTGCGGTGATGCACACATCCCACCCGGCGCCGAGCTCGACGTCGTGTCGGACCTTCGCGGCCAAGGCGGCGATCAGCCGGGCCGCTTATCCGTTTCATCGTCGTCCGCTCGCCCGAACGCAGGCAGGTACCGGCCGAAGTTCAGTTCGAAGTCGCTCCGAACACCGTAACCGATACCATGGAGCCTGGCACGGCGCGCCTGAGCATCGGGCAGGGCCAGCATTGGGAAGATCATATCGTTGCTCGACTGAAGCTCGGCCGCTGTCGGAATCCCGAATCGATTGATCTGGGCCTTTGCTGCGGCCAGCGTTTTACGGTCGAACGAAGCCAGACGCCGGGCGAGCGTATCGACAAACGAGTCGAGGGCGTCATCGTCCAGCGTGCGGTTCACCCAGCCGTAGCGCTCGGCGATATCCGCATCGAAATCGTCAGCGCTGAGCACGAACTCAAGCGCCCGCGAACGACCGACCAGGCGCGGGAGCCATTCCAGCGCTCCGCCGCCCGGGATCAGTCCGACGCCAACCTCGGGGTTGCCGAACAGGGCGCTTTGCCGGCTGGCGAAGCGCATGTCGCACGCCAGCACGAACTCGTTACCGATGCCGCGCGTGCGGCCGCGAATCTTGGCGATGCTCACGACTGGCGCGGACGAGAGGCGCAGCACAAAGTCCCGCCAAAGGCCCAGCATCTCAGGCCGTTCAGCTGCCCTGGCTACGTCGAGATGGGCGACGAAAAAATCGGGATTCGCCGACTGGAACACCACGACCTTCACGGACGGGTCCGCTTCGAGGTCGGAAATTAGCGCTCCCAATTCGACGATCGTTGCGGGAAGAAACATGTTGATCGGCGGGTTGCTGAAGGTGATCGTCCACCGACCGGGATGGCTGCGGTCGATTTTGAACTGAGCATCTGCCTGCTGGCTGCCTCGCTGTGTGGCACTGGATTGGGTCATCATCTTCTCCTCTCTTGTGAAGAACCCTACCGCAGCGATCGGAAGCCCGCGCGAACCTCTTCTGAAAAAAGCTTCGGCTGTTCCCAGGCCGCGAAGTGCCCGCCTTTGGGGAGTGTGTTGAAGTGAATGAGCTTGGGGTAAGCCTGCTCCGCCCAGCTCCGCGGAGCAGGATAAAGTTCGTCCGGGAAGACGCTCACGGCCACTGGGATGGAGACGCCCTTTACATTGAAGTACCCTCCTTTGCCCCAATACTCCCAGTAGAGACGGGCGCCAGAAAGCGCCGTGTTCGTCAACCAGGTGATCGTGATGTTGTCGAGGATGTCGTCGCGCGTGAGGCCTTCGGATGCTCCGTCAAAGACGCGTGAGATCAGCGCGTAACTGCGCGCGTCGTGATCCAGGAAATAGGCCGCCAGGCCGACGGGGGAATCTGCGATTCCATAAAGCGTCTGAGCGCGCAGCCCCATCTGGTACCCGTAGGCGATTCCTTTTTGATATACGAACTGCAAACGCTCGTAAGCGAGCTTCTCATCGGCGGAGAGACCCGCTGGCGGCGGAGCTCCGGAAGCAGCCGCTTGGTCGATGGCGGCCGGAAAGATGCCAGGCATATTCGTGTGAATGCCGAGCAACTCGGGAGGCGCCTGCACACCCATCAGCTCGACGATAACCGCGCCCCAGTCGCCGCCTTGCGCCACGAACTTGTTGTAGCCGAGGCGCTTCATCAGCGTGATCCAAGCGCGCGCAATATGGGCAGGGTCCCAGCCGGTCGTGGCCGGTTTGCCTGAGTATCCGTAGCCTGGCATCGACGGAATCACCAGATCGAAAGCGTCCGAGGCGCTCCCGCCATGCGCCGTGGGATTCGTGAGCGGATCGATGATCTTAAGCTGTTCAACGACCGAGCCGGGCCAGCCGTGCGTGACGATCAGCGGCAACGCATTTTCATGTTTCGAACGAACGTGAATGAAATGAATGTCCAGCCCGTCGATCTCGGTGATGAAGTTCGGCAGGGCCTGCAATCTTGCTTCGCATTTCCGCCAGTCGTAGTCGGTCGCCCAATAGTGAGCGAGCTTCTGCGTGGTCGCGAGCTGTACGCCTTGCGTTGCATCCGTGACCGTTTCCCGTTCCGGCCATCTCGTCTCTTTTATGCGTCTGCGCAATTCGGTAAGTTCCGCTTCTGAAACATTCACGACATGGAATGGACGAATTGCGTCTGCCTGTTCGCTGCCTCGTTGTGTAGCGCTGCCTTGCGTCATGGTGCGCTCCTTTTGGGCAATTTCGGAATTGTCGTTCGTGCTGCGGTATCGCTGGCTGAGCTTCAGCCCCGCTTACCTTGTGGCGAACTCCGTGAAAACGTAATCTCGTGACTTCACGATCGTGTGGCACGTGAACCCGCACTTGGCGTCGTTCCCCTGCGGCGGTTTGCCAGCCAAGGTGCCGGGCGCGAACGTCTTGGACGCGGCGTCATAGTCGAACACGGCGTATCCCCAACCGCCGCTGTCCGCGAACCTCTTGCTGTCCTTCACCATAAAGTCGGTGTCATGCTGGGTGCCCGGCACCGTTGCTGCGGGAAACGTCTCCAGCTTTTTCGGGTTCCAATGGATCTTTGCCATCTTGGAGCCGTCGGGGAAAGGCTTGCCGTTGCCCGGAATACCTTCCTCGTACGCTTTGATCGTCACAGGATTCGCGAGGATCGCGGCAATATGGTCTCCGTCCTGACTGATGGAGACAACCTGCCAGCTTTCGTATCCCTTGAACTCAGAGAACGCGAGCCCACCGGGCACTTTCAGGGTGTACTTGTCCTGCTGGGCCGCAAGGGCCATGCTGACCGCTACGGCGAGGGATACCGCAACGAACGCAATCGCCGGGAAGTTCCCGCTCTTCATCGTCTCCGTTGCCTCCTTTATTCGTTTTCAGGTGCGACGCGGACGCAAGTGTTGGCCTTTGGGAACGATCTCTTTCGGGATAAGGAGGGTGACGACCCCCTAGCTGGGGGTCATGCGATTGGCATTGGCTAGTTCGATCAGGACCCCATGCGACCCGGAACAGAACGCAACCTGTCGGAACGGACGGCGTTAAAAATGGAGGATGGCCCCCGCGGTACTACCGGCGGTAAGGATAACGCCGCGGTTACCTCCATCGGGCCGGGCGGAAATAGTCGCTCAAGCGAGGCGCGGAGTCAAGGGGGTAAAAACGGCGGAAAAGCGCAGAAAAGTGCTGCCGGAAGTGGACCGGCGCGCGTGAACGGCGAGGCTAGCCTTCGCGGAGCTGCTGCTTGAGGCGGTCGACTTCCTCGCGGAGGCGGGCGATGCGGCTCGCGATGGACAGCTCGTACCCGAAGAAGACGGCCCAGACGGCGATCCATGCGGTCAGCAGGAAATGAAAATTGCTCATAGCGCACCTTTCGTGACGGCGGAATTCGAATTGGCCGCGCGGAAATCGGCGGCGAGGCGAAGCTCGTCGAGCTCGTGGCGCAGACGCTCGAGGCGGTAGCGGTCGATCAGGACGAGAATCGCCACGCCCAGCATGGCGGCCATGCAGATCATCAGGACTTTGCCCATCGTCGGGTCGAGGCCGGAATCCTGGCCGCCGAAAATCACGGGCGAGGGATGCTGGGTCCGCCAGAGGCGGTTCGAGACGTATACCAGCGGCGCGTCGAGGAACGCGAAAATTCCAAACACGGCGGAAAGAGTGGCGCGGCGCTGCGGCTCCTCGATCAGGCCGCGCAGAATCAGGTAGGAGATGTAGAGCAGCCAGAGAATGAAGCACGTCGTGAGGCGCGCGTCCCAAGTCCACCAGATGCCCCACGCGGGACGGCCCCAGAGCACGCCGGTGATGAGCCCGGCGGTGCAACTGACGACGCCTACTTCCACCGACGAGACGCCGAGCCAGTCCCATTTTGGCTGGCGCGTGACGAGCCATGCGACGTTTGCGATGAAGGCGAGCGAAAGAGCCGTGAACATGGCCATCCAGCTCGAGAGGTGAAAGTAGAAGATGCGCTGGATCTGGTGCATGGTGGCCTCGTCGGGCGCGATGAAGAGAGCCGCGTAGCCCGCGAAAAAGAGCAGCGCGGCGATCAGCAGCGTGATGGGAATGCGCGTTTTCATTGATTAGCCCGAGATCCCTCGGCTCCCGTTGGTCGCTCGGGATGACGATGCTTGTCGCATCGTCATTCCTCCAGCAGAAAATCGCTGAGCAGCCAGGAAGCGGTCAGAAACACAATATCAAATCCACCCAGGAATGCGAGCCATGTGCGGTCGAGCGCGGGCTGCTCGGCAAAAAGAGATGCGGTCGCTTCGACCGCGGCGATCAAGAGCGGCGCAAGAATCGGCAGAAGCAGGATCGGCAGAAGCAGTTCCCGCATGCGCGCGTGCGAAGCGATCGCCGAAAATACCGTACCCGCGATCACGAGGCCCGAAGTGCCCAGCACGAGAACGAGCGCCAGCCTCCCGACAACTCCTGCGAGCGAAACGTTGTAGAGAACGGCAAAAACCGGGACGAGGATCAGCTCGGCCATCGAGAGAAAGATCAGGTTCGCGAGCATTTTCCCCAGCAGGATGCTGAAGGGCGATACCGGCGCCATGCGAAGCGAATCCAGCGTCTGATTCGACTGCTCGCGCGCGAACGACGGATTCAGCATCAGCGAGCCGGCAAAAAGAAACGCGATCCACAGCAGGCCGGGACCGTAGCGGCGCGATTCGGCGGCCGTGGGATCGAAGGCGAAGCTGAAGAGCACGACGACGACCAGGACGAAAACGATCGTGGTGGTGAGCAGCTCGCGCGTGCGGAATTCGAGGCGCAGTTCCTTCGAGAGCAAGAGTGCGGCGGCGCGCGCGGTGCTCATAAGAGCCCTGACACCAGACATGCGAAGAAAAAGCAGATCCCTCGTCGTCCTGAAAGTCCGGGACTCGCTCGGGATGACAACGCGTTTGCTTTGGGCGGGGCGATCATTTCAGGAGTCGTCCCGGAGAGCGGCGAGCAAGGGACGGGGATCGCCGCCGGGGCCGCTGTCGCGGTCGATGCGGCCGGCCGCAAGCGAGACGGCGCGCGAGGCGAGGTCGAGCGATTCATTGCGCGCGTGCGTGCTCATCAGGACGGTGACGCCCGCGTCGCGAAGGCGCGCGAGGGTCTCGCCAAGCCATGCGAGGCCCTGGCGGTCGAGGCCGGCGGCCGGCTCGTCGAGCAGAAGCAGGCGGGGGCCGTGCAGCAATGCCCGCGCGATGGCGATGCGCTGGCGCATGCCGCGCGAAAACGTGCGCACGAGGCTCGTGGCGCGCGAAGCGAGCCCGCAGGCTTCAAGCGCTTGCGCCACGCGAGCCGGAATATTGTCCAGGCCGTACAGCTCGGCGAAAAATGTGAGATTTTCGGCGGCGGTCAGCTCGTCGTAGAGAAGCGTGTTGTGGCCGACCATTCCTAACAAACGCTTCGCGGCTTCAGGGGCTAAAGCCCGTTCGTTCTTGGTTTCTTCACGGCGGGGCTCAAGCCCCGCCCTTCCAGGTCCGATTTCACCTTTCGCTGTGAAGCGAACCGTGCCGCTGGTGGGAGTCGAGAGAAGCGCGGCGATGCGAAGCAGCGTCGTTTTCCCTGCGCCGTTCGGGCCGAGCAGCGCGACGAATTCGCCGGGAACGATATCGAGCGAGACTCCGCGAAGGGCAAGCATTGAGCCGAAGCGCTTGTCCACGCGGTCAAAAGTGACGCCCATGCGGGCTGCGCCGGCGGTGGAGGATAGCGTCGCGGCGCCCGGGGCCGAAGCGGGTGCGGAGAGGGCGCCGGACAAGCGCGTCAGCCTTTCACCAGATCGCGGAGGACTTTCTGCACGCGGTCGTGCTCGCGCGCGTATTCCTCCTGGCTGATGGTGCCGGCTTCGCGGCGAAGTTCGAGGCGGAAGAGAGTGTCCTTCAGTTGATCGAGGCTGCCGGCGACTTCACGGTCGATCTTTGCGGCGGTTGACGCGGGCGGAGCCTTCTTAATCGATTTCGGCTGCGGTGACGCGGCGGGTGCCGCGGCATCTTCGGGCGCCGCGGGCTCAATTTGCGGCTGCCGCCAGAGATAGGCCAGGCCCAGCGCGAAGACGCCTACGAAGCCCGCGACCAAAATCCATTTCAGGCTGTCGAGGCGAGCGGGCAGGGAAGTGACGGTTGCCGTGGGCGCGGCGGCGCCGGTATCGGCGCGCGAATTGACGGATGGATTCTGGCTGTCGTCTCCGCCGGCCGCGCCGCCTGCGTTGCCAGCAGCGCCGCTATCCGCGGCGGGCGCGGGAGCGGTGCCCGAGACGGAAACGGATACCGGTGTATTCGCGGCGACGGATTCGCGCATGTAAACGCTGAATCCCTGCTCGGTGCCCGCGGGAGAGAAGCCGCTGCCGGTGATCTGAACGGAGGGCGGCGCAAAAACCGCGAGGCGATCGACGGAGTAGCGCGAGACGGAGTGGAGCGTCGTCTGGTCGCCGGGATAGGGAATTTTGTAAGACACGCGGACGTCGCTATCGCCCGGGCGGAACGGGAACACGACGGCCTGCTCGTTCTTGCCCTTGTGGATGGGATTCTGCACCACGGGCATCCCGGAGGAGCCGACGGCGGAGACGCCGGCGAGCTGCGCGCCTTGGGGCAGCGAGAAGATGAAGGAACCGTCGGCGCGGTAGAACGCGACAGGAGGCTGCGTCTTGTTGGTGATGACGTACTCCTCGTTCACGACGAGGTCCGAGCCGCTCGGCTGGAGAATGATGGCGTGAGCGGTGACAGAAAACGCGCTCGGTTTGTCCGTGGGCTCGAAGACCTCGATATCGACGGTGGTTTTTCCCGGAGTGGCGGGCTCGTGATAGTTCACGCCGCGATAGACCGCGCGGATCAGCATCGGCCCGGCGCCGAGCGACGGATTATCGAAGCTGTAGCGGCCCTGGGAATCGGTTTTCGTGTTTGCCACCGGCTGCATGCCGCCCTGGAGCTGGATCAGAATCATCTCCACGCCCGCGGCGGGTTTTCCTGTCGTGCCGTTGCGCACGGTGCCTGTGACGGTGCCGGCAAAAGAAGCGGAGGCAAGGAAGCAAAGAAGCAGGGAAGCAAGAGCAAAGCACCGTGCTTCAGGGGCCAAAGCCCATCGAGATCCACGAGCTTTGCGGCGGGGATGAATCCCCGCCCTTCCGATGCGCTTGTGGCGATGACTCGGCTCCTGAGTCATGAGTGGGGGCCCTTCGCGGAAGCGGCTTGCCGTGTGGCGGGAGTGGGAGAGCCGCCGGTCAGCACGTCCATATCGGCCAGCACGCGCGCGGCTTCGATTTCGAGCAACTGCTTGGTGTCGTCGTAGTCTTTCTCCGAAAATTTTCCGGCGCGATATTCGAAGCGCAGGTCGCGCAGGTTTTCGTAGATTGCGTCGCGGCGCTCCATGAGCTGGTCGAGCTTGGTGCGATGCGGCGCCGAGTCCGAGCTTTCCGGGCGCACGCCGAAGACAAAGATGATCGTCGCAATGGCGAGCAGCACGCAGGCGACGGCGATGTCGAGGTCACTCATCGGATTCCTTGCCTGATTCGCGGCGGGCGCGGTCGAGCAGGTCCGCCGAAAGCGCGGGACCGCCGGCGGGCGCGAGCACGGCGCGCCGGCGCCAGCGGCGCACAAGCTGCCAGATCACGAAAAACGCGAGAATCGGTGCGACGATGGGCGCGATCCACACGAGCCAGGTAAATCCCTTCGCGGGAGGTTCCATGAGCACGGTCGCGCCGTATTCCTGAATGAAGGATTGGAGGATCAGATCGTCGGAGTCGCCGCGCGCGACGCGGTCATCAAGCTCCTTGAGCATCGCGTGCGAATATTGACAGCCGACGTGATTGCATGCGGTGAGAATTTGATTGCAGCCGCAGACGCACATCATTTTCGAGCCGAGGGCTTTGGCGCGCGCGGTCTGCTGCGCGTGCAGCGAGGGCGCTAGGGTCAGCGTTGCACCGAGCAGAATGGGCGCAGCGAGCAGCGCCCCTACAATTCCGAGTTTGCGAAGCTGGCTAATCATCAGCGCCAGAGCGGCGAACGACGGGACTGGCGGCCGGTGATCCCGGCGCGCCTTGAACCGCATCGCCCCACGAAGGCTCTTCCACAGGTCGAAGCACGATCGCGGCGCGGCGATTCGGCATTAGCGCAAGGCCCGTGCCCAGCACGAGCACGATGCCGCCGAACCAGATCCATTTGACCAGCGGATTGAGATAGGCGTGAATCACGGGCTTGTTGGTTTCCGGGCTGCGTCCGGCATAGACGACGTAGAGATCGCGCAGGGGCGAGCTCTGTACGGCCACCATCGTTTCGGTCACTTGGCTGGCCAGGAAGAAACGGCGCTCCGGATAAAGCATCATCTCCGAGCGGCCGTCGCGCAGAATCTCGAGCGTGGCGCGCTCGGACTGGTAATTGTTGTTCGATACCTGATCGAAATTCTGGCAGAGGATCGTATAGCGGCCGATCGAGAGCGTGTCGCCGGGCCCCATTTCCTTCTGAATGTCTTGATTGAACGCGGAGCCGGCGATGCCGATGAAGATCAGGACCATGGCGAAGTGCACGACGTATCCGCCGTAGCGCCGCGTGTTGCGCATGGTGAGCTCGCCGACGGCGGTGAGCAGGTTCGTGCCGTCGCGCGAGGCGATCACGCGCGCGCCGCGATAGAACTCCGCAAGAATCGTGAGCGTGACGAAGACGGAAAGTATCAGGCAGATCAGCGGATAGAACTGGCGGAAGCCGAAGGCGAACGCCACGGCACCGGCGACGACCCCGCCTGCCAGCGGCCACGCGAAATTGCGCTGGAGCGCGTCGAGAGACGTCTTGCGCCAGGCGAGAAGCGGCCCGACGCCGGTGAGCAGCAGCAGAAACATGGCGATGGGAATCGTGACCTTGTTGAAGAACGGCGGGCCGACGCTGATCTTGTTGCTGGTCACCCATTCGGAGAGCACCGGAAAGAGCGTGCCCCACAGGACCGCGAAGCAGGCGGCCAGAAGAATCAGGTTGTTGAAGAGAAAGCTCGATTCGCGCGAGACGAGCGAGTCGAGCTGATTGTCGCTGCGCAGGTAATCGCGATTCTTCCACCACGCCGCGAGGCAGACGAGAAATATGATTGCAAGGAAGCCGACGAACCAGCCGCCGATCGAGGACTCCGCGAAGGCGTGCACGGAGCTCACCACGCCCGAGCGCGTGAGCATCGTCCCGAGGATGCAGAGCATGAACGTGACGAAGACCAGCCAGACGTTCCATACCTTCATCATGCCGCGCTTTTCCTGCATCATCACCGAGTGCAGGAACGCGGTCCCGGTGATCCACGGGAGGAACGAGGCGTTCTCCACCGGATCCCACGCCCAATAGCCGCCCCATCCGAGAACGGCGTAGGCCCAGTGCGCGCCGAGAAGGATGCCCACGGATTGAAAGCACCAGGCGACCATCGTCCAGCGGCGCGTGATGTGAATCCATTTTTCGCCGGGATAGCGCCCCAGCAACGCGGCGAGCGCAAACGCGAACGGTACGGTGAAGCCCGTGTAGCCGGAGTACAACATCGGCGGGTGGATCACCATCTCGGGATATTGCAGCAGGGGATTCAGGCCGCTGCCTTCGGAGAGCCGCGCGACGTGCATCGCGCCGGAGCCGTCCATCCCGCCGAGAATCTTGAAGGGACTGGCGACGAAGTTATTGAGCGTGAGGAAGAAAATCTGCACGCCTGCGAGCGTCACTCCGACGTAAGGCATCAGCTCCGGATGCTTCTTGCGGTTCAGGAAGAGCGCCAGGAAGGCATAGATCGAGAGCAACCAGCTCCAGAACAGGAGCGAGCCTTCCTGGCCGGCCCAGAGCGCCGCGAACTTGTAAAAGGGAGGCAGAGCCGTGTTGCTGTGCGCCGAAACGTAGGCCAGGGAAAAATTGTCGGTGAAGAAGAAATACTCGAGCGAACCGACCGCGAGCGTGACCAGGCCGAAGACGGCCATGCCTGCGTTGAGGGCGCTCTTGGTGAGCAGTGCGCGGCGGGTGAGGATGCCGGCGATTCCGCCGATGAACGCATACGTGGCGGCCAGGAATGCGAGAAGCAGAACGAATGATCCGAATATGTCCAAGCGAATTCCCTCAGGCCGGCCTTAGCTCCTGCCGCCCTCGATCGGCGCCGCGGATTGGTTCATGGACTGGCCGGGCTGGGCCGCGGCGGGAGCTGCGCCAGGCGTTGCTTCGTACTTCGACGCGCATTTCGCCTGCACCTGCTCGGCGACGAAGCCGCCCTGCGGATTCAGGCGGCCCTCGAC
>Ga0335077_10007279_pt1 | contig 13690 bp, 13 predicted proteins | sample Lox_Sample_31_FD_207151 | JGI IMG/M metagenome (GOLD analysis project Ga0335077, IMG submission 207151) | Soil microbial communities from Loxahatchee National Wildlife Refuge, Florida, United States - Lox_Sample_3.1 | ecosystem: Environmental > Terrestrial > Soil > Wetlands | place: USA...
GTGATGGCCGTAGGGCCAAAATATTCACGCGGCTCGGCAGTAGTATCGAAGCAAGCCGCCGAGGCGTTCTCGACACGCGACGCTTCGCCAGCGTCCCGTGGGCGGCGGGGCGGGCATGAGCAGGGCGTCTCCTTTGCCCTGATGATTTCTCTCGGAGTGGTAATGCGCGATGTATTCTGAACGGCTTTTCAACGTTTTTGGGGCGGCTAGAGCGGAGCCCTGCGAGGGCTGCCAGGCTGAGGGGTTAAGGCGGAGCCGGAAGCAGCCCCCAAAAAACCCTTCGCGACCTGGGCCCAGTGAGGCCTGTCAGTCATTTCTCTCGGGCATGTTGTGAAACATGCCCCAGGTATTTGCGTCGCGGCGCGATCTCCCCTTGATGCCGTCTTGTCGGGGTTCGCTGGCCGCCCCAGTTGCGCCGCCGAATTTTGATACGGTGCCCAGTTATTGATGTGAGAAATAGGGGGCCACCGTATCAAAACCAGCCTGCTAGGTCCATGCCTGGGCTCTAAGCTACTGATTTCACGTGGTCGGGGCGGGGCGATTTGAACGCCCGACCCCCTGCGCCCAAGGCAGGTGCGCTACCAGGCTGCGCTACGCCCCGACTCTGTATATTGATCATTCTGAACCATTTCTGGATCTCCTGCAAGAGCCTGGGACTTCGACCGTCCCAAAACCGTGACAGAACCTCACGGAAAGCTTAAACCGTGCCAAAACCCCTGACCCATGTTTTCAAGCGTTTAGACAAGACAAAAACGGCCACAGTCGCTCAAATCGAGCGAAGATCGAGCAAGGGAAAATAGGTGCGATTCCTCGGCAAAGGCTCGAATCGAAGATTAAGCGACTGGGTATTGATAAGTACGGGCAAAAACCTCCCACGCCCAAATGACTTTCTTGCAACTGCTGGTCGCTTGCTCATCGTTCGGCGTTTTGCTGAGTGTGCAGCGCGATTGGAAGCTTCGACTCTCTTCTTTTCAGTGATTTCCGGATGGATAGATAGCTGCATTGTTCTCCTGCGACAGTGCTGAGCGAAAGGAGAACGACAATGACGCAAAAACAAATCCACTTCCATCAGACAACTACGTTGACGCGCGAGCAGTACATCGCCGGGCTAACGGACTTCGGACCTGGCCGGTCCAAGATCTTCGGCAACAGCGCCGAAGAGTACCTCAAGGTGCATCATCTCGGGCGCACGGATGCGGATGTTACGGAAGGTTCGGGTGGCGTTTGGGAACGCCTGAATTACGACTGGTCTGATCCCGAGCATGTCGTGCTCACAACGACCGATTCCAATTTATGGGGTGGCGCGTCCGGCCACGTTTACAACTTCACAAGAAATCACGACAGTACGACCAATATTGACGTGGAAGTCATCCGCGAAGGCAAGAACTTCAAGGGAAGGCTGCTCGGCTTAGTGCTGAGAACCATCGGCAGAGGCGTCTTAGAAAAAGCGTTCGAAGACTCGGTCAAAGCTGTCGAAGCTCGGTACCAGCCAGTCAGTCAGGCAGCCCGATCATTAGCCAGCTAATTCATGCGCCTATCGACGACACCATGCTACTGGCCACCCGGTGCGAGGATCGTCGGAAGCGATAGAAAGTAAGAGAAAAGCATGTCTCAAGAGACCATCCTCGTCACCGGCGCGGCCGGTGGAGTCGGCTCGACCGCACGAACGGCGATCACCATCCTCCTGGAACAACGGCATCGCGTACGAGCACTTGTGCGCAAGCTGGACGCGCGTGCCGACGCGCTGCGTCACATGGGCGCCGAAGTCGTGGCCGCCGACATGCTCGACATTGTCGCCGTGCGCGCGGCCATGCAAGGCTGTTCCTCCGTCTATTTCACGATGTCGGTTTCGGCCGACTATCTTGAGGCCGCGGCCAACGTCGCGGTCACAGCGAAAAGCTTAGGGGTGAAGGCATTCGTCAATTTATCGCAGATGACACTATCGCAGATGAGTGAGACAGAGACCACCAGCAGCCCGCAACAGAAGCAGGAGTGGCTCGCACAACAACTGTTGCGCTGGTCCGACCTGCCGGTAGTCTACCTGCGGCCGACTGCGTTCTTCGATGGCATGTTCCTGATCCAGGCGGCCAAAGGCATCCGCGAGGAGAACGCCATCCGCTTGCCGTTCGGCGACGGCAGGACCTCCCTTATCGCCGGGGCCGATGTGGGAGCTGCCGCCGCTGCGGTGCTGGCAAACCCGGCACCGCATATCGGTAAGATCTATGATCTGACGGGTCCGCAGTCACTGACCATGGCCCAATATGCGCAGGAATTCAGTATCGTTCTGGGCCGGACCATCCAATACGTCAACGTGCCACGAGAAATCTGGGAAGCCAAGCTCCGGGAGACTCGTATGCCGGAGCATGTGATCGCCCACATGATCACCATGGCCCAACTCAATCGCGACAACCGCTACGACCGCATGACCGACGCCTTCCAGCAGTTGGTCGGCCGAGCGCCGATTTCTGCCGCCGAATTCGCCCGCCGTCACGCAGGCACGTTCTCGCCCCAAGCCGAGTCCCAGGCGGGGGCTTCTTAATGAAGTCGTCAACAAATCCGGAAGCGCCGGACCCGGTGGTGTGGCCGCGCAAGAGTTTAGGGGAGAAATCTGCAATAAACTGGAACATCCGCGCGGACTCAACTATTGCCTAGCGAGCGAGGAGGTATTCATGAAAGCACTAATCTTTCGCGAGACCGGTGAACCGAAGAGCGTATTGGAACTGGCGGAGGTCCCTACTCCTCCTTTGGCCCCTGGCGAATCGCTCGTCCGAGTGCTGCTGAGCCCGATCCACCCATCGGATCTGCACATGGTGCGCGGTCGTTATGGCTATCAGCCGGAATTGCCGGCCAGCCCCGGTATTGAAGCCGTGGGGATTGTGGAGGCTGTGGATCCGGGCGTGCAAGGTCCGACAGTTGGAACTCGCGTAGTTCTCGTTCGCACGTGGAACACCTGGCGTGAACAGGTCGTGTGCCCGGTCGACAGACTCGTGCCCGTTCCAGACGGCCTGGACGATCCGGCTGCCGCCACTTCCTACACGAATCCTCTGACTGCATGGGCACTGACGAGATCAACTCACAATCTCAAGGAGGGCGACTGGCTCCTGCAGACGGCGGCTGCATCCACCGTCGGGAAGTTAGTGCTTCAATTGGCGCAGCACTATCGATTCAAGACGATCAATGTCATCCGGCGGCGCGAGCAGGAAACAGTCATACGCAGTCTCGGAGGTAATGAGGTAATCTGCACAGCCGACGAGGATCTCGGGACTCGCCTGCAGGAATTAACTGCCGGCAAGGGCGTTGAACGAGCGATCGACTGCGTTGCCGGGGAACTCGGCGCTGCGATTGCCCGCAACCTGGCTCCCGCTGGAACCATGCTCGTTTATGGAGCCCTCTCCAGTCATCGACAGACGGACCCCGCGAAATTCCTCATGCCGCTATTTGCTCCACGTTTGATCTACTCGACATCGACGGTCCGCGGGTGGTGGCTTCCACGGTGGGTGGATTCCCAACCGCTCTCCGATTTGCGGGAGGCGACAAGCGATATCCTCGCCATGTTGTCGAACGGAGCACTTACGCCTCCCGAGTGTGTGCGGTATTCAATTAAGGATTTCCAAGAGGCAGTACACCTGGCCGACGGTGAGGCGGGACAGCAAAAGGTCCTGCTGGACTTCTCCGAATGATCGTTGAGATCCGCCGCAAGATCCGGTGCGTTACAAGAAAGAAACATTCGATATGTCGATAGATACCATCACTCGGTCGCGCATGGGCAAAAGGTTCGCGTCTCTCATATACGCTCTCCTCCTGGTGGGAAGCGTTATTCCCTGTACTGTCACCGCGTCGAATACATATTGCGCTGCGGCAAAACCTCCCGAGGCCTCGACATGATAGTCGTGCCGGCGGAGCAGAAAGTCGGGGCCAAAATAGAAGTCCTGTTGGCGGCTGTGGCTGGCAATATCCGGAGGATAGGTGACCCGCAGGCCTCTCCAGGACTCATCATCCTGGCGCCACGGGGCGATCTCCTCGACTTCAAAACCTGACATCGCAAAATGAAACGGAGTGGTCAGGTACGTCCACAAAGCGTATCCATTGAAGTACGCCCGATCGAGAGCGTCCCAGGGAGCATCGACAGCTTTGCCTTCAGCGTGCTCTGACGGGCGCAGTCGTTCCTTAACGACGGTGCCGTCGAGTTTCTCGATGGCAACGCGATTCGCAGTGAAGTCGGTACGTTGATCATCAGCACCGAACGGGGTGACCGACGCCCATTCGCGCCTGGTGGCAACGCTCATACGGCGAGGAGTTGGGTCCTGGGGCGTGCCTTTCATCCCGAATAATTCCCCACCGGTGACGATGGTCGCCTGTACCGTCTCAAAACTGTTCCAATGGTCCAACCCGCCGTGTGCCTGAAGTACCTTCTGAACGATCTCACTTGCCATATCTAATAACCTCCTCGTTCACACGCTATTGGTCAAATCGGCCCAGCAGCACTGATGTCCGGAAACTCCCAGAACATCAGGTGGATTTAGCCGGGAACGAGTTGTTGTCCGCCCTCAATATCATAGGTCGCCCGCGTGAGGGTCTCATTGATCATGACGTGGACGGCGAGCGCGGCCACATCGACCGGCGCGACGACGCGCCGGATTGGAAGACTGGTGCGGAGCTGTTCGCGACGTGCGTCGAGATGATCACCAAGGAGAGACGCGGATAGTGCCGTGTCGACGAAGCCTGCGGCGATGAGGTTAACCCGGACCGGTGCGAGATCGAGCGAAGGCCGGCGACGAACGCGGGCATTGCGGCGGTTGCTGCCGATACGAGCGCCAGCCCGCGAGCGGGGCGGCGAGCGCCGGTACCGCCCATGAACACCAGCGTGCCCCCGGGCCTGACCTTCCCGACGGCATTGCGGGCAACCCAGAGCGCCAGCAGGATGTGCTCGCTAATGGCGAGGTGCGCTTGCTCGTACTCGATCTCCATCAACGGAAAATAACGTGGACCCGGGCCGGTTACCATCACATGATCGACTGGAGTCGGTAGGTCGAGGAAGAACCTTAGCTTCCGCTGTTACGAATCCTCTTTTGCACAGCTTCGCCGAGACCAATCGATGCTCTCGCCGACGATCCTGACCGCAGCCTGCCTCAATCGTCTCGATGCGTGCCGTCGCGGCAGAAACCAAAAATCTCCCTCCAGACCACCTTGAATATCTCGTCTCCAAATCCCGAGTCCGACTTCAGCAGATCATAGGCCTGAAACGTGCGCGCCCCACCGCCCGTTGCCTCGATCAGCTTATACTGCCCTACAATGTCCATGTGGTCGGCGGGGACTAGCACGTTCTCGCCGTCAGGCCAGAGCATCGATTCAGTGTTGACGATGCCGTCGTTGTCCCATAACTCTATCGCGTGATTCGGACACCCACGGATACGTCGGGTCACCGTTCCACCATGCATTGGCCGCTTGAACGGACCACCGGCACACGCGCGATAACAAGTGCGATAAACGATGTCGGTGTCAGCGCCCGGAGCGATATCCTTTGCGAATTCAGGGTAGGTCCACGGCAGCGAGAGCTCCCATGTAGGTGCCGGACGGCCCGGATCGAAGCGATAAGGGCGGCTTCCCAGCGTGGCATACGACCGGACATCGATGCGTAGATCGTGCCAGAGCTTGAGCTCTTCCTCGCGTTCATTCGTGAAATGCGCAGGGCTCTTCGCCTCACCGGACGGAGCCTCCGAAGTAAGGTCGTCGATCGCACGGAAATCGGAAGCTATCTGGCGCAGGTAAAGCCCGAGTTGGGATGCGGCTTCGTGTGCGTCCGCCGTTCGCACTGGTCCTGGTCTGCCGTTGTGCTCGTTGGCCTCGCTCAAGGCGTCCTGCACGGCTCGAAGCAGCCCTGCGCCCGTGAGGCAGGCGGCGGCGCTTGTGATCCAGCCTTCGATCCGGTCGAGGATCAGCAATTGTGAACCCCCGACGGCGGCGCCTAACTCGGCGATCACCGCCTCGCGCCAGACTCGGTGGGAGCGCACCCAGTCGGCGATATTGGTGCCCCAATGAGGCACGGATAGGAACACGACACGGCGCACGCGCTCGAGGATCTTTCCAGGCCTTACCTTGGCCCCGCCGTCAACGACAATCGGCGGCTTCCGGCGGTGTAGCTCCCAAATCAGCTGGCGGATATCGAGTCCGCCAGTCGAGTGGCCTACCAGGATGACATCGTCGTTGGTGGAAATTTCACCACGCGCCATGCGCCTCGCGAGATACGTTTGCAGTCGTGTAGCTCGAGTGACCACCGCCGCGGTAGGGAGATTGTCGAAGTAGTGCAGCACTTCATTTCCGGCACGATGTGTCTGAAAAAAAGGCGTGATACAGCCGTAGTATTCAAGCTGGCCGAGCGCATCGAAACCGGCAAAGCCCGGTATCAGCACGATGTGAAGGGGTTTCGTGGATGGAGCACTAACCTCTTGGTCAGGCAATTCTCGGGACCTCCCAGTAAACAATTTTCAGGATATTGGTGTCCGAATTCAAGGGCCAGCAGTGCATCCGCCTCGTAAATTCTCGCCCAACCTTCAGTTGACGACCATGTACCCTCATTGGCCCCGATCACAGAAGAGTCCCTGTTCGTCGCCCAAAGGTGTGTTTCGTCGCGACGCTTGAGCGAGCGATTTTCGGTAGACTATCTCGATATGCCGTCGACGGATATTCAAGCATTTAAATCGGCGTTTCACGGGCAGGTTTTCCAGCCCGCGGATGCCGGCTATGACGACGCCCGGCGGATCTGGAATGCGAGCATCGACAAGCATCCACGGCTCATCGCCCGATGCTCGGGCTTGGCCGACGTCATCGGCGCCGTGAACTTCGCGCGCGCCGGCAACCTGTTGACCGCGATTCGCGGCGGCGGACACAATGTGGGCGGCCGAGCGCTTTGCGACGATGGCATTGTCATCGATCTGTCCGGCCTGCGTTCCGTGTATGTAGATCCGGCAAAGCGGACGGTCCGAGTGCAGGGCGGAGCCACACTGGGCGACATGGACCGCGAAACCCACGTGTTCGGTCTTACCGTCCCCTGCGGCATTGTCCCGAAGACGGGTATCGGTGGGCTGACACTGGGCGGCGGAGTCGGTTGGCTATTGCGGAAGTACGGCATGACCATCGATAATCTGCTCTCGTGCCAGGTAGTCACTGCTGAAGGCAGCGTTCTCAACGCGAGCGCATCCGAGCACGAAGATCTTTACTGGGCTCTGCGCGGGGGCGGCGGGAACTTCGGCATTGTTACCTCGTTCGAGTTTCGAGCGCAGCCCGTCCACACCGTGCTGGGCGGTCTTCTGGTGTACCCTCGCCAAGCTGCCATTGATGTGATTCGCCACTTTCGCGATTTCATGCAATCGGCTCCCGACGAACTTACCGCTTATGCCGCGCTACTTCACGGTCCGGACGGCAGTCCAATCGTTGGCGTGATTCCCTGCTATTGCGGCGACATTTCCGCAGGCGAACGAGTTCTCGTGCCCCTGCGCAGGTTCGGTAATCCCGTGATGGATGCGATCCAGCCGCTTCCGTTTCCGGCAATGCAGTCGCTCTTAGCTGCGGCTTTTCCAGATGGTAATCAGAATTACTGGAAATCCACCCTGCAGAGGGAACTTCCCAACGAGGCGATCACGGCCATTGTAGAGCAAGGGAATCGGATGAAGTCGCCGCTCTCTTTTCTCGTAATCGAGTGTTATGGCGGCGCTGCGGGCCGAATTGCAAACGACGCTACTGCGTACCCCCATCGGAATCTTCCCTGGGACGTCATATTCGGCGCTCAGTGGACTGATCCGTTGGAGACTCCGATGCACCGCGAATGGGCCCGGAGTGGTGAAGAAATGCTGCGTCCGTTCTCGGCCAACGCGCACCTGGCGTCGGCCCTGGATGTCGAAACCGACGAAGTCATCGATACGGCTTTCGGCGCAAATCTGCCGCGGTTGCGCACGATCAAGCACAAGTACGATCCAACCAACTTCTTCCGCGTGAATTACAACATCAAACCGGCGCAGGCCGGCGCACAGGCGAATTCGTAGCAATCACGTGACGAATACAACCCACTATACGCAGACGGGCCTGCCGTTGCGGAGTTCCGAAATCGGGGCCATGCACGCATCCATACTTGGCGCGGCTTGAAAGCCTGCCCCCAACGGGACAGCCGACCCCTATAGCGGCGACAACTTAGCGGAGACTTTGGTGGAAATCCGCCGGAGGTTGCCTCTTTGTATTTCGGTACGGTCACAGCGCAGTGCAAATGCGCCCAGTGTGCGTAAGAGTGCCGCCAGAACTGCGCCTCGAAGCGGAGCTATTGCCATCCAATATGAGTCGTGCCATGCTTTATATAGGCAACCAATAGGAGTAGAAAATGTCAGAAAAGAAGGATATCCGGCAGGGGACGTTGGCTCTGATGATTCTCAAAACGCTGGAAGCCATGGGGCCGCTCCACGCCTATGGCATCGCACGGCGTATCGAGCAGATCAGCGGCAACACGCTTGCGGTCCAGTACGGTACGATCTACCCCCTACTGCTGAAACTGGAGCAGGAGGGACATGTGGCGTCGGATTGGACATCATCCGAGAACAACCGGCGGGCGAAGTATTACCGCATCACCCGCTCCGGCCGCAAGCAACTCGAAATTGAGGCCAGTACATGGCAGGAAACGAACGCGGTTGTGGCGAGGTTCCTGTCTCTTGGCAAAGAGAATGCATAGCGAGGGGCCGGCATGAGACATCTACGCGTTTTCGTGCGTCGCCTGACCGGCCTATTCGGCAGGAATCGGCGGGATCGTGAACTGGCGGAGGAGATCGCAAGTAATCTCGAATTGCATATCGCCGACAACCTCCGCTCAGGAATGAGCGCCGGGGAAGCGCGGCGGCAGGCAATGATCAAGCTGGGTGGTGTGGAAGCTACGAAAGAGGCGTACCGCGATCAACGGGGTTTGCCTGTATTCGACGCCCTCCTGCAGGATATCCGCTATGGGCTTCGCGGACTGAGGCGTAGTCCTGGGTTTGCATTTACGGCCGTGGTGACTTTGGCCTTGGGGATCGGGGCGACGACGGCGATTTTCTCCGCCGTATACGCCCTGCTGATCCACCCGCTGCCGTACTACGATCCCGATCGGCTGGTATGGGTCACCGAAGAGCGCTCCGGCGCCGGCGGGGCCGTTGCCGAGCCCGACATGGTCGCGTGGCGCGAGCGCGGTCGACCCTTTGAGTCAGTCGCTGCTTACGCTTTGGACGAGTACACCCTGGCTGGCGCAGGGGATTCCATGCGCCTCGAAGGGGCTCTGGTTTCGGCTAATTTCCTCTCCCTTTTGGGAGTCATGCCGCAAATCGGCCGCGACCTTGCCCCGGCCGACGACCGGCCTGGCAGCGCGGCCGTTGCGCTACTCTCCGATGCGCTGTGGCGAGAGCGTTTCAACGCCGATCCCCGCGTGGTGGGGATGACATTGAACCTGGATTCGGCCGCGTATACGGTGATTGGCGTGCTGCCGCCGCGCTTCCGTTTTCCGGAAATGGGGCGTGCGCCGCAGGTGCTCCTTGCTCTACGGGCGCCCGGTTCCTCCATATTCAATGTTCAAGCGCCCGGAGTGATGCTACAGGTGGTCGCGAGGGTACGCCCGCAAGACTCTCTGTCGAGGGTTCAGGAGGAACTTCAGTCGTTCCAGGAGGCCAGGCGCAGGCTCTACCCCGCACGGCTCGCGCGCACGGCCGAAGGACGTATGGTAGTCGTTCCGTTGCAACGACATCTTGCCGGAGATTCGCGCAAGCCGTTGATCGTGTTGCTGACGGCCGTCGGCTTGGTTCTCCTGATCGCCTGCGCCAATGTCGCTAATCTGCAACTGGTGCGGGCCGCGGCGCGGCGCCACGAAGCAGCGGTGCGCGGCGCGTTAGGTGGGACCCGAATGCGCCTGGCGCGGCAGTCCCTCACCGAAAGCATGTTGCTTTCCGGAATCGCAGCCGCCGCCGGTCTGGCGGTGGGCACTTTCGCCATCGATGTGATTCGCGGTTGGCGGTCGCCGGCACTGCCGTGGCTCGCAAGCGCCGGTCTTGATCCGTATGTCTTTGCGTTCACGATGGGCATCACCATCGTGGCCGCGGTCTTGTTTGGAGCCGCGCCGGCCATCACCGGCTCCCGCGCGAATCTCATGGACGCCATGAAGACATCAACATTGTCGGGCATGCGCCATCAAGGGCCGCTGCGGAACACGCTCGTGGCAGGAGAGATTGCGTTGGCGTTGGTGCTGCTGATCGCCTCTGGCCTGCTCGTGCGGAGCTTCCTCGATCTGATGCGCGTAGACCCTGGCTACGACCCGAAAAACGTGCTTACCGCCAGCATACAGTTGCCAACGGAGGAGTTCGCCGGCCCAGCGGGCGTCTCCAGGGAATATACGCCGGCCTTGGCTTTCGCGTCGCAAGCGCTGCCACAACTGAAGGCGTTGCCCTCTGTACGGTACGCCGCCCTCGCACAGCGGCTACCTGTCCAGCAGAATCATTCCTCACTCACTCTGGTGTGGCTCGGACCAGCAATGCCGCCGCGGGAAGCCTGGCTGAAGCTCCGGACGCCGCTGGTCGGCGTGACTCCGGATTTCTTCCGCGCAATGAGCACCCCAATCGTCCAAGGGCGGACGTTTAACGATGACGACGACGCGAGGTCGCCTGGAGTAGCGATTGTAAACCGCGCTTTCGCCCGGCAGTTCTTTTCCGGCGGTGCGTTGGGCAAGCAGTTTCACTCGATGGCTGCCGAGCTTTGCGCCAGTTGCGCGCCGGGCAAACCCACCGACCTGTTGGTGGTAGGCGTCGTCGCCGACATCCATCAACAAGGTGTGGACCGCCCCGCGGAGCCGGAAATCTATGTGCCGTTCGCGCAGTCGCCGCGAGGCAACTTCCATGTCGTGCTCACTAGTAATGGAAATCCAGGCGCGCTGTCCGCTTCGCTGCGCTCGACGATTTTCGCGCTAGATCATCATGCGCCGGTTTACGACATCGCAACGCTGGAGCAGCGCTTGTCTGAATCGCTGGCGCAGCGGCGGTTAACCATGTTTCTGCTGAGCGCGTTTGCCACGCTGGCGCTGCTGCTGGCAGCCGTCGGAGTATACGGCGTGATTTCGTATACCGTCGTGCAGCGTACGCAGGAGATCGGCATCCGCGTGGCGATGGGGGCCACGCAGCCAAGCGTGCTGCGGCTCGTCGTGGGACAGCAGGCGAGGCTGATCCTGCTGGGCAGCGCCGCCGGCCTGGCTCTCGCGTTCGCATTGAGCGGCGTGATGTCGAGCCTGCTATACGGCGTGAAGGCGCGCGACTTCACCACTTTCGCTGTGAGTTGGGTCCTGCTGATCATGGTCGCGCTGTTGGCCGGCGCCGCGCCCGCGTTGCGTGCCACTCGTGCCGATCCGTGCGTCGCTTTGCGAAACGAATAGGCTGACCCCCAAATGGACCGAAAAGGAGGGTAATCATGTTCAAACCAAACATACGGAGCGGTCTGGTATTTTTGGCTTCTTGCTTGTGTTATGGCCAGGCTCCCGATAAAGCGCTCACCTCGGATGCGCCGCGATTCGCCGTCGCCTCCATCAAACGCGACCCGTCTCGTGAGCCGCTTTCGATGGCGGTCCCGATGGGAGTCGGTTATCGGCCGGGCGGGCGGCTGGTGGCGGGAAACGCGCCCGTGGCGATGCTCATTCAAAGGGCGTATTCGGTGCAGAGCTTTCAGGTCGTGGGTGGGCCGTCGTGGATCCATACGGATGGCTACGACATCGAAGCCAAACCCGAAAGCAACACCGACCAGAAGCGGATGTGGCTGATGCTGCGAACGCTTTTGGCTGATCGGTTCAAGCTGGCAATGCACAATGAGACGAGAAATCTCCCCGTCTACGCTCTGGAGGCGGTGAAAGGGGGTCCCAAGCTATCGGCGCCGCGGGGAGGCGCTTGCGCCGAGGTCCTTACGGGCCCGCCCGGGCCGAGCCAGCAGCGGCCGGCTCCTCCGTGTGGCCCAGGCGTGCTCAAGTCCGGGACAGGACTGACCATGGAGGGAATCAGCGTTTCGATGCCGGCATTCGCAAAGATGCTTTCGACACTGCTGGGCCGGGAAGTCATTGACAAAACCGGATTCATCGGAAGGTTCGCTCTTCACCTGGAGTTCGCCATTGACGATGCTCTCGTCGGACTCCCAAATCCAGTAGGGCCCGATGCGTCTGGCCAATCGGCGGACGCCGCTTCCAGACCATCGATAGGCACCGCCCTCCAGCAACAACTCGGCTTGAGACTCCAAGCGTCCACGGGCCCGGTGGACGTCCGGGTGATCGATCACGTGGAGAGACCTACCGGAAATTGAGTGCTCATCCGGGAGGACGATGCATGACCGACATTGCAATCCGAGCGTTTGCTGCCCACGCTTCCCGCGGAGTACCGGCCATCGTTCGCTATTGACCGCGGCCCCTACAGAACCCAGAATAGCGGATATGAAAAGCTGCTTCACCTGCAGTCTGGCTTTGGCTCTGGTTGCATGCTCGCGTCCGGTTGCCGTGCACGACGCCCAGGCTCCCGTTGAGGAGTGGCGCTCCTATGGCAACGATCCCGGAAACTCGCGGTACTCCCCGCTGCACGAGATCCACAAGACCAACGTCGCCGACCTCAAGATCGCGTGGACTTACCGCACCGGCGATGTGTCTGACGGCAAAGCTTACTGGAACGGGCAGAAGGTGTGGGCCAAGAGCACCTTCGAGGCCACGCCCCTGATGGTGGACGACACGCTCTACATTGCCACGCCATTCAACCGCATCGTCGCTCTCGACCCCGAAACCGGCAAAGAAAAGTGGGCCTTCGATCCTCAACTCAACCGCATCGGCTTCTATGGCGACGACTTCACGTGCCGCGGCCTGGCGCTCCACATCGATCCCCAGCTTGCGGCAGGGCAGGCGTGCCGCAAGACCCTCTACGAGGCCACCCTGGACGGGCGCCTGGTGGCGGTCGATGGCGATACCGGGAAAGCCTGCGCCGCCTTCGGCAACGGGGGACAGGTGTCGCTCAAAGAGGGGATCAACCTCGCCTCGGGAACCGATCACCTCATTCCCGGCGAATACCATTTCACCTCCGCGCCCATGGTGGTGGGCGGTGTGGTGGTGGTCGGCTCCGCTATCAACGACAACGACCGCGTCGAAATGCCATCGGGAGTGGTGCGCGGCTATAATGCCCGCTCCGGCGCCCTCATATGGTCGTGGGACCCGGTGCCTCGTGATCCAGCCGATCCCGCGCGCGCGTCCTGGCAGAACGGCGCCGACCGCACCGGCGCGGCCAACGTCTGGGGCCCGATTTCCGCCGATCCGGACCACGATCTGGTATTCCTCCCAACTACCAGTCCGAGTCCCGATTACTACGGCGGCGAGCGGAAGGGTCCCGACCTCTACGCCAATTCCGTCGTTGCCCTCCGCGCTTCCACGGGCAAAGTACTCTGGGCCTTTCAGGCGGTGCATCACGACCTCTGGGACTACGACCTGCCCTCGGCCCCTTCACTGATCGATTTTCCGCGCGACGGACAACGCGTCGCCGCTCTCGCGCAGCCCACCAAGATGGGGCATCTTTTCATCCTCCACCGCGACACCGGTCAGCCTCTTCTGCCCGTGGAGGAACGGCCCGTGCCGCAGGACGGCGCTCCCGGCGAATGGCTTTCGCCCACCCAGCCGTTCCCCGTC
>Ga0335077_10007280_pt1 | contig 13689 bp, 9 predicted proteins | sample Lox_Sample_31_FD_207151 | JGI IMG/M metagenome (GOLD analysis project Ga0335077, IMG submission 207151) | Soil microbial communities from Loxahatchee National Wildlife Refuge, Florida, United States - Lox_Sample_3.1 | ecosystem: Environmental > Terrestrial > Soil > Wetlands | place: USA: Florida...
CAACCAGCACGGCAGCGAACGGCCCGAGATGATGCGGGTGCGTGTACTGCGCATTCAACCCCTGCTGGAGCCGCGAATCGTGCTGTTGGAACGCATCGCCGTTCACGGGATCGTTCAGGTAATAAGTAAAGTTCGAGTACAGGTCGAAGAGCGAGCGCGACAGGAAGCCATCGGCTTTGAACGTATCTCCGTTCGAAAGCAGCTTACTGTAGTAGGCCGAGGCGGTCCCGAGGCGCACGCGCCCGCCGTCGCTCGGATCGACGTAGCCGAAGCGGTCAAGCGTTCCCGCGGCCACGAGATCGAGGGGGATCTGTCCCGACGAATAGAAATCGTTACGGCCGAAAAGGACGCGGACGCCGAGCTTCTCATCCTTGCCGATGGACGCAGTGTAGTTGGCATTTACGTTGTCGCGGCGATAGCGCAGCGGGTTCTGGAACGGTCCGTCGGTGTACGACCCTTCGTACGCCGCGTAGGCATCGGCATGCTGCAATTCGGGGCTGTAGGCGAAGAAGCCGCGGCCGGTATTGAAATTGCCGCCCTGAAGCCGGAGGGTGAACTCGTCGGGCAAGGACTCGCGCTGGCGGATGTGTACCACGCCGAGCCCGCTGAAATCGCCGTACTCGGCGCTGAAGGGGCCGTTGATGATGGTGACATCCTGAATCAGCTCCGGGCTGAGCGCCTTGAGCCCACCCAGGTATCCCTGGCCGTGTCCCTGCGTGCCCTGGTTCTGCTGCACGTCGTCCACCAGCACCTTCAGGCCGCCGTTCACGCCGCCGTGATCCAGGTTGAATCCGAAGCGCCGGATCTCGAGCGATTTGCCGCCGCCTTCGTGCTGCCCGGCGTCGATACCGGCGTTGAGCTGCTGCATCACCTGGTCGTCGCGAGTGAACAGGGTGCGGTTGAAGACCTCGGAGTTCCGCAGGTCGAGCGCCGGCTCGACAGTCTTCGCCGAGATCACGACGCTCTGGTGCTGGCCGGCGATTCCGGCGAGGGTGAGATCGACGGCCTGGATTTCCCCGGCGGCTACTGTGACCTCTCGAGCGCCGCTTTGAAAACCGGGCGCCTCCGCGGCCAGCCGGTACGGTCCCGGACCGGCCACCGCAATGCGATACTGCCCGCGATCGTCGGTGGGGCTGCGCGCGGTCTCAACGGTGCCGGCCAGCAGGCGCACGGTCGCGCCCGGAACCGGGCGGCCCTGCGGATCGAGCACGCGGCCGGCGAGTTGGGCCTCGCCGGCGAACGCAGAGCCCGCAACGACGACGAGGAGCGCGAGGAATTCGGTAGCACGAATCATGGAATCGTAATACTATCACGCCGCGCTCATCCGCGCGGCTGGTAGGAATACGAAGCGGGACTCTTTTCGGATGTCGGGCGTCAGCACGGGGCCAGCGTGAACACCACCACTCCCACCACGAACCAGATGGCCGAGAACATCAGCCCGTAGCCGAAGAAGCAGCGGAAGTTCACGCGCGCGATGCCGGCGATTACCACGTACCAGAAGGGCGTCAGAAAGTTGCCCATGTGATCGCCCACGCCCAGCGCGAGCATTCCACGCGGCACGGAGACGCCGATCGCCATGGCTGTCTTCACGGTGACGTAGCCCTGAACCGTCCACTGGCCTCCGCTGGAGGGGATGAAGCAGGCGAACACCGTGCCGGCGACGGCGGTAATCAGCGGAAACGTGGAGGCCCTGGAAATCGACGCGGCCACCTGCGTCGCCTTCTCGCCCACGTTGGTGTACTGCACGATTCCGGCGACGGCGGCGTAGAGGTGATACAGCACGATCACCGCCCAACTGGCTGCGATGCCGCTCTTCACGCCGAGCGCGAACCGCTGCACGCTGCGGTACAGCAGGAAGGTGAGCAACAGGAGGGTCACGTTGAGGGAATTGATGTCCAGGCTCGCCCGGCGCACTACGAAGTGATAGATGAGCCATACCGCGAACATCGCCCCGAGCGTGGCTGGGACCGCGAAGCTCCGCTCCAGCCGCTCGGAGAGGTTGGCCGGTGGAGCGCCGTTCTCCACCGGAGGCGCGGGCTTGGTCAATGCGTAGGACGCGGGGAATTCGGAGATGGTCCGGCAATGCTTCGGCATCAACCGGCAGGCTGCGAAGACGGCCGCGGCCGAGTACACCGCCTCGTGAATCATCGCGGCGGGCGACCAGATGGTGGTGGAGAGGGGGACGATGCCGATCACCGCCTGCAGAAAATGCCCCGCTGACGCCACCAGCAGCGGACCGCTCGAGGAGATGCCGAATTGCCAGACCGCCTGCGCCGCCGTGGTGACCGCGAGCAGGAAGGGAAAGTCGATGGGGATCTCGCGCCGTTCCGCCTCGACGGCGCAGTAGATGGCGATCATCGGGCCCAGGGCATAGCCAAGCCCCCAGTAAAGATACGATGCCGTGCCCGCGCCGATGAAGGCGGTGGCGATCACCTGGCTGCGCGTCCGGGGCAGGCTGGCAAGGGCGCCGATCGCCCTCCGCAGAAACGGCGTCGCCGCAAGCGCCGAGCTCAACACGATGATCAGCGTCATCTGCATGGTGAACGGAAGAAGCATCCAGAGGCCCTTGTAGTAGGCGTCGGCGACGCGTTCGGCGTTGTTCCCGAGGACGAAGGCAACGAGTGTGACCAGCAGCGTGAGAATGACAGCCGCCGTGATCGCGTCCGGCACCAAGCCGGCCATGCGGTGAGAAAACCGCTCCAGCCTGGTGCCGTTGGATGACTCTTCCATTTGTCCCCCTGCCCTCGTTGGCTTGCAGTGCAGCCACCGATTATAGCTGTTGTGGAGTGGCGTTTGACTCGCACGCCGCGGTTTGAAACAATGAAGTCTTCAGCCAATCGTGCGGATGTGGCGGAATTGGCAGACGCGCTAGATTCAGGTTCTAGTGGGGGCAACTCCGTGGAGGTTCAAGTCCTCTCATCCGCACCAATCATCGCTCGCTCTAGCCGGCAGCCGTAGCCGGGTTTTCGATCCGGACGTATTCCACATCGGAGGTAGCGATCATTCCGGTGTCCATCATTTCTTCCACCTCCGGGATCAGCCGCTTCAGATTCTCCTCCGTGTCCACGATCGTGACCACAATCGGCTGGTCCTTCCGGATGAGGTGGTGGCGATGGATCTCCGCTGTTTCGCCGTATCCTTCCAGCCCGCGGAACACGGTCGCGCCGGCGATCTTCAGTTCCTTGCAGCGGTGCACAATCGCTTCGTACAGCGGCTTCCCCCGGTACTGCTCACCCTCGCCGAAATGAAGCCGGAGCAGTTTCGCTGGTTTAACCGTTCGCATTCGAGGACTCCATTGCCGGACGCCCGTGAACCAAACGAACCACATCGACGTCGGAAAGCACAATGATCCCATCCTGCATCATGGATTCAATCTCGCTCATGGCCTTGGTCACCTTCTCCTCCGAGTCCACAACCGAAATCATGACCGGAAGGTCGCGGGAAAACGGCAGCAGCCCGCTCTTGTGAGTGTGGCCCTTCGCGCCGTAGCCGAGAATCCCGCGATAAACAGTTGCACCTGCGATATCCATCAACCGCAGGCGCTTCAGGATCGCCTCAAAGAGGGGCTCGCCCCGCCATTTGTCGGACTCGCCCATGTAAATGCGCATCAGCCTGGCTTTGCCTTTCAGCTCGGTATGGGGCCCCAGGGGCGGTGCCGGGCGTTCTTTGGTGGCGACCTTAATGATTTGAGTGTCGTGGACTTCGATCAGGCCGTCGGTAACCATGTCGTACAGCGTCGGCATCAGTTCATCGACTTTTTCAGCAGACTCGATGAACTCGATACGAACGGGCAGGTGTTGTGTGAGCACCTCGATCTTCGTGGTATGCATCTCGTGGTGGGCGCCGAAACCGGCCATGGCACGCGTGGCTGTCGCTCCCGACACGCCCTTGTGAAGGAGGAATGTCAGAATTGAGTCGCACAAGGAACTGAGATGGTGCTGCGTGTCTTCATTGATGAAGATCGTGACCTTTTTGGCCGTGCCCTTCTGGAGCATATCCGACTCCTCCCGTACCCGTCAGGGACGGGCCAATATGGACCCGGGCCAGACGGCTACCTAACCCAGCATAATGCGCGGAACAACGTTGAGCATCACACAAACCAAAACTACGTCCGATGGTCACCGCTCCAGCACCATCGCAACGGGCGCCAGCCACATCAAGACCGGCTCAGGCCGATAGCGAGTTCAGCCACGTTCTCGGCACCTGAAGATCTTGTTCCATTGCGAGTGCCATTCGTAACCGATTGGTTGGCAGCCCCGTACCACTAGTCCTCCCAGGGTCCGGTTCGGGTTCCGCAATAACGAAAGACAACTGGACCGCCTGCTGCGGTTCATTGCAAGATCGAGCGAGCCTCTCATGATGGTCCCGATACCTGTGCGCCTGCGGCGGGAATTTCCTGCCGCGTCCCTCACTACCTTCCTCGTGTTGCAGATCCTCGATATCCTGACGACGCTGCTCGGCCTGCAAATGGGGGCGCGCGAGGCGAGCCTGTTCATCGGGCGGCTGATGCACGCCGGTCCGGTGGCGGCTCTCCTGATCGCGAAACTGTTCGCCGTGCTGCTGGTGACTGTGGCCATGCGGTTCAAACGGCCTCGCGTGGTGGTCTTCCTCAACTACTGGTTCGCGGCTGTCGTTTCGTGGAACCTGGGCACGATCCTGGTCCGGCTGCTCGCCAGGGCGCACTAGCGGCTGTTACCGTAGTCTCGATGAGACGGGTTCGTTTTACCCTTGTTTTCCTGAGTGCCGCCGCTGCGTGGTCCCAAACCTCCTACGATCTGGTCGTCTACGGCGGTACGGCCGCGGGCGCCATCACCGCGGTCAGCGGCGCCCGCATGGGGCTGAAGGTCGCGCTGCTGGAGCCGCGGCAGCACATCGGGGGCATGGTCTCAGGCGGGCTCTCGCGCACGGACGTCGGCCGGCGGGAAGTCATCGGCGGGTACGCGCTCGAGGTCTACTGGCGCGCCGGCAACGCCTATGACATGGGGCAGCACTTGCAGGACATCGCCTGGCTGCCCGAACCGCACGTGGCCGAAACTATCTTCCGAGACATGCTGCGCCAGGCGGGGGTCACGGTCCTCTTCGGCCGGCGCCTGCGCGAACGCGACGGCGTTCGGAAATCCGGAGCCCGGCTCGAGTCCATCTCCATGGAGAACGGCGAAACTTACACCGCGCGCATTTACGCCGACTGCACCTACGAAGGCGACGTGATGGCGCAGGCAGGCGTGACGTTCGCCTGGGGACGCGAGAGCGAAGCGCAGTACGGCGAATCGCTGGCCGGAGTGCGCGGCGAAACGCCCAAGCATCAGTTCCTGGTCGACCTCTCCCCATACGACGCCGCGGGCAAATTGCTGCCGGAGATCTCGCCGGCTCCGGCCGGAGAGCCCGGCGCCGGCGACCGCAAGGTGCAGGCCTACAACTTTCGCATGATCCTCTCGCGCGATCCGGCGAACCAGGCGGCGTACCCGAGACCCGCCAATTACGACTCGGCCCGCTATGAGCTTCTCGCGCGCCTGCTGGCCGCTACAGAGAAGAAACAGGGCCGGGCGTTGAAACTCGGCGAGGTGATCTCGATCTCCCCGATCCCCAACCTCAAGGCCGACATGAACAACAACGGGCCCTTCTCCACCGACTATATCGGCAAATCCTGGGAGTATCCCAACGCTTCCTACGCCCGCCGCGCCGAGATCTGGCGCGATCACGAAGAGTACACGAAGGGATTCTTCTGGTTCCTGGCGCACGACCCTCGCGTGCCCGCCGAGTTGCAGAAGGAAGCCAACCAGTGGGGACTGGCGCGCGACGAGTTCACCGACAACGGCAATTTCCCCAACCAGCTCTACATCCGCGAAGGGCGTCGCATGGTGGGCGAGTACGTCATGACCCAGAAGGATATTCAGACCGACCTCGCCAAGCCCGACCCCATCGGGATGGGCTCCTACAACAGCGATTCGCACAACGTGCAGCGTATCGTCACCAGGGAAGGCTTCGTGCGTAACGAAGGCGACATGCAGGTTCCGGTGCAGCCCTACCAGATTCCCTACCGCATCCTCACGCCCAAGCGCGGCGAAGCGCAGAACCTGCTGGTGCCGGTCTGCTTCTCCGCCAGTCACGTGGCCTATAGCACGCTGCGCATGGAGCCGCAGTACATGATCCTCGGCCAGGCGGCGGGCGTGGCCGCCGCGATGGCGATCCGCCGCGGCATCGCGGTACAGGATATCGGTACGGGGGAGCTGACGCGCACGCTGGTCGAGCACGGCGCCATCCTGGACTACCGGACGCACCCGCAGACCGCGCTGATCAACCGCTTCCGCTCCGGCTGGCCGCCGAAGTAGCGCGGCGCTACAGTAGAACCATGCCGATCAACCGACGTCATTTTCTCGGCGCCGCCGCGGGCGCCGGGCTCGCGGCCGCGCAAGCCCAAACGTCTCCCAACGACAAGATCCAGTACGCGCTTATCGGAAGCGGCGGGCAGGGTTTTTACGACATGCGCAATGCTCTGTCCCTCGGCGCCGCGCAGATCGTGGCGGCCTGCGACGTCTACGACGGCCGCCTCAAGCGCATCCGCGAAGTCTTCGGCGACCAGGTCTTCACCACGCGCGACCATCGCGAGGTGCTCGCCCGCAAGGACGTGGACGCCGTCATCATCGCGACACCCGACCACTGGCACTCGGCCATCTCGATCGACGCCATGAACGCCGGCAAGGACGTGTATTGCGAGAAGCCGATGGTCCAACTGCTCGGCGACGGGCCGGGGGTGGTCGAGGCGGCGCGCCGGACGGGCCGCATCTTCCAGGTCGGCAGCCAGCGCGTCAGCAGTATCATCTACGCCAAGGCGAAAGAGCTTCTCTACGCCGGCGCGATCGGCGAGCTCAACACCGTGGAGGCGTGGGTCGATCGCAATAGCGCGCTCGGCGCGTGGCAATACTCGATTCCGCCCGACGCCTCGCCCTCCAATATCGACTGGGACCGCTTCCTTGGCCGAGCGCCCAAGCGCCCGTTCGAGCCGGTCCGCCTCTTCCGCTGGCGGAACTACCAGGATTACGGCACCGGGGTGCCCGGGGACTTATTCGTGCACCTGATCAGCGGCCTCCACTTCGCCGCCGATGCCATTGGCCCGGAGCGCGTATACGCCACCGGCGGCCTGCGCTTCTGGAAGGACGGACGCGACGTCCCGGACGTGATGATCGCGCTCTACGATTACCCGGCGCGCGGGCGCTTCCCCGCCTTCAACGTCATGTACCGCGTGAACCTGGTGGACGGCGCCAGCGAGAATGCCGGGCTGCGCTTCATCGGCAGCGAAGGCATCATGTCGGTCGAAAACGGCGTGACGCTTACCAAGGTGCCGCGGGAGGTCGAGCCCGGGTACACCGTGGACACGTTCCCCAAGGCACTCCAGGATCAATACCTCAAGGAGTACCGTGAAAAGTACCCGCAGCGCCCGAAGGTGGATGCCACGCAGATGTCGGCCGACGAGAAGTTCGAACCGCCCAAAGGGTACAACGACGCCATCGACCACCACCGCGTGTTCCAGGCGGCGGTGCGCTCGCGCAAGCCGGTGACCGAAGACGCCCTGTTCGGCTATCGCGCCGCCGGACCCGCGCTGCTTTCGAATCTGAGCTACTTCGAGCGCAAGGTCTGCCGCTGGGATCCCGAGGCGATGAAAGTGCTTTAGAGCTGGTTGACTTCGCGGAGCGCGGAGCGTATCCTTTCTGTTGATGGACAACAGGAGCGAAGTCCCGTACGGCACCCTCGACCTGATGGTGCTAAGAACGCTGGAGAGTCTGGGAACGCTGCACGGATACGGGATCGCCCGCCGCATCGAGCAGGTGGCCCAGGGCGCGCTCGAGCTCAACCAGGGCACCATCTATCCGGCGCTTCTCCGGCTGGAGCAGAAGGGCTGGATCACCAGCGAGTGGGGCGCCAGCGACAACAACCGGCGCGCGCGGTTCTACAGCATCACGCGCGCCGGGCGCAAGCAGCTCGCCGCGGAAGCGGAGAACTGGTCGCGAACCGTCGCCATGATGGCGCGCATGCTGGAGGGCGAATCATGACCTGGCCCCGGGTTCTGCTCTGGCGTTTGTTTCGCCGGGGCCGCGCGCCCGCCGAACTCGAGGAAGAGATGGCCGCGCACCGCGCGCTTCTCGCCGTGGAATACCGGCGGCGCGGCATGGCGCCCGAAGCCGCCGAAGCCGAATCGCGCCGGCAGTTCGCGGGCACGACCCAGATTCGCGAGCAATATCGCGCGACGCAGCGTTTGCCGCTTCTCGATTCGCTCGCGCAGGATGTTGCTTACGCCTTGCGCCAATTACGCGCCAGCCCGGGGTTTACCGCGGCCGCAGTGCTGACGCTGGCGCTCGGCATCGGCGCCAATCTCGCCATCTACCGTGTGCTCGACGCCGTCCTGTTCCGCGACCTCCCGGTCCGTGATCCCGCCGGGCTCGTGCAGGTCCAGTTGCTCGAGAGCCACGACCCGCAGCGCGTCAGCTATCCGCTGTTCCGCGAACTTGCGGCCCGCCAGCACGTGTTGGAGGGCATGTTCGCTGTGAGCGATGTAGCGCTGCCGACACCGGAGGGCGCCCGGGGTTACCTGGCCAGCGGCGCCTACTTCCGGACCCTGGGCGTCCAAGCCCGCCTCGGCCGTGTTTTCACCGAAGAGGACGACCGTCCCGGCGCTCCGCCCGTGGCGGTGCTGAGCGATGCGTTCTGGCGGCGCAGCGGACTGGCGCTCGGGCAGACCCTGCAACTCCACGGTGCGCGAGCCGCGATCATCGGTGTAGCGCCTCCCGGATTTTACGGCGAGACTCCCGGCGCCGCACGCGACTTCTGGGTTCCCATGAGTCTCCAGCCGCTGGTGACGCCCGGCGACCGGATCAACGGCGCGGCATATTCGTGGCTCTCGATCATCGGCCGCCTGCGCCCCGGCATTACCGCCCGCCAGGCCGAGGCCGCTCTCGACCCGCTGTTCCGCGAGTTCGCGCACTTGACCGTCACCCGTTTCGGCCGGAGCTATCGTGCGCGCGTGGCGCCCGCCAACCGCGGCATTGGGGATCTCGACCGGCGCTTCGAGCGCCCGCTATGGCTGCTCATGGGGATGGTCGGCCTGGTGCTGGCGATGCTCTGCAGCAACCTGGCGAACCTGCTGCTTGGACGCGCGGCGGTTCGCAGCCACGAGATCGGGGTACGCCTGGCGCTGGGCGCGGGACGGGGGCGCATCGTGCGGCAGTTGCTGACCGAAAGCCTGGTGCTCGCTGCCGTGGGCGTCGGGGCGGCCCTTCCCCTTGGCTCCCGCGGCGCCTCCGCACTGGTTTCGCTCGCCGGGACCGGCGCCGGGCTGCCACTCGAGACCGGGTGGCACGAGGCCGTCTTCACTATCGCGGTCGCGCTGATTTGTACCTGCATCTTCGGGCTCGCTCCCGCGCTTGCGGCCACGCGAGCCGGCGTGCTTTCCGCGTTGCAGCCGCAATCGCGAACCACTGCCGGCGCACGGCGGCGCTACTTCGGCAACTCGCTGGTGGTTGCCCAGGTCTCTGTCTCGCTGGTCCTGATCTCGGGCGCGGCGCTGTTTGCTCGCTCGCTGTGGAATTTGCGTAACCAGGATTTCGGCCTGGACCGCGAGGTAGTACTCGTCGATATCCCGCTCGAGCTCACGCCGCAGGCCATCGCGCGACAGCGGGCGCTCGTCTGGCCGCTCTACGAGCGAGTCAACGCGCTTCCGGGAGTTCGCTCAGCGGCGGTCTCCGCATTCGGCCCGATGTCGTCGCTCGTGCGCACCACCGGTGTTTCCACACCCGACCGCCCCGCGCAGCGCACCGACCTCACGCGCCTGGTCTGCGTGTCGCCGCAGTATTTCGAAACCATGGGAATCCCAATTGTCGAGGGCCGCGGTATCACCGATTCGGACCGAGCCGGCGCGCCGCCGGCCGTGGTGCTGAACCAGTCGGCCGCCCGCGCCCTGTTCGGCGGTGCACCCGCCGCCGGCCGCTTCGTATCGCAGAGCGACCACTACGATTCCAAAACTGCGCTCCAGGTCATCGGGGTTGCACGTGACGTTCGTTTCTCCAGCGCCCGGGACCCGTTCGGCTTCGTCCTCTACGTACCGATCGCACAGAGCGCCGCTCCGGTAACGGGGCTGGTCCTGCGCGCCACGGGCAACCCCGGCATACTGGCTGCGATTAAGGGCATTGATCCGAACCTGAAGGTCGGTCCGGTGCGGACCTATGGCGAAGCATTCGATGCCGGCCTCGGCAACGACAAGCTGCTCGCGGCGATCGCCGGCGCCTTCGGGCTGATCGCCCTGGCCCTTTCGTACGCCGGCGTCTACGGCGTTCTGTCCTACGCAGTCGAGAGGCGGACCCACGAGATCGGGATCCGCATCGCGCTCGGCTCCGGCCGGAAGGGCATCTATCGCATGGTGCTCCGCGAAGCGGCGCTGCTGCTTGCCGCCAGCCTTGTGCTTGGCGGCGCCGGCGCGGTCGCGGGGACCAGAGCTCTGCGAGGTACTCTCTTCGGCTTCGCGGCCGCCGACTACTTGCTCCCCCTCCTCGCTGCGGCGCTGCTCGGTCTCGCGGCATTTGCCGCCAGCTACCTGCCCGCGCGGCGCGCGGCGCATCTCGATCCCGTGGATGCCCTGCGCCAGGACTAACGATATCCTGTACGCATGCGTGCAACTTTCCTCGCCGCCTATGCCGCGCTTGCCGCGGCGGCATTCGCGCAACCGGCGGATCTCGTGCTCCGCAACGGCAAGATCGTCACCGTCGATGCCGCCGGCCGGATCGAGCAGGCTCTCGCCGTGCGCGGCGACCGCATCGTCGCATTAGGCCCCGATGCCAGTGCGCCACGCTGGATCGGCCCCCGGACCAGGGTCATCGACCTGCACGGCATGCTCGCTATTCCCGGCTTTATCGAAGGCCACGGCCACTTCACCGGCGTGGGCGAGTTCCGCATGGGGCTCGATCTGCGCGAGGCCCGCACGTGGGATGATATCGTGGCCCAGGTGGCCCGCGCCGTCAAGCAGGCCAAGCCGGGCGAATGGATTATCGGCCGCGGCTGGCACCAGTCGAAATGGAGCCAGCCTCCGGCGCCGAACGTCGAAGGCTTTCCGCTCCACGCTTCAATCGACAAAGTCTCGCCGGATAACCCGGTGCTGCTCACTCACGCCAGCGGGCATGCGGCCTTCGTCAACGGCAAGGCGCTGGAGCTTGCAGGCGTAACCGCGTCCACCCCGAACCCCTCCGGTGGAGAGATTCTCAAGGATGCGAAAGGCAACCCCACCGGCCTGCTGCGCGAGCGGGCGCAGGGTGTCGTAAGCCGCGCCCGCGCCGAAGCCGAAAACCGTCGCACGCCCGCCGAGCGCGCCGAAATCACCAACAAGGCCATCAAGCTCGCCATCGACGAGTCGCTATCCAAGGGCATCACCACGTTCGAAGACGCCGGCTCGCCGTTCTCCACTATCGACGTGCTGAAGAAAATGGCAGACAATCACGAGCTGCGCCTGCGCATCTGGATGATGCTCCGCATGCCCAATGACGTGATCGCGCCCAAACTCGACGAGTATCGCATCATCGGCGCCGGCGGCAACTTCTTCACCGTCCGCGCCATCAAGCGTGCGATTGACGGCGCTCTCGGCCCGCGCGGCGCCTGGCTGCTCGAGCCCTACACCGACAGCCCCAATTCCAGCGGCCTCAACACCGACGATCCCGCCGATATCCGCAAGACCGCCGAGCTCGCCATCCAGCACGGCTACCAGCTCTGCGTGCACGCCATCGGCGACCGCGCCAATCGCGAGACGCTCAACATCTTCGAAGACACGTTCGAGGCGCACCCCGACAAGCACGGCCAGGATCTCCGCTGGCGCATCGAGCACGCGCAGCACCTCAATGCCGCCGACATTCCGCGCTTCGGCAAGCTGGGCGTGATCGCCGCCATGCAGGGCGTGCACTGCACCAGCGACGCGCCATACGTCCTGTTGCGTCTCGGTCCCAAGCGCGCCGAAGAAGGAGCTTATGTCTGGCAGAAGCTCATGAAGACCGGAGCCATGGTTGGTAATGGCACCGACGCGCCGGTGGAAGACGTGAGCCCGCTTGCCTCGTTCTACGCCAGCGTAAGCCGGAAGCTGAAGGACGGCACGGTGTTTTACCCCGACCAGCGCATGACCCGCGAGGAAGCACTCAAATCGTACACCTGGAACAACGCCTACGCGGCGTTCGAAGAGAAGCTGAAAGGCTCGCTCGAAACCGGAAAGCTGGCCGATATCACCGTGCTGTCGCGCGATATCATGACCATCCCCGAGGATGAAATCCCCGCCACGGACGTGGTTTATACGATCGTCGGCGGGAAGGTAGCGTTCGATCGCGCTGCGGGCGCGAAGTAGTCACTTCGCGCCGGCGATCTTCAATACGTACGCCTGCCGCGCCGGAAGGGCCGCCAGCGCCGCCGGAATCCGCACGCGCAGTTGTTTGCCTTGCAGGCTCGATTCCAGCGCCTGGCCGCCTTCGAGCAGAGTGACCCGCACGTTGCCGGCGGCTTCGATCTCGTTCAGCACGATCTCTCCCACTGGGCGCCGCGGCAGGATCGCATACACGGCGCCGTTATTGGCCGTGAAGAAAGCATCCACGCGCGCGTTGCCGGCCGGCGGCGAGTCCACTAAGGCCGAAATCGGGTAGTCCGACATGTACTCCTTCACTTCGAGCCTGGGGACCGTTCCCTCGCTCCACTGGCGCGTCAGGCTGCGCGCGTGCGTGCCGTAGACGGCTTCCCCGTTCGGGCGCAGCCAGTCGCCGAGCTGAAGCAGGCGCTCCTCCATGATCACCGGGATGCGGCCATCCGCCGTGGGCCCGATATCGAGCAGCAGGTTGCCGCCGCGGCTCACGATGTCGATGAGCATCATAAGCATCTCGCGGTCGGTACGGTAGTCGCCGGCGTTCTCGTTGCGGTTGTAGCCGTACGAATAGCCCATGCCGCGGCTCTCCTCCCACGGGTGCGCCGCCTGCTGCATCCCGCTGGTGTACTCGGTGGTGTAGTATCCGCCGTGCTTGTGCCGCGTGTCCTTGCCCCAGCGATCGTCGATGACCACCTCGTCGCGCACCGGCGATTCGTTGAACAGCCACGCCAGCAACTCCGGCGAGCGCCACTCGGCGCTGGTGAGCTCCCATTCGCCGTCGCTGAAGATGATGCTCGGCTTGAGGTGCGTGACTGCATCTTTGAACTGCGGAAACATGTGCTCGGCCACGTAGCGCTTCTTGTCGGAGAGCCAGAGCGGGTTGTACCACTCGTAGAGCGAGTAGTAGATGCCCATGTGCAGCCCCTTGCGGCGGCCTGCCTCCATCAGGTCGAGCGCGATATCGCGGTGGGGTCCGATATCCACCGCGTTCCACGGCCGACCCCAGGCGCGATTGGCCTCGGCGTTCTTCCATAGCGTGAAGCCCTCGTGGTGCTTGCTGGTGAGCGCTACATACCGGGCGCCGGAGCGCTGGAAGACGTCGGCCCAGTGGTCGGGATCGTAGAGCTCGGCCTTGAACATCGGGGCGAAATCGAAATATTGGAAGTTCGGCCCGTACACACGGTCGTGGAACTTCTTTGTGGATGATGCGGCGCCCTTGTTCAGGGAGTTCCAATACCACTCGGCGTACATGGTTTCGCCCTTCGAGTGGACCGGCGCGTAGGAGGGCACGCTGTAAACGCCCCAATGGATGA
>Ga0335077_10007282_pt1 | contig 13688 bp, 11 predicted proteins | sample Lox_Sample_31_FD_207151 | JGI IMG/M metagenome (GOLD analysis project Ga0335077, IMG submission 207151) | Soil microbial communities from Loxahatchee National Wildlife Refuge, Florida, United States - Lox_Sample_3.1 | ecosystem: Environmental > Terrestrial > Soil > Wetlands | place: USA...
CTCAAGGTCGAGGACATCCGGCACGCGCCGATCACCCGCGAGCGCGTCGACAAGGCCGCCGCGGTCCAGCTCGTGTTCGAGGACGCGCTGTTCCACATCGTCGAGCACCTGATTCGGGTCACGCGCAGCACGCGGCTCGTGATGACCGGCGGCACCGCGCTCAACTGCCTCGCCAACATGCGCCTGCTCGACCGGTTCGGCCCCGAGTGGTACGAGCGCAATCTCGGGATGAAGGATGCGCGGTTGCACCTCTGGGTGCCGCCGGTGCCCGGAGATCCCGGTGTGGCGATCGGCGCCGCCTACCACTTCGCCTGCCTCGCCGGCGCGCGGCCCGGAGAGCGCCTCGAGCACGCGTTCTACTGCGGCATGGCGCCGACGCGGCGAGAGATCGAGGAAGCGCTCGCGAGCGAGCCCGAGATCGGCCATCGGCGCCTCGGCAACATCGCGCTCGCCGAGGAGCGCGAGCGCATCGCCGATCTCCTCGCGGGCATCGTCTCCGGCGACGGCATCGTGGGGCTCTATCAGGGGAAGGCCGAGACCGGTCCGCGCGCGCTGGGTCACCGGTCGATCCTCGCGAACCCCACCAATCCGAAGACGCTGGAGATGCTCAATGCGCGGGTGAAGTTCCGGGAGCTGATCCGCCCGCTCGCGCCGATGGCCACGCCCGAGGCGGCCAAGCGGTGGTTCGAGCTCGCGCCCGGCGCGGCCGACGACGACTACAACGCCTACAACTACATGGTGCTGACCTGCCGCGCCAAGCCCGAGGCGCGCGAGCGGATCCCGGCGGTCGTCCACTTCGACGGTACGTCGCGGGTGCAGATCGTCCGCGAGCACGTCGACCCGTTCGTGCACGCGTACCTGAAGGCCATGGGGCGGCGCGTGGGCGCGGAAGTGAGCGTGAATACCTCGCTCAACGTCGGCGCGCCGATCGCCCAGACGCCGGTGCAGGCGCTGCGGACGCTCAAGAAGAGCCGCGGCATGCACGGGCTCGTCCTCATCGCGGCGGACGGCGAGACTCACGTCGCCTGGCACGACGTCGACAGCCCGCCGAAGGATCGGGGCAGGGCGCTGCGCGCGTGGATCGACGCGCGCGCGGTTGAGAGCAGCTAGTTCAAGTCGATCGCGTGCCGCTTCAGATCCTCGAGCGAGACGACGGCTAACGCCTCTTCGTGTGTCGCCGACAGCACCACCGGCGGCGCGACGCCGGCGTCGAGCGCTTCGCGCCAGCGGCCGGCGCACAGGCACCAGCGATCGCCGGGCTTGAGTCCCGGAAAGCCCGCCTCCGGCTGGGGCGTCGACAAGTCGTTGCCGTGGGATTTGGAGAACGTGAGGAACTTCGCCGTCATTCGCGCGCACACCACGTGCAGGCCAAGGTCCTCAGGGCCGGTATTGCAGCAGCCGTCGCGATAGAAGCCGGTGCGCGGCTCGACCGAGCACGGCTCGAGCCGGCCGCCGAGCACGTTGGTCTCTTCCGCGACCTTGGTCTTCAAGGCTTGAGCGCCCGATAGAGGTACGGGAGGCTCACGTCCATGCGGTAGTCGACGTCCGAGTGGTTGTCGTCGAACTCCTGGTACATGTGGGGAATCACCGCGTCGGCGAGACGCAGCGACAAGAGCCGCGTGCCATAGTGGATGTGATACTGATCGCGCCAGCCGCAGTCGATGTAGATCCCCTTGAGCTTTTTCAGGTTGGTCTTGTACTTGTCGACCAGCAGGATAGGATCGTGCTCGAGCCAGCGCTGCCAGCGCTTTTCGAGGAGCTCGCCGCTCTCGAGGTTGAACGGCAGCCGGAAGCCGAGCGGCGCCTTCGGATCGGGGTCGTAGGTCGCAGCCATGCAGACGTTCATGATGCAGTGGGATTCCGAGTGCGAGAGCTTCTCCTTCGCCCACATCGCTTCGAGGAAGCGCTTCACCCGCCCGTCGTCGAGGCCCTCCGCGAGCCCTTTGCGCCGGCTCGCGGTCCGCACGTCGAAGCGCCCCGGATGCCGCTTGGGAAGCCGGTACTTGGTGAGCTCGTTGAGCGTGTTGGGCCAGTCGCTGTGATAGACGAAGTCGAAGTAGGAGTCGCCGGAATGATCGGCGATGGCGCCCCAGTACTGCGCGTACTTCATGCCGTGGATGATCGCGCCGTAGCCGCCCGAGGACTTGCCGAAGCAGCCGCGATGCTCGCGGGAGGCGAGCGTGCGGAATTCGCGATCGACGACGGGAATCAGCTCGCGCGTGAGATAGTCGGCGTAGTTGCCCAGCGCCGAGGAGTTGATGTACTGGTTGCCGCCGAGCGCGGTGAAGCAGTCGGGAAAAACGATGATCGTCGGACCCATCTTGTGCTCGTGGATCAGGCGCGCGACGCGATCGGGCACGTTGTCTCCGAACGGGCGCCATCCCGTGTGCCCGAGCCCGGAGCCGGTGAAGCCGACGAGATCGAAGAGCACGGGAAAGCGCCGGCCGCGCCCGCGGGTCGCGCCTTCGTCGTACTGCGGCGGGAGCCACACGCCGAGCCTGCGCACGTGCGGATCGCCGCGCGCATTGCCTTCAAGGACCTTCGAGCTGTGCTCCAGCACGACGACGGTGCCTGTGCGGCCCTTGAAGCGCTTGATGGTCATCGGTTCCCCCTCGTGGATCCGCGCATTGTAACGCTGCGCCTCGGCCGCTCGCCGGCTTCGAGGACGCCCGGACGGTGCCCTAGCCGAGCGGCTTCAGGGTCCCGAGCAGCGTCGGAATCAGCTCGGTCACGGTGGGGTGGATGTGCACGGCGCGCTGGAGGACGGTGTAAGGCGCATCGGCGTACATGACGTCGAGCAGCGAATGCACCGCCTCGTCGCCTTCGAGACCGAGGATCGCCGCACCGAGGATGCGCTTGCTCTCCGCGTCGACCAGCACCTTCATGAAGCCCTGCGTCTCGCCGCGCTCGCGGGCACGCCCGACCCGGGTCATGGGCATCGACGCGACCAGGGCCTTGCGTCCCGACGCGCGAACCTCGCGCTCGGTCATTCCGGCGCGGCCGAGCGGCGGATCGATGAACAGCGCGTAGGTGACGATGCGATCGGTCAGCTTGCGCGTCTCGCCGTCGAGGAGGTTCGCGGCGACGATCTCGTAGTCGTTGTAGGAAGTGTGGGTGAACGCGCCGCGGCCGTTGACGTCGCCCAGCGCCCAGATGCCGGGCGCACTGGTGCGCAGCTCGTCGTCGACCTGCACGTAGCCGCGCTTGTCCAGCGCAACGCCGGCCTTGTCCAGCCCGAGATCGTCCGTGTTGGGGACTCGCCCCACCGCGAGCAGAAGGTGGGAGCCGACGATCTCGCGCGGCTCCTGCTCGCAACTCACTCCGACCTCGATGCCGTCCGGACGGCGGGCCACGCGGATGCATCGGGCGTCGAGGCGGAAGGCGATGCCCTCGCGCTCGAGAATGTCCCGGATCGCCGCCGAGACCTCGTCGTCCTCGCGCCCGATGAGGCGCGGCCCCATCTCGACGACCGTCACACGGCTGCCCAAGCGCCGGTACATCTGCGCGAACTCGAGGCCGACGTAGCTGCCGCCGACGATCACCAGGTGCTCGGGCAGGAAGTCGACCGCCATGATGCTGGAGTTGTCGAAGTAGGGGACCTCGCCGAGTCCCGGCAGGTCGGGAATCGAAGCGCGACCGCCGACGTTGAGAAAAAACTGCTCCGCCTCGAGCAGCCTATCGCCGACATGCAGCTTGCGCGGCCCCGTGAACCGGGCGTGACCTTCGACATACGTGAGCCCGGGCGTGCCGCCAAGCCAGCGCCTGAGCCCGTCGATCGAGTGCTGGACGACTGCATCCTTGCGCGCCTTCACCGCCGCCATGTCGACGCGCACCGGGGCATCGATCCGGACGCCGTAGTCGGCGCCGCGGCGCGCCACGTGCGCCGCACGGGCGCTTGCGATGAGCGTCTTGGTGGGAATGCAGCCGTTGTTGACGCAGGTCCCGCCCACGCGCCTGCGCTCCAGGAGCGCGGTGCGGCGCCCGGATTGCGCGAGCCGCACCGCGAGCGATGGGCCCGCCTGGCCCGCGCCGATGACGATCGCGTCGTAGCGCTCGCTCATCCGGCCCGGGCCGGCCGCAGGCTCATGCTTCGGCGCTGCGGCGCTTATCCTGCGGCCGCGGCGTGGGCGCGGGCACGATCATGCTCCCGAGCTCGCGCACGAGCTGGGCGACGTCTTTCTGGCCCTCGAGGAAGAGGTTGGCGGCGCTCGTCTCGTCGGGTTCGACGCGGACCGACAGGATCGACGGCGACCGCAGGCGAAACACCTGCTCGTCCGAGGCGTCGTCGCCCACGTAGAGCGCCCGCTTGCAGTGCGCCTTGGCGAGCAGCGTGGTCAGCGCCTCGCCCTTGTCCGGCGCCCCCGGAGGCAGCAGGTTGAGCACCTTCTTGCCGTCGAGCAGCTTGGGCAGGGGCAGCAACCCGGCGGTGCGCGCGACGAGCAGGCGCAGCGCCGCGCCCTGGTCCTTCGCATGGCGGAAGTGGAAGGTGAGCGAGTAGGTCTTGTCTTCGAGCACGATGCCGTCGACGTCTCGCCAGGCTTCGGTCCCCGAGGAGAGCTCGTCGAGCCACGCCCGGCACACGCGGGCGCACTCCTCGGAGACCTGCTCCCGCCCCGGCACGCCCTCCGCACCATGGTTGCCGACGAGGTAGCGCGGCGTGAAACCCAGCATCGGCCGGGCGTCCTCTACCGCGCGGCCGGTCACGACCGCGACGGTCGCGTGCGCGGCGAGCAGCTCGAGCCCCCGTTGGATCTCGCCCGGCACGCGCGCGTCCCAGGGCCGGTCGACGATCGGCGCGAGCGTGCCGTCGATATCGAACGCGAGCATGGTGTCACGAGCGAGGAAGGCGCGCAGGCGCTCGAGTCCCGCCGTCGAAAGCGCGTATCTCACTTCACCTCGACGTCCGCGGTGCGCTGGTGCGCGTAGATGCGCTCCGTCACGCGCTGCCGCTGGCGCAGCCGCGCCGCGTCGAGCAGCATCGCTCCAGCCCACCGATAGACGTTGAATTCCTGCACCAGTCTCCTCATGCTGCGCATGCGCACCCGCTGCTCGTCGGCCGGCATCGTCAGGGCCCGGTACAGGGCGTGCGCGCATTGCTCGTTATGATAAGGGTTGACCAGCAGAGCGTCGTGCAGTTCGCGCGCCGCCCCGGTAAATTGTGACAGAACCAGCACGCCCTGCTCGTCGTCGCGGGCGGCGATGAACTCCTTGGCGACCAGGTTCATGCCGTCGTGCAGGCTGGTGACCACGCAGACGTCCGCTGCCCGGTAGTACTCGTTGACCGCCGGCGGCTCGTGGTGCTCGACCTTGAGCCGGATCGGCTCCCAGCCGTCGCGCCCGAAGCGGGCGTTGACGCGCCCGGCTAGCGCGCGCACCCGGCCCTCGAAGTTCTGGTACTCGTCCAGCGACGAGCGCGACGGTGCCGCGATCTGGATGAAGACGAACCGGCCGACGAACTCGGGGTGCAGCTCGAGCATCCGCTCGACCGCCACGAAGCGCTCGAGAATCCCCTTGGTGTAGTCCATCCGATCGACGCCGATGCCGAGCATGACGTTGTCGCGAAGCTGCTCGACCCGCAGGACCTTGGCGCGGCACAGCGGCACCGAGAGCTGGGTCTCGACCCACTCGGTGGGCCACTGGATCGAGATCGGATAGGTCTCCACCTGCGTGAGGTGGCCGCCGTGCGAGATGGTGGAGGATTCGCGCTCGATGCGCGCCTCGAGGTAGCGATCGACGGTCTCGACGAAGTTCTGCGAGTGGAACCGCGTGTGGAAGCCTAGGATCGTGCTGCCGAGCATGCCGTCGAGGATCTCCTCGCGCCAGGGGCAGATCCCGAACGACTCCGGGTTCGGCCAGGGAATGTGCCAGAAGGTGATGATGGTCGCTCTCGGCAGCCGCTCGCGGACCAGTCTCGGCAGCAGCGCGAAATGGTAGTCCTGGACCAGCACGACGGGATCGTCCGTGCGTGCCTCGGACTTGACCGCGTCGGCGAAGCGGCGGTTGACGCGCACGTACTGGTCCCAGTCCGGCGTGCGAAACACCGGGCGCACATGGGCGATGTGGCACAGCGGCCAGAGCCCCTCGTTGGCGAAGCCGAAATAATAGCCTTGTTCCTCCTCCTTGGTGAGCCAGACCCGGCGCAGCGTGTAGCTCGGCTTCTCGGGCGGAACGCGCGCGCGGTCGCGCGCGTCGACCGTGTCGCGGTCGGCGTTGCCGCTGCCGTGGGCGATCCAGGTTCCCGAGCAGGCGCGCATGACCGGCTCGAGCGCGGTGACGAGCCCGCTCGCGGGCCGTTGCACGACGATGCCGTCCTCGCCGTGCACGTGGAGGAAGGGCTCGCGGTTCGAAACGACGAGGATCTCGTCGCCCAGCAGCTTCTCGCGCAGAACGCCGCGCAGCATCTCGGGGCTCCAGATGGCGTTGCGGTCGGGGTTGCGTCGGGCCAGCTCGAGGTCGCGCAGCAGCGCGCGCAGATCGCTCGCCAGCGGATGCAGATCGTCGGAGCGCGGCTGCTGCGCAAACGGCTGCAGAATCCCCTCGCCGCGGAGCAGCGCTCGTGTGCCGGCGACCCAGCCGCGCCAGGAAAGATGCGCGATGAACACCGTCACCAGCGAGATGACGAAGCCGAGGAGCACGAACAGCGCGATCAGGTACTGGCGGGTGTCGGCGCTGCGCCGCTCGACGAAGCTCATGTCGTGGACGAGGACGAGCGAGCCGATTCGGTCGTTCTCCTGGTACAGGGGATACTGCACCACGTGCAGCGGGCCCTGCGGCAGGTGAACGACGGCGCCGTGGCCGTTCTCCGCGCCGACCGGCGGCTGGCAGGCCAGCGACGGCGGATACGAGGCGGTGTGATAGCGCAGCTTGTCCGTTTCGTCGCAGAAGGCGAGCGCGTACAGGCGCTGGTCCTGCAGCGCGCGCGTGAACAGGGCATTGATTTTCGCGCTCGCGCCCTGGTTCACCAGCTCGGCGAGCTGGTCCTGCATCGTGTTGGCGATGAGCTGCGAGCGCATGTCGAGATCGTTCACCCACCAGCGCAGAGTTAGCCGATCGACCAGCGGCATCAGCGCATAGCCCAGGAGCGCGAGCGTCAGCACCAGCGGGCCGATGAAGCGCAGGCTGAGGCGAAGGGAGCGAAGTCGATCTTGAGCGCTCATCACTTTCCAGGAGTCCGCACGGACGCGCGAGGGGCGTCTACCCTTGAACGTGGGCGCGTTTGTCGCAACCGACCGGTAAATTCTACAAACCGAGGCGGCCCGCCGGTGGGCCGGAGGAGTGCTCAATAACGCCAGCGCGACGGAAATCAGGCACCCCTCTCCTCGAGCAACGTCCGTCCGATGAGAATGACGCAATGATCGTGCCGCGAAGTGCCGCCAAGCCCGTTTTGCAGCCGAAGTTGTCGATGGGCCCGCCGCTCACGAGGCCTGCGGCTCAGCGCTCGAGGATCGCAGTCACGCCCATCCCGCCCGCGGTACAGATCGAGATGAGCCCGCGCCCCGAGCCGCGCGCGGCGAGCTCCTTGGCGAGCGTGCCGACGATGCGCGCGCCCGTCGCGGCGAAGGGGTGCCCGAGAGCGACGCTGCCGCCGCGCGGATTGAGCCTGGCGCGATCGATCGCGCCAAGCGCAGGACGCCGCAGCCGGGCGCGGCAGTATTCCTCGGATTCCCACGCTGCGAGCGTGCAGAGCACCTGCGCCGCGAATGCCTCGTGGATTTCGTAGATGTCGAAGTCCTGCAGGGCGAGGCGCGCGCGGTCGAGCATCGCGGGCACCGCGTAGGTCGGCGCCATGAGCAGCCCTTCGCGCGGTCCGGCGAGCCCCGCGTAGTCCACCGCCGCGACCGCCGAGTGCGTCAGCCGTGCCTGGACGGGGAGCGAGCGCGCGCCGGCCCATTCCTCGGAGGCTAAAAGCACGCAGGCCGCGCCGTCGGTGAGCGGCGTGCTGTTGCCCGCGGTGAGGGTGCCCGACGGGCTGCGATCGTAGACCGGCTTGAGCCCGGCGAGCTTCTCGGGACTCGTGTCGGCGCGCACGTTGTTGTCGGACTTCAAGCCGGCGAAGGGCGCGACGAGATCGTCGTAGAAGCCTTCGCGCCATGCCGCGGCAGCGTTCACGTGGCTGCGGTACGCGAGCGCATCCTGATCGGCACGCGCGATGCGCCACTCCTTGGCCATGAGCTCGCAGTGCTCGCCCATCGACAGCCCGGTGCGAGGCTCCGAGACGGCCGGCACCGACGGCTTCAAGTCGCGAGGGCGCAATCGCAGCCAGGGCGCGAGCCTCGACGGCAGGCTCGGGGCGCGGGCGCTCTCGAGCACGATGCGGCGAAGCTTCGCGCCGTAGGCGATCGGCACGTCGCTGACCGTGTCGACGCCTCCCGCGATCCCGGCCTCGATCTCGCCGCGCGCGATGCGCTCGGCGATCTGGATCGTCGTGGTGAGGCTCGTGCCGCAGGCGCGCTGAACGTCGTAGGCGGGCGTATGCGGGTCGAGGCCCGCGCCTTGCGCGGCTTCGCGAGTGAGGTTCCAGTCGCGCGAGTGCTTGATGACCGCTCCGGCCGCCACCTCGCCGAGCGTCTCGCCGCGCAGGCCGAACCGGTCGACGAGCGCCCCGAAGGCTGCGGTGAGCATGTCCTGGTTGCCCGCGGCAGCGTACGCGCCGTTGCTGCGCGCGAAAGGGATGCGCGCGCTGCCGACGATCGCGACGGGCCGGAGCGCTTGAGCCATGGCTGCGATATTACAGCTCCTGCTCGGGCACGAACGGGGCGAGAAGCATATTCTGGAAGCGCGTCAACGGGGTGACGTCCGGCTCTTCGCCCAGCACCACGTCCCCGTCGTCCTCCATGGCGAGCCACTGCAGGCTCTGGCCGTCGGGCCCGACGCGGACCCGGTACGCGCTCTGCAGCTTGCTGATGTGGATGACGCGGGCCACCTCCTTGGCGAGCTGCGGCGCCTCGACGATGATGCCGAGTTCGGTGTTCTTGCTCGCCGAGCGCGGATCGAGGTTCATCGAGCCGATGAAAACCGTCGACCGGTCGATCACCGCCGTCTTCGCGTGCAGCCGGCCCAGCGACATGCCGGGGAACATCAGGCGCTTGGCCCGATGGATGCGCGTGGGGCTGAGCTCGTACAGATCGACGCCGGACTTCAGGAGCTCGGTACGGTAGCGCGCGTAGCCGGTGTGCACCAGCGGCTCATCGTTCGAGGCGAGGGAATTGGTGAGGATGGTCACGTGGACGCCGCGCTTCTCGAGGTCCGCGAATTCCTGCACGCCCTTCGGTCCGGGAATGAAGTAGGGCGAGGACAGGATCACTTCGCTCTGCGCTTTCATCACCAGGTCCATCACGCTCATCGATACGCTCATCGAGCGTGCCATCGCGTCGGAGGTGGCTGTCACTTTCGCCGGCGAGTCCGCGTAGGCGGTCGCGCGGCCCCAGATCAGGCCGACTCGTCCCGCGTCGAGGTCCTCGCGGATCGGTCCGTAGCCCAGGATGTCCACGGGAGGCAGGCTGAGCGCCATCATCTGCTCGCCTTCGTCGACCCGCTGGTCGAAGTCGCGCCTCAAGGCCTCACGATCGAGGTCGGCATGGATGATCGTCTCCACCGGGTAGACCTGCGGGCTGTTCCAGTAGGCATCGAAGATCGAGGCAAGCTGTGGCACGACGGCGCCGATGATGAAGGCGTCCATGTCGACGAAGTTGTCGGTCATGCTGCGCATGAAGTATTCGTCGCCGATATTGCGGCCGCCGGCGACGGCCATCGCGCCGTCGGCGATGAAGAGCTTGTTGTGCATGCGGTGGTTGAGCCGTCCGAACTCGGCGAGCGAGGTCGTGTACTTGCCGAGCAGGCTCGCGCGCCCGCAGCAGAACGGGTTGAACAGCCGCACCTCCACGTTGGGGAAGGCGGCGAGGCCGACGAAGAGCGGATCGCCGCCGGTCGTGTAGAGGTCGTCGACGAGCAGGCGGATGCGCACCCCGCGCAGCGCGGCATCGCGCAGGTGGCGCATCAGCAGCCTGCCCGTGGCGTCGTTGTTGAACTGGTAGTACTGGGCGTCGATCGAGTAGCGCGCGCGGTCGGCGAGCAGGACCCGCGCATCCAGCGCGTAGACGCCGATCGGCATCAGCCGGAAGCCAGAGAGCTCGGGCGACGGGATCGAGTCCCGGGCGATGCGCGTCAGCGGGCTCTCGCTCGACGGCGGGAGCGCGGCGGAGTAGGGCGTATCGGCGCGCTGAGGCAGCATGCCGCATCCGCCCAGTGCCGCCGCCAACAAGGCGAGCGTTGCGGTTAGAATGCGTCGCGTAGCCGATGCGGAGGAACCCATGCAACGCTTTGTCGTTTGCGCAGTCATCGTGTTCGCCTGCTCCTTCCCCGCCCGCGCCGCCCTCGATATCGGCGAGCGCGCGCCGGATTTCACCGCCGACGCCGCTCTCGGCGGCTCAGTCTACCGCTACTCGCTCGCCGAATCGCTCAAGAAGGGCCCGGTCGTGCTGTACTTCTTTCCCGCCGCGTTTTCCGAGGGCTGCTCGGCGGAGGCCCACTACTTCGCCGACGCGGTCGGCCAGTTCAAGGCCCTCGGCGCCACCGTCATCGGCGTTTCGGGCGACGACATCGAGACGCTGTCCAAATTCTCGGTCCAGGCCTGCCAGAGCAGGTTTCCCGTCGCGTCCGACGCCGCCCAGTCGGTGATGAAGTCCTTCGATGCCGTGATGCAGACCCGGCCGGAGTACGCGAATCGCATCTCTTACGTCATCACGCCCGACGGGAAGATCGTCTACGAGTACATGAGCCTCAACCCCACCCGGCACGTCGAGAGGACGCTCGATGCGCTGAGGAGCTGGTCCGCAAGCAGGCCCCGGTAGCTGCATCGCCCGCTCCGGCTCTTCGCGTCATCGACCAGCCGGGGCCGCGGCCGGGACTCGCAGCCGCCTGGCCAGCCGGGCGGCGAGCGAGAGCGCGGCGCCGATCCCGGCGACGCAGGCCGCGGCGCCACGGCCAGGAGCGCCGTGGGCACCGCGAGCGCCACGAGGCTCACGAGGATTCCCCGCCAGCGGTCGATGCGCGGGCTCGCGAGCGCGACCGCCAGTCCGGCTACGGTCGTGCCGATCGTGCTGGCGTTGACCGCGAAGCCGATCGCCGCGGGCGCGACCTGGAACGCGTGCGCCAGCGAGGGCAGGATCGCCTGCGTCGCGAAGAGATCGACCACCGTCAGGAACGCCGTCAAGCCGATCACGAAGGAGCGAAGCAGCGCGTCGGCCCCGCGTCGATCGGCGTTTGTCGCGGTTGCGTCGGTGGAAGCGGTTGTCGTCACGACCGATTGCCGGTAAGGGCCGCCCGCGAGCGCGCCGCGGCTTCGCAGCCCGCGGTCGCGCCCCCGCGAGGGGTCACATCATGTGCTGCTGGTCCTTCATGGCCTCGGCCGGAAAGAGATCGACCGAGATCAGCACGGCCGGCACGCTGCCGTTGTTCTGCCACCAGTGCGACGTGCCGCTTCTTTCCGGCGCGACGTCGCCCGCCTTGTGCACGATGGGCACCGCGCAGTTGCTCGCGTACTCGACGATCTCGCCGGAGACCATATAGATCATTGCGGGGCGGTTGCCGTGACTGTGCCAGGGAACGATGCCGCCGGGCTGCACGTCGAGCTGGCGCAGCCGGAACTGGCGGCCCTTGATGTCCGCGGGCTCGCGAGACAGGTCGGTGCTTGCGCGCACCACGTCGGTGACGCCCTTGGCCGCGGCGGTGCTCATCGGTTGCCCCTGACCGTCGGGCACACGCTTGTCGGCGGGGCATTCGCCGGCATCGGCGACGCTCGCGCCGAACAACAGCGCACCCGCGACCGCCCATGCCGGGACAGTGCGTCGCACGTCCGATCGTTTGGGCCTGCCGCTGAAATTCGTCATGCTTCTCTCCTTGACCGTTCGGTGTTGTCCGCGCCGGATGTCGGCGCGGCTAGGCATTCGTCGCAACCGTCGCGACAGACTTACAGCGAGTCGCGCTTCGTTCAGCGCGTCCGCCCCGCGAAACCGTCGACGCCCGCGGCGATCGGTCGCGCCGCCGATGCGGGATCGTGGATCACGACGCCCTCGATCGGGTCGACCGCGGCGCTCCATGGCGCGCGCTGAATCACCCGGCGGGTCGCCGCGTAGCCGGCGTGGCGGCGGGCACGGATGCCCGCGGCCGTGAAATCGATGTCCTTGGTATGATCCTCGCCGTCGAGCCGCGGCGCGACGAGGCGCACGACGTGCATCGTGGTGCCGCAGCCCCACGAGGCGAGCTCGCGCACGGCGGCGGACTGGCGGGCGCTTTCCGGGACGTGCCTCGCGAGCTCGCGAATGATGTGGCGAAGATGGTGGATCTGCTTCTGCCGCGCGATGTGGCTGCGGGCGCGGCTCGCATACTGGATCTCCTTCTGCCGCCCTATGACCTGCCACAGGGTTTCCGGCTCCGGACCCTCCGGATTCCACATGTGCACGGCGAAGATCAGCGAATCGCGCCGCGGCCTGTCGTCGAGGACCGCCTCGATCGGAGTGTTGGAGTAGATGCCGCCGTCCCAGTAAGGCTCCCCGTCGATGCGCACCGCGGGAAACGCCGGGGGCAGCGCGCCCGAGGCCAGGATGTGCTCGAGGGCGAGCGGCTGGTCGCGGCTGTCGAAATAGCGCATCTCGCCGCGGTTGACGTTGACCGCGCCGACCGTGAGACGCACGCCGTGCCCGTTCACGTGGCCGAGATCGATCAGCGGCCGGAGCGTCTCGACGAGCGGCGCGGTGCTGTAGTACGAGGCAGCTTCCACGCCCAGCGGCACGTGGGGTCCGAACCAAGAAGCGGGATTCGGCACGAAGAAAGGGGCGATGCCGTGCGCGAGGGTGGTCCAGCTCGCGAAGGCGCTCGCGAGATCGGGGCCCGGGTGCGGCCATTCGGCGAGCGTCCGGTGCTCGATCGCGCTCCAGAACTCGTCGAGCCGTGCCAACCGGTCGCCGGGACGATTGCCGGCGATGATCGCGCCGTTGATCGCACCGATCGACGTGCCGATGATCCAATCGGGCTCGATGCCCGCCTCGTGCAGGGCCTGGTAGACGCCGACCTGATACGCGCCCAGCGCGCCGCCTCCCTGCAGGACCAGCACGACTTGTTCGGGAAGCGCACCGCTGCGCGATGCGCTCGCACCCTTGACCGCCGAGCGGTGCCGCCTCGGCATCTGCCTGGACGTCGTCTTCATGGGCTTCTCCCGATCGCTTGCGACGATCAACGCGCGGTCCAGCGGCCATCGATCGGCAGCACCGTGCCCGTGATCGACGCGGCATCGTCGCTCGCGAGGAAGGCTGCGAACGCGGCGACCTCGCTCACCTGCACGAAGTTCCGGGTCGGCTGCGCGGAGAGCAGCACATCGCGGACCACCTGGTCTTCGCTGAGGCCGCGTGCTTTGGCCGTGTCGGGGATCTGCTTCTGCACCAGGGGCGTCCGGACGTACCCCGGGCAGACGGCGTTGACCGTGATGCCCTGTTCCGCGACTTCCAGCGCGGCGGACTTGGTGAGGCCCGCGATGCCGTGCTTCGCGGCGACGTACGCGGCTTTGTACGGGCTCGCGACGAGGGCGTGCGCGGAGGCAACGTTGATCACGCGTCCCCAGCCCTTCTTGCGCATTGCCGGCAGGGCGAGGCGCATGGTGTGGAAGGCTGCCGTGAGATTGATCGCGAGGATCG
>Ga0335077_10007285_pt1 | contig 13686 bp, 12 predicted proteins | sample Lox_Sample_31_FD_207151 | JGI IMG/M metagenome (GOLD analysis project Ga0335077, IMG submission 207151) | Soil microbial communities from Loxahatchee National Wildlife Refuge, Florida, United States - Lox_Sample_3.1 | ecosystem: Environmental > Terrestrial > Soil > Wetlands | place: USA...
CACCCGGGCGCCGCGCTGGCCGAGCACTCGCAGCGTCTCCTGTCCCAGCCCGGAGTTGCACCCGGTGAGGAGGATCGTCTTCCCGGCGAGGGAAAGCCCCTCGCTCACCTCCGCGGCGGTCGAGCCGTAGCCGAAGCCGGAGGGCCCGTTCGGCCTGAGATACTGGTAGAGGGACATGGTTTCGGCCTCCCCTTCTTTCCTGGGGCGCGAGTCGAGAAGGGAACCTATCGCGCTACCGCTCGGGTCGCCGGCCCTGTTTTTCCCGAACCCGCGCCAGGCCCGAAGGGGGAACACCGATCGACCGCCGGGGTGTGGTCGCGATCGACTCGGAGAGACGTCGAGGGCCTCCGCCCGAACCGATCTCTTTGGGCACCCCCTCCCCGTCGCGCCACGCCGAGAGGGTCGCCACCGCGTTCTCCGCCCTCGCACACCCGCCCGTGTGCACGCCGGCCATCGAGCCCTTTCGCGCTGCTCACCCGAGGGCCAAAGCCTTCGGCTTCACTTCGGCGCCACGAGCGCCGCGATCTTCTCGCAGGTCTCCGTCACCTGAGAGGCGATCTGCGTCACGAAGGCCGTTCCGTCGAGGATGGGTGCGGTGGTGGTGAACGTCTTTGGCCCGATGAGCACGATGACGTCGGGCTTAATGGCCGCGAGATTCATGGTGTAGGCGTTGTCGGCCACCACGTTGACGTCGCCGATCCCCTTCTTCTTCAGAAACTCGACGACCGTGTTCACCGCCCGGTTCCGCTTGTTCATCGACGTGCCCGTTGCGATCAGGATGGTCTTGCTCATCACCGTCTCCCCAGGACACCTAGCTTTCCTTTAGGCGTCAAAGAAAGCCCTCCCCCACTTCCTACCCGAGTCCGCGGCCACCGTCCACGAGGAGGGTCGTGCCGTGGATGTAGCCTGCCCCGTCGGAGATGAGGAACCGCACGGCCTCGGCCACGTCCGCCTCGGTCCCGAGACGCCGCACCGGGATCTTCTCGATCAGCCGATCCTGGGCATCCGCAGTGGGGTAGAGGCTGTTCAGGATTCCGACGTTGATGGTCCGCGGGGCGACCGCGTTCACGGTGATCCCCAGGGGTCCGAGCTCCTGGGCCAGGGCGCGCATGAGCCCGAGCTGGCCGGCCTTGGAGGTGGCGTAGTGCGCTCCGCCGCCCGTCCCCGTGAAGGCGCTCCCCGAGCTGATGAGCACGATGCTCTTGCGGGGGGAGGGCGAGGCCCGCAGGTCCGGGTGGAAAGCCTTGAAGGTGTAGAAGCACCCGTCCAGATTCACGCTCAGGACCCGCCGCCAACGCTCCACCGTGATCTCGCTCACCGGGCAGCGCTCAGAGATGCCGGCGTTCAGCACCAGGGTGTCGACCGGGCCGCCGAAGAGGCGGTTCACCTCCTCCCGGGCGCGCTCCAGATCGCCCAGGTCGGAGACGTCGGCCTTCACCCCGAACACCCGACCCGTGGGACGAAGCTCCTCCACCGCCGAAGCGAGTCCGTCCGAACTCACGTCCAGGAGGGCCACCTGGGCTCCGCTCGCCGAAAGGAGCGCGGCGATGCCCCGTCCCACTCCCTGGGCGGCGCCCGTCACCACCACGTTCCTTCCCGAGAGGGAGATCATTCACTCTCCTGTGGGGTGGAGCATGATCTTGAGCACCTCGGCGGAGGGGTCGGTCGCCAGCCGGACGGCCGAGCCGAGCGCCGAGAGCGGCAGGTGGTGCGAGATGAGGGGCTTCACCTTGACGATCCCCTGGGCGATCATGGCCATGGCCACTCCGTACTCGGTCGGCACCGAAGAGTACGCGCCCACGATGTTGAGCTCGGCGGTGAAGAAGCGGCTCGCGTCGATGGGCTGCGCCTCTCCGAGCGGGGAGAAGGCCACCACCTGCCCCCCCGGGGCCACCACGTCCACCGCATCCTTGAGGAGGGACGAGACCCCCGCCGCCACCACCACCACGTGGGGGCCGTGGCCCTGGGTGAGATCCTTTAGCCGCTCCCGCAGCGGCTCCCTGGCCACGTTCACCGTGCTCGAGGCTCCCACCTCCATCGCCTTCCTGAGCCGGGCCTCGGCCACGTCCGAGACGATCACCTTTCCCGCCCCGAGAAAGCGCAGCACCTGGACCCAGATGTCGCCGATGGGCCCCGCCCCCATGACGAGAGCGGTGTCGCCGGGCAGGAGCGTCACCCGCTTCATCCCGTGCACCACGGTGGCCACCGGCTCCACCATCGCCGCCTCGTCGAAGCTCACCCCCTCGGGAATCCTGCGGAGGTTGTTCCTCACGTGCAGCTCGGAGAGCCGGAAGTACTCGGCGAACCCCCCGGGCTCGAAGTTCGTCGCCCGAAACTGTGCGCACAAGGAGTGATGGCCGCGGATGCAGTGCTCGCAGGTGAAGCAGGGGACGTGGTGTCCGGAGTAGACCGGGTCCCCGACCCGAAAGCCCGTCACCCCCGTCCCCGCCTCGGCGATGGTCCCCGCCACCTCGTGCCCGAGGACCGACCCGGCCGGCACGAGCCGGTGTACGATCTTATGGAGATCGGTTCCACACACCCCCACCGAGGCGAGGCGCACCACCACCTCGTTCCTCCCGGCGCTCGGTTTGGGGATCTCCTCGTAGGTGAGCGTCTCTGGATCGCGATAGACCGCAGCCTTCATCTCGTCCTCTTCCGGGGAGCCCGCTTCGCCGTCTTCTGAAACTTGGCACGTTCCGGGTGGAGCTCTCGCTCCTTGGCGAGAAGCTTCTCCCTGAGCTCCGCGAAGCGGGGGTACTTCCCCTGGTCGATCCAGCAGGCTCCGGACAGCAGGCCGCTCGGTTCGATCCGCAGGTACATCCGATCCGTGAAGGCGAACTCCCGAACCTTGAGAGAGGTCATCTCATTCCAGGGGAACACCTGGCGCTGCCTCATCCCCTCGAGAACGAGCGCGGCCTGGGTGTCCACGATCCGCCGCGGCTGCCGCATCCCGATGACGTTCACGAGCAGGACCACCGGGATCACCACCACCACATAGTTGTCGAGCCGGATGGAGGAGCCGGTCGCGAGCCGGATGACGCTCACCGCGAGGAGCGCCACGAGGACGAGGAGGGGCCCGAGGGTCCCGATCCAGTACCTCTGCTGCACGTAGACCCGCTCCCCGCCTTCTTGGGGGACGAGCGGCTTCCGTTCCACCCTGCACCTCCACCAACCCGCTCTGCGTCGGGGACCGCTCGCCGCCGGGGCGACGAGCGGCCCCTAATCCCTTACCTCATTGGTTGGCCGCTTGGGCCTGAGCCTGGGCAGCGGCGGCCGCCTCGGCCTCGGCCTCCGCGATCTGCTCCTTGTACTGGGTGCGGATGTCGTTGCGGACCCAGTACCAGATGAGGCCGTACAGCGCCGCCACGACCAGGCCGACGACGGCCCAGCCCGCGTTGTTCTTGAAGTCGATGATCTTGATGATCATCCAGAGCAAGAGGTGCGAGCCGACGTCGATGCCCGAGATCTCGGTCGCCCCGGCGGGGAAGTTGAAGCCCACCGCCTTGCCCATCGTGGTCATGAGCGGGGCGAGCTCGGTGGCGATGAAGAAGACGATGAGCATGGTGAAGACGCCGTTGATAATGCCGCGGACGATGTTGCCCCTCGAGGCCGCGACCGCCCACACCATCGTGAAGGGCAAGACCGCGAAGTCGGCGAAGGGCATCATCCGGTTGTACGGCAGGATGATGGCGAGGATCAGGGTGATCGGGACCATGACGAGGGCCACGGCCATGCCCGAGGGGTGGCCGATGACGATGGCGGCGTCGAGGCCGATGTAGAGATCCTTGCCCGGGAACCGCTTGGCCAGGAACTCACGGGCGCCCTCGGACAAGGGGATGAGCCCCTCCATCAGGATCGAGACCATCCGGGGGAGGAGGACGAGCACCGCCGCCATCTGCACGCCGAGGGTGACGGTCTTGGCGACACCCTGACCGCCCAGCGCGCCGATGACGATGCCGAGGACGAGGCCCATGACGAGCGGCTCGCCGAGCAGGCCGAACCGCTTCTGGATCGCCTCCGCGTCTGCGTTCACCTTCGACAGGCCCGGGATCTTCGACCAGATCTTGTCCAGGAAGTACATGACCGGGGCGAAGTTGACCGTCTCGGCGTGGGGCAGGCTGATGCCCTTCAGCCCGAAGTGGTGCTCGAGGGTGGGGGCGGTCCAGTCGGCGAGCTTGAAGACGATGAACGCGTGGACGAGGCCCACGATGATGGCGATGGTCACGCTGTTGAACGCGTAGTAGGCAATGGAGGCCGCGAAGATGAGGTGCCAGTAGTTCCAGATATCGACGTCCATCGTCTTCGTCAGACCGATGACGATGAGGAGGAAGTTGAAGACGAGGATGATGGGGATCATCACCGGGGCGAGCGGCGTGCCGAAGGCGATGGCCGCCCCGATGGGCCAGCCGACGTCCACGATCTCGAGATGGGCGCCGGTGGCCTGGGCCATGGCCTGGGCGGCCGGACCCAGGGATCCGAAGAAGAGGCCGATGAGGAGGTTGATCCCGACGAACCCAACACCGATGGTGAGGCCGGCTCGGAAGGACTTCGCGAACTTCTGCCCCAGGATCACCCCGAAGATCGTCAGGATGATGGGCAGCATCACCGATGGACCCAAGTTCAGGATCCAATGGACTGCGCTGTCTATGCCGCTTAGGACACCCATGACTCCTCCTCTGCCGGTTTACCTCTCGTCGGATGAACCCCTCTGCTTCCAGAGGGCGGGCCGGAAAGCCGAACGGGCCCGTATGCTGCACCACTTCCGTATCACCAAAGCGGTCGGAGCGACGACCGCGCACTGCGCCGTTCGCGATCCCCCGCGATCCGCCCGCGGAAGGCCCCGAGGCTGCCCAGGTTCCAGGGGCATTAGAGAAAATTTGCAGCTCCCGAAATGAATTGCGAATTGTGCGACAATACGCGCTTCCCGAGGCCCCAGTCAAGCCGAACCGACCGCTCCCAGGCGCAACCGCGTCGCGATAAGCGATCGCAACCGGGCAAGAGAATACCACCGCCTCGACCGCTCCGGATCGAACCCGCATCGCGCCCGATGACGCGACCCGGCAAGTGACATCGCGAGTCCGCAGCGCTCGTTCTCGCGGGGACTCGGGACCTTCCCCTTACCTGGCTCCCGCCTTCGGACGGCGACGATTAGCGGGCTCTGCTTTCCCTGACCGCCTCGGACGAGGTCTCGCGGGCATATTTCGTGCCGGAGGTGTCCTCGGCGAGAAGCTCGGCCGTTCGCGCCCAAGAGGAACTCGCGGATCCGCTCCGGCGCCCCGCCGCCCACAGCTCTGCGAGGCAGCTTCGTCGTCGCCCTCCGCCGGGATGAAACCGCGCTCTTTGCCGACCCCAAGGCCGTCGAGCCCGATCCTTTAGGTGCTTTTCATCCCGAGCTAGAGCGACAACCGGAAGGCTTTCAAGGATGTCGCTCGGGTCGCGCAGAGCCCTCGCCCCCCTACCGATCACCTGGCGATCGCAGGGGGTGAGCCTGATGAGCGCCCAGGCCACACGTTCGCGGACGGATCGACGACCGGCTCCGTCCGGATTAGCGCCCGCTGCCAGGATGGCAAAGGGTTCATGACGGGTGCGAACTCGTCCATCCCGAACGAGCAACGATCGCTCATCGTGAAAACCGGCCCTCCGAGGGTCCGCTCTTCACGCGAGGAGGTCGCGCACGGCACGCTCGATGCGCTCCGGCGTCGGCACCGCGTTCTTCTCGAGCTTGGGGTTGTAGGGGATGGGGACGTCGTATCCGGCCACCCGCCGGATGGGCGCGTCGAGGTGGAAGAAGGCCTCGCTGTCGGCCACCACCGCCGCGATCTCGCCCCCGTAGCCGCCGGTCCCCACCGCCTCGTGGACGATGACGAGCCGGCCCGTCTTCTTGACGCTCCGGATGATGGTCTCCTTGTCGAGCGGGACCAGCGTCCTCGGATCCACCACCTCCACCTCGATCCCGTCCCTCTCGAGGGTGGCGCACACCTCCAGGCACATCTGAACCATCCGGCCCCAGGCGACGATGGTGAGGTCCTTGCCCGCCCTCTTCACGTCGGCGCGACCGAGCGGCACCAGGTAGTCGTCCTGCGGGACCGGGCCCACCTTTCGATAGAGGAGCTTCTGCTCGAGGAAGACCACCGGGTTGTCGTCGCGGATGGAGGCCTTGAGAAGGCCCTTCGCGTCGTACGGGGTGGAGGGGACCACCACCTTGAGCCCCGGGAAGTGACAGTAGATCGCTTCCTGGCTCTGGCAGTGCTGGGCGGCGGCACCGGTCCCGGAGCCCTCGGGGGCCCGCACCACCATGGGGACACGCGCCTTCCCCCCGAACATGTACCTCATCTTGGCGGCCTGGTTTCCCAGCTGGTCGAGCCCCAGGACGAGGAAGTCGCTGAACTGGATCTCGGCGATGGGGCGGCAACCGGTCAAGGCGGCTCCGGCGGCCACCCCGATGATGGCCGCCTCGGAGATGGGGGTGTCGCGGATCCGCTCCGGGCCGAACTCCTCGATCATGCCGACCGAGACCCCGAAGGCTCCGCCGTACACCCCCACGTCCTCGCCGAAGAGGAAGACGCGGGGATCTCGCCGCATCTCCTCGCTCATCGCCTCGCGGATGGCGGCCGCGTAGGTGATCTCCCGAACCGCCCCGGCCTCTTCCGCGCTCGCCTTTTGCACCACGGAGATGGTCATCGCACCGCCTCGTCGGCGTAGACGTCGGTGAAGAGATCCTCGAGCTCGGGCTCGGGGCTCTTGGTCGCGAACTCGACCGCGTCCTCGATCTCCTCCCGGGCCTTCGCCTCCAGCCGGTCGAGCTCCTCCTTCGAAAACGCCCCTCCCTCGAGAAGCCTGGCCCGGAACCTGGGGAGGGGGTCCTTCTTCCGCCACTCGGCGATCTCCTCCTTGGTCCGGTACTTGTTGGCGTCGCTCTTCGAGTGGCCTTGGTACCGGTAGGTCTCCGCCACGACGAGCACCGGCCCCTCGCCCAGGGCGTGGGCCCTCGCTTCCTTGACCGCGCTGTAGACCGCCAGGACGTCGTTGCCGTCGACCCGTTTCCCCGGGATGCCGTAGGCCTTGGCCCGGTCGGCCAGGTTCTCGAGGTTGGTGGCCCGTTTCACGCTCGTGGACATGCCGTACTGGTTGTTCTCGCAGACGAACACCACCGGCAGCTTCCAGACGGAGGCGAGGTTCACGGTCTCGTGGAAGGTGCCCTCGTTGATGGCCCCGTCGCCGAAGAAGCAGGCCACCACCCGGTCCTCCTTCAGGACCCGGAGGGCGAGCGCGGCACCGCCGGCAATGGGGATCCCCCCGCCCACCACCCCGTTCGCTCCCAGGTGACCCTTGGTGAGGTCGGCGATGTGCATCGAGCCGCCCTTCCCCTTGCAGGACCCGGTCCGGCGCCCGAAGAGTTCCGCCATCATGGGCTTCAGCTCGACGCCCTTGGCGATGGTGTGGCCGTGGCCGCGGTGCGTGCTCGTGATGAGATCGTCCGGCCCGAGAGCCGAAACCGCTCCGATGGCGGTCGCCTCCTCGCCGATGTAGAGGTGGGTCGTCCCGTGGATCATCGCCCGGGAGAAGAAGAAGGCCACCTTCTCCTCGAAGGCGCGGGTGAGGAGCATCTGGAGGTACATCCTCCCGAGCTGCTCCTTCGCGAGTCCGCAGAGGGCCTCGGCCGGCGAAGAGTTCCTCACGGGGGAGCTGTCCTTTGATGCGGTCGCGTTGGTGGGCATGGAATGAATTTTCAATATATGAAATAAATTGCGGGTTTCCATCCTACTCGGTCAGGGCGGGTTGTCAAGGCCCGCCGAGGAGGTGGGGCGCGCCTTGACAACGATCTCCGGACGAGTGTAGGTTTTGAGGGCCGGAAATATATTACCGAATCTGCAAGTATTCTCACTCAAGGCTCGTCCGCGGAGCTACGGCGATGGTCAGAACCTCGCGGAGCGCTCACCGGTCAACGATCGCGCGCTCCGGCCCCTTCCCGGGGACCCCGGGCGGACTCCTCCCTCCGCCTGTCCATCCCCAACCGCCCCGCGGAGCCCTGGAGTCCGTTCCCCCGCCCTCGCCCCGCTTCCCCTTTTCCCCCGACCGTGCCGGAGGTCTTCTTCCGTGACCTACGATCTCGCCAGCTACCTCGGTCCCCGGACCATCTGCCTTCACCTGCAGGCGTCCAACCGGGAGGAGGCGATCCGGCTCCTCGCCCGGCGCCTCGAGGAAGGGGGGATCGTGAAGGGGTCCTTCGCCGAGGCCGCCATCGCCCGCGAGCGCGAGTTGCCAACGGGCTTACCCATCTCCGATGACGTCAACGTGGCCGTGCCCCATACCGATCCGGAGCACGTGCTCAGGCCCGGTCTCGCCTTGGGGATCCTCGATCGCCCGGTCGAGTTCGCGAGCATGGACGACCCCGCCCAACCTCTGCCCGTGCGCGTGGTCTTCGTCATGGCCCTGGCCGAGCGGGAGGCCCAGATCGACATGCTCCAGTCGATCGTCGAGGTGATCCAGCGGCGCGAGGTCCTGGACGCGGTCGTCGCCGCCCCTTCGCCGGAAGAGGTGCTCGCCGCGCTCAAGCTGGTGGCGAAGACGGACGGGGCGACGGCCGGCACGACCTAGAATAGAATCCCACTGGGGAAGACCCCAAGCAGCGCACTCGGAAGAAACCAAGAGGTCTCACACATGCCAAAGCCGAAGACGGTCCTCGTCGCCTGTGGCACCGCGGTAGCCACCTCGACGGTTGTCGCCCACAGCATCACCGAGGAGATGAACAAGCGCGGCATCAAGGTGAACTGCCGACAGTGCAAGGCGAGCGAGATCCCGGGGCTAGCCGCCTCCGCCGATCTCATCGTCTCCACGACCCCGGTGCCGAAGAGCGTCACGAAGCCGGTCATCGTCACCTTGGCCTTCCTCACCGGCCAGGGGAAGGCCGAGATCCTCGACAAGATCGAGCAGGCGCTCAAGGCGTAGCGGGAATGGGCCCCCAGCCCTGCCTGGAAGAGACCGCGACCTTCGGGAGCGAGGGTCTTCACGCCCGCCCCGCGGCGGAGATCGTGAAGATCGCGAAGCGCTACACCGCCAAGATCGAGCTGGTGAAGGGCACCAAGGTGGCGGTGGCGCGCAGCTCGGTGAAGCTCTTGCTCCTCGGAGTGAAGCCGGGCGAGACCGTGACCGTCCGGGCCGAGGGGGAGGACGCCGACTCGGCGGTCAAGGACCTCGTCACCTTCATCACGACCTCGACCAACGAGCCATTGCCCGTGCCTGCCGTTTCGGCCCCGGCCCCGCCGGTCCCGGAGCAAAAGCCCCTCCGGGCGCTCGACGGAGAGCGCCCGGCCGCCACCGCGCGGCGCCTCGCCGGGATCTGCGGGGCGGGGGGAGCGGCCCTGGGGCCCGTCTTCCTGTTCTTCGATCCCCCGGTCCGCATCCCCACCGAGACCCTCGACTCCGGGTCAGCCGAGGGCGCCAGCGCCGAGCTGGGCCGAGCCCTGAGCACCCTCGCCGAGGAGCTCAAGGAGATCTCCGCAGCCAACGAGGCCGGGGCCATCGTCCGGGCGCTGCTCGAGGTCGCGAGCGACCCGGAGCTGCAGAAGGGGATGTTCGACCGCGTCCGGGCGGGGCACCACCCCATCGCAGCCGCTCACCTGGCGGGGGAGGCCGTGGCGGCAGACCTCGCGCAACTCGAGGATCCCACCTTGCGGGCGCGGGCGGAGGACGTCCGGGCCGTGGCCCGCCGGCTCATCGGCATCCTCTGCGGGCACCCGCGCATGGACCCGAGCCGGCTCAAGATCCCCTCGATCGTGGTCGCGCCCAACCTCGGGCCCTGGGACCTCGCCCGGCTCCCTCGCGAGAATCTCCTCGGGATCGTGACCGCCGAGGGCGGACCCACCTCTCACGTCTCGATCATCGCCCGATCCCTCGGGATCCCGGCATTGGTGGGCGTCCCCTTCAATCCGGCGACTCTCTCCTCCGTCTCCGTCATCGCCCTCGACGCCGACCAGGGGTTCGCCATCCTCGATCCCACCGCCGATGAGGCCGCACTGGTTCAGCGGCGCATCGCAGCCCTGGAGCAGGAGAGGCACGAGCTCGCCGTGTACCGGACGGTTCGGCCGCTCACCCGGTCGGGGCACCCGGTGACCGTGGCCGCGAACCTGGGATCCACAGCGGAGATCGAGGGGGCCGTGTCGGTCGGGGCGATGGGGGTCGGCCTCTTCCGGACCGAGCTCCTCTTCATGGAGGGGGGCACCTTGCCGGACGAGGCGCGCCAGACCGCCCTCTACGGCGCCCTGGCGGCGGCCTTCCCAAAGGACCGGGTCATCATCCGGACGGTCGACATCGGCGGAGACAAGATCATCCCTGGCGTCGTCGATGCCACCGAGACGAACCCCTTCCTGGGCTGGAGAGGCATCCGGATGTGTCTCGATCGGCCGGACCTCTTCAGGCCTCAGCTCCGCGCCATCTTGCGTGCGGCCGTTCGCGGCAACCTGGACGTCATGTTTCCCATGATCTCGGACCTCGCCGAGGTGGAACGGGGCAAGTCGCTCCTCGAGGAGTGTCGGCGCGAGCTCGAGGTCTTGGGGGTCGCCGTCGGCCGCCCGCGCGTTGGGATCATGATCGAGACGCCGGCCGCAGCCCTCTGCGCGAGAGAGCTCGCGCGCTCCGTGGATTTCTTCTCCATCGGAACGAACGACCTCACCCAGTACGTCATGGCCGTGGACCGGATGAACCCCCGCCTCGGCCACCTGTATCGCACCGACCACCCCGCCGTCCTTTCCATGCTGGAGATGACCTGTCGCGCCGCCCGGGACGCCGGCATCCCCGTGGCTGTTTGCGGAGAGGCGGCGAGCGACCCCTCCCTCATCCCCGCGCTCGTCAAGATGGGAGTCGACGAGCTCAGCATGAGCCCTCCCGCGATCCCGAGGGCGAAGAGGCTCGTGACCCAGTGTGCATAGGAGTAGCGGCGACGATGGACCGGAGGCGTCGCCGTCCCCCAGGGCCTTTGCGCTAGGGCCGGCACCTACACCGCGGGTTGACGGTGCATCCGAGGGCCGCGTACCGTGAATTCGCATGCGGGCCCGAGCCTTCGTTCTGCTCGCGACGGCGCTCGCCGCGGGCTGCACGACGCGCCCGAGCGAGCCCTGCTCGGGCGCGAGCTGCCAGAACTCCGGTTCACCCTCCCCGGCTGGAAATCCGGACGGACACTGCCAGGCGGCGCTCCCCGCGGCCGCCTTGCCGGAGGACACCTCGCACCCCACCACGGTGGTCGGGACGGGCACGGCCGCGAGTTGCACGAACGCGGCGCTGGCCGCGGCGATCGCCCTCGGCGGGGTCGTCACCTTCGACTGCGGGCCCGACCCGGTGCGCATCCCGGTCACCTCCACCCTGGAGCTCCCCACCGACCGGCACACGGTCATCGACGGCGGGAACATGGTCACCCTGGACGGCGGCGGGAGCGTCCGCATCCTGGAGTGGAACAGCGGCAACTGGCTCGCGAACACCAACGTCCTCACCCTTCAGCACCTGGTCCTCCAGAAGGGAAAGGCCACGGGCACCGAGCTCATCCCCGCGCGGCCCCCTCCGTGCTCGCAGGGCTACGACGACGGACAGGGCGGAGCCCTCTTCATGCGCGACGGCGAGCTCCACGCCGTGGACGTGACCTTCGCCGACAACCAGGCCGCCCTGCTCGGGCCCGATACGGGCGGCGGCGCCGTGTACCTCCTCGGGGCCCAACCCGCCACCATCTCCGGCTGCAGCTTCCTCGGGAACCAGGCCAGCAACGCCGGAGCGGTGGGCGCCCTCTTCGCGACGCTCAACGTCTACGACAGCCTCTTCGATGGGAACGTGGCCACCGGTAACGGTGCCAACAACGTCGATCAGAGCCAGTGCCCGTACCTGAACAACGGTCAATACCAGATCGGCTCGGGAGGGAACGGCGGTGCTCTCTACAGCGACGGCGTGGGCATGGACGTGACCATTTGCGGAACCGAGGTGCGGAACAACCACGCCGGCGCGTTCGGTGCCGCGGTCTTCTTCACGAGCAACGACCCCACGCAGCTGGGCACCCTCGTCATCCGCGACTCGCTCATGTACGGGAACGTTCAGGCTGACGACTACTGGGAGTGGCAGCCGGGGATCTCCACGAACGCGAACACCCCGGCTCCCGTGAATTCGACGATCGTGGTCGCCCTGCCTCCTTAGCCCTCGCCGCAAGCGACCTCGGCAGAACGGCCAGACTCCAGGCAACGGGGCTCGCGGGGGCTTCGGTCCTTGGCCCCTCCGCAGCCTCCCGTCGATCGATGGCGCCCCGCGCGCCTCGGAGGACCCGGCCCTTTTCTCGACCGTCGCGCGGGCGGGCGACTGCTTTTCTTTCTAAGAAGGGGTGGTTTCCCTCCCGGCTTGCCGGCGCTCGGCGTTACCCTGTGGAGGGACCCGGCTCGCCCGAGCAAGAGGTTCCACTCTAAAGTCGAGAATGGCGCACGAGGAGGGGAGGACATGACCAAGCTGCCGGCCCAACTCCTCCGTTGCCCGTCCTGCCGCAAGGGATCCCTGCGCGAGGACGGGCCGATGGTGACCTGTAAACGGTGCGCGGCCACCTTTCCGGTCGCCGGCGGAGTCGTCGATCTCTTGCCCGCTTCCACGTCCAAGCCCGGCTACGCGCAGCGGGCGATGGAATGGCCCTGGCTCGTGCGGATCTACGAGAGCCGGTGGTGGCGACGAAGCCCGGTCATCGCCGCCGCCTTCGGCTGCAGCTTCGAGGAGGAGCAGGCCTACGTGCTGCGGTCGCTCGACCTGCCGAAGAACGCACGGGTCCTCGATCTCGCCTGTGGGCCGGGGATCTACACCCGCCCCCTGGCGCGTGCCGCCTCGAGCGGCCTGGCCCTCGGACTCGACATCTCCTGGCCCATGCTTTCCTACGCCACCGCCCGAGCGCGAGAGGAGGAGATCGACAACATCGTGTGGCTGCACGCGAGTGCCCTGGAGATCCCCCTGGCGGACTCCACTCTGGACGGCGTGAACTGTTGCGGCGCCTTGCACCTGTTCCCGGATCTCTCCCGAGTGCTCTCGGAGATCCGGCGCGTGCTCAGGCCCGGCGGGCGCTTCGCCTGCGGGATGTCGCGAAGGCTCGATGGGCTGCTCGGCGACCTGGAGATGCGGGCGACGACGTGGAGCGGCCTCACCGCTCGCACCAGCGCCGAGCTATCGTCCTTGCTCGAGGCCGCCGGCTTCGAGAGGGTGCAGATCCACCATTCGAAGCGTACCTGGCAGATCGGGAGCGCGGTGCGAAGGTGATGTTCCGGCCGATGAGGGGGCGTCGCCTCGAGCTCGGTGTCTACTTGGCCACCTCCCTGATGGCATTATCGCCCCAATAGATGTTCGAGGAATCGACGAGAACGTTCGTCACCCCGGACAGGCCGGTCACAAGCGTAGTCACTGCGCCCCCGTCGAGTGGTACCTTCTTCACCGCCTGGGCTTCCGCCCAGTATACGTAGGTCGAGTCCACGGTAAGACCGTGCGGATAGTCTAGCCCGGATGCGAGTACTGTTACACTGCCGCCGGCGATTGGAACCTTCTTGACACTGCCGCCCGTGCTCTCGGTCCAGTACACGTAACTGGAATCGATAGCGATGTCGGTTGGCTCATCCAGCCCGGAGGCCAAGTTGGTTACGGGTCCCCCAGCGACGTTAGCTTTGTTCACCGTCCCCCCGAAGT
>Ga0335077_10007286_pt1 | contig 13683 bp, 9 predicted proteins | sample Lox_Sample_31_FD_207151 | JGI IMG/M metagenome (GOLD analysis project Ga0335077, IMG submission 207151) | Soil microbial communities from Loxahatchee National Wildlife Refuge, Florida, United States - Lox_Sample_3.1 | ecosystem: Environmental > Terrestrial > Soil > Wetlands | place: USA: Florida...
AGCGAATGTCCCACGCAAAAAAGCCGCAGCCCTTTCTTCCAGGCTGCGGCCGGCTTTGTCAGGGTTAAGGTAGCGCCCGCTTGCGAGCTATTGCTGGTGCGGGCAGCAGGATCAGTCAGTAAACTTCTTTGGCTTGTTGCCATCACGATCGCCGGACTTGCGGAACAAGGCGTTCATCCATTCTGACCGCAAGCCGCCAGAACCCCGCTGTATCAATTTCTGGTGAATCCATGTTCATTCCCGTTGACCCAACGTGATCCGCAGGCTAGGTTCGCATCCATGGAAACGATTGATTTCGACCAGCTTCTTGCCAATTACAGGAACGCCGTGGATCGCTGGATAGACACGATACGGGTTGAAGAATCGCTCGCCAATGAGGACCACTCCATGAGGGAGATGGAATTGTGGGACGACGCAGGGTTCAAGCTTCACGATGCCGAGGTGCTCGCAAAGAAGGCGCGCGATGCATACAAGAATGCCCTGCGGAAAAAGAATTACGGCTTCTAGACCTGGTCCGCCGCCCAAAGAAGAAGCCGCAGCCCCTTCCAGGACTGCGGCTCAATTCACCACCTAACTCGGCTCTGCCAAGCATTCGGCCCTCGGCCGGCAATCCGGCTTACAGCCGGCGCTACATCTCTTTCACGCCTTCCACGAACGCCTTCAGCTTGCGGCTGCGGCTCGGGTGACGCAGCTTGCGCAGCGCCTTGGCTTCGATCTGGCGGATGCGCTCGCGCGTCACCTGGAAGCTCTGGCCCACTTCTTCCAGCGTGTGTTCGGAGCCGTCCTCGAGGCCGAACCGCATCTTGATCACCCGCTCCTCGCGCGGCGTCAAGGTGCGCAGAACCTGCGAGGTGTATTCCTTCAGGTTCACACTAATGACAGCTTCCGACGGTGAAACCGCCTGGCGGTCTTCGATGAAGTCGCCAAGGTGCGAATCTTCTTCTTCGCCGATCGGCGTCTCCAGCGAGATGGGCTCCTGCGCGATCTTGAGCACCTTGCGCACCTTCGCCACAGGGATGTCCATGCGGCGCGCGATCTCTTCGCTCGACGGCTCGCGGCCCAGTTCCTGCACAAGCTGGCGGCTGGTGCGGATGAGCTTGTTGATGGTCTCGATCATGTGCACCGGGATGCGGATCGTACGAGCCTGGTCCGCAATCGCACGCGTAATTGCCTGCCGGATCCACCACGTTGCATAGGTCGAGAACTTATAGCCGCGCCGGTACTCGAACTTGTCCACCGCCTTCATCAGGCCGATGTTGCCTTCCTGGATCAGGTCAAGGAACTGCAGGCCGCGGTTCGTGTATTTCTTGGCGATCGACACCACCAGTCGCAGGTTGGCCTCAATCAACTCCCTCTTGGCCTGCTCGGCGTCCATGTCGCCCTGGATCATCTCGCGCTGCGTGCGCTTCAATTCGGCGATGGACACGCCCGCGTCGGCCTCGATCTTCTCCAAGTCCGTTCGGCAGTTCTTCTGCTGGCGGCGATACTCCTTCTTGAGTTCCTCGCTCTTCGAGGCGTCGTACTTCTGGTCCAGCGAGCGGATCTGCCGTTCTAGCGTGCGCATGGTGTCGACGGTCTTGTTGACCTTGTCGAGCAGGCGCTTGCGCTCCATGCCGGTGTACTTCAGCTCGCGCACGATCCGCGAGATAAAAACCTTCTCCCGCGCGATCAGCCAGCGCAGGTGGCGGGCTTCCTTGACCTTCGCCTTGACCGACGGCTGCGCCGCCCTCTCTTCATGCTGCGCAATCTTCTTCTGGTGCTTCACAAGCGCGTCGATGCGGGCCACCGTCGCGCGCACGCGCGCCTGCACCACGTCCTCGGTGAGTTCCTCTTCATCGAAGATCACGACCTCTTTGACGTTGCGCACGCCGCGCTTCAGGTCCTCACCCAGCGCCACGATCTCGCGGATCACGATGGGCGAGCGGGAGATAGCCTTCAGCACGCGGTTCTGCCCGCGCTCGATGCGCTTGGCGATTTCCACTTCGCCCTCGCGCGTCAGCAGCGGCACCGTGCCCATTTCGCGCAGGTACATTCGCACCGGGTCGTTGGTCTTCTCCAGTGTGCCAGGCGTCAGGTCCAGCTCGACGTCCTCGCCCTCTTCAAGCTCGAAATCCTTGTCGCCGCCGAACTTCGGCCCGTCGAGCAAGTCGATGCCCTGCGTGCCGATCGTCGTGATCAGATCGTCGATGTCGTCCGCGGAGGTCATCTCCTCCGGCATCATGTCATTGACATCGCCGTAGGTGAGATAGCCCTTCTCCTTACCCGCGTCGATCAGATTGGAAATGTCGTCTTCGAATTTGTCTTCAATTGCCAAATTTGCCCCTACTCTCTCCCGTCGTTTCCTGGTGACCGGGCCCCATCCGGTTCGCCCTGCGGCTTCAGCCGCTTCCGGTCCTCATTTCAGTCAGACGCCTGTCGCCTTTGGATGATGCGGCGGTGCCAAAACAGTTTTGGCCGCCACACCTTCGCGCACCAATACGCAGGACGCATTGATAAAGCCATCGCTCCGGCCCGATCGCCGCATAGGTCTCCGGGCACGCAGAACGCACCTGCTGTGATGATCCGCGAAAAGCGGCGGTCTCAAAGTCATTGCTCGGAACAGGATGTCGGCGCTTCAGGTTTGGCCTGGTATGCCCGCGAGCCGCAGCTCATGTGTGGGGCTAAGGGGCGCGCATCCTCACAGAGATCAATAGATTACCACATCCCCATCCGGCCCTCCAAGGGCAATTTTGGAAGGGGAACCACCGCGCTCAACGGGTCGCTTCTCCGCCGGGCGGAATATTCTAACTCTTCTCCCACCCCTGGTCCTGTTTGTTAGACGCACTCGAAGGCGGATTCGACTCGCGGTTTGTCATAGATTCTGCGTGGGATGCGGGGCAATTTCCGGAGACAGGGATCAGGGACAGCAAAAGCTGGTCTCCGCATCCTGATCTAACGCTCAGGCGGATGCTGATTGCGGAGTTCCCGCAGCGCCCGGTCCAGTTCCATCTTCTGCTTGATGAGCGCCGAGACCTCCGCAAAATCCCCCCGCCGCTCCGCGTCTGCAATCAGGGCCCTGAGTTCGCGCAGGCGATGCTCGATGGCGCGCTCTTCCAACTCCTGGATGGCCCCGGCGATTTCCGACGTGGGTGGGGGATGTACTTCATGCATCAGTGCCTGCGCCACAAGCGCTCGCTGCGCATCCTCCGTAACCACGTCCATGGGATCGCGGGCCTGCCTGCCGGCCAGTTCCTGCAAAGCAGGAAATGTCCCAAGTTGCTGAAAGATTTCGGGATTCTTCGCAACTGCATCTATCGCCAGCCGTCGCGAGTCGAGATTCTCGGGGTCGATAATGGCCAGGGCGCGGATCAGCTTCTTTTCCACCTCGGTCAGGGGCGATCCCTTTACCTCGACGTGGTCCCGCCGCCGCAGCGCCGCCTGCCGCAACTCCTCCCGCAGGACGGCCGAGTCGATCCCAAGTTTCTGAGCCGCATCCGCGGCAAATTGGGCCCGGGCCAGTTCTTCCGGAATGCGCCGGATGTGCGGAAGCAGGAAGTTCATCGCCTTCACCTTCTGGTCGGCGCTGGCGCCCGGGAACATGACCCTCGCGCGGTCGATCAGGTAGTCGGCCTGCCATTTCGCCCCCCGGATCGCCTGCGAGTACGCCTCCACGCCCCGCTCGCGGACGTAGCGGTCCGGGTCCAGGCCGCCGTCAAGAGTCACGAGTTTGATCGAGAAGCCCTCCTCGGTAAGCAGTGCAATCGACTTCTCGGCGGCATTGCCTCCCGCAGTATCCGGATCGAAGTTCACCACCACGTTCTGTGTATGCCGCTTGAGGATCGCCACCTGCTGCTCGGTGAAGGCCGTGCCGCTGGTGGCAATCACGTTCTGGATTCCGCGCAGAAAGACCGAGATGCAGTCCATCTGCCCCTCAACCAGGAGCGCAAACCCCGCCTGGCGGATCACGCTCTTGGCCTTGTCGAGATTGAACAGCACCTGCCCCTTGGAGTAGAGCGGCGTCTCCGGCGAGTTCATGTACTTCGGCCCGGCTTTCTCGCCGGTTTCGAGGGTGCGCGCCGTAAACGCGATCACTCGTCCGCTTTCGTTGCAGATGGGAAAGGTCACCCGCTTGCGAAAGCGATCGTAGAGAGGTCCGAGTGTCCCGTCGCCCTGCTCCTTCGCGCTGAAGAGCCCGGATGCGCGCAAAGTCTCTTCGTCCGCCGTGCCGCTCAGCCGGTCGCGCAGGGCCTTGAAGCTGTCCGGCGCATATCCGATGCGGAATTTCTTGATTCCTTCCGGACCCAGTCCCCTGCCCGCCAAATATTCCCGCGCCAGCGCTCCTTCCGGTCCCTGCAACTGCTCCTCGAACCAGCACGTGGCCGCCTCGTGGAGGTCGAGGAGTCTCGCTCGCAAGCGGGCCTCCGCGGCCTCTTCGGGCGACGAGAACTCGCGCTTCGGAAGCGGAATGCCGCACTTCTGGGCCACGATCCGAACCGATTCGGGAAAAGAGACGTTCTCCAGCTTGGCGACAAAAGAAAAAACGTCGCCCGAAGCCTGGCAGCCAAAGCAGTAATAAAACTGCCGGGTGGCATTCACGTTGAACGACGGCGTCTTTTCCCGGTGAAAAGGACACAAGCCAGTGAAATTCTGGGCGCCCGCCTTGCGCAGGCGGATGTAGCCTTCGATCACCTTGACGATGTCGGCCTGCTGCTTGACGCTTTGTGCGAAGTCGGACACGGGGCTTTCACCAAGGATAAATGCGCCCCCCTTCGTCTATGGAAACTAGACGACTCACTCGCCTTTTCCCCAATTGCAAGGATTGTGCCCGGTCTTTGAGCGCGCTTCAATCTGCACGAGCGCAGTCATGTTCTCGAAAAAGTTATTCGGGTTATTTACCAGGAAGGTCAGAAATGGCTTGTCTGACAGTGGATCGGCGTTGTAAAGATGGGGCGCCCGACAAGGAGGACACATGCGCGTCGGCTATCTCCCCAAAGCGCTTCTCCCCTGCTGCGCCGTTTTGTTCGCTGTTTCGTCTCAGAACTCCGCAGCCGCAACCCTCTGCGTTAACCCGTCCAATGCCAGTTGCTATTCCAGCATCAACGCGGCCATCAGCAAGGCGCATCAGAATGACGTCATCAACGTGGCGGCCGGTTATTACACGGAGGACGTCGTCATCGGGATTCCGCTGAACCTGATCGGCGCCGGTGCCGGCACTTCGGTCATCGATGCCACGAGCTTACCGAATGGAGTCTTCATCGACGGCTACGACCATCCCGGTTTGACGCATGTAACGGTGGCCGGATTCACCATTAAGAAGGCTCAGTTCGAAGGCGTGCTGGCGGTCAGCGCCAATGACGTGACCATCCGCGATAACACCATCGAGGACAACGACCAGAGCCCGTCCAATTTCACCGGTGAGAATCACGGCTGCCCCGGCCAGCCCGCGTTCGAGACCGACGAGACCGGCGACTGCGGCGGCGGACTCCACCTGATCGGCGTGTGGAACAGCACGGTATCGGGAAACCTTATCACCCGTAACGATGACGGCATCCTGATCAGCGACGAAACCGCGGAAAGCCACGACATTCTCGTCTACCGCAACATGGTCATCAACAATCCGGGCGAATGCGGCATCGTTCTGGCATCCCACTCGCCCGTTGGCTCAATGCCGCCCGCGTTTGCTCCGCACTATGGGGTCGACCACATCACGGTTTCGGAAAACACGGCAGAGAACAACGGGGTGCAAGTGGGCGGCTCTGGAATCGGGGTCTTCTCCGATGGCGCGGGTCCCGGGCGCGTTTCCGACAACACGATCATTCACAACACCATGACCGGCAATGGCCTTGGCGGGTTCGATCTGCACACGCATGTCGGCCCGGCATTCGGAGCGCCGGCCGACAACATGAACAACAACATGATCATCGGGAACAAGATCTCCGCAAACCTGCCCGACCTCGACGACACCGCGACGCCGGGAAGTGTTGGCATCAACATCAACAGCGGCGGCGGAGGCACGCCGGTCTGGGGCACCATCATCTCCCAGAACGTGATCACGGATGAGGACTACGACATCACCGTAAACACGCCGGGAACGGTGAACATCCACCTCAACGATCTGCTGGGCGGCAAGGTGGGCGTAGCGAATATTTGCGCTTTCGACAAGGCGCCCTGCACCGGTCATGTGGATGCCACACAGAATTATTGGGGCTGTCCCTCCGGACCGGGCCACGCAGGCTGCTCGTCGGTCAGCGGAGGACAGATTCGCGTCACTCCTTCGCTCTATAAGAGCGCCACCAGCGACGCAGGCGCCCATTAACGAATCGCTGTCACCCAGGCTCGGTCGGGAGCCTGGGTGACGCCTCCGTCGAAAACTGATGCGATTCCGGCTTGGATGATGCTCTTGCTGCCGTCTCCGTCGCCCCCCAGCCGTTCATCCGGCCGGGCTGTTTTTTTCCACAACACTCCCTCGCATCCCTTCACTATCGCATTCCCAGAGTAGCTATATCCCGGAGCCACTGCCCTCAAGTCGACGCGAACACCAGGGAGTGGCGACCCTGAACACGGCCGGCAAGGACACGGCAACTCAGGAATTGCCGTAACATGCTCCTCACGGGCCGCTTCCGCCCGCCATTCCAAATTCCGCCGGTGAACAGCCATGACTGATCTGCATTCCCTGCCCTGGCCGCGTCTTTGCTATCTTGAAATCCCCGCCACCGATCCGCGCAAGTCCGCCGAGTTCTACAAAAATGCCTTCGGCTGGAACATTCGCCGGAGTGACTCCGACCGGCCCAGTTTTGATGACCCGAGCGGCATCAGCGGAGCCTTTGTGACTTATCTGAAGTCGGCGCAGGAGCCCGGGATTCTTCCATCCATCTGGGTCAGAAATATCGAGTCGTTCGTGGAGAAGATCGCGGCCAACGGCGGCGAGATCGTGGAGCAACCCCGGCCCGATGAGCCGGGCAGCATCTGCCTCGTCGCCACCTTCCGCGACCCGTCCGGAAACACGCTCCGCGTCTATGAGGAGCCTGCGCCCTAGGTCAGAAACGGTCCCGACGCCTTGCGACCTGTACGTGCAATTCCTCACCCCCGTTTTCTTTGCAGAAAATTACCCCCGAAAGGAGCACACTAAATGCATGGAGAGTCTCCGTAGCATTCCCGCGCCCGTTTCGCGAACCTCGCTCGACGCCCCGGAAACAAAAAACTCTTCCCGCTGTATGACTGTACGGAAGATACATCCCAATTAGATTCAGCTACTTGCCCGTAATTATCCATACAGCCGTACAGCGGCTGTGCGGAAATTGCCCGTGACGCAGATCACAAATTGACCCCTGTTCTCCAGCGCGGGTCACGTACTGATCCCTGTTCCCTGCACTTCACTCTTCCCGCAGCGCCTGCATGGGCTGAATCGAGGCTGCCCGGCGCGCGGGCAGCAGCGCGGCGGTCAGGCCGATCGCCGGGAGCGACAGGGCCACCGCAACGTAGGTCCAGGCGTCGAGCGGCTTCACCTGGTAAAGGAAGCCGGTAATCAGGCGGCCGGCCGCGAAGGCCAGAACCAGCCCCACGCCGAGCCCGATGCCGATGACAAGGATTCCCTGGCGCAAGACCAGGGTGGCGACGCTTTGACGGGTGGCCCCGAGCGCCATGCGTACGCCGATCTCACGCCGGCGGTAGCTGACCAGTTGCGACAGCACGCCATAGAGGCCGGCGATCACCATCGCGATGGCCAGGCCGGCAAAGGAGGCGACCAGGTAGAGCACGAGCCTCTGGTTGAAGGTGCTCTTCTCCACCGCTTCCTGCATGGTCTGAAAATTGTCCAGCGCAATACCCGGCGCCGCCTCGTGGAAGATGGAACGCATGGCGGGAACCACGGGCACATTGCCGCGCGTCTTTACCACGAAGCAGACCACGGTTTTCAGAAGCGCCTGGTAGAAGAGCGACGTGGTGGGAATCTGCTGATCGGGCAGCATGATGAAGGGCTGTATGTCACTGCCCACCCCGTGATCCACCTGGTCGGCAAGGACGCCCACGATGGTGTAGGGCTTGATCATGCCCGTGTCCTTGCCGCCCAGGTTGATTTGTTTGCCCAGCGGGTCGGTTCCCTGGAAGTACTTTTTCGCCAGCGTTTCGTTGACCACCGCAACGAACGGAGTCGTGGCGCCATCGGCGTCGGTAATCATGCGGCCCCGCACCAGGGGCGTGCCCAGCGTTCGCGCGTAATCGCCGCTGATGGCGGTCACCCGGGCCTGCGGTTTGTTGGCCGGATCTGTGGGGTGGTTCAGAATGTCGAAGCTCGACCCCATATCCATGCCGCCCAGGGGAGGCGCCGTGGCCAGGGCAGCGCTTTCCACGCCGGGCGCCTGGCGCATGCGTTGGAGAGCGGGCTGGTAGGTGAGAACCGCGACCGACACGGGCGCATTCTGGAGGTCCTCGGAAACGGCCATCTGCGAGAAGCCCGCAGAGTCGGGCGGCATAGCGCTGAACATGGTAATGTGCGCCGTCTCAAAGCCCAGGCGCGACTGCTCCAGGTTCCAGAGCGTGCGGAACAGCAACCCCGTCCCCACCAGCAGGAGAGTGGAAAGCGCGACTTCCCCGGCGACCAGCCAGCCGCTCAGGCGTCCGCCGACGGAGCGCGCCCCGACGCCGCGCGAGGCCGCCTGGAGAGCAGCCTGGGGATTGGCACGCGCGACCAGGAGGGCGGGCAGCAGCGACGAAAGCACGGTGGTGAAGATTGCAATGGCAGCGAGCACAAAAACGATGGTCCAGTGGATGGCGATGAAATCGCCGCGCGGAATCGTATCCTCGGGTAGTTTGCGGACGGCGAAGATGGCCAGCCTGGCCAGGGCCACGCCCACCCCGCATCCCAGGAGGCTCAGCAGCAGTCCTTCGGAAAGCATCTGGCGGACGAGGCGCTTTTTGCTCGCGCCTAGGGCAGAGCGAACAGCAAACTCCTGCTGGCGGCCCAGGCAGCGCGCGATGAGCAGGTTGGACACGTTGGCGCAGGCGATCAGAAGCACCAGTCCCAGGGCGGCGAACAGCGCATAGAGCACAGGCTTCACCGGCCCGGTCAGCACTTCCTGGTAGGGAAAGACACTGAACTCGAACTTATCCTCCTTTTCATTCTTTGGAATGTGCGCCCCTATTGCATCGAGTTCTTTCTGGGCCTGCGCGAGCGTGAGTCCCGCACGAACCATGCCGACGATCTGGAAAAAGTTGTAGCCGCGGTCTTTGAGCATTTCCGGTGTGGGTTGCAGCGGAAGCCAGACGCCTCCCTTGAGGTCGGGACCGAGTTGCTCGGGGAACCGGAAGGACTCGGGCATGACCCCGATGACGGTATAGGGCTTGTTGGCAAGCTTCACGGACTGGCCCGCAATGCGCGGATCTGCGTGGAACTTGTCGCGCCACAAGCCTTCAGAAAGGAGAACGACCTGGGGCCCTCCGGGAGCGCCCTCGGCTTCAGTGAAAGTGCGTCCCAGCATCGCGGAGCGTCCGAGCATAGCGAACAGATTGGGCGTCACGTGCGGGGCGATTACGCTCACCGAGGTGTCCTGGGTCGAAAGGACGCTGACGTCTTCGTTGTACCCCGCCACCGCTTCGAGCAGCTTCGTCTGGGCGCGGATGTCGCTGAAATTCAGCCAGGACGTGGCGTTGAACGTGGGCTTGTCCGTTTTGCGCTCGATATAGACCAGCCGGTCGGAATCGGCGTAGGGGAGGGGCCGGAGCAGGACGTTGTCGATCACCGTGAAAATGGCGGTGTTCGCGCCCACCCCCAACGCCAGGGTCAGGATGGCCAACGCGGCGACTCCCGATGACTTGCGCAACTGGCGCATGGCAAAGCGAAGGTCAGTGAGCAGGTTCTGCATTGGGGGCTCCTCCGGGGACATGGGCCGCGCAGCAATCTTAACGCGTCCTATCAATGTTTTCCGGCGCAAGGGGCAGCGAGGCCGGGTGAAAGTTGCGGCCAGCGGTATGACCCAGGAGGCATCTCTGCGGAATTCTTAATAGTTGTTGCAACGAATATCATGGCGCCGCATCCAACTGGCTGAAAGGAGCCTTCCATGGCAACAACCACTTCCGCCCCCGCATCCATAACCACCTGGAAACTCGACCCTGCACACTCCTCGGCCGAGTTCAAGGTAAAACACATGATGATTTCCAACGTGAAGGGCAGTTTCTCCGGCCTGAGCGGCGCATTGACTGAGCACGCCACCGATTCGAGCCTCTCCAGCGTCGAGGCTTCGGTCGACGTTTCGACCATCGTCACCGGCGACGCCCAGCGCGACGCACATTTGAAGAGCGCCGACTTCTTCGAAGCGGAGAAGCATCCCAAAATGACCTTTAAGTCCACCAGGATAGAGCAAAGAGGGGAAGGCGAATATCGCGTGACGGGCGACCTGACCATGCACGGCGTGACCAAGCCCGTGACCTTTGCCGTGGAGGGACCCAGCGCACCCAATAAGGATCCGTGGGGTAACACCCGCATCGGCCTTTCAGCCACCACCAAGATCAATCGCAAGGATTTCGGCTTGAACTGGAACGCTGCTCTGGAAACCGGCGGCATCCTGGTGGGCGAAGACGTTCAGATCTCGCTGGACGTGCAGTTCATCAAGGGCTGAGCCCGAGCATGTGCAGACCGTGGTGTCCAGCTGCGCATGCTCAGTTCCCTTCCGCCTTGAGAGTGCCGAGAAAGTCCGTCATCTCTTTCTCGACCTCCTGCTCGTTTGAGAAAAACACGTAGTGGTCGGCGTTTGGGTGGATCACCACTCGAGCGGATTTCAGCTTCCCGAACGCCCTTGCCTGAGCGGCTGTTTTCGCCTGGTCCAGGGCGATGAACTCGGACTTTTTCCCCGCCGGCATCGGCGGCAGATGCGCAGGATCGTGAGGGCTGGCAAAAATTGCGAGAATCGGCACTTCGATGTTCGTGTACTTCTGCTCTCCCGTGATGATCGCCTTGGCTGCGGCGTCAAAGGGGGGTTCCGACCCGGGCCGGCGGGGAGAGTGTGGCGACATCAGGTTGATTTCCCTCTGGTCCGCTTCGAGATCTCGCCGCAGTTGGGGCAGTGCCGCCAACAATTGTTCAATGGCGTTCTTCTGATCCGTTCCTACGGCGCCGGACAGGAACGTGCTCAAGGCGCGCTGCAGTTCCTGGGCGTCTAGCCGGGTGTCTCCGGGATCGGGCGAGTAGAGAGCGTATCCGTAGCCGGCATCGAGATAAATCAGGCCCGCAATCTTGTCAGGATACCGGCTGCCGATGGAGCTCAACTCCTCGCCAGCGATCGAGTGCCCAACCAGTACCGGCCTCTTCAAGCCGAGAGCATCGATGACTTTCAGGACGTCGTCCCCGAGCTGATCCGCACTGTAATTGGACCCATTGGGAGGCGGAGAACTTGAGGCGCCGAAGCCGCGGCGCGTGATCCCGTAAACGTGGTGTGTTGCCGTAAATTTCGGCGCAAAAGTGTCGAAGATGTGCGCGGTGTTTCCCAACCCGGCAAGGAAAACCATCGGGGGGCCCGATCCACCCCAGTCAATCACTTCGAGGGAGACGTCCGGAGCCACGGTGACCGATTGCGTTGTCGACTTTGCCAGCCACGACGTTTGTTCTGTCGCCCGCTGGAATTCGAGATGCAACGCCATGCCCTGATTCCAGGTCCCGTCGATTCGGGTTCCGTCAGCGTTCACTTTCCCCTGGTAGGTACCCTGGAGCATCCCGACGGAGAATCTCAATATTCCATCGGCTGCGGAGATGCTGGTGACGGGCAGGTGATCCGGATCCTGGTCGAGGGACACGAGGGATGCACGCAATCCCGCGGCGTCGTCTCCAGTAACCTTCAGGACAATGCGAAGCGGCGCCGGTGTGTGCAGTGTACCCTGCCATTGCCCGACGATATCCTGCGCTCGAACGGCAGGCGGCGAGAGCAGCAAGAGCGGCAGGGCGAGTTTGAAGCGGAGCACTAGACCTCCTGGGCAGAAGCGATGAATTTCCCGGAAAAGGCAACCTGGAAGCTTGCGGCACGCACCTGCGTTCTTCAAGATCTGCCCGGTCCGGGGACGAGTCGCACCTCCACGGGACGTCGCATCGGCAGTGCGAACCGTAGTACGTAGGGTGCTTTGTGACAGGTCCTAGGCGGATCATCAGGCGAGTTACCGGCTCCGGTCAAGCGGGTCGCGCAAAAATCCAGCTTTTTCGTAACTGTCTCCGCCGAACGGCCTAAGACCTCGCCGAGGTCATGTGACCAGTTGACTCGCGGCCGATGAAGAGGCAGATAGTTGTTGCAACGAATATCGTGCTCGTGAATCCAATAGATGTAAGCCCCAAATGGAGGTCAAACAATGTCTCTCCGTGCTGTGAAAGGCATTAGTGAAACTATCCCGACCATCGAAGGCGCCGGCGTCAAGCTGCAGCGCGCGTTCGGTTTCGGCAAAACGAAAGAGTTCGACCCGTTCCTGCTGCTGGACGACTTCCGCAACGAAAACCCGGCGGACTACCTCGCCGGATTCCCCTGGCATCCGCACCGCGGCATAGAGACCATCACCTACGTGCTGGCCGGCGAGGTCGCCCACGGCGACAGCCTGGGCAACAAGGGTCGCATGACCGCCGGCGACGTGCAGTGGATGACGGCCGGCAGCGGCATCCTCCACCAGGAGATGCCGAAGGGGGACGCCCACGGCCGCATGCACGGCTTCCAGCTCTGGGCCAACCTGCCCGCGTCGCTCAAAATGACCGACCCGCGCTACCAGGACATTCCGGCGAGCGCGATTCCCGAGGTCGCGGAGGACGACGGCACCAGGGCCCGTGTGATCTGCGGCGAATTCTGGGGCAAGACGGGGCCGGTGGAGGGCGTGGCGACAGGGCAATACGCTACAGACGCTCGCTACGTCGACATTTCCGTTCCGCCGTTCACGCGCAGGCGCATCCAGGTGGAGACCACCCGCAACGCGTTCGCTTATGTGTTCGCCGGGGCGGGGACCTTCCGCGATGCATCGGACCCGCAGGCGGTGCTGACGGAGTCGGCAGTCGACCCTAATGCACAACCCGTCTACGACGCCAAGAACCACTCGCTGGTGCTGTTCGATCGCGGCGATGAGATCGTGGTGCAGGCCGGGCCGGAAGGCATCCGCTTCCTGCTGGTTTCCGGCAAGCCGCTGGAAGAGCCGGTGGCGTGGTACGGGCCCATCGTAATGAATACCCAGGCCGAGCTGCGCCAGGCGATGAGCGAATTGCAGAGCGGGAAATTCATCCACCACAAGTAAGGAATCGACGCCCCTGAAGGGCGCTGAATCGGGCAGCGCCCTTCAGCTCACCGGCGCCATGCTGCCTGCGGGGTGCGTGCCCTGCGTTGTGACCGCGGCAAACAGTTCGCGCGGGCTCTGCGGCGCAACAACGGGCAGATACCGCGGCCCGAGCGGCCGAGTCTTCTTGGGATTCGAGAAGATCACCGGAATGGGCTTGGCCGGATCGATTGCGAAGAAACGCACGATCTCAAGATCCTTACCGTCCAAAGGATCTCTCCTGGTCGGGGCCGGTGCGGCCGATCCCGGTTCTTCCTCCTCGGTCTCAAAGGCCACGAACGCCACCGGCAGGACCTGGGCGGGCGGAACGACATGCCGGATTCTGTCGAGACCCCTGATCAGGCTCTGCGCCTGTTCCCTGTTCACGACAATCACCGGATAGCCCTCGGCGGGCAGCCAGCTTTCCATGGTCGCCTG
>Ga0335077_10007287_pt1 | contig 13682 bp, 6 predicted proteins | sample Lox_Sample_31_FD_207151 | JGI IMG/M metagenome (GOLD analysis project Ga0335077, IMG submission 207151) | Soil microbial communities from Loxahatchee National Wildlife Refuge, Florida, United States - Lox_Sample_3.1 | ecosystem: Environmental > Terrestrial > Soil > Wetlands | place: USA: Florida...
GCAGACGCGCCCGTTTCGATGATAAAATAAGATACAGAGATCCACAAGCCTTTTATAGTCGCAATTGTCGGGATCGGGGCGCAGCCCGGCCGACCTAGATGTCTTGAGGATAATCGTGTTCCTGTCCCGCTCCCACTAGGAGCGTCTGCGGCTCCGACGCCGTTGCAGCGATTCACAACACCGTCTGCTCCGAGCCGCCATTCGTTGGCGGAATCCCGATAGACCCCGGAAGGTTCATGAGAGATTAAGTATCGATCCGCACTTGTAGGAGTGTCTGCTTCAGTACCACTCGGTCAGAAAAGAGAGCGTTATGCGGTCTAACTGACAGAAACGAGTACCTCGACGTGGTACACTCCGCGCATGAACAGCGGGCTCAGGGGCTGTCGAAAGGCACTTGGAGCAACCTATCTGGGAGCTGGCGGGTGTGAGTTCGTTGTCTGGGCCCCTTTTTCGAAGCAGGTCCATCTCTGTCTTGTCGACAACACAAAACGAAGAGTCCAGATGAATCGGGGCGCCAGCGGTTACTATCAAGCGCTGGTGGAAGGAGTTGAACCGGGGGGCCGCTACCTGTACCAACTTGATGGCGCGGCGTTGCGACCCGACCCGGCTTCTCGTTTTCAACCGGAGGGAGTCCATGGCCCTTCTCAAATCGTGTGTGCCGACTTCTCGTGGGACGACACGAGCTGGTTCGGCTTGCCGCTCAACCGCTATGTTTTCTACGAACTTCACGTCGGCACTTACAGCAGGGAAGGGAATTTCGACGCGATCGTGCCCCGCCTGGCCGAACTGAAGTCACTGGGAGTAACGGCTATTGAGCTGATGCCCGTAGCGCAGTTTTCGGGAAATCGGAATTGGGGCTACGATGGCGTGTTTCCGTTCGCCGTGCAGAATTCCTATGGCGGACCTGCGGCCCTAAAAGCGCTTGTCAGGGCCTGTCACCAGCAGGGCATCGCCGTCGTCCTTGATGTGGTTTACAACCATCTTGGCCCGGAGGGCAACTATCTAGGGGAGTTCGGCCCCTATTTTACCGACCGTTATCGGACTCCTTGGGGTATGGCTCTCAACTTTGACGGTCCCGACAGCGACGAAGTCCGCCGTTTCTTCGTCGAGAACGCGCTGTACTGGGTGACAGACTTCCACATAGACGCTCTCCGCTTGGACGCGATTCATGCGATAGTCGACCATTCCGCGCAGCCGTTTCTCCAGGAACTTACAGCGGCCGTCCACCAGCGGGCCGCCGAACTGAATCGTCATATTTGTGTAATCGCCGAAAGCGATCTCAATGACGTGCGGGTAATTCAACCCTGTCATTCCGGTGGCTACGGTTTTGACGCCCAGTGGAACGACAATTTTCACCACGCTCTGCATACACTCCTGACCGGCGAACGTGAGGGCTATTATCAGGACTTCGGCCAACTGCGGCACCTGGCAAAAGCCTACGCCGAAGGCTTCGTGTATTCCGGTGAACACTCTTCGTTTCGGCGCCGTCGTCACGGCAGCTCGTCACGCACGATACCTGCGGAGCGCTTCGTCGTTTGTGCGCAGAATCACGATCAGATCGGCAACCGGATGCTAGGCGATCGCCTGAGCACGCTCATCTGTTTCGAGGCTTTGAAGCTGGCGGCAGGGGTTGTGGTCCTTTCGCCCTACTTGCCGCTGCTTTTCATGGGAGAAGAGTACGGTGAGTCAGCGCCCTTTCTATACTTCACCAGTCACTCGGACGCTGCGCTAGCCGAAGCTGTACGGCGCGGCCGCCGAGAAGAGTTCTCCGGGTTCGCCTGGCAGGGAGAGGTGCCCGACCCTCAAGATGAGGTGACCTTCCTTCGCTCCAAGATCAATTACGAACTGAAAGACACGGCAGGCCACCGCACTCTCCTGGACTTCTACCGGGAACTGATCCGCCTACGCGGAACCAATCCGGCGCTCGCATATCTCAGCAAAGAAGACACCGATGTCATCGCCTTGGAAAACAAAAAGACGCTTTTTGTGCGACGCCGCTGCGGCGAATGCGAAGTATTCGTCGCCTTCAGCTTTGCGGATTCTGTCATTGCCGTTGACGCGCCTGTTCCCCCGGGGCGTTGGCAGCGGCTGCTGGATTCTTCCGACGAGCAATGGAAAGGAGATGGTAGTCTGCTTGCTCTCAAGCTGTCGTCCGAGGGCGAGGTTGGACTCCAACTCAATCGTAAGTCCGTTGTCATTTACGAAAAGTCGCTTGAACAACCGATCTGATGGAGATTTCCACGCATGGGTTATATTTGCATTCACAGCCACTTCTACCAGCCGCCCCGTGAGAATCCGTGGTTCGAAGCCGTGGAGTTGCAAGATCCGGCCTACCCGTACCACGACTGGAACGAACGCGTCACGGCCGAGTCTTACGCGCCCAACGCTGCGTCGCGCATTCTCGATGGGGAAAATCGCATCACCAACATCATTAACAACTACGCGTGGATCAGCTTCAATTTCGGCCCCACGCTGCTTTCTTGGATGCGGTCGGCCGCACCGAGAGTCTACCAGACGATTCTAGACGCGGACAAAGAAAGCCGCGATCGTTTCTCGGGTCACGGCTCAGCGATCGCCCAGGCTTATAACCATATGATCATGCCTCTCGCAAACTCCCGCGACAAGCACACTCAGGTCATCTGGGGCATACGCGATTTCGAGTATCGTTTCGCACGAAGGCCGGAAGGCATGTGGCTGCCGGAGACCGCCGTCGATCTCGAGACGCTCGACATTCTGGCGCAATGCGGGATTAAGTTTACGATCCTGGCACCCCGGCAAGCGAAGAGAATGCGCCGAATCGGCAGCCGTAACTGGCGCGACGTCAGCAATGAGCGCATCGACCCCACCATGGTCTACCGCTTGCGGCTGCCTTCGCGCCGCTCCATCAACCTTTTTTTCTATGATGGCCCCATCTCGCGAGGCGTAGCTTTCGAAGGGCTCCTGAACAATGGCGAGCGCTTCGCCCAGCGTCTTCTAGGTGCGTTCTCCGAGGCACGCACCTGGCCCGAGTTGGTGCACATCGCTACCGACGGCGAAACCTACGGGCACCATCACCACCACGGCGAAATGGCGCTAACCTACGCGCTGGAATACATCCGGTCTGGAAATCGAGCCGACATTACAAACTACGGCGAATATCTGGATCGCCACCCGCCGACCCATGACGTCGAAATCTTCGAGAACAGTTCCTGGAGTTGTATCCATGGCATCGAACGCTGGCGTGCCGATTGCGGCTGCAATGCGGGACACCCGGGATGGAACCAATCCTGGCGGGCGCCCCTCCGCGGAGCGCTCGACTGCCTGCGCGATACCTTAACTTCACGCTTCGAACAACGGGCGCATGAGCTCCTCAAGGATCCATGGACTGCCCGAGACGACTACATCAACGTGGTCCTTGATCGCTCACCTGAAAATCTCGCAACCTTTCTTTCGCATCACGCCACCCGGGAGTTGGCTGAGGAGGAAAAGGTCGCCACATTCAAATTATTAGAGATGCAGCGCCACCTGATGCTCATGTACACCAGTTGCGGCTGGTTCTTCGATGAGCTGTCGGGCATCGAAACGGTCCAGGTTATGCAATACGCCGGCCGCGCCCTTCAACTCTCCCAGGAACTCTTTGGAGACGGTTTGGAGGGGCCCTTTCTGGAGGCTTTGTCCAAGGCGAAGAGCAACATCCCCGAACACCAGGACGGCGCGTGCATTTACCAGAAGTTTGTCAAGCCGACCATGATTAATCTGGAGAAAGTTGCGGCTCACTACGCCATCAGCTCATTATTCAAATCCTATTCGGACAATGACCGAATTTATTGCTACGGCGCTGACCGCAAGGACTACCGCAGTGTGGAGGCGGGCCGCATGAAGTTGGCCGTCGGCCGCGCGGACTTCACGTCGGAGATCACACGCGAAACCGAACCCTTCATGTTTTGTGCGCTGCATTTCGGCGACCACAACCTGAGTTGCGGGATCCGCACGTTTCCAGGAGAAGAGACCTATCAGGCCCTCGCGCAAGAGATCATGAACGCCTTCTCCAAAGCCGACATTCCGGATGTGCTTAGGATGATGGAACGGGAACTCGGGCCAACCACTTATTCTCTGAAATCCCTCTTTCGGGATGACCAACGCAGCATCCTGCGCCAGATCCTGAATACGTCCCTGGCCGAAGCCGAAGGCGCCTACCGGCAGATTTACGAGCATCACGCTCTGCTTGTTCACTTCTTGCGAGACCTGGGCGTGCCTCTCCCCAGGGCGATCCGTACAGCAGCCGAATTCGCTTTGAACAGCCGGCTCCGCCACGAACTTGGCGAGGAGGAGATGGACCTCGAGCGCGTGCGGAACCTCCTGGCCGAGGCACGGGCGGCAGACGTCATGCTTGATTCCACCACCCTCGAATTCACCCTTCGCATGACCATCGAACGCCTCATGGAACGGCTTTCCAAACACCCCGGTGATCAGGTGCTCCTTGAACGGTTGGAGGCGATTGTGGGAGAGGCGCGCTCCCTGCCGTTTGAAGTGGCCATGTGGACGGCCCAGAACGTCTGGTCCCAAATGCGTCGAAATGTTTTCGATGAATTCGCGCGCCGCGATGAGCAAGGCGAGGTGGATGCTCGAACGTGGATCGAGCATTTCAATTCCCTCGGCGAAAAGCTCGCGGTCAGAGTCAGCTGACAGTGCGGATAAGTGAGCGTGGAGCATGCCCGAAAGGAGTGATACTCGTCCTGGAACACACTGACGAAGATGTCATCCATGCGGACTGAAAGCCGAGAACGTTCTCGCCGGGTGAGGCCGGATCCGGATCGCGTCCCTGCATCTACATGCCGGCTGCAGATGAGCCGCTCGTTCACGTTCCGCGATGCAGCAAAGGTTGTTGATTATCTGGATGCTCTCGGAATCACCGACTGCTATGCATCCCCATTCCTGATGGCTCGTCCCGGGAGTTTGCACGGCTATGACGTTACCGACCACAGCAAATTCAACCCGGAAATCGGGAGTGAGGAGGACTTCCGCGAATTTGCGCAGCGTATCCGGGGCCATGGTATGGGCCTGATAGCAGATGTAGTTCCCAACCACATGTGCATCTCGGATCCCTCGAATAAATGGTGGTGGGACGTGCTGGAGAACGGTCCGTATTCTCTTTTCTCCCGCTACTTTGATATCGACTGGAATCCACCTAAGCCGGATCTGGCCAACAAACTCCTACTTCCCGTCCTTGGCGAACAGTATGGACGGGTCCTGGAGAACCAGGAACTGGAAGTCCGGTACGACAACGGATCACTTCAGCTCACCTATCATGAAATGCGGTTGCCGGTCAGTCCGCGTTGCTGGGCTCTCCTTCTGGAACCAGCGCTGACCGTAATGAAGCAGAGACTCGGCGATACACATCCATCGATAGTGGAATGGGAGAGTATCTTGACGGGACTTTCTCATCTGCCGTATGGCGCCGAGATCCAAGAATCTGTAGTTCGGGAGCTACAGCGCGAAAAGGAGGTCCTCAAGCAGCGACTTGCAAAGCTGGTCATTGCCGATGAGGCCATCGGCCGGGCCATCGAAGACTCAATAAAACAAGTAAACGGCTCCAAGGGGAATCCTCGAAGCTTCGATGCTCTGGAAAAGGTTTTAGCCTCGCAGTTCTATCGTTTGAGCTTCTGGCGTGTCGCAGCCGACGAAATCAACTACCGGCGCTTCTTCGACATTAACGACCTAGCGGCGATTCGCGTTGAAGATCCCGAGGTCTTCTCGGCGGTACATGACCTCATTTTCAACCAGATCAAGCAAGGCTATGTGTCCGGGCTCCGCGTCGATCACCCCGATGGTCTGTTCGACCCAACGCAATACTTTCGCGACTTGCAAGCCGGCTGCCTGGCTGCCCGCCCCCAGATTGGCGTCACCGGCAGGCTGCCATTCTATGTGGTTTGCGAAAAGATTCTCAACGGCGATGAAGAGCTGCGTAGGAATTGGGCCATCGAGGGCACTACGGGGTACGGCTTCCTGAATTTCCTCAACGGATTGTTTGTGGATCACTCCAAGAAGCGGGCGTTCCACCGTTTGTATCAAGCGTTCACTGGCCACTCCCAGCCCTACGAAGACCTCGTGTACGAAAGCAAGAAACTGGTCTTGCAGGTATCGATGTCCAGCGAGCTGAATGTCATGGCTCGTGAACTGGATCGCATCTCGGAGCAGCACAGGTGGTCACGAGACTTTACGCTTGAAAGCTTGCGATCCGCCCTGCGCGAGATCATTGCTTGTTTCCCAATTTATCGAACTTATATCACTGCGGATGCGCCGCGGCCCGACGCCGAGGACGAGCGTCATATCATCTCCGCGATTGACCGCGCCAAACGGCGTAATCGGGCCATCAGTGAATCAGCCTTCGACTTCGTTCGAAGTGTCCTGATGCACGACGATCCTGAAAGCCTTACTGCGGCTCAGAGCGCCCAGCGTCGCCACTTTGTCATGCGCTTCCAGCAATTCACGGGGCCCGTTATGGCCAAAGGCCTGGAAGACACTGCGTTCTATCGATACTTCCCCTTGGCGTCCCTCAATGAGGTAGGTGGCGATCTCCGGCAATTTGGCACCTCGCAGAGCCTTCTGCACACGAAGAGTCTCATCCGTCGCCGAGCTTGGCCAAATGCCATGCTGGCAACCTCAACGCACGATTCGAAACGCGGTGAAGACGTGCGTGCGCTGATTAACGTGCTTTCGGAGATACCTGCAGACTGGTACCGTGCCATTCGCCTGTGGCAGGAGCTGAATCGGAAGCGAAAAGCAGTGATCGCAGGTACCGAGGCGCCGAGCGTCAACGAAGAGTATCTTTTCTATCAGACGCTGGTTGGGGCCTGGCCGCTTCAATCCATGAAGCCCGAAGAGCACTGCGAGTTCGTGAACCGGATTCAGAACTACATGGAAAAAGCCGTGCGTGAAGCAAAAGTGCATTCCAGTTGGGTCAACCCAAACGCTGCCTACGAGGAGGCGGTTCGAAAATTCGTGCACCTTGCCCTCGAGCTCTCATCGGATAACCAGTTTCTGAATGCGTTTATTGCTTTTCGCAGTAGCATGGCTCGCGCCGGTATGCTCAATTCCCTTTCGCAGGTCCTACTCAAGATCGCTTCGCCAGGCATGCCGGATTTCTATCAGGGCAGCGAACTCTGGAATCTTACGCTAGTCGACCCCGACAATCGCCGGCCGATAGATTTTTCAATGCGCCGGACGCTCCTCGATCAATTGGACAGGCTAACCCATGAAGAAGGTCCGGCCAATCTTGTTGACCGCCTCATGGATGCCCCCGCGGATGGAGCGATCAAGCTGTATATTACCAGCCGCGCCCTCCGATTCCGCAGAGCCAATCGTGAGCTCTTCGCAAAGGGAACCTACCTGCCCCTGCGTGCGGCCGGGAATCAGCAGTCTCATGTGTTCGCCTTCGCGCGAGTGTTGGGCCGTCGCCAAGCCATTGTGCTAGCGGGACGCTTCTTTATGGCCCTAGGTGCGGAAGAGTCTCTGCCGGTCGGAGAAGAGGCTTGGAGGAACTCGGACGTGATCCTGCGCGCGGAGTTGTGTTGTCACGAGTATCAGGATGTGTTCACTCAACTACCTGTGAAAACAGAAACGCGAAATGGAAAAGCTGTTCTCCCGCTACCCGCAGTATTTTCGCACTTGCCGTTAGCGTTGCTGGTCGGGGACAAGGGGGGATGAAGATCGCGAGTCATTCGGGAATCGTTGACCTGAATCCGTTCCCCGTGTTCCCATGAGGACTGGGGCTGGATGACTTCCAATTTCACGATAGGGATAATTCGTGCTGATTGGTACAGTACGCACGAACTCCCTAAGGGACCAGAACCGCCCGGGTAACTCCATTTGTTGACGTGGTCGGCGGCGACTCCCACCTTTGAGCGAGGCTTTCAGAATGCAGAAGCCCGGCAGCGTGTCGGATCCTCTCTGGTACAAAGACGCCGTAATCTATGAGTTGCACGTCCGTGCTTTCGCCGATGCCAATGGAGACGGCGTGGGCGATTTCGCCGGCTTGATACAGAAACTAGACTACCTTCAGGACCTCGGTGTCACCTGCCTGTGGCTGCTGCCTTTCTTTCCTTCTCCCCTTCGTGACGACGGTTACGATATCGCTGACTACATGAGTGTTCATCCAAATTACGGCACCATGGAGGATTTTCAGACCTTCCTGGCGGCGGCTCATGAGCGCGATCTCCAGGTCATGATCGAGCTGGTCATAAATCATACATCCGATCAACATCCTTGGTTCCAAGCAGCCCGTCAGGCCCCTCCAGGCTCCGAGGAGCGGGACTATTATGTCTGGAGTGAGACCGACCAGAAATACCAAGGCGCCCGAATCATTTTCAGCGATACGGAGAAATCTAATTGGACTTGGGATCCTGTAGCGCAGGCGTACTATTGGCACCGCTTCTTTTCACACCAGCCGGACCTGAACTATGACAATCCTCGAGTGGTAGACGAGGTAATTAAAGTCATCCGCTACTGGCTGGACCTTGGCGTGGATGGCCTGCGCATGGATGCGATTCCATATGTTTTCGAGCGCGAAGGCACCAGCTGTGAAAATCTTCCGGAGACGCACGCTCTCATCCGGAGGCTCCGCCAGGAGATCGATACTAACTACTCCAACCGAGTGATCCTTGCGGAAGCCAATCAGTGGCCCAGCGACGTCCGGCCCTACTTCGGTGACGGAGATGAATGCCACATGGCGTTCCACTTCCCCCTGATGCCTCGCATTTACATGGCCCTCCGGCAAGAGGACCGCCTGCCGATCACCGATATCATGGCCCAAACGCCGGACATTCCTCCGGGCTGCCAGTGGGCGCTGTTTCTGCGTAACCACGACGAGCTGACTCTGGAGATGGTAACTAACGATGAGCGCGATTACATGTATCTCGCCTACAGCGCGGATCCCCGCATGCGCATTAATCTGGGCATACGCCGGCGCCTGGCGCCCCTGATGGATAACAATCGCCGTCGCATAGAGCTTCTCAACAGCCTGCTGCTTTCCTTCCCCGGAACCCCGATCATTTACTACGGCGACGAGATTGGAATGGGCGATAACATCTACCTCGGTGACCGCAACGGTGTTCGCACTCCGATGCAATGGAACAGCGACCGTAATGCCGGTTTTTCGCGAGCTACGCCCGCCCGGCTCTACAGCCCGGTGATCATGGACCCGGTTTGGGGCTATGAAACCATCAATGTCGAAGCTCAACAAGGTGATCCCTCGTCGCTTCTGGGCTGGATGCGAAACATGATTGCTCTTCGCAAGTTATTCAAGGTATTCGGCCGCGGCACGCTTGAGTTCTTAAACCCTGAGAACCGAAAAATTCTCGCCTACTTACGCCGGTATGAAGGCGAACAGGTCCTTTGCGTGGCTAACCTGTCGCGGTTTGCTCAGCCGGTGGATTTGGACCTGTCGGAGCTGGAAGGTATGGTTCCGATCGAGATGCTCGGCTACGTCGAGTTCCCACCCATCAGCCGGCAGGCGTACCGCTTAACACTCGGCGCCTACGGATTCCTGTGGTTGGAATTGCACGGTACCCCCGGGCCAGCGGATCTGCGGCTGGGCGAGCCGGACCAAGCTGCGATCACCATCGGCGCCGGCTGGGGAAGTCTTTTCGAAGGCGCTGCGCGCCACACGTTCGAAAGCGTTGTGCTGCCAGAGTACTTGTCCAAGCAGCACTGGTTTGGCGGGAAGTCGCGGCGGATGCACTGCGTCCGGGTTCTGGACTGGGCTCAGTTGGAACGGCCGAAATCAGTGCTGGCGTTGGTGGAAATCCAATATGAGACCGGACCAGCGGAGACCTATCTCTTGCCTCTCGCAATCGTCCTGGACAGGTCGGCGGAACAGTTACGGGAAGCAGAGCCGAATGCCGTGCTTGCTGCAATCACTACGCCGGAGGGAAAGGGCGTCCTTCACGATGCCGTCTTCGATGACGACTCGTGTACGGCACTTCTTTCCCTCATCGAAAATGCTCGAGAACTCCCCAGCCGTCGCGGCGCGATCCGCGGCGTGCCCGGTTCCGCATTTTCGGCCGCACGAGGAGAGCCGATCCCGCCCCTGACGGTCCGTCGTGCTGCGGGAGAACAAAGCGACTCCGCCATCGTCTTTGGCGATCGTCTCATCATAAAGCTGTTCCGCCGGCACGAAGCGGGTCCGAATCCCGATTGTGAGATTGGAAAATATCTCACCGAGGAGGCGCATTTTGATCGCACTCCGCCGTTCGCCGGTTCGATCGAATATTTGCGTGAGGACTCGGAGCCGGCCCAGTTAGCCATGCTGCAGGGCCTGGTGGCTAACGAAGGAGATGGATGGAAGTGGACGGTGGAAGAGGTGGAACGCTATTACGAAAACTGCGCTTCAGTACCATTTCCGCAAGGCGTGCCCGAGGAAACGCAGAATCTAATGGAACTTCTGGAGCAGCCGGCGTCTCCATTAGCTCGCGATCACATCGGTATCTATCTTGACTCCGCCACTACGCTGGGGCGCCGCACGGCGGAACTGCATCGAGCCCTGGCTTCACCGGCCAGGGAGCCGGCATTTTCTCCCGAACCGTTAACGTCGAAGGATCTACAGTCGTTGCTGTCCCAAATGCACGAGGGAGGCACACGTGCCTTCGATGCGCTGAAGCACAGCCTTTCCAGCCTGCCGGATGAAGTCGTCGACCTTGCCGCACTCGTGCTCGGCCGGCGCCGCCAGATCCTGGATAGCTTTCGCTTTCCTATAGGCGATGGAATCCATGGATTGCGTGTGCGCATTCATGGTGACTACCATCTTGGACGGGTTTTGCGGGTCAAAACGGATTATTTCATTGTGGGTTTTGCAGGCGAGCCCGGGCGGTCGCTCGAGGAGCGGCGCGCCAAGCAGTCCCCACTCAAGGACGTGGCGGGAATGCTGCGATCTTTCAGCTACGCCGCGCATGTCACCTTGATGAGCCACACGGCAAGACGTGGTGAAGACGTCGCGCGCTTTGAACTGTGGGCCCGGCTGTGGGAGCGATCGACGGCAGCGGCGTTTCTTCGCGCTTACCGAGAGACTGCACTGGGAGCCGAATTTCTGCCCTGCGAATCCCAGGATTTTCAGAGATTGCTTGGTGCGTACTGGCTGGATAAAGCGCTATACGAGCTGTTGTATGAACTGAACAATCGCCCGGCATGGGTGCGCGTACCGTTGATGGGGATTCTGTCGGTTCCACTGTAGCCCCGACGGAGGTAATGGTCTCGTTCAATCTCGAAAGACGTAATGGCGGAACAGGATGACATCCCGCAACGGGCACGGCAGCATGTGGAGCGAATCGGTGCTGCCGACCTGGTCATCGGTCTGCTCGCTGGGAGCAAGGACGGAGAAATCGGCGCCGCTGTCGCCAATGTGCGCGAGGCGCTCGCGAGGATCTCCAGTTCAGTGCGTAGCGTAGTCATTTACACCGATCCAGCGCTCGAGCCAGCCGCGGCAGAACACTCACCCGTCGAGGAAGACGCAAACCTGCACCTGCTGTCCTACCCCGCCGACCCGGCGGCTACTCCGGCTCTGACGACTCAGAGCACAGACGGCCCCTATCGTGCGGTGTTTGCGGCTGGCGAGAAGCTTGGCGCACGCGCATGCGGTGTCATTGCCTCGAGCCTCGACAACCTGACTTCGAATTGGATCTACTGGCTGATCCAGCCTGTCTTGCAGCTTGATTTCGACATGGTGACGCCATGCTACGCTCATCGAACCTTCGAAGGTCTCCTGAACAGCAGCATCATCTCTCCATTAACCCGTGCGCTTTACGGTCAGCGTATTCGAAATCCAATGGGGCCGGATTTTGGATTTTCGGGCCGCCTGCTGCACCGCTATCTCGGGACCGCTGGCGGGGCTAGGGCCGCCAGTCGACTCCACCCACTGACGTGGTTCACGACCGAAGCCATTTGTGGCGGTTTTCAAATCTGCCAGGCGCATGTTGGGATTCGATCGCATCCACCGACGGACTGGGTGAACTTGAGCTCGGTTCTGGCACAGATTCTGGACCCGCTTTTTGTCGACGTGCAACATAACGCCGCGTTCTGGCAAAGAACTCGAGGATCGCAGTCGTTGCCCACGTTTGGCGCAAGTGTTTCTGTGCCTGAGGAGGCCGGCGCGGTGGACGTACGCCATCTGATCGAGTCATTTCAGCTTGGATGTCGAAGCCTGCAGGAGGTATGGGGAGTTGTCCTGCCTCCGAAAACGATCCTTGAACTGAGTAGACTGGCACGCCTGCCGGCGGACCGGTTTCGAATGCCAGACGAATTGTGGGTCCGCATCATCTACGATTTTGCCCTGGGACACCGCCTTCGAACTATCAGCCGCGATCACTTGCTGCGTGCAATGACGCCGCTGTATCTGGCATGGGTTGCTTCCTTTGCAGTCGAGATAGAAAGCGCCGGTGCGGCGGCGGCGGAGCAGCGGCTCGAACAATTGTGCGTGGCCTATGAGACAGGAAAGCCGTATTTCCTGTCGCGATGGCGATGGCCGGACCGTTTCAACCCTTGAGGCATAACAAAGCGGAGGGATTATGTGGGTTCAAATCGAACAAGCCCTGAACCAGTCAATGATCCGGGTACTCAATGAACTTGCGAGCCTGTTGCCGGGAATGGCGGCACTGATCCTCGCGGTGCTGGTTTCCACGCTGGTGGCCTGGATTCTCGCTTTCCTGCTGCGGCTTTTGCTTCGCGGCCTCCAGTTTGATGAGCGGCTCGCTCGGCGAGGGGCCGCCCCGTCTCTCATCGAGTGGCTGCCGCAAAACAGTCCCACCTTATTGGTGACGCGCGTGGTCTTCTGGGCGGTGATCCTGGTCGGCTTTCTGATCGGTATCGCCGCCTTCGATGCGACTGTGATGTCAAAGCCGACAATTCAGGTGTTCGGGTACCTGCGGAACGTAGCGGCTGCGGCGCTGGTGTTGTTGGTCGGCAGTTTCGTAGCCCGCTTTCTCGCGCGAAGTGTGCTGATCGGCGCGGTGAACTTGAATCTCCAGTACGCCCGGCTGCTCAGCGCAGGGGTGAAATGGATGGTGCTTGTGCTGGTCTTGGCGATGGCACTCGACCACCTCGCCATCGGCGGCAACATTGTCCACCTCGCTTTCGGCATTCTTTTCGGCGGTATTGTATTGGCTCTGGCACTTGCGGTGGGGCTCGGCTCGAAGGAGTTGGTGAGTCGATCCCTCGAGCGCGAGGCGAGTAAGAAGCCGATCGACGCCGAGGAGCGTCTCCGCCACCTGTAAGCTGTTTAAGGGGCATCGAGAGATTTTTCCAGACCGGAAGCGAGCCGGCGTCAGGCACTCGCGGACTCTTCACTTGGGGAGGTTTTGATTGAAGCGCCGTTCTTTCTTGTCTCTTCTGGCCGCCGTACCGGCTGTCGCGTCCGAGCGGTCCCGCCAGCTTCTTGAGATCCCCAGTGATGTGCTGGAGGACAAGGTCCGAGGAGGATTTCTAGGCCAGGTCATTGGGGACCTCAACGGCCTCAAGCACGAGATGAAGTATATTCTCGAGCCGGGCAAAGTAGAGCACTACACTCCGGCACTGCCTGATGGGGCATGGACGGACGACGATACCGATATCGAGTGGCCCTACATTCTAGAAATCCAGCGTACCGGTAATCTCCTGATTCCATCGCAGCGCATCTCCGAAATCTGGAAGGAGCATATCAATCGGCGGATCTGGTG
>Ga0335077_10007288_pt1 | contig 13682 bp, 12 predicted proteins | sample Lox_Sample_31_FD_207151 | JGI IMG/M metagenome (GOLD analysis project Ga0335077, IMG submission 207151) | Soil microbial communities from Loxahatchee National Wildlife Refuge, Florida, United States - Lox_Sample_3.1 | ecosystem: Environmental > Terrestrial > Soil > Wetlands | place: USA...
ACGACACTGACCGACAGCTGATCGGGCTGCTGCGCAACGACGCGCGCGCCTCCGTCGCCTCGCTCGCCAAGGCGCTCGGCGTCGCCCGGGGCACCGTGCAGAACCGCATGGCACGGCTCAGCGCCAACGGCACCATCGTCGGCTACACGGTGCGCCTGAAGCCCGACATCGAGGAGCAGCGCGTGCGCGCCTTCATGACCGTCGCGGTCGAGGGTAACCAGGTCGATGCGGTGATCCGCGCGCTGCGCGGGGAGCCGGCCGTCGGGGCGCTCTACAGCACCAACGGCCGCTGGGACATCGTCGCGGAGCTGCGCGCCGACAGCCTCGAGGGCTTCGATCGGGTGCTGGGGCGCATCCGCCTGATCGAGGGAATCTCGCAGACCGAGACCAGCCTGCTGCTCTCGACGATCAAGTTCTGAGGAGCGCGAGCCAGTCGCGGCGGCGGTCGCCGTAGGCGACGAAGAACGGGTTGAGGAGGCCTTCGCGCATGTTGTACCTGAGCGGCTGGCCGTCGAGCTCGACGACCGTGCCGCCGGCAGCGACGGCGACTGCGTGCCCCGCCGCGGTGTCCCACTCGCTGGTCGGCCCGAGGCGCGGATAAACATCCGCAGCGCCCTCGGCGATCATGCAGAACTTGAGCGAGCTGCCGACGGCCTTGAGCTCATGGCGCCCGAGACGCCCGAGGAATCCCTCGAGCGAGTCGCCGCGGTGGGAGCGGCTGCCGACGACCCGCACCGGATCGGCGGCCTGACTAGCCGCGTGCAGCGCTTGCGCCGGCGCGCCATCCACCTCGCGCCAGGCACCCTCGCCGGGAATGCCGCGGTAGGTGGTATCGCTCACCGGCACGTGCACCACCCCGAGCACCGGCGCGTGCGCCTCGATGAGCGCGATGTTGACCGTGAACTCGCCGTTGCGCGAGAGAAACTCGCGCGTCCCGTCGAGCGGATCGACCAGCCAGTGCCGCGCCCAGTGCGAGCGCTCGGCCCAGGGCGGCCGGAGCGCCTCCTCCGACAGCACCGGGACGCCCGGGGTCAGGGCCGCGAGCGCGTTCATGATCAGCCGCTGCGAGCGCAGGTCGGCGGCCGTGAGCGGCGAGTCGTCGGCTTTCAGGGTCGCGGCGGTCTCGCCTTGCGCGTACACCTCGAGGATCTCGCGCCCCGCCGCCTGCGCGATCGCGGCCACGCGCCCGGCGAGGGCGACCAGCGCCTCGCTCATGCCGGCCCCGTCACTCCCGCCGCCTGCAGCTGCGCCACCACGAGATCGGCGGCCTGCTCGGCGCTGAGCTCCGTCGTGTCGATGCGGATCTCCGGATGCTCCGGCGTCTCGTACGGGGAGTCGATGCCGGTGAAGTTCTTGAGCTCGCCACGGCGCGCCTTGCGGTAGAGCCCCTTGGCATCGCGCGCTTCGGCCACTGCGAGCGGCGTGTCGACGAATACCTCGAAGAACTCCCCCGGCTCGAACAGGGCGCGCGCCATGCGCCGCTCGGCGCGGAACGGCGAGATGAACGACACCAGCACGATGAGCCCCGCATCGACCATGAGGCGCGAGACCTCCGCCACGCGGCGGATGTTCTCGACCCGATCCTGAGCGGCGAACCCCAGATCCTTGTTGAGGCCGTGGCGCACGTTGTCGCCGTCGAGGAGGTAGGTGTGGCGTCCGAGCGCCGCGAGCTGCTTCTCGATGCGGTTCGCGATGGTCGACTTGCCGGCGCCCGAGAGCCCCGTGAGCCACAGCACGCAGGCTCGCTGGCCCTTTTGCCGCGCGCGCAGCTGCTTGTCGACGTCGAGCGCCTGCCAGTGCACGTTCTGCGAGCGGCGCAGCGCGAAGTGGATCAGACCCGCCCCTACGGTGCCGTTGCTGATGCGGTCGATGAGGATGAAGCCGCCGAGCGTGCGGTTCTCCGCATAGGGCTCGAAGGCGATCGGCTGGTCGAGCTCGAGCTCGCACACGCCGATGTCGTTGAGCTCGAGCCGCTCGGCGGCGGTGTGCTCGAGCGTATTGACGTTGATCTTGTGCTTCAGCGGCATCACCGTCGCCGACACCGTGCGCGCGCCCGACTTCATGAGGTAGGCGCGCCCCTGCAGCATCGGCTCGTCGTTGAGCCACACGAGGGTGGCCTCGAACTGATTGGCGACCTGCGGGGCGGCCTCGGCGGCCGCGAGGCAATCGCCGCGGCCGACGTCGACGTCGGAGTCGAGGGTGAGTGTGACCGACTGGCCGGCGCTCGCCGCCCCGAGGTCCCCGTCCGCAGTCACGATGCGTGCGACGCGCGCCTCGCGGCCCGCGGGCAGGACGCGCACGCGATCACCCGGCCGGATGCTGCCGCTCGCTATCTGGCCCGAGTAGCCGCGGAAGTCCGCGTTCGGCCGGTTCACCCACTGCACCGGCAGCCGGAACGGCCGCTCGGCGAGCCGCGCGTCCAGCGGAACGCTCTCGAGGTGCTCCAGCAGCGTCGGGCCCGTAAACCACGGCATGCGCTCGCCGTGCCGCGTGACGTTGTCGCCGTACACCGCGGACAGCGGGATGGGCACGATCTCGGCGAGCCCGATCTGCGCGCCGAACGCGCGGTACTCCGCCACTACGCCCTCGAACACCGCCCGCTCGTAGTCCACCAGATCCATCTTGTTGACCGCGAGCACCACCTGCCGGATGCCGAGCAGGCGCGCGAGGTAGCTGTGGCGGCGCGTCTGCGTGAGCACGCCCTTGCGGGCATCGACCAGGATCACCGCGAGGTCGGCGTTCGAGGCTCCGGTCACCATGTTGCGCGTGTACTGCTCGTGTCCGGGCGTGTCGGCGACGATGAACTTGCGCTTGTCGGTGGCGAAGTAGCGGTAAGCGACGTCGATGGTGATGCCCTGCTCGCGCTCGGCCGTGAGGCCGTCGACCAGCAGAGCCAGGTCGAGCTCGGTGCCGCGGGTGCCGAAGCGGCGCGTGTCCTCATCCAGCGCCGCGAGCTGATCGTCGAGGATCACCCGGGACTCGTACAGCAGCCGCCCGATGAGGGTCGACTTGCCGTCATCGACCGAGCCGCAGGTGAGGAAGCGCAGCAGGCTCATGCGGTCGTGCGCCTCGAGCCAGGCGCCGATGTCGCGCAGCGCCGCGGGCCCCCGATGCCGCGCCATCAGAAATAGCCCTCGAGCTTCTTGGCCTCCATCGAGCCCGCCGCATCGTGATCGATCACGCGTCCCTGGCGCTCCGAGGTCCGGCTCGAGAGCATCTCGGCGATGACCGCCTCGACCGTGTCCGCGTTGCTCTCGATGGCACCGGTCAGGGGATAGCAGCCGAGCGTGCGAAAGCGCACCTTCCTCAGCTGCGGCTGCTCGCCGGGCTTCAGCGGCAGCCGCTCGTCGTCCACCATGATGAGAGCACCGTCGCGCTCGACCACCGGGCGGAGCGCGGCGAAGTACAGCGGCACGACGGCGATCTTCTCCCGCCGGATGTACTGCCAGACGTCGAGCTCGGTCCAGTTCGAGAGCGGAAACACCCGGATGCTCTCACCGGGGCGATGGCGCGCGTTGTAGAGCGACCAGAGCTCGGGGCGCTGCTGGCGCGGATCCCAGCGGTGCTGCGCCGAGCGGAACGAGAAGATGCGCTCCTTGGCGCGGCTCTTCTCCTCGTCGCGGCGCGCGCCGCCGAAGGCGGCATCGAAGCCGTGCGCGTCGAGCGCCTGGCGCAGCGCCTGCGTCTTCATCACGTCGGTATGCACCTGGGAGCCGTGGGTGAGGGGGTTGATCCCGCGGGCGAGCCCCTCCTGGTTCACGTACACGATCAGATCCAGCCCCAGGCGCCGCGCGACCGCGGCGCGGAACTCGTACATGGCGCGGAACTTCCAGGTCGTATCGACGTGCAGCAGCGGGAACGGCGGCGGGGCCGGATAGAACGCCTTGAGCGCCAGGTGCAGCATCACGGCGCTGTCCTTGCCGATGGAGTAGAGCATCACGGGCTTCTCGCACTCGGCGATCGCTTCCCTGAAGATGTGGATGCTCTCGGCTTCGAGCCGGTCGAGGTGGGTGAGAGACCCGGCTTGACTCATCGGGCTCGGCTCATCTGACTTCAAGCTCCTCCGTCGGTTGCTGCGCACCCTGCAGAGCATTGTAATAGGCTTCGCGCCGGGCGGATTCGCTGTATTCTGCGCGAACGGAACTCCACCGACGCTCCATGATCTATCTGCGCGCGTGAACGCAACTCGCCTGGCCCTGCTTTCGGGCTGCCTGTGGGGAATGCTCCTGGCGCCTCCCCCGGCAGCCAGCCAGATGCTCGGGCCTGCCTCCCAGACGCCGCCGTCCTCCCTGGCCGCGATCCCGCTGCCGCCCGGGCCCACGTCGGCGACGCCCACGCCGCCCGGCGGCGCAGCCGAGCCGCCCCTTTCCGAGGTCGTCGTGGAGGCGCCGGAGCCGCGCTTCGTGGCGAAGACCACCCGCGACCGGATCGGCCGTATCTGGGCGCCGGTGCTGATCGACGGCAAGGGACCCTTCCGCCTCGTGCTCGACACCGGCGCGAATCACTCGGCCATCATCCCGTCCACTGCCGTGGCGCTCGGCTCGCCGGACGCCTCGACCGCCACCGTGGTCACCGGATTCACCGGATCGGCCGTGGTGCCGACGATCGCGGTCGATCGCATGGAGGTCGGCGACCTGCTGCTCGGACCGACCCGGCTGCCGATCGTGGCCGACGTGTTCGGAGGCGCGCAGGGTGTGCTCGGCAACGAGGGTCTGGCGGGCAAGCGCATTCTCGCGGATTTCGAGCACGACCGCCTGGAGATCGCCTCTTCCCGCGGCGAGCCCGCGCACATCGGCTTCAGCGTCGTGACGTTCAAAGTCGTCGAGGGCGGCCTGCCGATCGCCGACGTCAGGGTCGGCGGCATCCGCTGCAAGGCCATCATCGACACCGGGGCTCAGGGAACGATCGGCAATCTGCCGCTGAGAGAAGCCCTCATGCGTCATCCGCCGCGCGACGCCAAGAAGGCTCAGGTCGTGGGCGTGACGCTCGACGTGCAGAGCGGCGAGAACCTGGCGGCGCCCCAGATCGAGATGGGGGGACTCACGATCACCGGCGTGCGCATCGTCTTCGGCGACATGTATCTGTTCCAGCACTATCACCTGACCGACAAGCCCGTACTGCTGCTCGGGATGGATCTGCTCGGATCCTTCGACACGCTGATCATCGACTACCGCATGAAGGAATTGCAGATCCGCCTCACCCGCGCGCAGCTGCCGCCCTGAAGGCTCACCGGGGGCGCGGCTTTGCTCACGCCCCGAGAGCTGCGAGCGCGAAACCCCCGGCCGCGCCCGTCAGCACGGCGATGAGCGGCGGCGCGCGCCAGGCCGTGAGCAGTACGAACGCGGCCGCCGCCACGGCCAGATCGGCGCGGCTGTGCACGGCGGTGGTCCAGATCGGATCGTAGAGCGCGGCCGCGAGCAGCCCGACGACCGCCGCGTGGATCCCGGAGATGACCGCGGGCGCGTACCGCATGTGCCGCAACGACTCCCACAGCGGCAGAGCGCCGAGGAGCAGCAGCAGGCCCGGCGCGTAGATCGCAATGAGCGCGGCCGCGGCTCCGGCGATGCCGCCGGGGCCTATGTTGACGACGGTTCCGAGGTAAGCGGCGAAGCTGAAGAGCGGTCCTGGAACGGCCTGCGCTGCGCCGTATCCGCTGAGGAAAGTGGAATCGCTCACCCATCCGGGGACGACGACCGCATCGCGCAGCAGCGGCAGCACGACGTGGCCGCCGCCGAACACCAGTGCGCCGCAGCGGTAGAACGCCTCGAGCAGGGCCACGTTCTGCCATCCGCTTACCGAGCGCAGCAACGGCAGCCCGAGCAGCAGCAGCGCAAACAGCGCAAGCGCCGCAACGCCGGCGCTGCGCGACACCGGCACGCGCAGCTGCGGGGCCGCGAGCGCCACGGCATCCCGGCACACAAAGAGCCCGGCCGCCCCGCCCGCGGCGATGGCGGCGAGCTGTGCGAGCGAGGAGCCCCCGGCGAGCACGATGAAGAGCGCGGCGGCCGCGATCGCGGCGCGCCCGCGGCCGCGCGCCAGATTGCGGGCCATGGCCAGCACCGCCTGGGCGACGATCGCCACCGCCGTGAGCTGCAGCCCGTGGAGCACTCCCGCGCCACCCGCGCCGCCGAGTGAGCGCGCACCGTACGCGAAGGCCACCAGCGCCGCCGCCGAGGGCAGCGTGAAACCGAGCCACGCCGCCAGCGCCCCGGCGTAGCCCGCGCGCGCGAGCCCGATGGAAAATCCCACCTGGCTGCTGGCCGGGCCCGGCAGGAACTGGCAGAGCGCCACGAGCTCCGCATAAGCCGCTTCGCTCAGCCAGCCACGGCGCACGACGAACTCGTCGCGAAAGTAACCGAGGTGGGCGATCGGGCCGCCGAAGGAACGCACGCCGAGCGCGCCGAAGGCGCGCAGGACCTCGACGGGCGAGCCCGCCGGGTGCACGGCGGAGGCGAGCGCGCGCGCTATGAGGTACCCCGGCCGCGCGGTCCCATGCGCAGGAAGCGCCGCCGCTCGTTCCACTGATGCCGCGCGTGCAGCCGCTCGGCCTGATCGCCGGCCTCCGGCGGCAGCGCCTGCAGCGCGCGCAGTGCGCCGGCGTGCGCCATGGCGATCGCCGGATCGGTCTGCAGCATGCCGCGGTAATGCTCGAGGAACAGCTGCTCGGCGGGCCCGCCGCCGCCCGCCAGCAGCTCGCGCGCGTGCGCGCCGATCGCGGCGGCCTCACTCTCGGGCAGATCGCGCGCCACCGCGAGCGCGTGATCGACGTCGGCAATCAGGCCGTAGAGCGGCTGCAGCCAGGCCCAGGCCGGGTCGGTCGTGATGTGCCTGAGCCGCTCGAGCGGCGAGGCAAAGGGCGCAAAGCGCCGCTCGGCCTCGAGCAGCGCGCCGAGCACCGTCTGCAGCGCCGCGCTCGCATCCCGAAGTCCCTCGAGCCAGGGCCGGCTCTCCGTCATGTCCTCTCCTCGAGCCAGCGGTAGTCCCAGTGAGCCAGCTCGCCGATGTGTTGCACGGCGAAGTCCGCCTGCCCATAGGCCGCCAGCTCGCGCGGGTCGTGCGCATAGTGTCCCTGGCGGGCAAAGATGGTCGTCAGCTTCGGTCCCCAGGCACTCTTCATGGCCGTCAGTATGCGCAACTTGTCGTCGATCATCACGTAGTGACCCGCGGGGTAGCGGCGCGCCACCGCGTCGAGCATCTGCTCCTTGTGCAGGTAGATAAGGGCCCGGCCCGACACCGCGTCCCACAGTCCCGAGCGCTGCACCTTGCGCGGCTGGAACACCACGTCCCCGTCCGAGAGCAGCACGGTCCGGCCGAGCTCGCCGCAGCGGGCGAGTGCGGCGAGCGCGCCCGGATAGAGCCGCTCGGCGAAAGGATAGTCGACCAGAAAAGCCGAGACCCGCAGCAGCTGCGGATCGTCGAGGTTCTCGAGCCGGTAGCGCTGCAGGGCGCCGAGATAATCCGCATAGCCGAGCTCGACGCGCAGCTCCTCGAACAGCGCCCAGTAGCGATCGCGGCTGGCGCGGCCGAACTCACGCTCGAGGTACGAGCTCAGGTCCGCCTGCACGGCATCGTTGTCGAGCAGCGTGTTATCCACGTCGAACAGGAAGACAGTTCGCGAATCTGCCACTTGCTTCACGTTCTGCCCCGCCGCACCGGGAGCAGTGTACGCTGTCCGGGGGAACGCCTTAACGCTTGGGGCGGTCAACCCCGTGCTCGGAGGCGCGTTACCCGCGCTCAGGGCGTATTTTGCACGGAGGAACCCACATGAGAGTTCGGCTGTTCGTGAGCCCCGCCGCGCAGCGTCGCCTGCGGCTCCTCGCCGGCGGCGCCGTGGTGCTGCTCGCCGTGGCGAGCTGCGGCGGCTACGGCGACAACTACTGCGACTGGGGATGCTTCGTCGGTCCGCAGCCGACCGTCAACGTTCCCAACTCCATCGCCATCGCCGACGTCAACGGCGACGGCGTACCGGACCTGCTGGTCGCCACCACGGCGGATTCGGGATCCATCACCAATCCCGGGTTCGCCAACGTCATCCTCGGCAGCAAGAGCTCGCCGGGCACCTTCGATTCCGGCGTGCAGTACGCCATTACCGGGACCAACCCTTCGGGCATCGCGGTCACGGATCTCACCGGCTCGGGTCATCCCGACCTCGTCGTCTCCAACTCGGGCTCGGGGAGCATTTCCGTGTTCATGCACGGCGCGACCGCCGGAACCTTCATGCCTGCGGTCAACATCGCGACCGGCGGCCAGCCCAATCAGGTCGTCGCCGGGGACCTCACCGGGAGCGGCGCCAACCTCGATCTCGCGCTCGCCGACAACAGCCCCTCGGGCAACGCGATCATCCTGGTGCACGATGCGGCCAATCCGGGACAGTTCCTGGCACCCATCATGCTGCCGACCAACAACTTCACCCCGTCGGTCGCGATCGGCAGCCTCGGCAACGGCAAGGTCGCCGTCGTCGCGGCGACCTACGACGTCAATGGCGACAACGGCGCCGTCTACGTCTTCATCGAGACCTCCACCTCCCCGGTCACGTTCGCAGCCCCCGTGACGTTCCCCGCGGGCGCTCAGCCACAGGCGGTGAGAATCGCGGACGTGAACGGCGACGGCCTGCCGGATCTCGTGGTCGCGAACTACGGACCGGGAGTCGACGGCACCGGCATGCCCGGGGTCTCGGTGCTGCTGCAGAGCGCCGCCACTCCCGGCACCTTCGCCGCCCCGGTGAGCTATCAGACGCCCTTCGGAGCGGTGGACGTGGCGGTCGGCGACCTGAACGGCGACGGCCGGCCGGATCTGGTCGTCGCGAGCCTCGATCCGGACTTCACCGGCGCGGTGTCGGTGCTGCTGCAGAATCCGGCGCCGGCGGCGGCCGGCACGTTCGCCACGGCGACCGTCTACCCGGGAATGGGCCAGCCGCTCAGCGTCGCGATCGGCGACCTGAACGGCGACGGGCATCCCGACATCGCGGTCGCCGACGGGGCGAGCGCGACGGTGCTGCTGCAGAACGCCGCGACGCCCGGAACCTTCGCCAACCCCGTGCAGGTCGGGAACTAGCTCCGAAGCGGAAGTTTCAGCCGCGCGCGCTGTCAGCGCGCGCTGTAGCCGCGCGCATCGAGGCAGGAGACCATCGCGCGCCGGTAGTCGTCAGGATTGCCGGACTGCTGTCCGCCGCGCGTCGGGTCGAATCCCGTCTGACCCACCGCCCAGCTGTGGCACTCGTAACGATCATTCGCCATCTGCTGGTCGGTCTGTCCGTTGCGCGGGTAGACATAGACGTCACCCGCAGGACCCGTCGGTGCGCCGGCGCTGCCGGCCACATCGCCCCCCGCCGCCGCCGGCGGCGGCTCGGTCACCACGTAGCCGTTATCGTCCGGGCTATACGTGTAGTACAGGTCGTTCACGTAGTAGTACGGCATCCCGCCCCACCAGTACGTGGCATAGCCGAACGGAAGGAACGGAAGGAACCAGGCAAATCCGGCGTTGAAATAGCAGTGCGGCCAGAACACTCCGTTCCAGTAGCCGCCGCCCCAATAGCGGCCGGGATAGTAGCCTCGGCCCGGGTAGTAGACACGGCCGCCGGCGAAGCGCCCGGCACCATAACCGGCGCCGTAGCGGCCGGTCGCGTAGCTCGCCCCGTAGTGCGCTCCGCCGTAGCCGCGCGCGCCCGCGTAGTGCGCGCCAGCCGCGTAACCGCCGGCGAAGGCAGTGCCGTGACTCAGGTAGTGCGAGCCGCCGTAGTAGCCACCCGCGACGCGGCCGCCGCCGTAGTAGCCACCGTAGTGGCCACCGCCGAAGTGGCCGCCGCCCGAGTAGTGTCCGCCACCCCCGCTGAAATGGCCCCCGCCGCCGCCACTGAAGTGGCCGCCACCGCCGCCACCCCCATGACCGCCGCCAAAGCCACCGTGCTGTGCATAGCTCAACGCCGGCGCACCTGCCACCGCGATACCCAGCAGCAGGGCACCCAGCGTCCTGACAAGAGGTCGTGCGCTCAGTGTGTTCACAATTTTCACCTCAGTTTTTTGCGAGGTTCCATCCATGCCCGATTAGACTCCCGCTTCGCGGGGCCGTTCAAGCCTGCATCCATTAAAACGCAGTCACCCGAGGCTCCGTTGACCCTTTGTCAGAATGGGGTTCGGTCTGATACGTATTAATCCGGCTTTAATCTGCCGTTCAGCTTTGCGGCTAGAAGACCATGTTGATCGCGGCCGCGGTCGTCACGCTCGAGCCGGTATTGCGCCCGGCGACGAAGATGCGTGCGCCGAAGATGACGCCGACCCGGGAGCTGAAGTTGTACTCGACGGCCGGCGCCACGGCGAAATACTCGCTCGAGCCCGACTCGAGACTCACGGAGGCCTCGGGTCCGGCTGTCATGATGTTCGCGCCGGCGACGCGGGTACTCGAGTTGTGCACCCACACCAGGTCGCTCGCCAGCACCCACTGGCGCGTCACGCTGTACTCCGCCGCCGCGTCAGCAGTGAAGGAATCGCCTGGATAAGCGCGGCCGCGAAAGCCGCCCGCCGTACCGTAGACGCTCTGGTCCCTGAGGCTCGCTGAGCTCGAGACCGCGTAGGTCAGATCGAGGCGCACGCGCAGAATCCTCCCGTTGGGAAGCCACAGGTAATCCTGCGAGTACCACGAGAGAGAGGTGCTGTAGACGCCCGCGCCGAAGCCGTCGGCGGCATTCGCGAGCCCGTCGTAGCGGCCGGTCGGGAAGGTCTCCCCCAGCACCACGGCGGTCGCGGGCACCAGGCTCCCCTCGTGAAAGCTCGTCAGCCCGAGCTGCAGCTGCGCGCCGAGATCGCCGACACCGGGCGATGAGCTGTTGGGGGCCCCGGGAGGCTCGTCGAAGAAGAAGCGCGGCAGCAGGCCTACGGACAGCCGGTCGGTGAGGCCGTAGATGAGATAGGTGAGCGATCCGAGCTCGTGCCCTCCCGCGGCCGGCGCGTGACGGCCGCTCGGGTCGAACTGGCCGTTGCTGTTGACATCGAAGACATAAGTCTCGACGAGCGCGTGACCTGCCGGGAAGGTCGAGGCATTGGGCGCGAGCAGCGGCCCCGTCCACCAGGCATCGGTGAGCGACTGGCGCGCAGCCTCGTCGGCCACCGCCATTGGGCTCGCGAGCACCGCCAGAGCGAGGAGCATCCCGCGTGTTGTGAACTGCGTCACATGGTGCCCGTGGTTAACTTTCCGTAACAAACGTCAGCGCCCGTGAAGCTGCGACGTTGTTAACGCCCAGGAAGCCGGCCTTGCGGCTGAATACCGACCGTTCAATCACCTTGGCTCTTCGGAGGAAAGTCCCATGAATTCGATTCGCAGCGTTCTGATCGCCGGCGTGGTCGCCGTGACCCTCGGCGCCCTCGCAGCCCCCGCCCTCGCCGATACGCAGTGGCAGAAGGACCACCCGCGGCGCGAACAGGTCAACAACCGCCTCAAGAACCAGAACAAGCGCATCCACCAGGAGCGCAAGGAAGGCGAGATCACCAAGGGGCAGGCGAAACAGCTTCACAGCGAGGATCATGCGATCCGCCAGGAAGAGCGGACCATGGCGAGCACCAACGGCGGCCACATCACCAAGGCCGAGCAGAAATCGCTCAACCAGCAGGAAAACCAGGTCAGCCAGCAGATCGGCAAGTGAGCTGACGTCTTCGGTCTCACCGGACGGAGCGTAAGGGAACACGCTCCGGTCCGACGACCCGATCCTTGCTGAGCGCGGAGCCGGGCCTCATGTCTTGAGCGAGAAGGGCGTGAAGTTGGTGTCGAGATCGTAGTAGTCCTCCTGCTCGGCGCGCTTCAGGAAGGCGACGATCTTGTAGGTCAGGGGCGTCGCGATCACCTCCCACAGCGACTTCAGCACGTACTGATCGAGCGCGACGGCGACCAGATCGCTCACCGCCCACAGTCCCGCGAAGGCGATCGTGTAGAACAGCGCCGTATCGATGAGCTCCCCGCACACTGTCGAGCCGATCAGGCGCGTCCACAGCCAGCGGCCCCGCGTCCAGATCTTCATCTTCGCCAGCACGTAGCTGTTGACGAACGACCCGCACCAGAAGGCGATGATCGAGGCGCAGATGATGCGCGGCGTGTTGCCGAACATCGCCTCGACCGCCGGCTGCCGGCCGCGCCAGAAATCCGCCGGCGGCAGGTGCACGATCACCGCCGACATGAAGGCCGCGAAGGCGAGCGCCGCAAATCCGCTCCATACGGCGCGCCGGTCGCGAGCGTAGCCGTACACCTCGGTGAGGATGTCCCCGAAGAGATACGAGATCGGGAAGAACAGCACGCCCGCCATGTAGGTGCGCGGCCCGAGCCACGGGAGCGTCACCACCGACACCTTGGCGGCGCCGATCAGATTCGCGCACAGCAGCACGCAGACGTAGGCGCCGAGGATGAGATCGTAATAGCGGTAGCTCTTCACCCGCGTGCTCGCTCAAGGCGTGGGCGCCGTCGCCGGCAGCACGGTGCCCGTGAGCTCGCCGAAACCGATGCGCCGGAAGGGCGGCCGCTCGCACCAGGCGCGGAAGGTCACGCGGTCGCCGTCCTCGAGAAAGGTGCGCTGCTCGCCGCCCGCGAGCGTGATGGCGCGCTTGCCGCCGCCGCTCAGCTCGAGGAGCGAGCCCGCCTCATCGGGCCCGGGTCCCGATTGCGTGCCGCTGCCGAAGAGATCACCGGGCTCGAGGTTGCAGCCGTTGACCGAGTGGTGGGTCACCATCTGCGACACCGTCCACCACGAGTCGCGGAAGTTCGAGTGCGAGAGGCGCATGGGCGCCACTGCGGCGGCGCGCATGCGCGCGGTGTCGAGCCACACTTCGAGCTCGAGATCGAAGCCGCCCGCGCGCCGAACCCCGGCGTCATCGAGGTATGGGAGCGGCGGCGGCTCGCCGGGCGGGCGGGTCCAGGGCGAGCGGAAGGGCGCGAGCGCCTCGAGCGTCACGACCCAGGGCGAGATCGTGGTGGCGAAGTTCTTGGCGAGGAACGGCCCGAGCGGCTGGTACTCCCACGACTGGATGTCGCGCGCCGACCAGTCATTCAGCAGGCAGAGCCCGAACACGTGGCTCTCGGCCTCGCCAAGCGGAACGCGCGCGCCGAGCGCGTTGCCACGGCCGATGAACACTCCCACCTCGAGCTCGTAATCGAGGCGCCGCGTCGCCTCGAGCACCGGCGCCGCCGCGCCCGCCGGCAGCACCTGGCCTACCGGACGCACGACGTCGAAGCCCGAGACACGGAGCGAGGAGGCGCGGCCGTGATAGGCGATCGGCACCCACTTGTAGTTCGGCAGCAGCGGATTGTCCGGGCGAAAGAGCCGCCCCACCGCAGTGGCGTGGTGGATCGAGGCGTAGAAGTCGGTGTAATCGCCGACCTGGGCGGCGAGGCCATACTCCGCCCCACCCTGCGGCACGAGCAGGCCCTCGAGCTGCGGCTCGAGCGGGCTGCCGGCGCGCAGCGCCTGCGAGAGCGCCTGGCGCAGCGCGGCCGCGGCTCGAGGACCCGCGCCCATGAGGGCGTTCAAGGTCGGCTGCGCCGCCAGGGCGAGCGCCTCCGCCGCGCGTCCGCCGAAGGGTCTCACGGCGCCGAGCGCACCGAGATCGAGGATCGCCGTGCCGATGGCGACCCCTCCGCGGAAGGCCTCGCCGCTCCCGGCACGGCGAAAGACCGCGAACGGCAGGTTCTGGATGGGAAAGTCG
>Ga0335077_10007289_pt1 | contig 13682 bp, 10 predicted proteins | sample Lox_Sample_31_FD_207151 | JGI IMG/M metagenome (GOLD analysis project Ga0335077, IMG submission 207151) | Soil microbial communities from Loxahatchee National Wildlife Refuge, Florida, United States - Lox_Sample_3.1 | ecosystem: Environmental > Terrestrial > Soil > Wetlands | place: USA...
CCGTGAGCCAGGATCGCGGGCGCACGTGGCAGGCGTATTCCGGCAACCCCGTTCTCGATCTCCAGATGGCAGACTTCCGGGACCCGAGTGTGACCTGGAATGAAGGGAGTCACGCATGGCTCATGGCCGTCGCGCTGCCGAATGAACACCGCGTTGCCTTCTACACCTCGCCGGACTTGAAGCAGTGGACGCGCCGCAGCACCTTCGGGCCCGCCGGCGCTACCGGCGGCCAGTGGGAGTGTCCGGACCTGCTGCGCATCAGCAGCAAAGGCGGCGACGCCATTTGGGCGCTCAAGGTGGGCCTGAATCCAGGCGGACTGCAAGGCGGATCGGGAGAACAATTCTTTCTCGGAACATTCGACGGAACGCAATTCAAACTGAGCAATAAACCGGGCGCACAGGGATGGACTGACTACGGCAAGGACAGCTACTGTGCCATCAGCTACAACTACCTCCCGTCCGGAGAAAAGCCGACGCTTTTAGGATGGATGAGCAACTGGCAATACGCCAGCAAGCTGCCAACTGCGCCGTGGCGCGGCCAGATGACTCTTGCCCGCCGAATTACATTGGTGCATGACAGGGCAGGACTCGCGCTCTCACAGGAGCCGGTGATTGCGCCGCTTCGCATCCTCCCGCCAAGAGCGATCCTCAAGAGCCTGAGCGGACCGAGTGAACCGGAAGAACTGGTTACGACGGAATCGCCCGCGGAACTGCGGCTGACCTTCCAGCCGGGCGACGGCCAGGAATTCGGGTTGCGCATTTACTCAGACGCCGATCACTGGACGGAAATCGGTTATGACCGCTCGAAGCTTCGCTTCTACGTCGACCGCATTCACTCAGGACTCACCATCGCTCCGGAATTCCCAACGCGGACCGAAGCGCCAGTGGTAGAGAGCAGACCCTGGGACCTGCATCTTGTGCTCGACCGCTCGTCCATCTCCGCATTCGCGCAGAATGGGACGATTGTGATGACCAATTTGATCTTTCCCGTGAGTCCGCAAAATCGCGTGGTGTTGTTTCGTAAGGGAGGCGCCAAGCAAGTGACCGGGGCCGGATTTGCGTGGGAACTGCGCTCTGTGTGGAGCACGCCGTGAACCCTGGCGAATTGGCCCCGCGCGTGCGAATGCCGGAAACGGAGGTGTGCGCCTCTTGCTCAATTCCTGACTAGGGGCCCCATCGAAAACGTCCCGCCTCCCTGGAAGGCCGGCCAGGTAACGCCTTCCAGACGCGGGTTCTCACACGAAATCCAAAACGTGAAACCCGTTTCCGGAACCGAAATCTTCCAAGTCCGGGTCGGTTTCCCGGAGATGCCGGTGATTTCCTCCCGCCCCATCACGCGGTACGTCAAGCGGTGAACGAAGCATGGCCCCGTGAAGCACGGCATAACCGCTGAGCGATCGCCAGAGATTACCGGCACTGACCCCGCGAATCCGTCCCTCAGGGGAGCAGCAAGAAGAACCGGAAGCCCCACTCCCTCAGCCCAGGCGAACGCAGGTTCCGACAAATCAAATCTCAACATCACTGTCTCCGGCTTGGTTCCCGGGGCTAGGTGCAGGGGCTTCCGGTAATCGCCCGCTGTCCTGGTTTCTTTTACATGTACGCCGTCAAACTCGCGGCGCATAAAGGCACCATCGGCCCTCCGCAGTTCGGTGTAGTAGGGAAGAAGCGTCCTCTCGTCGAAGACGACCACCGACCACCGGGCGAATTCCGTACCCCCTGGCATGGTCGTCGCTGCCACGCGGCGCATCGCTCGGTGTCCATGCCATCGGGTCTTTTCCAGTGTGTCATGAAATGTGATGGGCGGACCGACTGCGCCGTCATCCTTTCTTAAAGTACCCATCATGTCGAGGACGAATGGTTTCAACGGTCCACGCGGCTTCGGCCCCGCCCACAAGGATGTTTGCGCTGAGGCTGTGACGGTGAAGAGCAGCGCCAGTTCGATGACCTGGAATAGAAATACGGCTGTAGAGCGCAGATGCACGGCAGTCCTCTCCCGGCCAACCACAGTTTGACGTGAAGACGCCGGTAAGGTAACCGCCAGCTAACCGTTTTCTGTGCAGCGAGTCTAATGCGAAAACCCTGCGCAGGCGTTTGCCAGCATAAGCGCTGGCCGGGCGAAAGGAGACCGGGGTGACTCAGAGATCGCGTCTTTCGGTGGGCGTTGTTCTTGTCCTGGGCTTATCAGCCTCGTTTCCCGTTCCAACACGTGCCCAATCTTCTCCAGCACCGCAACCGGACGTCATCCGGGTCGGCGATCCGAGGGTGGATGGGTCGTTTCTCAGACCCTACAAGAACGCCTGGAAAATTGTCTACGCGTTTCCGGGCAAAGAGCCCTTCCTGGTCGGTACCTGGACCGATGAGCTTTCTGAAGTGCATATCAACGGACGGACGGTGCTGAAACGCACTCAGATGGCCGATTATGCGAAGTACAACATAGTAACGTCCTATGAGAACGTGTTTGACCCCAAGACCATGGCCCCGATCTACATGGACTTCAAGCGAAGTGATACAGGCGAATTCGCACACCGCGACTTCGAGGGTGCGCGAGTGAAGTATCGGCGCGGAAACTCTGGTGGCGAGGCGAAGAGCCGGACTGGGCAGCTGGAATTGAAGGAACCTATCTTCGACTACAACGGGGGCATGTATGGAGTCCTGTTAGCGGCCCTGCCCCTCGAAGAGGGGTTCACGGCCACATTTCCCAGTCTCTCGGAGGATCGTGACGATTTGGATCGAATAACCGTCACTGTGGGCAAGCAGGAACTGATGGATGCAGGCCCCGGTAAACAGGTCATGGCATGGCCGGTTGACACAGAGGGGAACTACGCCAACCAGAGTCACAGCATTTTCTGGGTGACCAAAGATCCCCCCTATGTGATCAAGCTTGTGACCACAATTCCGACCGCCAAATGGGTGACGGTTACGATCAGCATGATCTGAGGCGACTGCGACGGGCCAGGTCCGGCCTACGGCTGCCGTGGCCTACTGCTCCTCATGAGCGCGGGCGTAATAGCCGGCACGGGCTTGTACCTTGTAGTCACCCTTGGGTTTGATCTCCACCTTGCGGAACGTCCCGTCTTTCTTGGTGTTGGTAGGGGTATAGCCAAGGTTGTACTGGCTGCGCAGCTCGGTCGAAATCTGGTCGAACGCCTCTTTCAGTTTCTTGGCGTTATTCCCCACGTTGATCACGCGGCCGCCGGTCTCCTGCGCCATTTTTTTCATTTCGCCTTCGCCTGAATATCCCATGCCGCCGGAGAAATAGAATCCCCGGTCGGCGATCAGCAACACGTAGCAAATGCTGTCCGCTTTCTGTGCGGCCTCGATGGCGTCTTTCAGCTTGAGCTGGCTGCCCTGATCTTCGCCGTCGGTGAGCAGAATCATGGCCTTACGGCCGATCTGCTGGGCAAGCTCGTCATGCGAAGCGAGGTACACGGCGTCATAAAGCAAAGTTCCGCGCGGATTGTTGGCCACCGTCGGCACAGGCCCTCCGCCCATGCCCGGAATTCCCCCTCCCCCACCGCCGATGTTGATCTTGGCGCTGTTCAAAGCGCGTTTCAGCTGCGGCACAGAACTGGTGAAGTCCTGCAAAAGGTCCACGTTCACATCAAAACTGAGGACGAAAGCCAAGTCTTTCTCGCGCAGGATTTCAGTCAGAAATGCGCCCCCGGTCTCCTTTTCCATTTCCAGGACCCGCTGCTGGCTGCCGCTGGCGTCAATCAGGATGCCCAGGGTCAACGGCAGGTCGGATTCGGCCGTGAAGTACTTGATGGTTTGGGGTTTACCGTCTTCCAAGACGTCGAAGTCAGTCTTGGTCAGGTTGGGGATCAGCGCGCCCTTCTTGTCTTTGACGTTGAAGAACAACTGAACAACGTCGACGCCAGCCTTGAAGGTTGCGACCGGTTCCTGACTCTCGGGCGGGTTCGAGGTTTCTGTCTGGTCTGAAGACGGCCCTTGCGTCTGGGCGATGCTCATCCCGCCGAGGAGCAGAAAACATACTGCCCACAGGGAAATGCGAGAAATCCGTGTTTTGGAGATCACAGTGTTGGCCATCACTTTTTGTTAGTCTATTGGACAGTTAGTTAGATGCACAGAGAAAGCGAACTCAGCATCCCAATATTAGGCGGAGGCACTCCAGTGCGGCGTGGGAAACGCGGGCGGCAAAGAAGGCTAGCGGTTAGACCACTGTGGGCAGCCGTGATTCTGCTGACGATAGTCACTTCGGGAAAGGCGCAGTCGGCCGGTTCCCAAACTCAGAATCCTCCGAATCAGCCTTCACAATCCACACAGAACCCACAGGATAAGAGCAAGCAGGAGGACATTCCCGACGCGCCCTCAGCCGTCCGGCCTCCGATGCAGCTGCCTCCGGTTCCGTCCACGGCCAAGCCCGAAAACCCGCCGGCCCGAGAACAACCGCCACTTCCGGAGAGCGAGCCCTTGCCCAGTTCGTCGGGAACGACGGAACCTGCACCGCCATTCAAGCTGACGACGGTGCCAGAGGGCGGGTCCACGCCGGGAGCGGGCACTCCGGGCAATGCCGAACTGGAGAAGATTGTTGTGAACGTGAATCAGGTAGTGGTCCCGGTGATGGTGAAGGATGAAAACGGCCGCCTGGTGGCTGGGTTACGGCCGGGTGACTTCTCTGTCTTCGAAAACGGCACCAAGCAGAAGATGAACTTCTTCACCAGCGACCCACTAGGTCTTTCCGCCGCCGTGGTGCTCGATCTGAGTATGCCGGACACGGCGGTGCAGAAGGTGAAGCAGACCTTTTCCGCTCTCGAAGGAGCATTCAGCCCTTATGACGAGGTTTCGCTGTATACGTACAGCAGCAGCGTCTCTAAACAGATGGATTTCACTGCCGTCGGTAAAAGGCTGGATGCGGTGCTGGCCGAACTCAAAACTGTAAGCGGCCACAACAATGGCCCGCCGGTGGTCAGCGGACCCCTGGGGCCGCAAGGGCCGACCAGCAACGGGATACCAATCGACCCTGGCGTCCCCCTCGTCATCACCCCGCCGAAGGAGTCGCATGTGCTCAACGACGCGATCCTGGCGGCGGCCATGGACCTGAGCCGGCGCCCCAGAGACCGGCGCAAGGTGATCTTTGTCATCAGCGACGGGCGCGAGGCCCGCAGCGATGCCAGCTATCGCGACGTTCTGAAGGTTCTGCTCACCAACAATATCCTGGTCTATGCGGTGGGCGTGGAAGGGGCGGCGATACCCGGCTACGGGCGGCTGCAGAAGCTGAAGGTGCCAAAGTTGACGCCCGCGGACATCCTCCCCAAGTACACCAACGCTACTGGAGGATGGCTCTTCACCGGCTTCTCGGCCGATGCGATCGAGAAGACTTACGCACTGGCCATGGGAGAAGCTCGCTACCAGTACACTCTGGGCTACCAGACCAAGGCGACCCCCGGCGGCTATCGCGAGATCGAGGTCAAAGTGGCCCGGCCTGACTGCGACCAGTACGCTCCTCCTTGTATCAAGGTCTACGCTAAGGCCGGCTATTATCCACTGCCCCCTGGGAAGTGAGGCGGAGAAGCCGGCCGCCTTGCGGCGACGTAACCCCCGTAACCTGCTCGTAACCCGGCCTCTATGGTATAAATCCAGCAGCATCAAGCCAAAATCCTGTGCGGGGGGTGCTGGGGCTGGGTTCCTGCGTCCCTTCCGTTCAGTCCTGAGGAAAGACTTGAGTTTCATCAATTTTGCGGCGCGAGAGATCAACTGCAAGATCGTGTATTACGGCGCCGGCCTAGGCGGCAAGACCACCAACCTGCAGGCGATCTACCAGAGAACCGCCGACCAGCAGAAGGGCAAGATGATCTCGCTTGCCACCGAGACCGAACGAACGCTGTTCTTTGATTTTCTGCCCCTGGACCTGGGCTCGGTACGCGGCTTCAAGACCCGCATTCACCTCTATACCGTTCCCGGACAGGTGTTCTACGATGCCAGCCGCAAGCTGATTTTGCGCGGCGTGGATGGCGTGGTGTTCGTCGCCGACTCGCAGCAGGAGCGCATGGACGCCAACCTCGAAGCCCTGGACAATCTGATGTCGAACCTGAAAGAGCACAGCTACGAGTTCGGCGGCATTCCTTACGTTCTGCAACTCAACAAACGCGACCTGCCGAATGTTCTGCCTGTTGACGCTCTCGCCAAAGAACTGCGACGTAAGAATGAACCGATGATTGAGGCGATTGCATTCCAGGGCGTGGGCGTCTTTGAAACCCTTAAGGAAATTGCACGCCAAGTGCTGGCGGAGTTGAAGAAGGGCTAGGCTGGCCGATGGCCGTTGGTGCTTAGCCCTTGGTTGTCAGCAAATGCAAGGGCCTCATCCGCGTCCTCCGCGGAGCTTCCTGGCCTGCTCAGCGCTGAGGATTCCTCCAGCTCTGATCTCGTTCAGCAGGCGGCGTTATCCGCGTTTCTCTTTGGCGAGTTTTTCCTCTCAGCCCCGTGCAGTCGCGGCTTGTGATATCCGGAGGCGTCTGCGGCTCTGTCGGACCGATGGGATCGTGCTAGGGTGACGTCCGCTCGGGACTCACTTCGGTTGCGTCTCTCCCAAAGGCAAAGCGCAGAGTCCATTCAGCGGGCACGTTCTGGCCACTCGACTGTGCGGGCGCGAACTTCCAATCCTGCGCCGCCTGCCGGGCGAGGCGCGCGAAGTATTTGCTGGGGCCCGGGGAAACAAGCTCCGCGTCCGTCACATTGCCAGTTGCATCCACCTGCACCTTGACGCCGACTCTCACTATTCCCTGGATGGTATCGCGCGCGCTTTGCGGAACATCAGGCAACACGCGACGAAGCACCCCGCCGGCCGCCCCCGTATCGCGCGACTCTGCCCGGGCCGTCGAAGTCGAAGCCAGGTGCGAACTCTGCGCATTACTAATTCGCGGCGACCGCTCTACTCGATCCGGGATAGGCGACGGCTTGACGATCGGCTTGTCTGCCGGTTGCGTACCCACTTGCGTAGCGGGGGTATGGCGTGGACGTGATTGGAATAACCGTGGAGCCACGGCAATTGTCACGGCCAGTGCAGCTGCCGCGAGGGCACCGTAGCGCCAGTTCAACGGAGACGTCTTGGGAGCCTCTTCTGCGGACTTTTTAGCTGGCGGTGCAGCCACATTTGGCCGCGCATCCACGGCCGCCGGACGCAGCGCGGCCGCAATCTCCGCAACGCTGCAACGCCGTTCCGGATCGTAACGCAGGCACTTACTGGCGATCTCGTCGAATGGCGGAGGAAGCTGCGCTGGTAACTTCGGATCTTCACCTTCAATTCCGTTCCACGCAGGCACCGCTTGGGTAAGAGACTCCAGCAAGGTCACACCTAGTGACCAAACATCTGCGGCCGGCGAAACCCCTGTCTGCGCAATCTCCGGCGGCGTGTAAACTCCGTTGTCTCCGTTGGCCTCACCCGCCAGTGCGATATGGTCACTCGATATCTTCAATTTCTCGGCGACCACCATGATGCTCTCCGGCTTCATCTGCCCGTGAACCAGGTTCCTGCCATGCAGATATACCAGGGCGTCCACCACCGGCTGGAGCATGTCGCGGGCCTCGTCCGCAGAGAGCGGACGTTGCGGCAACACCTGCGACAGGTTTTCTTCAGCGCACTCCATGACCAGGTAGAGCAGGTTCCTCTCCCCAAGCTGGCAACGCCCGGTCTGAAAAATGCGCTGCAGATGCCGGTGCGACAAAACCGCGGCAGAACTCCATCGCGCAAGCTGGCGCGAAGCTGTGGGTGAATCAGCGGAAACCAGTTTGAGGGCGGCTTTGCCTGGCTTGCCGTCTTTGGCGTTGAACTCGGTCAGGAATACAGCGCTGTGGTCGGAGCCACCCAGATGCTGCAGGAGAGGGAACTTTCCGTCAATGACCTGCCCTTCCCATTCTTGCTGGGTCTCGAACATGCTAGCCATCCCCCTCGCAGGCTCTGCTTGCAGGCCATTGTAAGCGACAGGGAATGTGGAGATACGACGTTGCACGGGGGATGCCACGGATTTCCTCCAATAGAAGAAAAGCTGGCAAAGGGGCGCTTTTCCTATTTTGACCCCGGGCGCCCTGTGATAACAAGTTACAGAAGAACTCGTCCTGCAGGACAAACCAGCTGGCGGCGAAATGGATCGGCCGGTTAATCGGGGATGTTGTCGCTTTCGCGCCAAATGGCCGGTGATGGCGCTACTTCAAGCGCAGTGACTTCAGCATTTGTTCGAACGCCGGCCGCAGGGAGACGAAGTCTTTGTCGGGAGCGATGAAAACCAGATAAAGCAGTGAACCGTCGCGGCGCTGAAAGGTCACCAGCCAATCGCGTTCCTGGATGGCTTTTCCGCTCTGGTCTTTGAGCGGAGAACTCCCAATCAGATCCACGGACTTCCCCGTCACGCCATTCACGCGGATGCTCTCATCGTGGCCAATCATGCGCTGGTCGGGATTCGACTGCCGCAGCGATGCCACCAGTTCGTGTGTCGCCTGATCAAGCGTGGCATTCGCCTCTTCCGCCTGGTAGTCGTTGACGATTGCGCCGTAAGCAACCGCATTCTGCGAGACTCCGCTTTGCGGCGCAATTGTCACTGCAGAACTCTGATCGCCGAACACCTGCCAGTTTTCCGGATAGGAAATCTGATACTCGTTGTGATTGAAAGTCCGCAGCGCGGCGCTGGGCGCGACCTCCGACACTGCAGCGGTGGCGCTGTGCTGCTGGTGGGCCGCAATCTCCTGCGCCGTCAGGGGCTTCATGCCTGCCACCCGGTCTTTCACCTGGCGAAAATCTGCGCGGTCGGCCAGATAGGTTTTCGAGGGCAGGGCAGCCGCCTCGCGCAGCACCGCCTGCGAGCGATTGCCTGGATCGGGATGGTCGCTGAAGAACTGCTCGACGGTGCTGCTGCGTCCCTGCTGCTCCTTCAGCCGCGTGAAGAATGCAGCCAGTGAGCGCGGATCGTAGCCCGCGTCATACATGATGTCGGTACCCAGCAGGTCGGCCTCGGATTCGGCCTGGCGCGAGTTCTTCAGAAAATATGATCCCACGCCGAAGGAAATTCCCAGCTGTGCCATCTGCGAGAGTGTGCTGCGTCCCATGATGCCGCCCAGAATCGCCAGAGGAAGCTGCGCCGCCATCTGCTTGCTGGCGGCGCGTGTGCCATGGCGCTGCACCACGTGGGAAATCTCGTGCGCCATTACCCCGGCGAGCTCAGCTTCGTTGTTGGCTGCTTGAATCGTCCCCAGATTGACGAAGATGGGCCCGCCCGGTAAGGCGAAGGCGTTGATTTCCTTTTGGTTTACAACCCGGAAGGTATAAGGCCACTTCTCGCCCGGGGCGTGCGCGGCAAGGTCGGCCCCAAGACGTTGTACGTAGCGGGTGACAGGATCATTCTCCGGCAACACCGGCAACTGCTTGGGCACCTCCGCAGCGGCTTGCTGGCCCGCCTGCACCTCTTCGTCGCGCGAGAACATATCGAAGCCGTGGGTGGGCTCGACGCGGGCCTCAAGCAGCGACGTTATCAGCAAAACCGAGACCAGCAGCACCGTTGCCTGACGCGCAATGAACGGACGCAATCTCATAGATGCCTCCCGGGAGGTAAATTATTTTGCAGGCAGGAACAGGGTAAACGGCAAAACCCGAGCGCCGATTTAAATGTTGACCTATCTTATCGCGAATCCGGGAGCGCGCGGCCGCGCGAGCGGCTGGCTAGATCGGTCCGCCGCACACGCGAGGACGCGCGCGCCTACGTTCTCATTGGGTCGAGAGTAGGTCGGCTGTTTTTTGGGCCGAGTCCATGTCGCGGGCAAGGGCTTGGGCTTGACGGTGCGCCGCCTCAGCCTTCTGCGTTTCCCCCTGCTTCTCAAGCGCCTCTTGCAGGAGCAGATAGCCAACCGCAGTCGGCTGAATCTCCATGGCGCGTGTGAAGCTGGCGGCCGCTCCGGCTGAATCGCCCGATTTCAGCGACGCCAGTCCCATTCCAACCAATGCGCGGCTGTCGTCCGGAGAAATGCTCAACGCCGATTCGTAGCTCTGTCTCGCCTGCGTGTAGTCACGGTTCTGGCGATAGGCGGATCCGAGGTTCTCCAACGCCTGGGTTCGGAGTGCAGTGTCGGAGGTCATGGTCAACACCGCCTGAAATTGCCCGATCGCTTCTGAAATACGTCCGCTGAGCTGGTTGTGAGTCGCGATATTGAGCCACGCCACAGGATCCTGGGGATAAATCTGTGCCGCCGCCTCGAAGTGCGGCAACGCTTCTTCAATTCGCCCCTCAGCCACCAGAGCATTCCCGAGGTTGTCCTGCGCCACGAAGTTGGGTCCGGTCACTGCGACGGTACGCGACCAGAGCGCGAGGTCGCTTTTCCAGAACATCAGCTGACGGTATGTCAGCAACATCAGTACGAGCACCACCATCGCCCCGGCAGGCGCCAGCCACCAGGCAGGAACTCTTACCGCGCGAGCAAAATCCGGCACACCCCAGCAGGCCATCACAAACAGGCCCACAAACGGCAAGTAGGCATAGCGGTCGGCCATCGCCTGGCCACCGACCTGTACCAGGCCGATCATGGGCACCAGCGTGCCCAGAAACCAGAACCATCCCACGAGCAGATATTGACGCTGGTGCGCGCGGATCACCGCAACTGTGCCTGCAATGAGGATGCCCGTTGCCAGCAGCACTCGCCCCGACCCCAGCGAACTTCCGGGATGGGGATAGAAAGGTGCCAGCCCGGCCGGCCACAGCGCCATCCGCAAGTAGCCGACGTACGAAAGCAGGGCGTTCTCCACGCGTGGAGCCAACGCGAACTGTTGGCCCAGGTTCATGGCGCCGCCCGCGTTCTGGACCTTCATGGTGATCACAGCACTTATGGCGGAGAGCGCGAAGAGCGGGAGTTTCTCCAGAATCAGCCGCGGAAGCGGCCGTGAAGGGTAGTGGTTGGATTGCTCATCCGTGCGACTTGGACGTGCCGCGCGCTGACCCACAAATTTGCCGCCGCTGGTGCCGCGGTCCGTGCCAAGATTCATCCGCTGCAGCGGCCAGTAATCCCAAAGCAACAGCACAAACGGCAGGGTGATGACCATGGGCTTTGCCATCAGTCCGCAGGCAAACAGACCGAGCAGTTGCAGATAGCACGCGCCGGACTGCTGCTTCGCGTATCGCTCGTAAGCCATCAGAGCCAGCAGAAAAAACAACATGCTCAAAACATTCTTACGTTCTGCTACCCAGGCAACTGATTCCACGTTCACCGGATGAACAGCAAACAACAGCGCAGCCATCAGGCTTCGCCACGGATATCCTGCCGCCCGTTGCAAAATCAGAAACAGCAATACGGCATTCACCGCGTGCAGCAGAACATTTACATAGTGATGGCCGCCTGCATTCGTGCCGAAGAGCTGGCAGTCCAGGGCATGGGACAACCAGGTTAGAGGATGCCAGTTCGATTCCGTGGTAGTGGTGAAGGCCCACCTGAGGGTCCCAGCCGTCAGCCCTGCGCGTACCTGAGGGTTCTCGGTGACGTAGCGGTTGTCGTCAAAGTTGATAAACGGATATCGCCCCACGCCGTTGTAGAGCGCCAGCGTGGCTACCACGAGAAAGAGCGCGAGAACAAAGGTCCGCTTCTCCGGAGAGGAGAACAAAGCGGCTGAAGAACTCGTGGGTGCAGACACGACCAACTATATAACCACAAGCCGCCGAGTGTTGGCGCGTGCTTCGCGGTGTGGCTCCTGGCCAAGGCGCCTTCCTCAACCAGTCTCTTCACACGAATTTGCTAAGCTTCGTCAATAAAGCTGACTGCGCAGGAGAGCCCGCATGCTTTTCGACTTCGCCACAATTCCTCCCAGAGAGCGCTACAAACTGCTGGTCTCCACGATCGTTCCGCGCCCCATTGCCTGGATTGTGAGCCAGGATCCGAATGGCCAACTGAACGCCGCGCCGTTTTCTTTTTTCAACGCCTTCGCCGGCGATCCTCCCGTGGTGGGCATCGGCATCAGCAGCCACGAGCCCGGCCGGCCGAAGGACACGCGCCGCAACATCCGCGCCACCCGGCAGTTCGTTGTCAATCTGGTCTCTGAAGACATGGCGCGGGCCATGAACATCACCGCCATCGAGTTCGAGGCCGGAGTGAACGAACTCGCCGAGGCCGGCCTGGCTACCGCCCCGAGCCTGCACGTAAGGCCGCCGCGCATCGCTGAGAGTCCGGTATCCATGGAATGCGAGTTGATGCAGATCGTCGAACTGGGAACGGAAAGCGGCCTGGTCCTAGGCCGCGTCGTGGCCATGCATGTGCGCGACGAAGCCGTGCTCGACCCTGCCAGGCACTACGTAGACACGCCCGGCCTGAGGCTGATCGGCCGCATGCACGGCAGCGGCTGGTACGCCCGCACGTCCGATTTGTTTGAAATGCCACGGATTCCCCGGGCCAGTTGGAAGCTGCGCGAAGATGCGCCCGCCGTACCCCCAAAGGCCACGTGACAGGTCCATTCTGCCAACTGCGATGCTCGGTTAATGCGAACCAGGCGCCCGAGGGGCGAGTTCGACCTCGGCGCCCATTATGTGGTGAAAAAAGGCCTCCGGCGCGAGATTCCGGCAACCCACTGAAAACATTGTTCCTTCCTTTGGAACTAAAAACCGCCGTCCGGGGTCTATTGGGTTAGGCAACGCGGAACCTGGCCGAAGACGGGTGGAACTTTCGAGCTAAGGGTTTTGGGCTCGATGGAACTATAATGGGGTGACGCCACGTGGGCGATGGCGGGGATGGCCACCTTGGGTAATTTAGCAAGTGCGATCGGGATTCGGACGCAGGAAGCCGCGATTGTCGCGGAACTGAAAGCGGGCTCGGAAGAAGCCTATGCCTGGCTGATTGGGGAATTCCATCAGCCGGTTTACAGCTTGGTGTACAGGATCGTCGCCGACTCCGCCGACGCGGCTGACACCACGCAGGAGGTTTTCCTGAAAGTGTTTCGCGGCATGGGCCACTTTCACGGCGAGTCCAGCCTGAAAACCTGGATTTACCGCATCGCCATCCACGAGGCTTCGAACCGGCGGCGCTGGTGGTTTCGCCACAAGGCGCACGAGACGCCGATGGAGGCTATGACCAGCAGCAACGAAGAAGGCGGTCTGGCGATCAAAGACACGCTGGTGGATGAAGGACAGTCGCCCTTCGAGAACGCAGCCCATGAGGAAGTGCGGGCGCGGGTAGAAGAAGAGTTGCGCAAGGTTCCCGAACCCTACCGTACGACAATTGTGCTGCGGGACCTGGAAGAGATGTCCTACGAAGAGATTTCCGAGATCATGAATGTCACGCTGGGCACGGTGAAATCCCGGCTCACACGCGGGCGGGAGGCACTGAGGCAACGGCTGGCCTCCTACGCCAGCGAACTAGGAGCGGAATTGGGATTAGAAACTGCGCCGCCGCGCAAATCCGGAACTGTGGCGGAGAGTCTGGGAATTGAGGTGACTTCGTGAATTGCGGCCTGGCCAAAACGCTCATCTCGCCCTATCTGGATGGGGCGGTCACGGGAGCGGAAATGCAGGCGCTCAGCCAGCACATGCAGGAGTGCGTGGCTTGCACGCAGCGCTATTTGGCACTGAGCCAGATGCAGCAACTGCTGGCCCAGACCGGGCGCAGAAAGCCTCCGGCTGACCTGGCTTTGAAGCTGCGAGTCGCGGTCTCGCGGGAAATTGCCCGCTCGAGGCGTCCGATTTTGGAAGGCGTGATCCTGCGTC
>Ga0335077_10007290_pt1 | contig 13681 bp, 14 predicted proteins | sample Lox_Sample_31_FD_207151 | JGI IMG/M metagenome (GOLD analysis project Ga0335077, IMG submission 207151) | Soil microbial communities from Loxahatchee National Wildlife Refuge, Florida, United States - Lox_Sample_3.1 | ecosystem: Environmental > Terrestrial > Soil > Wetlands | place: USA...
GCCGGACCGCGTGCGCGAGACGCTGTTCAACTGGCTGGGCCAGGATCTGACCGGGCTCATCTGCCTCGACCTGTTCGCCGGCAGCGGCGCCTTGGGATTCGAGGCCGCGTCGCGCGGAGCCCGCCAGGTCGTCCTGCTGGAACGGGACCGGCGCATCGTCGAGTCGCTGCAGGGCAGCGCCCGGGCGCTCCAGGCGGGTACGCCGGTGGATGGGACCGTAGAGGTGGTGCGCTCCGATGCGTTAGAATTCCTGGCTCACGATCGGCGGGTCTACGACGTCGTGTTCATCGATCCGCCGTATGCCTTCTGGGAGCAATCGCCCCAACCGTTGCCGGCGTTGCTCTCGCGGGCTGCGGAGCGCTTGAGGCCGGGTGCGCGCGTGTATCTCGAATCGCCTGATTTTCCGGAGCTGCCGCAGGGGTGGCGGTCGCTGAGACGAGCCCGCGCGGGCGCCGTCCACTTTCAGCTGCTGGAGCACGAGGCCGACATCGAGTGAATAAAGCCGTCTACCCCGGGACCTTCGATCCGATCACGCGCGGCCACGAGGACTTGGTGCTGCGCGCCGCCAGCTTGTTTGACCATGTCGTGCTCGCGGTGGCCGATAGCCCATCGAAGCGCCCCTTCTTCAGCCTGGAGGAGCGCGTGCACATGGCGCAGGATGCGCTCGCCGGGCATCCCAACGTCGAGGTCCTGGGCTTTTCCGGGCTGCTGATGGATTTCCTGCGTGGACAAGGCGCTCGCATCATCCTGCGCGGACTGCGCGCGGTGTCCGATTTCGAGTACGAGTTCCAGATGGCCGGCATGAATCGCAAGCTCTATCCGGACGTGGAAACCATCTTCTTGACGCCCGGCGAGCAGTACATGTTCATCTCCGCCACCATGGTGCGAGAGATCGCCGCCCTGGGCGGCGACGTGAGCCATTTTGTCAATCCGCTCATCCTCCCGCGCCTGCGCCGCATGCAGACCGGATAACGCACGCGCCATGGCCTTGCTCATCACCGACGAGTGCATCAACTGCGACGTGTGCGAACCCGAATGCCCGAACCAGGCCATCTCTCAGGGTGAGGAGATCTACGTCATCGATCCCAGGCGCTGCACCGAGTGCGTGGGACACTTCGCCCAGCCGCAGTGCGTCGAGGTTTGCCCGGTGGACTGCATCGTCACGGGTCAGGTCGAAACGCGCGCGCAGCTCGAGCTCAAGTATCAGGCCCTGCTGACCCCGGAGTCGGTGAAAAGCGCTGGGTGATTACCCGTCAAACTTCGCGCGCTGGCCTCAGCGCTGACAACTGGGGCAATAGAACGCCGACCGTTGGCCGATACGCGTGCTCCTGATGGTATTCCCGCAGCGCAGGCAGACCTCACCCGCCCGCCCGTACACCAGGTACTGCTGCTGAAAATAGCCGGGGCTGCCATCGGCGTGTACGAAATCGCGCAGGCTGCTGCCGCCGGCCCGGATCGCCGCCCTCAGGGTTGCGCGAATCTCGTCGACCAGCCGGGCATAACGCTCCCGGCTGATGCGTCCCGCGGGGCGCGAGGGATGAATGCCCGCACGGAACAGCGATTCGTTCGTGTAGATGTTGCCCACGCCGCAGACGAGGCGGCTGTCCATCATGAGATTCTTGATCGGCGCGCTGCGTCCGCGCGTACGCTCGAACAGCCAATCCGCGTTGAACGCCTTGCCGAGCGGCTCGGGAGCCAGCCCCCGCAGCAGCTTGTGTCGGCTCGGTTCGCCCGGCTCCCACAGCAGCGCTCCGAAGCGGCGCGGATCGTGCAGGCGCAGCGCGTTGCCGGAATCCAGCACGACATCGACGTGGTCATGCGCACCGGGCGGCGTATCGGCGCGCACCATGCGCAGGCTGCCGGACATCCCCAGATGGAAGATGAGCCAGGCGCCCCCGCAGTCGACGAGCAGGTATTTACTGCGCCGTTCCAGCCGCTCGATGCGGCGCCCGGCCACCAGCTCGGAGAGCTTACGCGGCACCGGCCAGCGCAGGTGGCGGTTGCGCACGATCGCGGTGCGGATGCGCTGGCCTTGCAGGTGCGGCTCGAGGCCGAGCCGGGTCGTCTCGACCTCAGGAAGCTCCGGCACCTTCCTTGTCCTTGCGTGGTGCCGGATTGAGCAAGCGCCGCGTCATCTCGCCCGAGAACTGGAACTGCAGCTTTTCGTCGGGGCGGGCGAGGATCAGCTCTGGTTCTCTGCGCACAACGTTGAGCACGATGCTCTTCCCGTCCGCCAGTTTGATCTGCACCGTGTCCGGCGTCGGTCGGCCGGTCCAGGGCTGGGTAGCCAGGCTGGAGGCGTAGCGCCAGTCGTCGGCCCAGCGGTTGAGGTCGTCCTGGCTGGGCCGCTCCTGCTCCGTCGCCGGCTGTGGAGCTACCGTCCACTTTCCGTCCTTCTGCTCGACGCTGAAACCCTTGAACTGAAAGCCCACAGCCTTCTCGCTCTCGTTGAACAGGCTGTGGGTGAGCATGCGCTCGGAGCTGCTCGGGACCAGCGACGCGTAATAAGTGGGCACCAGATACACGCTGTCGCCACTGGCAAGGTACTGATCCCGCGTGAGGGGATTGGTGGTGCCGAAGGAAAAGGTTTGCCCGTCGATCGCGACCTTCAGCGCGGGCGGATCCAGATCGAAGCGCTTGAGGTCGGTTGCCGCGAGCTTTTCCTTGCTGGTAGCGGACAGCAGGTCGAGCATGCGCCGCACCTGATTTTGGTCGGCTCGCGCCTCGATCGGCGCGGTCAGAAACCAAGTCTCGCCGCGCCTCTCCAGAGCGTAGTCGGGGGCGCCGCGGGGCGTGACCTCGATCTTCTTCACGCCCGTGGTCGTGAGCGTGGACAGCTTGTAGCTCGGCTCCTTCGGCTGGCCAGCTTTGTGCCAGGCGTAGGTGCCCAGGCCGGCTACGCCGATCAGCAGGAGGAGATTGACGATCCAGCCGAGCTTCATGGCTGCGAAGTCACACGGCTAGGCCTTGCGCCTGCGCCACCACACCACGCCGCCGGTGAGCAAGAACGCCGCCGGCAAAATCAGCAGATACCCGAAGCCGATCAACGAGAGTCCCGCGCGCCCAAGGTTCAGCTGGCTGTCGACGCGCGGCCGGGCCTGCACGGTGATCAGGTTTTCGTCCTCGGCCAACCAGTTCAGCATGTTGGTGCCCAGATCCAGATTGGACAGAAGGCCGACGTATTGATTGGACAGGACCTGACTGGTCCCGACCACGACCACGCGCTGGTCCTTGTCCTTGAGCCTGCGCTCCAGCGCCACGGCTACCACGACCGGTCCGTGCACTTCGCGGCCCTCGTCGAAGCGCAGGTCCTTCTTCAGGTCCCCGGTCTCCACCCAGCCGCGCGGGGCCACTTCGACCAACTGGGTGGCGTGCCAGTCGCCGTTTTCCGGTTTGGTCGTGATCTGCCGCGCGAAGGGGAACGCGGTGTTCAGGGAAAAGTTGTCGGTGATCGGATGGACGCCGTAGGAGGTTGTTGCCAATGCGATCGTGGGCGCAATGCGCAGCTCAGCAGCAGTGGGGTCCACCACTACGCCGGGGGTGAGCTGCAGCCCAAGGTATTCGGCCAGGGATTGCAGCCCGTGCAGCGGCTCCGGGTCGATCAGCCAAAGCAAGTTCCCGCCGCGCTCGAGATAGCGCCTTACCTTGTCCACCTCACCTTTGAGCAGGTCGACGCGCGGTGTGGCGATGACCAGCACGCTGGCGTTCTGCGGCACGTCCTGGGCCGACGCGAGGTTGAGCGGCTGGATGCGAAAGCCCTTGTTGCTCAGTTGGCGGCCGAAGTCGCCGAGGTCGAAGTTGGCGCGCCCGTCGAGCTTGGGCTCTCCGTGCCCGTCGAGATAGACGATCAGGCGCTCCTGGCTGCGGGCCAAGCGCTGCAGGAGGTTGGCCATGCCCTGTTCATTGAGATCGGTCAGATGCTCGGTGCGGTTGCGGTATTCGAGCACGAGCTCGCCGTTGCTGCGCACGTTCGCAGCTTGCGTCTCCTTGGGCTGCTCGCGCGGGTCGACGTAGCTCAGCTTCAGATCCGGCTTGGCGCGACGGTAGGGCTCGATATAGTCGTGGATCACCCGGCGGATGTCGCCGAGATTCGGGTCCTGCTTCGTGGCGTAGGCCGTCACTTGGATCGGGCCGTCCATCTTCGTCAACACGTCCACCGTGGCTTTGGACAACGTGTTGCGCTGATTCTGGGTGAGGTCCCACTGCGTGCGACTGTCCCGGAACAGCCATGCGACCAAGATCGCGGCCGCCACCAGCAGAACGGCAAACACGCCGTTTTGAACCAGCATCTGGACCTGCAGCCTGGAGCTGGCTTTCATGCGCGCAGACGGTCGGCGTCCAGGCGCCGGATGGACAGCAGCAGGAACAGCAGCGTCAAGATCGGGTAATACACGAGGTCACCCAACGCTATCGTGCCTCGCGCAAAGCTGTCGTAGTGTTTGATCAGTGAAATCACGTGCAGGACGCTGTCCGGATCTGTGCTGGACATGTTGACCAGCCATAGACCGAGCAGCACAGCGAAAGTGCCCACGCCCGCCACCAGCGGGTGCGTGGTGAGGCACGACAGATACAGCCCCACCGCCGCGAAGCTGCTACAAAGCAACAGCAGGCCCAGGACGTTGCCCGCGAGCAGCCCCACGTCGAGCTTGCCGCCGCCATAGAGCGATATGGCCATCAACACCAGCAGCCCCACCGCCAGCGCCAGGAAGGCAAGCAGGCCGAGGAACTTGCCCAGCACGATCTGCGCGATGGACACGGGCGCCGACATGAGAAACGGCAGCGTTTGATTGCGCCGCTCCTCGGCGATCAGGCGCATGGACAGCAGCGGAACCACCATCAGCAGCACGATCGTAGCTGTGCCGAAGACCGGCACCACGACGATCTCCGTGAGACCGGGCGCGCTCTGCATCATCGCGATCTGCGACTGCAGCTCAAGGAAGGTCTGCAGCCGACCGAGAAAGACCCAGGCCAGAATCAGCTGCAGGAACGCGAGGATGACCCACGCCAGCGGCGAGGTGAACAGCCTGCGCAGTTCCTTGCCCGCGATCGTGAGGATCACCCAGGTCGCTCCGCAGTCGTCAGCTGTACGAACACGTCCTCCAGGCTGGCGGCCTCGGGCGCGAGGTAGTGCAAGCCCCAGTCGCCCTCGACGCTCGCACGAACGATCGCTTCGGCGGGATCCTGCCCGTCCCGGGGCAGCACCCTCAGAAAGCCGTCCGCCGGCTCCGCGCTTGCTACGCCCGGCAGTTGCACGAGCCGCTCTATCGGCGGCGCGCGCCGCAGCCCCACGCGCAATGCCTGCCCGCCCCGAAAGCGGCGCAAGGCTTCGATGGTGTCGCTGTAGACAATGGCGCCCCGGTGCATGATCTCGACGCGGTCGCACACCGCCTCCACCTCCGGCAGGATATGTGTGGACAGGATCACGCTGTGACGGCCGCGCAGTTCCCGAATCAGCGTGCGGATCTCGCGGACCTGATTAGGGTCCAACGCGACAGTGGGCTCGTCGAGAATCACAACGTCGGGCTCATGGATCACGGCTTGGGCGATGCCCACGCGCTGCTGGTAACCCTTGGACAGGGATGCAATCAAGCGTTCGCCCGTATCTTCAATCCCACAGCGCCGCTTGGCGCGAGTGACCGCTTCCTTCATGCCTGTGCGCGGCACCCGATGCAGGCGGGCTGCGAAGCGCAGGTACTCGTCGACGGTCAACTCTTTGTAGAGCGGCGGCACTTCCGGCAGGTAGCCGATGCGTGCCTTCGCGGCCGTGGGGTGCTCGAGCAGGTCTAGTCCGCAGATGCTGATGCTGCCCGTGCTGGGGGCAAGGTTGCCCGTGAGCATCTGCATGGTGGTGGTTTTTCCGGCGCCGTTAGGTCCCAACAGACCGAGCACCTCTCCCCGCCGCAGAGCGAGATCGATCCCGCGCACCGCAGGGTTGCCGCCGAAGCTGCGTGACAACTCGCGCGCGGAAACCGTCGTCTCCGCCTCGGGTGATGATCCAAGCTCGGAGGCGTCTACCATCGGGCGTGGAGGGCAGAGAACTTGCTTTGGAAGGCCCTGAGGGCATTCATCGTGTCTGCTTCGACTGGGGCGCTGGGTTTCGAGATAGGCCGGCCGACGGTCTAGCCCGCTTGGGGCTCAAATGCCGACTTGAGACGCGCCGCAAATATACCTAAACTGGAACACAGAGAGAAGGTGCGAGTGCCGAACCATTCGGCCGCGCGCTTGCCTACGGTTGCAGTAGAGCCGTTGAGATGGCGGCTCAAGGACCGGCACGGGGCTTGACCAAAGCTCGAGGCACGACGACTTCAGGACCACATCATGTCGAAGCTCCACATCCTTTCGGCCGCCGCTGTGTTCGCACTGTACGGGTGCGCCCAGCAGCCTTCCGCCAACGGGCCTCTACCGCTGCCGACGACTCAGACCGCATCCACCGATTGGACGGTGGCGGTCCAGCCTGACGGAACCGGGGCGCAGTCGGATGATGACGGCGACAGCGCTGGCTACGAGGATCGCGCGCGCGCCGTGCTGGGTAACAAGCCCCCGCGCGGGACGCTGCCCGACACCCAGCTGAGCCAGGAACTCCTCTACAAGTTCCTGTTGTCGGAGATCGCTGCCCAGCGCGGCGATCTCCAGCTGGCGGCGCAGGGCTACTTGGACATGGCCAAGAGCACGCGCGACCCGCGCCTGGCCAAGCGTGCCACCGAGATCGCCGCCTACGGCCGGCTCCAGAATCAAGCCCTGGAGGCCGCCCGCCTGTGGTTGGACCTGGACAAGAACAACCCCCAGGCACGGCAGACTCTTGCCGCGCTGCTGGTGAGCAGCAACAGGCTGTCCGAGGCCAAGCCGCTTCTGGAGGCGCTGATCACCGCGGACGGTAATCCGGCGGCGGGCTTCATGCAGCTGAACTCGATGCTGGCCAAGCATCCCGACCGCAATGCGGTCCTCACCGTCACCAGGGAGCTCGCCAAGGGCTATCCGCAACTGCCCGAAGCCCACTTCGCTGTGGCGCAGGCGGCATTCTCGGCCGGCAAGTACGATGAGGCCGCCGCCGAGATCAAGCAGGCGCTCGACGCCAGGCCGGATTGGGAGGTCGGTGCCCTGTTCAATGCGCAACTGGTGCAGCAGCGCACCTCGGTCGACAAGGCGGTCGAGTATCTGCAGGGATTCCTGCGGACCTATCCAAAGGCGCGCGAGGTGCGCGCAAGCTACGCGCGCCTGTTGCTCAACAACAAGGAGCTCAAGGAGGCTCGCGCGCAATACGAGGTGCTGCTCGAGGACCAGCCGACCAACGCCGACATCGTGGTCACCATCGGCTTGCTGTCGCTGCAGATGAACGAATTCGAGAGCGCGGAGACCTGGCTCAAACGTGGGCTCGAGCTCAGGTACCGCGATCCTGATTCTCTGCGCTTTTATCTGGGGCAGGTCTGCGAGGAGAGGAAGCGCTTCGATGAAGCCATGAAGTACTACGCTTCGGTCCAGGGCGGTGATCAGTTCGTGCCGGCCCAGGCGCGCTACGCCTTTCTGCTGGGACGGCAGAACAAGCTGGCCGAGGCGCGCGAGTACCTGCAGAACGTTCAAGCCGCCAATGACGAGCAGCGGGCGCTGCTCATTCAGGCCGAGGCTCAGCTGCTGCGTGAGGCCAAAGACTACCAGCAGTCCTACGACCTGCTGAACAAGGCTCTCGAGCACCAGCCCGAGAACGTGGATCTGCTCTACGACTCCGCCATGGCGGCGGAGAAGCTGGACCGCATCGATGTGCTGGAAGCGAACCTGCGCAAGCTGATCGCGCTGAAGCCGGACCACGCCCAGGCCTACAACGCGCTGGGCTACACGCTGGCCGACCGCACCGACCGGTTGAAGGAAGCCAAGGGGTATATCGACAAGGCGCTCAAGTTGTCGCCCGACGATCCATTCATCCTCGACAGCATGGGCTGGGTGCTGTATCGGCTGGGCGACTCCAAACAGGCGCTCGCCTACTTGCAGCGCGCCTACACGCAGCGCCCGGACCCGGAGATCGCAGCGCACGTCGGGGAAGTCCTTTGGGCGCGGGGCCAGCAGCAGGAGGCGGAGAAAGTCTGGCGTGACGCCTCCAAAGAGAACCCGGACAACGAGCTGCTGCAGGCCACCATGAAGCGCTACTTGCGCTGATCGTGAGCCGAACCCGCACGGCCCTGCTGTGCGGCCTTGTCCTGTCCGCCTGCGCGACCGTCCCCCGCGCGCCTAGCGTCGTCGATCCCGCCCAAGTCAGCGCTTTCGACCTCACGGGGCGGGTCAACGTGCGGGTCGAGAGCAAAGGCTATCCTGGCCGCATCCATTGGCAGCACACGCCCAGTGCCGACGATGTGTGGCTGTATTCGCCGGTGGGTTCAACGGTGGCGCGCATGCGGCAGGACGCATCCGGCGCCCTGCTCATCACCTCGGACGGCAAGGAATACAGGGCCGCCGACATCAAACTCCTCGCACGGGAAGTGCTCGGCTGGGAACTGCCGCTGGGCGGGTTGCAGTACTGGGTGAGGGGCTTGCCCTGGCCGGCGCTGGACGCAGCACAGCAAGAGTACGATGCCGCTGGCCGGCCCAGGCTTCTCAGTCAGGGCGGTTGGCAGGTCGCCTACCTGGACTGGGCCCCCGCCGGCGTATCCGGGCTGCCCTCTTTGCTCGATCTATCTGGTGAAGGTCTGCACATGCGCCTCGTGATCGAGAAGTGGAAGGTCGATGACAGCGAGGCGCGCAGATAGGTCATTGACCTGCCCGGCCCCGGCCAAGCTCAATCTGTTTCTGGTGATAACGGGCCGCCGGGCCGACGGCTATCACTTGCTGCAGACCGCGTTTCGTTTCATCGACCGCGCCGACGAACTGACCTTCCGGCTTCGCACCGATGGTCGGGTCCGGCGCGTTGCCGGACTGGTTGACGTCGCGGAGAGCGACGATCTCACCGTGCGCGCGGCTCGGTTGCTGCAGTCCGAGAGCGGTTGCGGGCTCGGTGTGGACATCGCCGTCGGCAAGCACGTGCCCGTGGGTGGGGGGCTCGGCGGAGGCAGCTCGGACGCTGCGACCACGCTGATCGCGTTGAATCGCTTATGGGATCTGCGGCTGAGACGAGCGAAACTGCAGGAGCTCGCGCTGAGCCTAGGCGCCGACGTGCCGGTGTTCGTGTTTGGACGCAACGCCCTTGCCGAGGGCATCGGAGAGGTGTTGCATGCGATCGAGGTCGGGCCGGCGTGGTATCTCGTCCTGGTCCCGCCGGTGGCCGTTTCCACCGCCGCGGTGTTCGCCGATCCTCAATTGACACGCCCTACGACACCGGTCACAATACGCGCCTTTTCAGAGGGATGCGATCCCTCCGGGCTGTTCGGACGCAACGATCTAGAGCCTGTGGTATGCCGCCGTTATCCCGAGGTTGCGCAGCATCTTGCGTGGCTGCGGCGCTTTGGCCCCGCAGCGCTCACCGGCTCGGGCGCTTGCGTGTACCGCGCGTTCGACTCCGAAGCCCCGGCGCGGTCGGTCTTGGCGCAGTTGCCCGCCGGCATGCATGGCTTCGTCGCCCAGGGCCTGTCGCACCACCCGCTGCTGGATTGGATGGAGTAGGCCGCTTGCCGCGAAAAGGCGGGGCCGGAAGATTTCTGGGGAGTCGCCAAGTGGTAAGGCACCGGATTTTGATTCCGGCATTCGTAGGTTCGATCCCTACCTCCCCAGCCACGCTCGAGACTGGAAACTGGAGACGAGTGGAAGCAGCCGCGACGCGGATGAACGGCTGTTTCTGTCTGCAGCGTGGGGGGGATTTTTCGACCTTCTAGCATCTCGCTTCCAGCATGGCATACGACAACCTGATGGTGTTCACCGGCAACGCGAATCCCAAGCTTGCCGAGGACGTGGTGAGACACCTCAACATCCACTTGGGGCGCGCCACCGTCGGCCGCTTCAGCGACGGCGAAGTCATGGTGGAGCTGCTGGAAAACGTGCGCGGCAAGGACGTGTTCGTGCTGCAATCCACCAGCACGCCGACCAACGACAACTTGATGGAAGTCTTGCTGATGGTCGATGCGTTGAAGCGCTCATCGGCCGAGCGCGTTACCGCCGCCATCCCTTACTTCGGCTACGGGCGCCAAGACCGCCGGCCGTCTTCGGCGCGCGTGGCCAACAGCGCGAAGGTGGTCGCCAACATGTTGGCGGGCGTGGGCGTGGACCGGTTGCTCACCATGGATCTGCATTCGGACCAGATCCAGGGCTTCTTCGACATCGCGGTGGACAACATCTACGCCACGCCGATTTTGCTCGGCGACGTGTGGAAGCACGGCTACCAAAACCTGGTCGTGGTCTCGCCCGACGTCGGCGGCGTGGTGCGCGCACGCGCATTGGCAAAGCGGCTCGATTCGGACCTGGCCATCATCGACAAGCGCCGCCCGCGCCCCAACGTGGCCACCGTGATGAACATCATCGGCGAGGTGAAGGGACGCACTTGCGTGATCATGGACGACATGGTGGACACCGCCAACACGCTGTGCGAGGCCGCTGTAGCGCTCAAGGAGAAGGGTGCCGAGCAGGTGCTCGCCTACTGCACACACCCGGTGCTCTCCGGGCCGGCGGTGCAGCGCATCGAAAACTCGGTGATCGACGAGCTGGTGGTCACCGACACCATCCCGCTGCGCGAGGACGCACGGGCGAGCAAGAAGATACGCCAGCTGACGGTGGCGGAGCTGTTGGCCGAGACCATGCTGCGCATCAGCAACGAAGAGTCGGTCAGCTCCCTGTTCATGGAATAGAAAGAGCGTGATTCGTGGCTCGTGATTCGTGACTCGTCACGGATTACGAATCACATATGTTTCAATCGCGTCATCTGGTCGCGGATGACGTTTTTCCGGAGGCAAACATGGCAATCGAAGTCAATGCAACGCCGCGCGCCACGCAGGGCAGGGGTGCGAGCCGTCGCCTGCGTCGTCAAGAGCGGGTCCCGGGCATCCTTTACGGCGGGGGCAGGCCGGTGCAGAACATCGAGCTCGATCACAAGGAGCTCGCGCTGCACCTGAAGCACGAGGCCTTCCAGGCCTCGATCCTGACGCTGAACCTGGAGGGTGAAAAACAACAGGTATTGCTGCGGGACCTGCAGATGCATCCGTGGCGCGCCGCGGTCGTGCACGTCGACTTCCAGCGCGTTGCCAAGGACAAGAAGATCCACATGAAGGTGCCGCTGCACTTCGTCAACGCCGATCTTGCGCCGGGTGTGAAAACCGCGGGCGGCACGGTCAACCACGTGCTGACCGAGCTGGACGTCATCTGCTTGCCGGACGATCTACCCAATTACATCGAGGTCGATCTGGCCAATCTGGAGCTGGGCCACCCGATTCACCTGGCCGACCTGAAGCTGCCTCCTGGCGTGCTGTCCACCCAGCTGCGCGGCGGCGACAACGCAGTGGTAGCCAGCGTTGCGGTACCCAAGGCCGAGGTCGAGCCCGAAGTCGAGGTGGCGGCGGCTGCCGTCCCGACAGAGGCTGGCGCGGCAGCGGCTCCCACAGCGGTGCCCGGCACCGAAGCGAAAGAGCCCGAGAAGAAGCCCGGCGAGAGGGACAAGGAAAAGGACAGAGACCGGGACCGGGACAAGAAGTAATCGCGGGGCTTTGCTCGGCCTTTCGTCTGAGCCAAGCCATTGATTCGCCTGGAACGGGCCTGCCCGGTCTGTCGCTCAGCGCCGGGGCAGGCCTTTTCATCTGAGCGCCGGCGAATCGCGTCGCCGAGCAACCCATGAAACTGGTGGTCGGCCTGGGCAATCCCGGGCGTGAGTACGAGGCGACACGCCACAACGCCGGATTCTGGTGGGTGGAGAATCTGGCCGATGCGCAACGCGTGCGTTTGCGCGCCGAGTCCAAGTTTTTCGGCCGCGTGGGTCGCGTGACCGACGCGGGACAGGAGTGCCGGCTGCTATTGCCGAGTACCTACATGAACGACAGCGGCCGCGCCGTGCAGGCGCTGAGCGCGTTCTACAAGATTGCGCCGGAGGACATGCTGGTTGTGCACGATGAGCTCGACCTACCGCCTGGCACCGCCCGGCTCAAAAAGGGCGGCGGCGTCGCGGGGCATAACGGGTTGAAAGACGTCGCCGCCAGGATCGGCCCGGACTTCTGGCGGTTACGGATCGGCATCGGCCATCCCGGGGATCGCAACGTCGTCATCGACTACGTGCTCCACCCTCCTCGGCAAGAGGAGGCCGAGTTGATCTCCAAGGCGATCGAGGAGAGCCTCGAGGTATGGCCGCTGATCCTGGCGGACGAGATGGAGCAGGCCATGCATCGCCTCCACACAAACCGTGACTCGTGATTCGTGACTCGTGATTCGCAAAACCAGAGCTCGAGAGTCCGCCGGTTTCCTCACGAATCACGAACCACGAGCCACGAACCACGGATTCTGAATGAGCTTGAAATGCGGCATCGTCGGACTGCCCAACGTGGGCAAGTCCACTCTGTTCAATGCGCTCACCAAGGCCGGCATCGCGGCAGAGAACTATCCCTTTACCACCATCGAACCTAACGTGGGAGTGGTGGAAGTGCCCGACGCGCGGCTGGAGAGGCTGGCGGAGATTGCCAAGCCACAGAAGGTCATCCCTGCCGCCGTCGACTTTGTCGACATCGCCGGGCTCGTGTCCGGCGCTTCCGAGGGGCAGGGCCTGGGCAACCAGTTCCTGGCAAATATCCGCGAGACCGACGCGATCGCCCACGTCGTGCGCTGCTTCGTGGACGAGAACGTCGTGCACGTCGCGGGCAAGATCGATCCGATTTCCGACATCGAGACGATCAACACCGAGCTCGCCCTCGCCGACCTGCAGAGCCTGGACAAGCAACTCGCCAGGTATGCAAAGCTTGCCACGGCCGGCGGCGACAAGCAGGCTCAGCGGCTGGTAGCCGTTCTCGACAAGGTACGACCGGCGCTGAACGAGGCGAGGCCGGCGCGCGGGGTGCGCCTCAGCCCGGAAGAGCAAGAGCTGCTCAAGCCGCTGTTCCTGCTCACGATGAAGCCGGCCATGTACGTTGCAAACGTGGGCGAGAAGGGCTTCGCGCACAATCCGCTGCTCGACCGGGTCCGTGACCACGCGCGCAAGGAAGGCGCGCCCGTCGTTCCCATCTGCGCCGCGCTCGAGGCGCAAATCGCGGATTTGTCCAGCGAAGACAAGCGCGTGTTCCTCGCCGACATGGGATTGGAGGAGCCGGGGCTCAACCGCCTGATCCGCGCCGGTTACGAACTGCTCGGATTGCGGACCTTCTTCACTGCTGGACCCAAGGAAGTGCGGGCCTGGACCATCCATAGCGGCGACACCGCACCTCAGGCCGCCGGTGTGATCCACACCGACTTCGAGCGCGGCTTCATTCGCGCCGAGGTCATCGCCTACGACGACTACATCGCCTGCAGAGGCGAAGCCGGGGCGCGGGAAGCGGGCAAGATGCGACTGGAAGGCAAGGAGTACGTCGTGCAGGATGGCGACGTGGTGTACTTCCGGTTCAACGTATGAACCGATCGGGTCGCTCCATTTGATTCAGTGGCTTCATGTGCCGGGAAAGCTCGCGATCCCGCGCCTAGCCTGGAACGCTGGTAGTGCCGAGCAACGCGCTGAACAGCCTGGCGCCCCGGATGCCCTGGTCCCTGAGGTTATTGTTGAACAACACATGGACGCGGCGGGCTTGCCGAGCCAGGCGAC
>Ga0335077_10007291_pt1 | contig 13680 bp, 11 predicted proteins | sample Lox_Sample_31_FD_207151 | JGI IMG/M metagenome (GOLD analysis project Ga0335077, IMG submission 207151) | Soil microbial communities from Loxahatchee National Wildlife Refuge, Florida, United States - Lox_Sample_3.1 | ecosystem: Environmental > Terrestrial > Soil > Wetlands | place: USA...
CCATCAATTGATGGCTCGGCACAGCAAACCGCTCCGTTGTCAGGCGGTCCACTTCCCGCATTTCCGCAGCCGTCAGTGCTTTCATGTCAATATCCAGGGAGGCTCACCAGGTCGCCGGAAAATATCGAAAAACCTCTCTTCAGGGGCTAGAGCCCATTCGTTGCAGGCGTTTTGCGCAGGGGCTGAAGTCCCTGCCTCCTGAAGAAAACGGACATTTTTCCGCGAGCTGTTAGAGCATCCAGCCGCCGCTCACATTCACCACCTGGCCGGTCACGTATTCCGCTTCTTCCGAAGCAAAAAAGGAAACCGCCGCCGCCACATCCTCGACGGTTGGCGGGCGCCCGATCGGATATCGCGCATCTTTCAATTTTCGCGCTTCCTCGAGCGTCAAATCCTTCTCATCGATGTTCGAGGGATTCACCACGTTCACCGTGATGCCGTTCTTCGCCTCTTCGAGCGCCAGCGAACGCGACATCGCTACGACGGCCGCTTTCGCCGCCGCATACGCCGAGATTTTTGCCTGCCCAAACGCCCGCTCGGCGCCCACCGCGCCCAGGTTGATGATGCGGCCCCAGCGGCCCTTGCGCATCAGCGGCAACGCCGCACGGCACATGAAGAAAACCGTCGAAACGTTCGAATCGAAGATGCTTTTCCACTCTTCCAGAGAGGACTCGGCGAGAGTGCCCCAGCGGAAATCCCCGACGTTGTTCACCAGCACGTCGATGCGCCCAAATCGGTCTGCAATGGTTTTGACCAATTGCTCAGCGCGCGCCGACTGGCTGATATCCGTTTCCACCGCCACGCAATCAGCACCTTCAGCCTGCAGTTGTCGCAACGTCATTTGCGCCGCCGCCTTGTTCACGCGGTAAACCACGGCGATTCGCGCGCCTTCCCGCGCCAGTCTCAGCGCCACTCCCCTGCCAATTCCCCGCGTACCGCCCGTCACTACCGCCACCCGGTTTCGCAGCGACATTCGTCATCCTCGCAAAAGCGTGCAAGCTCGATTTCTCATGGGCATACAGATCTACTGGGCTATGCGCCCAATGGACTCGATGTGTCGCGATCGAAAGAGAAATCGAGGCCAGTATAGCCCACTCGGTCTCTGCCCACTACCTTATCGCAGTTTCGCCACGATTACGGTCATGTCATCGGCTTGCTCTGGAGTGCCGGACCATTCTTCCGCTGCCGTCATCAACGATTCGGCAATTTTTCGGGGGGTGCCCTGCCGCACGCGCTGCGCGGCCGCTTCCAGCCGCGAAATGCCGAACTGCTCGCCATAATCGTTCTCCGGCTCGATCAAGCCGTCGCTGTATCCAATAATCACCGCGTCATGAGGCACGGACACGCTGCCTTCCTCGAAGGCGTAATCTTCCACTACGCCGAGGACGATCCCGCCTTCCCCCAAATGAATGGATTTTCCCTCCGAAAGGCAGAACCCCGGAAGATGGCCCGCGTTCGTGTAGCGCAGCCTGCGAGTCGACATGTCATACACGGCCACAAAAAACGTGGCGAAGCGGTCGTCGCCCGTGTGCCGGATCAGGTGCTTGTTCAGGCGGGACACCAATTCCGCGGTGCTCAAATGCTCGGCGCCCGGCGTGAGCAACTGGCTGCGCAGCGCCGCTTGTAAACTGGCCATCAGCAGCGCTGCCGATATTCCTTTTCCGGAAATGTCGGCAATCGCAATCGCCACATGGGTTGGGGTCAGCTGGATAAAATCATAGTAATCGCCGCTGACGCTGCGCGCAGCGCGGCAAATCGCTTCGATTTCCACCCCGGCCACATGCGGGAAATTCCGCGGGAACAACTGGTTCTGCACTTCCCGCGCGATGGAAATTTCGTGCTCCAGCCGCTGCAATTGCTTCTGCTCGTCGATCAACCGGCCAATCGAACTGGTCATCGAATTGAACGATTCACCCAGCATCCCCAGTTGGTCGCGCCGCTCCACCGGGACGCGCGCGGAAAAATTTCCTTTCTGTACCAACTGCGTCGCCCGCGATAAATCGGAAATCGTTCGCGTAATCGCGCGCGTCAGAACCACTCCGATCACCAGCGCGACAATCTCGATGAGCAGAAACGAAACGGAAAACAGCAGCACGACTCCGTATCCTTTCGCGCCGCTAAACTCCCCCACAGCCGCAAAAATCCGCCGATTCAATTGCGACCGCCGCGCCTTGAAAAACGCGAAGACAGGATGCTCCGCCTCCACGATTTCGCCGGGGCCAAGGTAAGTAGCTTCCAGCTTGGAAAAACCGTCGTACACCGGATCAGCCCAAGAATTCGGCACCGGCAGCACGCGTTTGTGCGTCATCAGGTGGCCGATTGCCCGATAATACTTGCTCCCAATCTGCACGGCCGTCCCCGCGGAATCCTCGCGCACTCGCTGCGACAGGGTCACGTCGATGGGCCCGAGGTCCGTGGCCACGCCCTCCAGGAATTCCGGCGTCACCGGCACGGTCAACTCGATGATGATCGTGCCGCGCGGGGAGACTACTTCCCGTACTCCCATGAGCCGCAACTGGTTCCCCTCCTGCACCAGACCGGAAAAAGACTGTGCCTGTGGTCCCGCCAGCCGCCGAAGTGATCCCGGCGCCGCATGAAAATTCACAGTGAGCCCCGGCAATTCCTTGCCTTCAGCCACCTGGGCCTGCGCCGCAAGTGACTTTTCCAGCGTCTCCTCGCTGATCGATATAGGCAACGTAAACTCCGCCGCGGCGATATGCGAGGCACACTCCTCGAGCATCGCAATGCGGTCATGAATGTCGTGGTAGAGAAGATAGGCGCCGAGTTGGGAATAAATCGTCTGTGCCACGATGCCGCCCAGCGCCAGGATCAGAATGATGGGCACGACGGCAATGAAGAGATAAGCCACAATCAGCCGGTTTCGCAGACTCCACAACAACTGGTTGCGCCACCGCGTCCAGAACCGGTAGAGCAGATAGAGCCCGGCCAACAGTCCCGCGAGCCGCAACAAACCCAACCCGGGGAGCGGGGCCAATCGAGTTTCCACCCAGCCTGCAAGAATGCCGGCGACTGCCAGCGCGAGCGCAGCCCAGTCCGCCGCAGACAAGCTCTTCCAGAAGGGTGGCTCTTGCTTCTCTTTTCCATTCATGGGAATTGCGGCTTCCGTGACACTTTACCCGATTCGCGCTGGTGGAACGAGTCTGCGCTGATGATTGCCGATCGTTATCTCCCGCCGGTTCTATTGTTGCCTCAAGTTACGGACTCGGCTGTGGTGCCGCCCGTAGCTGAAGTAGACCACAAGTCCGATGATCAGCCAAATGATCAACCGGGCCCAGTTGATCCATCCCAGCTTGTACATCATGTAGCCATTAAAACCTATCCCGAGAATCGGCACCACCGGCACCAACGGGGTGCGGAATGGCCGTGGCTGCGATGGGTTGGTATTTCGCAGCACCAGGACGGCGATGCACACAATAATAAAGGCCAGCAGGGTTCCGATGTTGACCATCTTGCCGATGTCGTCAATCGGCGTCACGCTTCCCACGATTGCCGCCAGCAAGCCGACCGCAATCGTATTTTTGTAGGGAGTCCGGAATTTCGGATGGACATCCGCAAAGAATTTGCGTGGCAGCAAACCGTCATTCGCCATCGAATACAAAACGCGTGTCTGTCCCAGCAACATCACCAGCATGACGCTGGTCAGCCCTGCCAGCGCCCCGATCGTAATGATATGAGACGCTGTGGCCAGCCCACGATCCAGAAAAGCGCGCGCAATCGGCGCCTCGATATTGACTTCTTGCCAGCGCACCATGCCGGTCAACACGCCCGCGACCAGGATGTACAGCGCGGTACAGATCAGTAGCGACGCGATAATGCCAATCGGCAGGTCCCGTTGCGGATTCTTGGCTTCCTGCGCCGTTGTCGAAACCGCGTCGAATCCGATGTACGCAAAGAAAATGTAAGCCGCACCCGCCCCGATGCCTCCAAATCCCATCGGCGCAAAGCTGTGCCAGTCGCCCCCCCAGTTGGCCGTATTGATGTAGCGGATGCCGAGACCGATCACAAACAGCACGACGGAAACTTTAATCACCACGATCGTCGCATTGAACCGCGCGCTCTCCCGGATGCCGATCGCCAGAATCGTCGTAATCACCAATGCAATCAAAAACGCGGGCAGGTTGAAGCCGATCTCCACGCCCAAAATCTTCGGCGCATTCACGAGGTCGTGCGCGCGCTGCAAAAGCTCCGGCGAGTGCCCCGCCACGATCGCGGTCACCTTGTCCAGGAACGCCTGCGTGCCCGGCACCAGCGATGGATCGGCCACCCGCGCCATCTCCCGCGCCACACTCTTTTCCGCTGTCGTCAGCGCCGTCCAGTGGTCATAAGCAAGCCAGAGGGGCATCCTGATGTGGAAAATGTTCAGCAACTCGATGAAGTGGTTCGACCAACCAGAAGAAACCGTGCTCGCTCCCATGGCGTATTCCAGCGTCAAATCCCACCCGATAATCCACGCGAAGAGTTCGCCTAATGTGGCGTACGCGTAGGTGTAAGCGCTTCCCGCCAGCGGTATCATGGCCGCAAATTCCGCGTAGCACAGCCCCGCAAACGCGCATCCGAGACCGCTCAGCACGAACGACAGCATCAGGCCCGGCCCGGCGTAGTGCGCGCCTAATCCCGACAAGACGAAAATGCCCGCGCCGATGATCGCCCCGACGCCCAGCGCCGTCAGTTGAAATGGTCCAAGCGTCCGCTTCAAGCTGTGCTCGCCGGTTTCCTTCGACTCCGCGACCAGCATGCTCAGAGGCTTTTTTGCAAATAAGGGGTTGGCCATGCAACTCCTCCTTTGTCCTTGAACCGTCTTGTCAAACGGAACTCGGTCTCAGCCGGCGCTCGCGCTTCCCCGGCGGTGCCACAACCAGTACACCGGCACTCCAACCAGCACAATCACCATGCCCCAGCCCGCCGTCTGCGTCTCATACAACAACAACACGCCCATGATTCCCGTCGCCGCCACTATATAGAAGAGCGGCAGCAACGGGTACCCAAACGCTTTATACGGCCGCTCCGCTTCCGGCCGCTTCCAACGCAGCACGAATATTCCGGCAATCGTGAGAACGTAAAACAGCAGTGCCGCGAACACGACATAGTCCAGCAAATTGCTGTACAAGTTCCCGTAACTGCCATCGGGCTTCCGAGTCCGCAATAAGATCAGGATCACGATCCAGATGCCTTGGTAAAGCAGCGCTGTTCCCGGCACACCTTTGTCGTTCAGCTTGCCGGTGGCCCGGAAAAACACGCCGTCTTTTGCCATCGCGTAAGCCACGCGCGAGCCCGCCAGGATCAAGCCGTTATTGCAACCGAACGTCGAGATGATGATCGCCACGGCCATCATCGCGGCGCCTTTGGCCCCGAAAATCGCGGAGAGAGCGGCAGTGGCCACGCGATCGTCTGGCGCACTCTGAATCTGCCCCAGAGGCAACGCGCACAGGTACGCGAGATTCGCCAGGCAATACAGCGAGATGACAATGACCGTGCCGAAGGCCATCGAGAGCGCCACGTCCCGTTTCGGATTCTTCACTTCCGCCGCGGTAAAACCGATGTTGTTCCAAGCATCCGCGGAAAAAAGCGAGCCCACTTGCGCGACTGCCAGTGCGAGCAGCAGCCCGTACCAACCGCTCGCCGCCGTCACCGTCGGCATGATGCTTTTCAGGAAGCTCGCGCCCGGCTCGATCTTGCTCGCCCCGCGGATCGCCCATACATGCGAGAAATTGTCCGCGATGGCGGAAGCATTCCTCGCCATGAATACGCACAGGAAAATCAGCCCCAGCAGCGAAAGCATCTTGGCCGAAGTGAATATGTTCTGAATCCACTTCCCCAGGTTCACGCCCCGGGTGTTCAAAAATGTTAGAAACAGAATCATCAGCACAGCCACAAGCTGCTGTACCGACAGGCTCACCGCGAATTTCGGAGAGAAGTTAATCGGCGGGATAATCCAGGTCTTCGGAGAAATTGCCGGAAAAAGCACACCCAGGTAGCGCGAGAAGCCAATGGCCACCGCCGCGATCGTCCCTGTCTGGATCACCAGGAAGAGCGTCCACCCGTACAGAAAGCCCCAAAGCGGCGAAAACGCCTCTCGCAAATACACATACTGACCGCCTGCATGCGGGAACAGCGCTGCCAGTTCCCCGTACGAAAGCGCCGCTGCAATCGTCAGGATGCCGGTGAGGATCCAGGTCAGCAGCAGTCCGCCCGCTGATCCCGTCTGCCGCGCAATGTCCGCCGCAACTATAAAAATGCCGGAACCGATCATCGACCCGACGACGATCATGGTTCCATCGAACAACCCGATGGCCCGCACAAATTCATGCTCAGTTTTGCCGGTGTACCGCCCGCCTGCGATGCTGGAATCGGCCATGCTTTGCGCGCCTCAGTGTTTGGCCGCGCTCTTCGCGGCTTCCAGCCGTTGCAGGAATTGCCGAGCCCGCTGCCCCGGATTCTCTGCGCACAAGATGTCGCTCATCACCGCCACAGAGTCCGCTCCCGCCTCAATCACTTCGGCCGCATGTTCGAGCTGGATTCCCCCGATTGCCACAATCGGCTTCGAGGTCAACGGCCGCAGCTCGCGAATCGATTCGGTGCCCACCACCGGATCGGGATTCGTTTTGCTCTTCGTTGCAAAAATCGGACCGATGGCAATATAATCCGCCGAACTGGCCGCCGCGCGCTCAAATTGCTCGCGATTGTGTGTCGAAACCCCTACCCAAGGATCGTTCCCCACAACCATCCGCGCCTGTTCCACACCTAGGTCGTCCTGTCCCACGTGCACTCCGTCGGCGCCGGCCAGAACTGCCACGTCGGGCCGGTCGTTCACGAAGAGTGTCGAGCCCTCCTTGTGCGCTATCGCCGCCAACCAGCTCGCCGACCGCAGCATCTCCCGCGCCACCACATTCTTGGCGCGATACTGCAACAAACGCACGCCCGCTCCGATCAGTTGTTCAGCAATTCCCTGGATGGATCCGCGAACGAGTCCAGCGTCTAATATCACATAGAGCCGCGGCATCACAAGGCGCATGGGAATCTTATTTTCCGTTGTTCGTGACCAGCTTTTCGATGAAGTGTGTGTTGAACTTTCCCGCCGCGAATTCCGGATCCGCCAGGATACGCCGGTGCAGAGGAATCGAGGTCTTGATGCCCTCGATCGTGAACATTTCGAGCGCGCGTCTCATCCGGCTGACGGCCTCCGCGCGGTCGCGGCCCTTCACGACGAGCTTGGCCACCAAGGAATCGTAGTAGGGCGGGATGATCGCGTCAGTGTATGCCGCCGAATCCACACGTACCCCCGTTCCACCCGGCGCCTGAAACGCGGTAATACGCCCTGCCGACGGCACGAACGTGTCCGGATCTTCGGCGTTGATGCGGCACTCAATCGCGTGTCCCGCGAACGTTATTTCTCCCGCTGCCGCCTCAAGCCGTTCGCCCGCTGCGATGCGGATCTGTGCCTTCACCAGGTCCACGCCGGTAACGAACTCCGTCACCGGGTGTTCCACCTGGATGCGGGTGTTCATCTCGATGAAGTAGATCGACCCGTCTTCGTCCATCAGGAACTCGATCGTGCCAGCGTTGGTGTAGCCGATCCCCTCCATTGCCTTCACGACTCTGGCGCCGAGTTCTTTCCGCCGCTTGGCGTCCATCGCGGGGGAAGGCGACTCTTCCAGCAGTTTCTGGTGCCGCCGCTGGATGGTGCACTCGCGTTCGCCCAAGTGGATCACCCTGCCGTGCTGGTCTCCCAGAACCTGGATCTCAATGTGCCGCGGGTGCTCCAAAAACTTCTCCATGTACACGTCCGGCGTCCCGAAGGCCTGCTGCGCTTCGCTGCGCGCAGTCTGGTACGCTCCCAACAGCTCCTCGCTTTTGCGCACCATGCGCATGCCGCGCCCGCCGCCACCAGCTGCGGCTTTCAGGATGAGCGGAAACCCAATGCGCTGGGCCTCTTTCGCCAGCTGCTCTTCCCCTTCCACGACTCCTTCGCTGCCGGGAATTGTCGGCAGCCCGGCGGTTCGCATTTCGCGGCGCGCACGGTCCTTCTCGCCCATCATCTCGATCACTTCCGGCTTCGGACCGATAAACGTGATCTCCGATGCCTCACACACCTTGGCAAAATTCGCATTTTCGGAAAGGAAGCCGTATCCAGGATGGATGGCGTCCACGTTGGTGATTTCCGCCGCGCTGATGACGTGGGGGATGTTCAGGTAGCTCTCGCTGCTTCGCGCCGGCCCAATACAGACAGCCTCGTCCGCGTAGCGCACGTGCAACGCATTGCGATCCGCCTCCGAATACACGGCCACGGTCGCAATTCCGAGTTCCTTGCAGGCGCAGATGACCCGCAGGGCAATTTCCCCGCGGTTGGCGACTAGAATTTTCTGAAACATAGTCAGGCGGGCCGTTTACCGTTTCCGGCTGGGGCGGATTCCAAATAACGGCTGCCCATACTCCACGGGCTGGCCATTCTCCGCAAAGACACGCAACACTTCCCCGGTCACTTCGGACTCGATTTCATTCATCAGCTTCATGGCTTCCACAATGCAAAGCGTTTGGCCGGAGTCCACGTGTACCCCGATCTTGACGAAAGGCTCCGCGCCGGGGCTCGGCGAAGCATAGAACGTCCCCACGATCGGCGACTTCACCAGGAAAAGGTCTTCGCCTCCGTGGAGTTCCAAATCGGCATTCGATCCCGAGTTTTCCGTGGCCGGAGTGGCCACCGCCCCTGGCACAATAATCTCGGCTGCCGGCCTCGGCACGGCCACCACCGGATTCGCTCCGGGCTTCTTCAGCCGGATTCGCAAGTCTCCCCGCGAGTACTCGAATTCTTCGAGGTTGTGCTCGCTCATGAACCGCAGCAACTGCTCGATTTGCCCAATTTCTGGGTTTGCAAACGATGAACTTCCACTGGCCTTCGTGGGCTTTTTCTGTTTCATGCCGTTTTTAGAGTTCGATGAGATCCCGCCTGACGCGGGTCAATACTTCGCTTCCTTGGAAGCGCACTGCCACGTCGTCTTCTATCCGAATTCCACCGACGCCCTCGACGTAAACCCCAGGTTCTATGGTAATCACATTTCCCATTTCAAGTCGAACCGTCTGACCCCGGGCTACGCGAGGTTCCTCGTGCACCTCCAACCCCAATCCGTGGCCCGTACTGTGCACGAAATGCGCCTCAAGCCCTTCCTTCTTCAATACATCCCGCGCCACGGCGTCCAGATCTCCACAGGGCACGCCCACCCTTACCGCTGCCACGGCTGCTTCTTGAGCTTTTTGTACCGCCCCATACCACTTTCGGATTCGTTGGGAGGCTCGACCTACGTGCACCGTTCGCGTGATATCGCTGCAGTAGTGGCCGAGTATAGCACCCAGGTCCAGCACCACCAACTCATTTTTCCTCAACCGCTTGGACGTAGGGCGCGCGTGCGGCAGAGCTGACCGTTTTCCAGAGGCTACGATCGTCTCAAACGCTACCCCGCTTGCTCCCCGCCTCTTCATCTGATATTCGATTTCTGCCGCGATCTCGTCTTCCCTCACCCCGGGCCGCAGGAGCGTCAGCGCCCCTTCCAGGACTTCCCCCGCCAGGATGGCCGCCTTTCGCATTACGGCTAGTTCCTGGGCATTTTTTCTTGCCCTCAGGCGTTCCACGATTCCCGAGGCCTCAATCTCCCGGCATTTCGCCCCGTTCGCCTTTTTCAAAACGCTCATTTGTGCCACGGTCCACTGGGCCGGATCAAAGCCTACCCGCCGTGCCCCGTGCTGTTTCAGCCATTCGCCCACAGCGCTGTAAAGCGTTCCTTTCTGCAATTCCACGCGAACTCCAGGGGCCTCTTCCTTGGCTTGGGTAATAAATCGCCCGTCTGTTAGGAGTGTGGTCCCGCCCCGGGCGAGCACCAGAACCCCAGCTTCCCCGCTGAAACCCGTCAGGTAATACCAATTGGCGGTATGCGTTACCAGCAGGCAGTCCAGTCCCCTTTTCTTCAGCTCCCGCACCACTTCTCGCCGTCGTTTCGTGTGCGCTTTGCTCATAAAAAAAGTCGAGGAGACTTCCGTCTCCTCGACTCCAGTTTACCTGAACATTCTTACCGACTCTTGGCGTCGCCCTGATCCGGGCCGATCTTATCCCGGAATGATGCGCGGGGTCAGGAAGAACAGCAGTTCATTCGATTGCACACTGACGCTTGTCCGGCGGAACAGATAGCCGATCACCGGCAGGCTTCCCACGATCGGAACTTCGTTGACCTGGGTCTGCTGTTGCGTCACGATGATGCCGCCGATCACTACGGTACCGCCATCCGCCACCAGCACTTTCGTTTCAGCGGACTGTGTATCCAACGCGGGGATGCCCTGGACGCGTGGAATACCGTTGTCGATCTGCGTGTTTTCCACCAGCACGTCCATGAACACCGTGCCTTCGGCCGTGATTTGCGGTGTCACCTCCAGCTTCAGCACCGCGTCAATGTACTGCACCGAAATGGTGTTGTTGATAGTGGTCTGGATCGGAATCTTCGTACCTTGCTTGACCGTCGCCTTCTCGTTGTTCTGCGTGATGACCTTCGGCTTCGACAACAGTTTGCCGACGCCCTTTGCCTCCGCTGCGGTAATAAACAGGTCGACAGCGAAGTTCGGTGAGCGGTGCCCGAAGTAGAAACCGCTGGTCGGCACACCGGCCCCCAGGTTCACGTTGAACGGCAGGCCAGGCGTTGTGCTCCCTCCCGATCCCGATATAGGGGTGGCGATCAGGGGTGGCTGGGGCAGCCCCATGCCTGTCTCAATGGGGCTCACACCCACACCTGGAACGCCGCCGAATACCGAGCGTCCACTTGTGGTCGTCCCCGCAAAGCCCCACTGCACGCCGATGTCCTGACTGAAGGACCGCGACGCCGCGATGACGCGCGCCTCGATTTCCACTTGCTGCGACTTCCGATCCAGCTGCCGGATCAGGTTGTCGACGGTGGGAATCACCGACGGGATATCGCGGATGACCAGCTGGTTGGAACGGTCGTCAGAGAAAATGTCGCCGCGGGCGGAGAGGAACTTCTTGAGCGTGTCCTTCATGGTCGCGGCCTTGGCGTAACTCAACACGCGCGTCACAGTCACTGGCGCCACGGCTTCGGCTTGCGCCTTCTGCAAATCACGCGCGGTGTCCGCCTCCTTCTTCAGCGTGTCTCGCGTTGCCACCCGCAAGACGTTCCCAGTAAGCTGTTTTTCCAACCCGTTGTTCTGCAGCACGATGTCCAGTGCCTGATCCCAGGGCACTTCGTCCAGCACGATCGTGAGTGTGCCCTTGACGTTCGGGTCCAACACCACGTTCAGGCCGCTGATTTCGTGAATCAACCGGAAGAAGTCCTTCAGATCCACATCTTTCAAGTTCACCGAGATGGGCTCACCGGTGTAGCGGCTCTGCGCCGGGGCAGGGCTCACAGCGGCGTTGCTGGCCTGCTGCGACGCAACCGTTGCCGCCGCAGTACTGGCCTGCTGCACCGCTTGCTCCGCAGCTTGCTGCGCGGACGCTTCCGGCTGGGCCGGCGCGGGCTTTGCATCTGGCGTCGCCAAGGAGGCTGAGGGCTGGGTCAGTTCGTTGGGCAACGGAAAATGCTGCTCTGTAACAATATGGTTCGTCTCGCTTCCGCTCTTGGCGGCGGAGGCATCCGCAGTATGCGAAATTTTCTTCAGTTTCTGCGCGGTATTCGGGGGTGCTGCCGCTGGTGTGCTTCCTTCCGGCGTCGCCGCCAGGTACACGACGATCGCACCGCCTTCATGCGCAATCTGATATGGCGCCGACCCCGTCAGGTCAATTACCACGCGCGCCACATCGGGCCGGAATTGCCCCATCCGAACGTCGCGCACCGGCGCCGAGACCCCGGGGATGGTCGTCTTCTGGACGTTCAATTTTGCGCCTGTGAAATCCAGCACCAACCGTTCCGGATTCTGCATCCGCACGGCATGCACGTCGAGGTGTCCCGCCCCTTCGACGCGGATGGCCGCCCGCTGCGGGTCCTGCGTGATTGCCACGCTGGAGATCACCGCGGCGGTCGTGCCTGCGCCAGCGGCCTCCTGCCCGCGGACGCTCGCTGGGTTCCCGCCCAGCATCATGCCCGCCAGTATCAGGCAGCCACACCGAAAGGCCCGCCAGTTCGTCGTCATTGCTGTTCTCCTGCACTGGAGTAAATTCTCTTATTGACTTGCCGTTCCACCGGTTTCCCGAACGCGTCCTTCCCCATCTCATGGAACGACACGCTGTCCATCGCTATCTTCTCCACTCTTCCGTCGTACAACTGGTCCCCTTCCCGCAGAAAATAGGTTCGGGATTGCGGGTTGGTGACCACCGCGATCATTCCGTTCGGAGCCTTCACGATTCCATCCAGCCGCAACGATGCCACCAGCAACCCGGCTTTCCCCGGTGGGAGGTTCTTGATCGCCTCGGCCTGCGCCTTTTCCCTGCCAACCAGCGACTCGAACGGGTCGCGTCGCGCCACCTTTGCCTCGGGCTCGCTGGCCGCCTTCGGCACAGCGCCAGCAGGCTTAGGTGTCGTGCTGGCCGCCTTCTTGGAGCTGGCCTTTGGAGCCGCGGCAGCCGACCTTGCGGCTGGTTTCGCCGCGGGCCTGGCTGCCTGCTTCGCGGGCTGCTTTGCGGGCGCTTGTGCGGTTTGTGCTTGCACGCCGAATCCTGCGGCGGCAAGCAGTATTCCGATTACCAGTGTGATTGCTCGAGGCATGGCTCGCTCATTCCTGCTCACGGTTTTCTCGCAGCCGGTGCACCTTTCGCACCGCCTGCTCCTCCCGGAGCCGTATCAGCCGGCTTCGTGAAATACGTGGTGATGGTGAAAATCCCGGAAACCGTCTCGCCCGGGCGCACGGGGTACTTCGCGCCTTTGTTCGAAGGCGCGTTCGGATCGTCGAACTGCAGATCCCCGACGTTGATAATGCGCGACAAGCGGCTCAGCCTCGAAAAGAAATCCAGCACATTGAAATACGGGCCGTCTGCCTGCGCTTCGAACGGCATCTCGTAGTGGAAATCCTTCGGCACGATGTTTTGAGCGGTCAAGCGCCGCAGTTGCACATTCGACGCACTCGCGGCCCCTTGTACCTGCCGGATGAACTCGTCCACTTCTTTTTCCTCCGGCACGATGGTCTTCAGGGTATCCAACTGCTTGTTCAACGCATCCATCTGTTGCTTCAACTCGCCGTAGCGCTGCTTGTACACCTGCAATTGCGTGACTTCCTGGTTTAGTTTCGTGCGGTCCTGCACGGCCTTGTCGTAGGCGGCACGTTCCTGCGCCACAGGTGAAACCGGCACGTACAAACCCGCCAGCACCAGAATTACGGCAATAGCCAGAGCTACCAGCCCCTGCATGATCACCGACATATCTCGGAAAGGATTTGCCATGGCTTCCTTTATCCTTTCTTTGCCGGTGCCGCGCTTCCCGGGGCACTCTGTCCCGGCGCGCTGGCCGGTTTGGCCTGTGTTCCTGCCACAGGTCCGCTGGGAGCAATCTCAGCATTAATCGTAAACAGGAATGTCTGCACTGCCGTATTCCGGTCGTCCTGCTTTGATTCCTTGATCTCGATCTTCTGGAAATAGCCGGAACGCTTCAGCGCTGTAATGAAATTCGCCACTGAATTGATGGAAGCCGACGCTCCTTCCATCGTCACCGCGGTTCCTTTCTTGCTCATCGAGGT
>Ga0335077_10007292_pt1 | contig 13678 bp, 13 predicted proteins | sample Lox_Sample_31_FD_207151 | JGI IMG/M metagenome (GOLD analysis project Ga0335077, IMG submission 207151) | Soil microbial communities from Loxahatchee National Wildlife Refuge, Florida, United States - Lox_Sample_3.1 | ecosystem: Environmental > Terrestrial > Soil > Wetlands | place: USA...
CGACGCCGCGTCGCGCGGGGCCTTTTCGGCGGCGACCCAGCGCACGAGCGGCGGGTCCGCGCCGGGCGCCGCGGCCTTCTTTCCGGCGTCCGACTTCTCCATGACGCCCGAGACGACGCGGAAGAGAAGCGCCGCGAGCAGCACGAAGAAGATCGCGCCCGAAAGCTTCGATTGCGATCCCCGCGGCGCGAGCGCCGCTTCCGACCCGATCCGATCAGTCGCGTCCATAAGAGAACTCCCGCCGGCTGAAAATGAGCGCCGCCAGCGTCAGAAATACCACGACCGCGAGCACGAACTGTCCCGTCGGCTCGCCGAGGGTGTGCCGGCCGCGCAGGACTTCGCTCCAGTCCACCCTGGGAAGGATGTTCTCTCGCAATTGCTCGCCGAACCGCGCGGCCGTGGGCAATCGCAACTGCGCCGCAATCCCCGGAAACAGCGCGAGAGCGCCGAGGCCCATTAGCATCGCGAGAATGTCCGCATAGCCAGGGAGGAACGTCGAAAAGAATAGGAGGATCGCGGCGAGGAGAAGGGCATTTGCGAGACCCGCAGCGATTCCTCGGGCGATTTCTGGGACTGCCGGCTCCAGACTGCCCCTTACCAACAATCGGATGACCAGCGCGAGCGCTGCAGCCACCAGTTGAAAGACCCCGAATGTTGCAATGATGCCGGCGTAGCGGCCGAAGAGATAAGCCGACCTCTTTATTGGGCGGGCAAGGATCATTTGGAGCGCGCCACTGGAGGCGTCGCGCGACACGACGCCTGCCCCGATCAATGCGAGCGCGATGAAGCCCGTGCTGAGCGCTCCCTCGGGATCCGTTGCTGCCTGGGCCGCCGTCATCAGCGCCAGGACTCCGAGCGCCGTCGCCATCGCGGGCGACCCGAAGCGCTGGCGCAGGAAGCGCCGCACCATCTCGATCACGTGCGGCCTCCCGTGCGGAACATCTCCTCCAGATCCGCCGACGACCGCGCGTCGAGCACCGGGATGTCGGCGAGCGCGAGCGCTTTCACGGCGCGGGCGAGGTCCTCCTCCGCGGAGATCGGGAAGGAGAGCGTGCCGTCGGGCAGGGCGTGCGCCGCGACGCCGTCGCGCGCCAGGGCCGCGATCGCCGCATCGGCCCGGTCGCCGGGCACGCGCACCGAGGCGCGGCGCGGGGCCGGGTCCGGACCGCGCAGCGCCTGGGACTGGGTCACGCGGCCCCCCGAGAGGAAAACGACGCGGTCGCACACGCGCTCCACCTCGGGCAGCTGGTGCGAGTTGAGCACGATCGTCGCGCCCCGCCCCTTCGCCTCGAGGATGCGGTCGCGGACGATGGCGACCCCGAGCGGGTCGGTTCCGGACGCGGGCTCGTCGAGAAAGAGGAGCTGCGGATCGCGCAGCATCGCCTGGGCGACGCCGATGCGCTGCAGCATCCCGCGCGAGTAGCCGGAGAGCTTGCGCAGCAGCGCCTCGCCCGGGAGCTCGACGCGCGCCGCCGCGGCGGCCACCTGGCGGCCGGTATCGCGGGGATCTCCGCCGGCGAGGCGCCAGTGGTGGGAGAGGAAAGCGGCGCCGGTCAGGTCCCGGTCGAACCCCAGGCGTTCCGGCATGTAGCCCGTCATGGCGCGGACCGCCAGGTCGTCGGGCGCCAGGCCCCCGACCGTCACGGTCCCGCGGTCGGGGCGCAAAAAGCCCAGGAGGCAGGAGAGAAGGGTCGTCTTTCCGGCGCCATTCGGTCCGATCAGGCCGACCGTCTCCCCGCGGCGGACCTCGAGCGACACGCCCGAGAGGGCCTGCGCGCGCCGCCCGAAGCGGCCGTAGCTCTTGAAGAGGTCCGCGACGACGATCATCGGTTCTGACGAATCCGGGAATACATGCTATCGTCGGGCGCTTTTTTTACGTCGGTTCGATGATCGAAGTTCAAGACCTCACGAAAACCTACCCCTCCCAGACCGCCGTCGCGGACGTCACCTTTTCGGTGAAGGAAGGGGAAATCGTCGGGTTTCTCGGGCCCAACGGGGCGGGGAAGACGACGACGATGCGGGTGCTCACGGGCTTCCTCCCGCCCACGTCGGGCACGGCCCGGATCGCCGGCCACGACGTCCTGACGCATTCGAAGGAGGCCCGCGCCGCGCTCGGCTACCTGCCGGAGTCCGCGGCTCTCTATCCGGAGATGCGGGTCACGGAGTACCTGGCCTATCGGGCGCGGCTCGAGGGGGTCACCGGCCCCGCGGTCAAGAGCCGGGTCGCCGAGGCGGTGGACCGCTGCCTGCTGGGCGAGGTGGCGCACCGCAAGATCGACAACCTCTCGAAGGGCTACCGCCAGCGCACCGCGCTCGCCGGCGCGCTCGTGCACCAGCCGCCGGTGCTGATCCTGGACGAGCCGACCGTCGGGCTCGATCCGATGCAGATCATCAAGATCCGCGAAATGATCCGCTCGCTCGGGAAGGAGCGCGCGGTCCTTCTCTCGACCCACATCCTGCCGGAGGTCGACGCCGTCTGCGACCGCGTGCTGATCATCGACCGCGGGCGCATCGTCGCCGAGGGCACGCCGCAGGAGCTGCGCTCGAAGCTCGCCGGCACGCCGGTCGTCCGCGCCGTCTTCAAGGGCGACGTGGCGGTTCGCGACGCCCTGGCCGGCCTGACCGGTGTCGTGCGGGTGGAGGAGGAGCGCGCTGCGGGCGAGACGAGCGCGCGCGTCGAGTGCCTGCCGGACGCCGATCCCTCCGAGGAGATCTTCCACCTCGCCGTGGCGCGCGGCTTCGTGCTGCGGCAGCTCTCCCGCGAGGCGCTCTCGCTCGAGGACGTCTTCGTTCGCCTGACCCGACACGACGAGGCCGCGCCCGCGCCGGCCGAGGAATCCGCCGCCCCGACGCCGGAGGCCGTGTCATGAGGCGCTTCCTGGCGATCGTTGGCCGCGAGTGGCGGGCATACTTCCTGTCGCCGCTCGCCTACGTGATCCTCGCCGCGTTCCTCGTCTGCAGCGGCTGGGTGTTCTGGATTCTCCTTGCATCGCTCTCCGGACCGAACGCGCGCGCGGGCCAGGCACTCCTCTACCTCTTCACCAACACGTTCGTCTGGATCTACCTGCTCTTCACCGTGCCGATGATCGCGATGCGCCTCTTCCCGGAAGAGCGCAAGAGCGGCACGATCGAGGTGCTCCTGACGTCGCCGGTCTCCGAGGCGACGGTCGTGCTCGGCAAGTTCGCCGGCGCCTTCGGCTTCTTCCTGACGATGTGGGCGCCGTCGCTCATCTACGTGATCTTCCTGCGCGCGCACACGCCGATCGACCTGGGCCCCGTGGCCTCGGCCTATCTGGGGATCGCGCTGATCGGGGCGCTCTTCCTCTCGATCGGCACGTTCGCGTCGGTGCTGACGAAGAACCAGATCGTGGCCGCGATCCTCGCCTTCGCGATGCTCATCCCGATCTTCTCGGCCGGCCTGCTCGACGTTCTGCTGTCCGACCCGTCGAAGACCGACCTCGTCAACTATTTCAACATGTGGGAGCACATGGAGGACTTCGCTCGCGGCGTCGTGGACACGCGGCGGCTCGTCTACTACGGGTCCCTGACGGCCTTCTTCCTTTTTCTCGCGACCGTCGTCCTGACCTCGAAGAAGGAGACGGCGTGAGCGTCCGCGGCACGCGCGTCGGCACGGGCGCGGCGGCGATCGCGCTCGCGACGGCCCTGCTCCTCGGCGTGAACTGGCTCGGCAGCCGGCACTGGTGGCACTCCGACTGGACGAAGGCGCGCGTGTCGTCCCTCTCGGAGACGACGCGCAAGGTCCTGAAGGACCTCAAGTCCCCGGTTCGCATCACGGTCTTCATGACGCGGCAGTCGCGCGTCTACGATGCGGTGCGCTCCATGCTCGAGTCCTACAAGGCCGAGGCGCCGCGGATGCTCGAGATCGAGTACGTGGACCCGGAGCGCAACCCGGCGCGGGCCGCGCCGCTCGTCCAGGAGTTCGGCATCCGCCAGAGCACGGTGGTCTTCCGCTCCGGCGACAAGAAGAAGTACGTGGAAGAGGACAAGCTCGCCGACTTCGACTTCTCGGCGGCCCAGATGGGCGGGGCGCCCGAGATGAAGGCGTTCAAGGGCGAGCAGGCCTTCACGTCGGCGATCCTCGAGGTGACGGAAAACAAACAGGCCAAGGTCTACTTCACGACCGGCCATGGCGAGGCGACGCTCGACGGCGTCGAGCGCGGCCGCGGGTACTCGGAGGCCAAGCAGCTCCTCGAGCGCGACAACGTCACGGTGGCGTCGTGGGACTCGCTCGGCAAGGGCGAGGTGCCGGCCGACGCAACGGCCGTGGTGGTCGCGGGCCCGCGGACGGCCTTCCTCGAGCCCGAGATCGCCGCGCTGCAGAAGTACCTGGCCGGCGGAGGCCGCGCCCTGCTGCTCCTCGATCCGGTGCTCCCGACGCCGGGGGGCCCGCCGACGGACTTCGGGCTCGGGGCGCTCCTCGCTTCCTACGGCGTGAAGCTCGCCGACGACATCGTGATCGATCCCGCGAATGCCGTGCCGCTCGTGGGCCCCGAGACGGTCATCGCGAACCATTTCGGCAATCACCCGATCGTGCGCTCCCTCTCGGAGCAGGGGATCCCCGTGCTCTTCCCGGTCGCGCGCTCGCTCGCGAAGGCGGACGCCCCGGACGCGAAGACGCCGCCCGCCACCTCCACGACGATGCTCGTCGAGACGACGTCGGAGGGATGGGGGGAGACGGGGCTCGACCGGCTGGACGCGGTTCAGAAGGACGCGAAAGACGTTCCGGGCCCGGTCACGATCGCAATGGCCATCGGCCGCGCCGACGAGAAGAAGCCGGCCGATAAGGATGACAAGAAGGCCGCGGAGAAGCTGCCGCGACTCGTCGTCGTCGGGAACTCGCGATTCGTCGCGAACGGCTCGCTCCAGAACGCCGGCAACGCCAATCTCTTCCTCAACGCGGTCCACTGGCTGACCGGAGAGGAGAAGCTCGTCGGCATCGCGCCGAAGTCGGCCGAGGCGGCGTCGCTGACGCTCACGCGTCCGCAGGTGAACCGGATCGGGCTCTTCGCCGTGGCGGGGATGCCGCTTCTCGCCGTCATCTTCGGCGTCTGGGTCTGGTACCGGCGGCGCGACTAGAGCGGGTCCGGCGGCGAAATCGCCATGTCTGCCCGAAAGCTCCTCCTCCTGACGGCGGTCGTCTTCGGGCTCTTCGCGTTCATCGTCTTCTTCGAGCGCAAGATGCCGACGACCGGCGAACGCCAGTCGAAAGGCGACCTGCACTGGGATCTTCCGGAGGACCGGGTCGTTTCCATCCAGCTCGAGCACGACGGCTCGGTCGTCGAGCTGGTGCACGATGGCGACGCCTGGCGGCTCACGCGCCCCGCGCCCTATCCGGCCGACTCGTTCGCCGCCTCGGATCTCGCGCGGCAGCTCGCGCAGCTGCGGCGCGTCGGCGGCGATTCGTCCGAGGCCCGGCCCGAGGACTACGGCCTCACCAAGCCGACGGCGAAGGCCACGATCGTCTGGAAGGACGCCGGCGACGAGAAGAAGAAATCCACGCGGACGATCGAGTTCGGCATCGACATCCCGGGCACCGACATCGCCGCGGCCCGGGTGGCGGGGCAGACGCGCGTCCTCTTCGTGCCGGCGTCGGTCGCCGCTTCGGTCAAGAAGCCGGCCACCGACTACCAGAGCAAGGACGTCTTCGGCGGCTCGACAGCCGACGTCGCGCGGCTCGACCTCGAGCGCGGCCGGGGGCACCTGCTTCTGACACAACGCGACGGGATCTGGTGGATGGAGCAACCCTTGAAGGACCTCGCGGACTCCGATGCCGCCTCGCGTCTGGCGGGCGATCTGACGTCCCTGCGCGTGATCGACTTCCTCAACGCGGACAAGAACACGCTCTCGAGCTGGGGGCTCGCGCCGCCGCTCTACCGGGTCATGCTGTCCGACGCGAAGGGCAAGGTGACGACGGCGGAGTTCGGATCGACGAAGTCCGACGGCAACTCCGTCTACGGACGCCGCGAGGGGCAGGCCTTCACGGTCGCGAGCTCGATCGTCGAAGAATTCTCGAAGGAAGCCGAGGCCTTCCGCGAGACGCATCTGGTCCGCTTCGACCGCGCGAAGGCGTCGGCGCTCGAGGGAACGTTCGGCCCGGATTCCGTCAAGCTCGCGCGGGGGAAGGACGGCGGATGGAGCGCGGCCGGCAAGCCGATCCTCGCCGGCTCGGTCGAGGACGCGATGAGCGCGATCCTCGACGTGAAGAGCAAGTCGTTCCTGGACGAGGGCGCGGCGAACGCGCTCGCCTCCCGGACGCCGTCGGGTGAGATCAAGATTGCCCTTTCGGATGGCGAGCCCTGGGACATCAAGCTCTATGCGGGAAACGGGGAGCCCGCGGCGGTCGTCTCGCGGCGCCCGGGCGCCTTCCGGCTCGCGTCGGATCCGACGGCCTCGCTCCTCGCGGCGTTCCGGAAGGCCGCCGCGCCGCCTCCGACGCCGGTCCCGACGGCCGCTCAAAAGAAGAAGTAGCTAGCGCTTCCCGGTTCGGTGGGGCGGCGTCTTCTCGGCGGCCGCCTCGAGGTCGGCGATCCTCTTCTTCCGGGCCCTCTCCTTGTCGTCGGTCGTTTTTTCCTTCTTTTCCTTGGCCTTCGAGAACATCGTCGAGAGGGAGAGGAGCGCGCCTTTTCCCCTGGGCGGCTTGGTCCGGCGGGCGGTGGCGCCCCAGACCTTGGTCTTGCGGAAGACCGCCTCGGTGAAATCGGCGTTGGCGAGGTCCGCTCCGGAGAGCGTCGCTTCCGAGAAGTCGGCGCCCATCGCGCGCGCGAACCGCAGGTCCGCCTCCTGGAGAACGGCGCCGCGGAAGTTCGCGCCGATCAGCAGAGTGCCCGAAAGGTCGGTCTCGAAGCCGCGGGCCCCCGAGAAGTCCGCGCGCTTGAAATTGCCCTGACGGAAGTTCCCGAGCGAGAGGTCCGCCTTCGCGAAGTTGACGCCCTCCGCCTGCGCCTCCGAGAGGTCCGCTCCCGCGAAGCGCGCTCCGGCGAAGGAGTGCGGCTTCAGGTTCGCGCGCCGCAGGATCGCCTTCGAAAAGTCCGCCCCCTGGAAGTTCGCCTTCTCGAATTTCGCGCCGCGCAGATCCACTTCCGTCAGCTTGGCTTCGGCGAAGCTGACGTCCTGCCCGACCGCGTCGAGGAAGACCGCCCGCCGGAGGTCCGCCTTGCGAAGCTTCGCGCGGTCGAACGAAGCCCCGGTGAAGTTTGCCTCGACGGCGGAGGCGAGCTCGAGATCCGCGTCGGTGAACTCGGCCCTCTCGGCGTCCGCGGCGTTCAACGACGCTTGCCGAAGGATCGCGCCGACGAGCTTCGCGCGCCGCAGATCGGCGCCGGAGAAGTCCGCGCCCTTCAGGCTCGCCGACGTGAAGTCCGCGTTGGGAAAGGAGCCGCGCATCGCCGAGACGCCCTCGAAGAGCGCGCGCGTGAGGTTCGCCCCGTCGAAATGCGCGCCGGCGGTCTTGACGCCCCGAAAGTTGACCTCCGAGAGGTTCGAGCCGGCCAGGTTCGCGTTGGAGAGATCCGCGCCCTCGAGCTTCGCGAAGGAGAGGTCCGCGCCCGCGAGATCCGTTCCGACGAGGGGGCAGCCGAGCATCGAGGTGGAACGGAAGCGCGCGCCGGCCAGGAAGACGCCCGAAAGGTCGAGGAAATCGAGCTTGCAGTGCTCGAAGACCGCGCCCGCCGCCGTCGAGCCCTGCCAGCGCGTGCCGTCGAGCGTCGAGCGAGAGAAATCCGTTCCGGCGAGGATGGCGCCGGACAGGTTCGCACGCGAGAGGTCGGCCCGCTTCAGATCCCTCCCCGAGAGGTCGACCTTCTGGAGATCGGCGTCGGTCAGGTCGGGCGTGACGTTGGGGTTGCGGGCCCGCCAGGCGTTCCAATCCGTCGTGAGCAAGATCCTCGCGTGCTCGGGATTGGACATGGCGACGGCATTGTAGAGGATGTGGGCGGCCCGGGCGGTTACAATGTCGGAAAATGAGCACGACTGTGCCGGTGTCCGCGCCCCCGCGGGCCGTGGACCGCGTCCGCCGCGCCTTGATCGGCGGCCATCCACTCATCTACGTGCAGAGCTGGGAAGAGGCGCGCGTCGAGCGTCTGGCCCAGCATCTCGCCAAGACGTTCTACGGCGCGCCGGTGCCGCTCGGCGTCTGGTCCGTCGTCGACGGTCTCGTCGTGGACGGTAACCCGGTACCGGAGACTCGCGATCCGGTCAAGGCGCTCGAGGCCATCCTGTCCGCGCAGGGAAAGGGCTTCTACCTCCTGAAGGATTTCATCGGATCGAACGACGGGCGCCCCGAGATCGTGCGGCGCCTGCGCGACGTCTACCGCGCCCTGAAGGACCGCGGACGCCACGTCCTGCTCGTCTCGCCGCGCCTGCTGGTGCCCGAGGAAGTGAAGAAGGAAATCTACATCGTCGAGTACGAGCTTCCCGACGACACGGAGATCGTGCGCCTGATCGACGCGAATGCCCGCAAGCGCTTCGGTGCGGAGATCGACGAGTCCGGCATCAAGCGCCTCGCGCTCGCGCTGCGCGGCCTGACCGCCGACGAGATCGGCCACGTGCTCTCCAAGGTCTTCGCGCAGCGCAAGACCTTCACCGACGAGGCCTTCACGGAAATCCTCGCCGAGAAAGAGCAGATGTCCAAGAAGGAAGGCGTGCTCGAGTTCGTGCCGCCCCGCTTCTCGCTCGACGACGTCGGGGGCTACGAGACCTTGAAGCAGTGGCTGAAGAAGCGCCGAACCCTTTTCTCGAAGGAGGCGCTCGACGCGGGCATTCCGATCCCGAAGGGCCTGCTGCTCATGGGGATCTCCGGCTGCGGGAAGAGCCTGTGCGTCAAGACGATCTCGACGCTCTGGAATCTGCCCCTCTTCCGCCTCGACATGAACATGGTGTTCGGGACCGACAACCCCGAGTCCACATTCATGCGTGCCCTGCGCTCGGTCGAGGCCGTGTCGCCGGCGGTGCTGTGGATCGACGAGATCGAGATGGGCGTGGGCGGCTATCGCGAGGGACAGGATCCCTCGATGTCGCGCATCTTCTCGGGCTTCCTGACCTGGATGCAGGAAAAGAGCGCGCTCGTCTTCGTCGCCGCGACGGCCAACCGCATCCACCTCCTGCCGGCGGAGATCCTCCGGAAGGGACGTTTCGATCAGGTCTTCTTCGTCGACTTGCCCAACGAGGAGGAGCGCAAGCAGATCTTCGCGATCCACCTGAAACGCAACCGCTGCGAGGTCGGGCAGTTCGACCTCGTGTTCCTGGCCAAGGCGACCAAGGGCTGGAACGGCGCCGAGATCGAGCAGGCGGTCGTGTCGGCGGTCGTGGATTCCTACGCCGAGGGCCGGCCGCTGACCGAGGAAGACCTGCACCGCATGATCTCCGCGACCGTGCCGCTCTCGGTGACCATGGACGAGCAGATCAAGGCCATCCGGAGCTGGGCGCACGACCGGGCGCTGAACGCCTCGTAGGCGGAGTCGTCAGTCGTCAGTCGTCAGTCATCAGTTCCGGACTGAAAACTGAAAACTGACAACTGATAACTACTCTTCAATTCCTCCCCGGATCCATCTGCTCTCTTCGAAACGGTGCCAGGAGCCGCATCCGCGCGCTCCAATCCCGCAGCCGCGCGGCGAGGGCCTCGCATCGCGCCGGCAGGGCGTCGGTCTCGAGGAGAGCCTGCAACTCGGCCGGCTCGTAGCGCAGTCGCAGCGCGAGCTCCGAGAAGAGCCGCTCCGTTGCGAGCGTCTCGTCCGGCAGGGCGGGCAGGTCCAGCTCCGTCCGCACCGCTTCGAAGAGACGCCGCAGCGTGCGTGCGGCCTTCGCCTCCTCGCCGGCGTCGGGAAACGGGAGCGACGCGATCGGCTCGACGTTCGCGAGACGATAGGGATCGACCCCGGCCTCCTGGACGATTCGATAACGGAAGAGCCCCTGCAGGATGACGTTGAAGCGTCCGTCGTCGAGCCTCTCGGAATCGACGATCTCGCCGGCGCCGCCGACCGCGAAGATCTCCGGGTCTCTCCCGCCCTCCTCCCAGCCGGGCTTCATCAGCGCCATGCCGATGGTCCGATCTCCGGCCAGCGCGTCGGAGACCATCGCGCGGTAGCGCGGCTCGAAGATGTGGAGGGGCAGGAGCGTGCCCGGCATCAGAACGACGCCGGGCAGGGCGAAGATCGGCAGGCGCCGCGTCATCGCCCGGCCGCGGGCGTCGGGCCCGGCGTTCGGATCGGGGTCGGGGCGGAAGGCGCGGTGGCTCCTGCGGCCCGCGCCATCTCGAGCACGAAGGCGGCCGTTTGGCGGATCTCCTCGTCGGTCAGCTTGCCCTCGAAGCGCGGCATCGGGTCGCGCCCGAAGCGAATCTGGCGCTCGAGGGCGCCCGGACTGCCGTCGGATCGCCAGACGCCGTCGATGAGGTTCGCATAGGGATATCGGCTTGCCGTGACGGTCTTGCCATCGCCGTTCGCGCCATGGCAGGAGACGCACTTGCGTTCGTAGATCATGCGGCCGGCCATGAGATCCCGGTTGGATCCGTCGCCGACGGGCAGGCCCCGCTCGCGGCAGGCGGCGCACACGAGGAGAAGGAGAACGACGGCCCGAAGCCGAAGCACGGTGGGCAGTCTAGCAAGCGCGATTCGCGCGGCCGCGGTTCTAAGGCGCTCATTATCCTGATAGGGTACGCGCCTCGTGGCCAGCCGGAAGGACCGAGTCGCCGAGAACGTCGCGGGCAGGTTCTACGTGGACTCCCAGTGCATCGATTGCGACGTCTGCCGCGTGACCGCGCCCGGAAATTTCCAGCGCAGCGAAGAGAGGGCGTACTCGTACGTCTTCCGGCAGCCGGCCAATCCCGAGGAGACCGCCCAGTGCGAGGAGGCGATGGACTGCTGTCCCGTCGAGGCGATCGGCCAGGACGGGATGGCCGAGGACTGAGTACCGAGGACTCTTGTGGCTCGAGCCAGTGTAGTCCTCAGTCCCTCGTCCCGGGTCCTCAGTCTTTCAACTCGCGGAAGTACGCGATCGTCCGGCGCAGGCCCTCGTCGAGGGGGACCGTCGGCTGCCAGTTCAGGATCTGGCGCGCCTTCGAGATGTCCGGCTGGCGCACGCGCGGATCGTCCACGGGAAGCGGCCTGAAGGCGATCTCGCTCTTCGTCCCGGTCAGACGCTGGATCGTCCGCGCGAAGTCGAGCACCGAGAGCTCGGCCGGATTGCCGACGTTGACGGGCGACGTCTCCGAGGACTGGAGAAGCCGGTAGATGCCGTCGATCAGGTCCGACACGTAGCAAAACGACCGCGTCTGTTTCCCGTCGCCGAAGACCGTCAGAGGCTCGCCGGCGAGCGCCTGCCCGATGAGCGCGGGCACCACGCGCCCGTCCCGCGGCCGCATCCGCTCGCCGTAGGTGTTGAAGATCCGCACGATCCGCGTGTCCACGCCGTGGGCGCGGTGGTAGGCCATCGTCATCGCCTCGGCGAAGCGCTTGGCCTCGTCGTACACGCCGCGCGGGCCGATCGGGTTGACGTTGCCCCAGTAGGTCTCGGGCTGCGGGTGGACGAGCGGGTCGCCGTAGACCTCGGAGGTCGAGGCGAGGAGGAAGCGCGCCTTTTTCGCCATGGCGAGCCCGAGCGCGTTATGCGTTCCGAGCGAGCCGACCTTCAGCGTCTGGATCGGCAGCTCCAGGTAGTCGATCGGGGAGGCGGGCGAGGCGAAATGGAGGACGGCGTCCACCGGGCCGTCCACGAAGATGAAATGCGTGACGTCGTGCCGCACGAAGCGGAAGCGCTTTTCGCCGGCGAGGTGGGCGATGTTGCGCGCGTTCCCCGTCGAGTAGTTGTCGAGCCCGACGACGTCGTGCCCCTCGGCGAGAAGCCGGTCGCAGAGGTGGCTTCCGAGGAACCCGGCCGCGCCGGTGACGCAGACCCTCATCCCCTCCCCACGCCCGTGTAGTTCCAGCCGGTCGCGCGCATCTCGCGCGGGTCGTAAACGTTTCGCAGATCGACCATGGTCTTCGATTTGAGCCGCCGCCCGAGCTCTTGGAGGTTCAACGCGCGAAACTCGTTCCACTCGGTCGCCAGCACGAGAAAGTCGGCGCCCGTCGCGCAGTCGTAGGGACCCTTCGCGAAGGTGACGTCGGGCAGGACCGCGCGCGCGTTGTCGACGGCCGCGGGGTCGCAGGCGCGGACGGCGGCGCCCGCGGCGAGCAGGTCCCGGATCACGGCGATCGCGGGCGATTCGCGGATGTCGTCCGTCTCCGGCTTGAAGGAGAGCCCGAGGACGGCCGCGGTCTTTCCGCGCAACGGCCCGGCGGCCTGAGCGATCCGCTCGATCATGCGCGACTTCGTGCGCGCATTCGCGCGGATCGTCGCCTCGATGATCTCGAAGACGTCGCCGTGCTGCCGCGCGAGATCGGCGGCGGCCGCCGTGTCCTTCGGGAAGCAGGAGCCGCCGAATCCCGGTCCCGGCTGGAGGAAACGCGGTCCGATGCGCCGGTCGAGGCCCATCCCGCGCGCGACGTCGTGGGCGTCGGCGCCCATCTTCTCGCAGAGCCGCGCGATCTCGTTGATGAAGGAGATCTTGACGGCGAGGAAGCCGTTGGAGGCGTACTTGATCAGCTCCGCCGAGGCCACGTCCGTGATTACGAACGGCGTCTCGATGAGATAGAGGGGGCTGTAGATCTCCTTCATGACCTCGATCGCTCGCGGGTCGGAGGCGCCGATCACGATCCGGTCGGGGCGGAGGAAGTCGGCGATCGCCGAGCCCTCGCGGAGGAACTCCGGGTTCGACACGACCGAGAAGGGATGCCCTCCGTTCTTCTTTGCGAGGATCTCCTCGATCATCTTCCCGGTCCCCGTCGGGACCGTGGACTTGGTGATGACGACTTTGTATCCGTTTCGGTGCTCGGCGATCGCTTCCGCGACCTGGCGCACGAACGTCAGGTCGGGGGAGCCGTCGGCCTTCGGCGGGGTGCCGACGGCGATGAAGATGGCGAGCGAGGACTGGATGCCCTCCCGCAGGTCGGTCGTGAAGCGGAGTCGGCCGGCCCGCTCGTTTTTCGCGACGAGCTGCTCGAGGCCCGGCTCGTAGATCGGCAGTCTCCCGCTCTGGAGGGCGGCGATCTTCGCCTCGTCCTTGTCCACGCAGACGACGTTCATGCCGAAGTCGGCCAGGCAGGCCCCCGTCACGAGGCCCACGTAGCCGGTTCCGATCATGCAAATGTTCATGCCCCCTCCGTCCGGGAGGGCCGTCGGAGAGCGGGGCGTCGTGCCGCGCGAAGGCTCATCGGGGCGGGGGCGTCGGCGTCCGCGCGCCGGCCGCGACGGGCTGCGGCTGCGCGGCGGCCGTCTGCCGGCGCACCTCTTCGTTGTACTCCTTCTTGATCCCCGCCTTCTGCCGGTCCTTGATGAGCCATCGGAGAAGTGCCGACTCGTCCACGCCGACCACCAGGCGGTTGGCCGCGTCGAAGAGCGCCGGATCGTTGATGAGCTTGCCCGCCGTCCCCGTGCCGTCGTCGAGCTTGCGGCCGATCGAGTTCAAATGCTCCGAGAAGTCGAGCAGGTTCTTCGAAAACGCGCGGCCGAACTTCTCGTCGCGCAGCAGGATCGGCAGCGCCCCTTCGCCCTTCTCCAGTTGATCGGTGATCCGCGCGAGCGAGCTCGCGGTGACGGCCAGATCGTCGAGGAGGGCGAAGAC
>Ga0335077_10007293_pt1 | contig 13678 bp, 14 predicted proteins | sample Lox_Sample_31_FD_207151 | JGI IMG/M metagenome (GOLD analysis project Ga0335077, IMG submission 207151) | Soil microbial communities from Loxahatchee National Wildlife Refuge, Florida, United States - Lox_Sample_3.1 | ecosystem: Environmental > Terrestrial > Soil > Wetlands | place: USA...
CGCTAACCGGCGCATCAGGTAGGGGTACCATTCCGAGCCGAAGGGAATATAGACGCGCATGCGCCAGCCGTCGCTCACCAGCGTCTTCTGCAAGTCACGGCGAATGCCGTAGAGCATTTGGAACTCGAAGGCATCGCGCGGAATCTTCTCGCGGATGGCAAACGCCTTGGCTTCGTTAATGATGGCTTCATCGTGCGTCGCCAGGCCGTGATAAATTCCGCTCTTCATCAGAATCTTCATCAGGCTGACGTAGCTGGCATCAACTTCAGACTTCTTCTGGAAGGCGATATCTTCCGGTTCCTTGTAAGCACCTTTGCACAAGCGGATACGAATGCCTTCGGCCAGCAGGGCTTCGACGTCCGCCTGGGCGCGCCGCATGTAGGACTGGATGACCGCTCCCACGCAGTTTCCATTTCCCGGTTTGCGATGCAGTTCATGCACAAAATCCAGCGTCCGCTGGGTATATGGCGAGCCTTCCATATCCACGCGCACGAAGTTGGGCGGCGTCATGGCGGCAGCCTTGGCTACAAGCGCAATGACCTGCTCGCGGGCAAGGTTCTCATCTACGTCGAGGCCCATGTGGGTGAGTTTCAGGCTGATGTTGGCGTTGAGTTTCTGGACTGCAATCTCGTCGAGCAGGCGATGATACAGCTGGGCACTGGCGCGAGCCTCGTCCGCGTTAGTGACATTCTCGCCGAGGTTGTCGATGGAGACGCTGCGGCCCGAACGATTCACGCTGCCGGTGACGCGCAGCACGTCCTCGACCCGCGTGCCCGCCACAAAGCGGCCGGAAAACCTTTGCCCGATCGCCGACCGTTCGGCCAGAGCGCGTAGCCAGTGGCTCTCAGACAGTGAAATAAAGAGCGCTCTTAACACGGCATTCCTGCCAGTACATGAATGGAATTATGAGGACGCAACGCGTACATGGTCACAGAACTTTGTACCATAAAAGCAGGGTGTTTGAGGTATGACGGGCATCACACAGGATGGTGTCACGAAACCGGACGAAACAGCAGGACTTACTGATTGGGATCGAACTTGACTTCGATGGGTTCGCGGGTATCGCTGTGGCCAGGCTCGAACTTCCACTGGCGAATGGCACCGACGGCCGCCTGGGCCAGGACGGGGTTGCCGCCTTTGACATCGACTGATTTCACCGCGCCATTGCTGGCCACGAGAGCTTCGACTTTTACGATTCCGCGCAAATTCATCGTGCGCGCAATGCGAGGGTAGTCAGGCGCGACCCGATTGACGACCTTGCGCGCGCCAGGAGCCTGGTCCTGCTGGGACTGGCACGGCGCCGGCAGCGCGAGGGCCAGTATTGCAAGACACAATGCCGCGAATGTAGGGAGCCGCTTCATAAGGGCTTGAAGAACAAGACCAGTCTATGGCGGAGACCCATAGGCCTCTAAGATGACATCGGTCACACGCAAGGGTGGTACTTTGGTGTAGAGCCTGGTTGTAAGACAACCATCCCAGAGCGAATTCAGGCGAGAAATACTTCGTCCACGTAGCACCAGCGCCAGCTCTCACCGGGCTCGAATGACTGCATGATTGGATGTTTCGTCTGATGGAAGTGCTTGGTGGCGTGCCGGTTCTTCGAGGAGTCGCAACATCCGACATGACCGCAGGCAAGGCACTCTCTCAAGTGAACCCAGGTATCCCCCATTTCGAGGCACTCTTTGCAGCCTTTGCCGCTGGGGCTGACCGTGCGAATCTCACCTACATGGGAACAAGTCTTTTGCGCCTGCGGCATGGGTTACCCTCCTGAACTCAGTGTCATTGACCCTGTTCTTCCAGAAACTTCTCCACTTCGAGAGCTGCCATGCAACCTGTGCCAGCGGCAGTGATGGCCTGGCGGTAGCGGCGATCCTGAACGTCGCCACAAGCGAAGACTCCCTCGACACGCGTGAACACGTGCTTGTGCGTCTTCAGATAACCATCCTGATCGCTGTCGAGCTGGCCCTCGAAAATCTTGGCATTCGGAATATGGCCGATACCCAGAAACATGGCGCTGGTGGGAAAATCCCAGATTTTGCCCGTCTTCACATTGTGCAGCTTCAGCGCCGTGACCTCTTTCTTGTGGACGTCGTACACGTCCTCTACCACAGTGTCCGTGAGGAAATGGATCTTCTCGTTGTGCTGCGCGCGTTCCAGCATGATTTTCGAGGCGCGGAACTGTTCCCGCCGATGGATGATGGTGACCTTAGTGGCAAAGCGCGCGAGGAAAGTAGCTTCCTCCATGGCGGAGTCGCCACCGCCGATCACGGTAATCTCCTTGCCTGAGAAAAAGAATCCGTCGCACGTGGCACAGGAGGAGACACCATGGCCGATGAGCTGCTGTTCGTGAGGCAATCCCAGCCAGCGTGCGGAAGCGCCGCTGGCGATAATCAGGGATAGGGTATGAACGACCTCATGGCCAACGTGGAGCTTGAAGGGGCGCTGGCTGAGATCAGCGCTGGTGATGTGACCGTGGCGGTATTCGGCGCCAAAGCGTGACGCCTGCTTGTGCATGTTCTCGATCAGTTCCGGACCCTGAATGCCTTCCGGAAAGCCAGGAAAATTCTCCACCAGCGTGGTCAGCGAAAGTTGCCCTCCGGGCTCGTGCCCTTCGAGCACGAGCGGCTTGAGGTTGGCGCGCGCAGTATAGAGCGCGGCCGTCTGGCCGGCGCAGCCCGATCCGATGACGACTACCTTGCGCATGTCTTCCATAGGAATAGGTGTTAGATGGCCGAGCCAGGAATTCGATTCCTGGCTAATTGCCAAGTCAGCGAGGATATCACTTGCTGCCCGGCGTGGTCTTCTTGGCAGTGGTCTTTGAAGCCGGCTTTGGCTTGGCCGTTCCCTCGGAACTGACCCGCACCAGCTCGTCAGGCACGGTCTGGTTCGCATGCAAGAGAGCGCGGTAATTCGCCATGACGGATGACGCGGTGCGAAAAAGCGGCTCGTACGCGCTTTGGTCAGGAGGCGGATTGCCTTCGGATCCAAGACAGCGCGCCAACACAATCGAGGACTTGCCAAAACGTTCGAGCTTGACCCGGCTGGCGGGTGTATTCGTGCTCAACATCGCCGCGGGCGCAGTCACGGCTGAGGCATTGTCCTCAATCGAGATTTCGAGCAAATCCTTGGGATCGCGCACGTGAAATACCAGGGTCTCGACCAGGCTCTTGGGATCCTGACTGAAAGAGTATTGTGCTGTCGAAAACAGCGCCTGCACCGCGAATTCCCGGCGAATGCGGACCCAGATGGCGGTCGAAGTATCGCCGGAGAAGTGGGTGTTCTCGCCCGCCTGCAGGAAGTCGGGTTTTTCTTCGAGCGTCGTCCGGCCCCGGTCCACTTCAAAGTCACCACTGAACAGCGGCTGTTTGGGAACGCGTGCCAGCGCAGAAGCGATTTCCTGCTGCTCTTCCGCCGAGGGCGTACAGACGTTGATCATGTTGATTTTTACCTGCGGCTGCGACGACTGCTGCGCAGCTGCGGACCAAACAAAGCCCAGGCTGATGAAGATCGTCAGAATATTCCGATGCACAGCGGTCATTCTAGCAGCTTAGAGAAAGATCCCGGCGCAGGATCATCGAGCGCAGAACCAGCGCGTACAATCGGGGCATGGCCAACTTGACGCTGATTTACGGTCTCCGGCTGCTGCCTTCCGAAGAGGTGATAGAGGTAGGAGACGCGCCGCTCAAACTGAAAGGCGGACGCGAGGCCCGCGTGACGATGCACATGCTCGAAGGCAGCAAGGAAGAAATCGAGAAGCAACTGAAAACCAGCCTGGACGCTTTCTTTGATCTCTATCCTGAGATCTGAGAAACGGCTTCGGCAGGGACGGGCAAGTGCCCAACCGGCGACTATAATTCACTTGAGACTATGAGACTGTTTTGGCGCCATCTGCGCGAACGATTGAACCGGGCCGGGGTGTTGCCCCACAGCAAAGTGGCGCGGGCAGCGTGGTATTTCCTCGGTCTCGATTTGTTTCTTTCGTTGTTGCAGAACGTTCTGGGATGGTTTAAGTCGCCCTACGGCCAAAGCCTGGGAGGGTGGACCGGGTTCCTGAGTTTCCTGGCAATTGTCTGTTTCACAATTCTCGCAATCCGCTGGCTCCGGACCAGGATGCTGTGGCGCCTGCGCAACCGCCTCATCGTGACATACGTTTTCATCGGAGTCATCCCGGTGGTGTTGCTGGTAGTTCTGGCGCTGGGCTCGTTCTATCTGTTTGCGGGGCAGTTCGCAACTTTCATCGTCACTTCGGGACTGAACTCGCAGTTGAAGAGCCTCGACGCGGCCAATGCTGCGATCGCGCATGAACTCGCGGTCGAACTGCAAAAGGGAGCGGGCTCTCGTACGGACACCATCGACAGCCTACGGAAAACCAACAAGGATTGGAGCGACCGGCAGGTCAGTGTCTGGCTGAACAAGACGCTGATCCTGAACAGCGCACCAGGCAAATCGCCCGGGGCGGCGCCGAGTTTCCCCGAGCGTCTGGGAGATTCGTTCCAGGACATCGTGCGTGATCATGGGCAGCTGTTTCTGCGGGCGATGGAAACTGTACCCGCGGCGAACGGCCGTCTGACCGTTCTTTCCAGTGAACCGCTGGATCAACACCTGCTGCAGGACTTGGCGGAAAATCTCGGCGAGGTGACGCTCTATGCGTCCGGACTGACCCTCCGCAAACTGGACCAGCCGGCAACGGGGAATATTCGCATTAGTACCGAGAGTTCTCCAAACGCCATCACCTTGCGCAAGCAGGACGGCGAATATGTGCTGGACACGGGAAAGGAACCGCTGAAACCGACTTACACGGCGGGAAACGTGCCAGCTTCGAAAGGACGGCTCGACCGGCAAGTCACATTCGTGACTACGGTGTTCGTGGTGGACTGGGAGACAGGAGACACATCCAGCCCGGCCGGAATCAGCGTACAGACGCTGGTTTCCAAGCTGTACGAGCGATTGTTTGCCGCGCTAGGGGACTTTGCCCCGGCGGTCGAGTTCGGTTTGCTGTTCTTCGCTATCGTATTCGGCTTGATCGAGGCCATTGCGCTATTCATCGGGACGCGGCTGACGCGCACCGTCACGGGCGCAGTCGCCCAGCTATACGACGCCACCACGCACGTGAACCGGGGCGATTTCAGCCATCGCATTTCGGTGAAATCCAATGACCAGATCGCGACCCTGGCGAATTCCTTCAATTCGATGACCGCCTCGATCGAGAAGCTGATTGAAGAACAAAAAGAAAAGCAGCGCCTGGAGAATGAACTGGCAATTGCCCAGGAAGTGCAAGCCCAGCTGTTTCCGCAGCATATTTCCCAGCTGGCCTCGTTGGAGGTGCACGGTTTCTGCCGCCCGGCGCGCACCGTCAGCGGCGACTATTACGATTTCCTGACGATCGATGCCAACCGGCTGGTGCTCGCGGTCGGTGACATCAGCGGCAAGGGAATTTCTGCGGCGCTGCTAATGGCGACCATCCACTCCGCGGTTCGCGCCTATAGTCTGCAGGACATTCCCGCACTGCGCGAGCCCGTGGCCGTGGGTTCCGCCTCCGGTTCTGACATCGTTCTGGCCTCGGAGTTGCATGATCTCGACGTCTCGCCCGGAGCGCTGCTTGGGCTGCTGAATCACCAACTCTACGAAAGCACTCCTGCTGAAAAATATGCCACTCTGTTTCTTGGAATTTACGACGGGGCGCAGCGAAAACTCACCTACAGCAATGGCGGGCACTTGCCCCCGGTGATTGTGGGTGAAGACGGCTCAGTGCGCAGGCTGGAATCCGGCGGCACCGTGGTCGGCCTGTTCGACAGCATGAGCTACGCGGAAGGTTCTGTTTCTCTCCGCCGCGGAGAAATGTTCCTCGCATACAGCGACGGCGTAACTGAGCCGGAAAATGACTTCGGTGAATTTGGCGAGTCGCGCCTGGTCGATCTGGTCAGGGAAAATCGTGGTTTGCCTCTGCCCAAGATCAGCGAGATCGTGACGGCAGCAGTGGACGACTGGATCGGCTCCAACGAACAACCCGACGACATCACACTAGTTTTGGCCCGCGCCCGCTAGCAACACTGGGATGCCGCGAGGTGACGGCCAAGGAATCGGGGCGGCTGCTCGACAGTTGCACGCGAACCCCCAGCTCGGATTCGCTCTCCGGCAACCGGTTCAGCCGCCCCGACTGCTCCGCGCACCCGCTGAAGACAGGCAGGCACGCCCCCGCGGAGCAAGCTTTCATTCAGAGATTTGCAGAAACACGGAGGAATGAGAGACGGCTAGCAGATCAGCGTACAAAGCAAGGAGAGTCGAGATGTGGGAACGAGGGAGGAACTGGATTGTACTTCTTCTACCGATCCGGATTGACGAGGTTCCACTCGCTGAGTAAAGACTGGCCTGACGGCGAGCGCTTGCTGGGAACCCGAAACCCGCGCCCGGGCCGCAAGTGGAGCGCTCCCACCGTGAAATTCAAAATCGGGGAGATCCACCTGGGGCAATACCAGAATGGTGGCGAACAACATCAGCTCGAATATGAGAAGCGCCCACTGCCACCGTTTCATTGCGGCAAGCCACCGAATCCTGTGATGCAGGTTATTTGATCTGTTTCCTGCTGTCAAGCGAACCGCCTTGAGCTATTTCGCTTTCTCGGTCTTCGGAATCACCGCAACTTTGGCAGTTACCTGTTGTCCTTTTTCCATGCCACCTACGATCAACAAGTGTTCAGACACTACCACCAGTACGTGCTGATCCATGGTGGGGTTTGCACCGTTGTCGCTAATAGTCTGCCACTTGCCGCTTCGCAGGTTGAAGGCGAACACAACGGGAGACGGTTCGGCCGGCTGCCCGTCATAACCAATGCCTTTGTAATCGTAAGGAGTGTTTGTGCCGCCGGCAAAATAGACCATCTGGTCGTGTGGGGAGCCGCCCGCTGCAATGCGGTAGCGCGCGGTGCCGGGATGCGGGGGCAGCTTTGTCCAGGTGATCTTAGCGGGATCATGGTGATCGATCTTGCCCATCCAACATTCATCCGAAGCAATGAAGCCCTTTCCCGAAGGGTCCTTCGCTGCTCCATCAACGTAGACAAAGATGTCATCCACCAAGGCGCCGGCATGCCCGAACACAGGCGCTCCGGGGAGCGGCGTTGCCTGTGACCACTTGTCCTTTTCGGCGTCATACATCTGAACGTCACTCACCGGACCACGCATCGACCTGCCGCCGACGAGATATATGTAGCGGTCGTGATAAACCCCGATGACCGAGTCGGCCACGGGCACAAGGAGATCGGCACCGCGCAGCCAGTGATCGCTAATTGGGCGGTAAACGTTGAGATCGGGAACCGCGACCGCTCCGCCCTGCGCGTCTACCGCGTAACCTCCTGCCAGGAACACATGATCGCGCGCCCCAATCGCGGCGGCGCCAATACGGCCCACGGTGCCCGGCACAGGATGCAGCTCCAGCCATTTTTCGTCATCGGCGCTGAAGGAATAGGCCTGGTTGGTAATCGCATCCCACGTTTTCCGCTGGCCCATCCCCATAAAAGAAAAAAGAACGAGTTGTCCACGGGTCTTAAGGCTAGCGACGGCATTATTCGTTACCGGCGCAGGCAGTGGCGGAAGTTGCGGTTCTGAAGCGGCGAATACGAAACCACAACACAAAATGATCGGGAGGAGCCTGGCGAGATGTTTCATTCCGAGTGCAATGCTGGCACGTATGCTTGTCACAAAATATCACGACGTTTGTGTCGTGGGGTAGTTTCCTACAACGCCGGCGCGGCCGTGGGGACCGGCGGTTCGGGTTCCGGCTCCGGGGCGGGCAGCGGCGCCGGGACTACCTCCTGATGGCGTTCGAACCAGACCGTTTCGCTTGCCCTCTGCCACAGGCGTGTCCCGATCCACCACAGCAGGACCAATTCAAGTAACAAGGACGACAGGCCGAAACGTCCACCGGGTATTTTTACCCAGAGCCATAACGCAACTGCCAGACTTACCCAGGCGAGGAAGCTAATACGGAAATACATCCAGAAGAGAGATCCGAAATTGCCAAAAGTCTGGCGAAAAGCCCGGAACAGCGTACGCCACATAACGCGTTCTTCGTTGGCGACCGCGCGTACCTGGGCCATGTCAAACCACAAGCGCACCGCCATCATGAGGAAGAGAACAATAACCAAGCCCACCATCTGTACCCAGAAACCGAGTTTTTCCTGCGGCGATTCGTCTGAAAGAGAAAGCGACCAGTCGCTGATCTTGTAAGCGAGGATAAGAACCGGCAGCAGAACAATCACGAAGAGCAGCAGCAGCCGCACCCAGCGCCAGAAAAACGTACCGCACGACTGAAAAAATTCCCCTGTGCGAAGTTTGCGAGGCGTGCGGTAAGCCTCCAGAATGCCGCCGGTAAGGAACAATACAAAAAGAAGGAACATCAACGCCCACAACATCGAGCCGGTGCTTCCTGCCCAGAACGCGGCGTCGGGGTTGGAGCTTAATTCCAGAAAGGCAGCCACATTGAAGCGGCTGCCTAGTTCCTGCATTCCGAGCCTGTTGCCGAGTACCCGAGCCAGGCGGGCCGACAGCGGCAGGGCGCTGCAGGAAGCCAGAATGAAGTTCACCAGGAACATCCACCATAGCACGCGCTGATAGCGCCAAACGCGGCGCGCACCTTCCGAAAGTATTCCGGTTTGTGTCATGCCTTCATTCCATTCCTGGCAACGATGTTCGACCCTTCGCTCATGCCAGCCATGAGAACCAGAGGGCCAGGAATTGGACAAATATCCGCCAATAGCCAACCAGCTTCGTGCGGGCGCCGGAGTCTTCCTCTTTTGCCACGTAGCTGTTGTTGAAGAAATCTTTGTCCAGCCACACTCCTCCGCCCGGATCGACTTCAGCTGACACCAATTTGGCTTTCTTGTCGTAGCTGTAACGCACCCAACGGTCCCGGCCGTCCCAGTGCTCGGTAACGCTGTCTCCGTTATCGAACTTTATGAGCACCTCCACCGGGAAAACGAAATCACCTTTGCGATGCACCACCACGGTCGTGTGGTAAAGCGTCTCGCCTTTCTTTTCCTGGGGCGGCTTTTGCAGATACCAGTCGGTGCGGTCGGAGGCGGCTTTCAGAATCTCGTAGTCGAGAATCTGAGTTCCATAAACCGCCTGGTCGAAATACCAGCGCAAATTCTGCCCTGAGACTTCTTCCAGTGTCTTCAGAAAATCTTCCTGGGTCGGATGGGTAAAACGATAGCGCATGAAATAGACATGCAGCGCGCGCCGCATGGTATCTTCGCCGACGACTTTTTCCAGTGTGAGCAGCACAGTAGCGGTTTTCCCGTACGTGATGTCACCATAGGAAGAGCTGTCAACGTACTGATAGGCGAAGCGGGACAGCGGGTCCTTATCCGTAGATCCGAGATAGCCGTTCCGTTGAAAGGCAGCGTCGCCCGCCGTGCCGCCCCACAGGTCAAGCACCGACCGGTCCTGGCCGAGGATATCGGCCAGGACTTTCACCTCTGTATAGCTGTTGATGCCCTCATCCAACCAGGCATTCTCGAACTCATTGGTTGCAACCATGCCATACCAGTACTGGTGTCCAAACTCGTGCTCGAGCGCCAACTCGACAAAGCGAAAGCCCTCGGGCATCCACCAGGTTGTGTCGCCGGTGATAAGGGTGGGATATTCCATGCCTCCGGCACGCAGGGCACCGTTAGGCGGATCCACCACGGTGAGCTGGCGATAAGGGTAGGGACCGTACCACTGGTCAAAGCGTTTCATCGTCTCCAGCAGGATGCGCATGTGACGGGCAGCCTGGTCCACGTGCGCGGGTTGCATCAGCAAGCGAATCTTCACCGGCCCCATGCTCCCCTGGAACGTATCCTCAAAGACGTGATATTCCGGCTCGGCGGTCCAGGCAAAGTCGTGAATGTCTTCGCCGTGGAACGTCTCTGTCTTGGTGCCATCAGGGTTGTCGACACTGCTGACTTCCACACCGCTGGCGCCCACAACCTCATTTCGAGGAAGCGTAAGGCTCACGTCGAAGGTGCCGAAATCGGCAAAGAACTCGGTATCCGAATGAAATTGGTGGCAATTCCATGCGCCCTGCCACCAGACACCCACTTTGGGGAACCACTGGGCTCCCAGGATGAAGTCGCGCCGGTACCCGGTGCGAGCAAACACTTCGCCGAGCCGGTCATGGAACGCGATCTTGAACTGCACCGAGTCGCCCGCAGCGATAGGATGCGGCAGCTTCACCTGGAATACGGTCTGATCATCGGTGTTGCCGTCGTCGAAAGCAACGAAGCGTATTTGCGAAGTCAGGTCGCCGATGCCCGCCACCTGAAGCGACTTGATCTCGGCTGACGCGCGGTTCTTTTCTTTCCACTCGAAACTCGGGTGATCGCGGCGCACCTCTCGCATGAAGGTCGCCTTGGGCTGAAAACCATTGAGGTACAAGTGGAAGGGAAAGGTGTCTTGCGGCTGGCCGGTCAGATTGTGATAGGTAAGCGTTTCATCGCCCTCGATAGTCATTTTCTGAGTATCGACACGGGCCGCTATCTGGTATGCAACCACGCGCTGCGAGAGAGGTGTGCTGGAGAACGTCGCGGTGACATTCGCGGCCTGCCCGGCCAACATAGCGGGAAGACTGATCACTATGGCCAGTGCCAAGGAACCCATTGATCCGGAGCGCATTTGCAATACCCCTCCCAACAGGTCAGTCCTGCAAGTCGGAAGCTTACACCTTGCAAGCAAGGCTACGAAAGACGTGACGCTGCAGTTCCGTTCCCCGCCGGCTAGAACCAGGTTTTCGCGCGGTATTCGCGATATGCATCGCCAAAAGTTTCTTCCAGCACTTTGGCCTCCTTGCGCGCGCGGATCACCTGCACCGGAATGATTGCCAGTAGCACCCAGGCTGCAGAAACTTGCAGAGAGATCACAACTCCCAGGATAAAGACGGAACCGAAGACATAGATGGGATTGCGAATTCTGGAGTAGATACCAGTCGTTACCAACTCACGCGCCTGCGCAGTCACGGAAAACGACGCTCCTAATTGGTAGCGCGCGACGGCAAACAGAACAGCAGCCGGAACAGCGATGCATAGGCCAATCCAGCGGGCAGTCGTCCAGTCGCCCGGCCTGAAGATCATCACCCCAAGAACCAGGGCAACGATGGCTAGCTGCACCGCCAGGATTACTGTCAGTTTGCTGTGTCTCGTCACGAACGCTGCTCCATGAGGCCCTGTCGAACCGCATGAATGAAATCGGTATAGGGCGGGGCGCAGCCAACTGCGCGCAGATCGGCTGCGATCTGTCCCCGATGGTAAGCCGAATGCATGGCCACATGCATCAGAATGTCTTGTGCCGAGTTGGACCAGCTTTCCCCCTTGCTGTTTTTGTAGGTAATTGTCTGCGAAAGCCCGCCTTCGGTGCACACGCGAAGGTATTCTGCCCAGAGAGCATGAGTTTCGCCGGCCTGCTGCTCGCATTGTTGCAGGCTGAAGTCAGGCCACACGGGCAAGCTTTGCTGCATACCGCGGAGCCGTTCCAGCCAAAGCCTTTCTGCGGCGACGACGTGAGCCGTGAGTTTTAGACTGCGCGGCGCCGAAGAACCGGCCGTCCCTAAGGCAGCCAATACCTCCTGGTTCGCCCAGCGATCGTAGGCGAAGAGACGACGCATATAGCTCAGCAGGTCCATGATGTTAGACTCCCGGCATCACTAAAGATCACACCTGCATCCAAGCTTAGCAGTCCCTGCCCGGTTACGGCGGCAGATCTGAAACTGCTTTGCAGCATCGGGAGAACTGAGTGCTGAAATTGCGAACCAAGCTGATATTCCTGCTGCTGACAATTCTCGGCAGCCTGCTGTTGGCCGGCTGCCCACCGCGGGAAAGCATTGCGCGCATCACCCAGGATCCGGCGCGGTTTGCGAACCGGGAAATCAGCATCGCAGGAAGGGTCACCAACTCGTTTGGGGCCATGGGCAGCGGCGTGTTTGAAATCGATGACGGGACCGGACGTATGTGGGTTTTCAGCGAACGCTATGGTGTGCCCGCGCGTGATCTGCAACTGGCGGTAACCGGGAGGATCGAGCAGGGTTTTTCGTTTGGCGGCCGCAATTTCGCGGTGATACTGCGTGAGACTCAACGGCGCCATTAGGTTCGTCATGTTCAACGCAATCGCACAAGTTGCTTTGCTGACTTAGCGGTTCGGTGTAGTCTGTGTCCGTGCCGCTTCCCTCTCCCAGGTTTGCGCTCAGCGCGATTTGTGTTTTCCTCGTCCTGACGAGCGCGCTTGCCGCAGCGCAGGACTCGGACATAAGCGTCGGCATATTCACACAATCCTCACCGAAGAGTCTGACGGTGATGCCTGTTCACGGGGCAACGTCGAGAATCTGTGCCACATGCGCCAGTACGCCACTGACTAGCGCGGTCGAGATTCGCGCCGGCGAGCACGACCGCCTCTATGTCGCTGGCAAAGCGCAGCCGGGTGATTCAGTATGGATCGCCGGCAACTACCGCCTGACGAGTCTCCAACATCCGCCACTCGAGGCCGGTTTTCCAGCGGAGGTTCGCGTCCACAACGGCACGTTGCGTATCACACTGAAGATGCCGCTCGAACAGTACGTTGCGGCGGTTGTCGCCGCGGAAGGTGCTCAGGGCGAGTCCAGCCAATCTCTGCAGGCGGTGAGCGTGGCCGTGCGAACGTTTGCCGTGCGCTTCCGAGGGCGCCACAAGGCCGAGGGCTTCGATTTCTGTGATGCTACGCACTGCCAGGTGGTTCATCCCGGCCCGGTGAGTGAGCGCGTGCGCGCTGCCGTTCAGGCGACCCGGGGAGAATTGCTCTGGTACGAGGGAAGGCCGGCCGCGACCTACTACCACCAGAACTGTGGTGGCAGCACCGCCGACGTCGCCGAGGTCTGGCAGGGACCAAGAGTTCCCTACTTGCAGGAACACGCCGACCCATACTGTTCCCGCACTACCCGAAATGCCTGGCGCTCCGTAATCAGCAGGGTTGACCTGTCGAAGGCCCTGGAATTGGCCGGCATGCACATCTCCGAAGGCTGGACTGCGCTGCAAGTGGAATCGCGCAGCCTGGCTGGCCGGGTGTGGAAGCTCCGTTTCGAAGATGCGACCGGTGCAGGTTCGGCCGTAGTTGTTTCCGCGTCGGACCTGCGCATGGCGGTCGATCGCGCTCTGGGCTGGAACCAGATCCGCAGCGATGTCTATGATCTGCAGGCTTCCGGCGATCAGATTGTCTTCCGCGGCCGCGGATCCGGCCATGGCGTCGGGCTTTGCCAGAAGGGTGCAGCCGAGATGGGCAAGGAGGGTAAGAGTTACCGCGAGATCCTCTCTTTTTACTATCCTGGAACTGTGCTCTCGCCTACGGCGCAAGGGATGCTGCACCAGCCAAGACCGCAGGCCCAGCTCACATCTGCCCACACTGGAACCTACTAACTCCGTCTGCGCGGGCTGCTTACGACCAAGTTCTAGGGGAATCCGGGTTCCTACTCATGACATATCGGTTACATAGTTGTCATCAGGCTTTCTAGCGGGGTACTATCCGTGATATAAGGGCCGAGTAAGTACGCAAATGGCAGGACTTCAACCAGAAACGGCGGTTGGAGCTGGCTTTGCCCATGGAAGCCAGGAAGGAGGGCTTATGTCCGACGCACGCACGGGAAAACGCTTTCCCCTGGAATTGCCAATCAAAATCCACCGTTC
>Ga0335077_10007295_pt1 | contig 13675 bp, 13 predicted proteins | sample Lox_Sample_31_FD_207151 | JGI IMG/M metagenome (GOLD analysis project Ga0335077, IMG submission 207151) | Soil microbial communities from Loxahatchee National Wildlife Refuge, Florida, United States - Lox_Sample_3.1 | ecosystem: Environmental > Terrestrial > Soil > Wetlands | place: USA...
CCTGAGATGGCCGACGGTCTGCGTCGATGACGGCCCGCCATCGACATAGAGCTTTGACTTGTGACGACCATCGGAACGCAGATGCGTTGTCAGGATGCCCCGGTCGGACGACGTCCCCGGCTGCTCCTGTGCTTCCAGAACGACTGCGCCGGCACCATCGCCGAACAGCACGCAGGTACCGCGATCATTCCAGTCCAGGATTCGCGAGAAGGTCTCCGCACCGATCACCAGCGCGCGCTTGTAGCTGCCGGCGCGCAGGAAATTGTCCGCCGTCGCAAGCGCAAAGATAAAGCCGGAGCACACGGCTTGCAGGTCAAAGGCCGCGCCATGGTTGATGCCGAGCCCATGCTGAACGGCGACTGCGGTTGCAGGGAAGGTATTGTCCGGCGTCGAGGTCGCCAGCACGATCAGGTCAATCGCCTGTGCATCGAGACCGGCATCCGCAAGCGCAGACTTCGCCGCGTTGATGCCGAGATGAGATGTGAACTCGCCTTCAGCGGCAATGTGCCGCTGTCTGATGCCGGTGCGCTGCACGATCCACTCGTCCGACGTGTCGATCTGCGTCGCCAGTTCGGCGTTGGTCAATATCCGCCGCGGCAAATAGGAGCCGCAGCCGAGAACCACCGAACGTAAGGTCACGAGACAGCCTCCTGTGCGGCCGGCACCGATGTCAGCGCCCCGCCATCGCGATTGAGCATTTGAGTAATCTTGGTCAGGAGATCGTAGCGGACCATCTCATAACCACCATCCACCGCATAGGCAAAGCCTTCCGCGTCGGTTCCGCCATGGCTTTTGACCACCACGCCCCGCAAGCCGAGCAGCACACCAGCATTGGACTTCTTCGGATCGAGCTTGTCGCGCAGCTCCCTGAAAGCTCCCCTCGCAAGAACGTAGCCAAGCTTCGTGAGCCAGCTCCGCGACAGCGCGCTGCGGAGGAAGTCGTTGATCTGCCGCGCAGTGCCCTCGGCGGCCTTCAGCGCGATATTACCGCTGAACCCCTCGGTGACGATCACGTCGGCCGCACCCTTGCCAATGCCGTCGCCCTCGACAAAGCCGATATATTCGAGTTCCCGAAGATTCATTGCGCGGAGCAATTCCGCAGCCTCGCGGATTTCCTCATGCCCCTTGATCTCCTCGACCCCGATATTGAGCAGGCCGACCGTCGGACGTTCGAGATTGAACAGCACGCGCGCCATGGCGCTGCCCATCACCGCAAGCGCCACCAGGTGGTGCGCGTCGCCGCCGATGGTAGCGCCGAGATCCAGCACGACGGAATCGCCACGAAGCGTCGGCCAGACCGCTGCAATCGCCGGACGGTCGATGCCGGCCAAGGTGCGCAGATGAAATCGCGCCATCGCCATCAGCGCGCCGGTATTGCCTGCGGAGACCGCGACATCGGCCTCGCCCCTCTTGACGGCATCGATTGCAAGCCACATCGAGGAGGTCTTGCGGCCGCGCCGCAGGGCCTGGCTCGGCTTGTCCTCCATGCTGACTGCGACGTCGGTGTGGATGACGCGCGACGCCGCTTTCATGGCGGGATGCCTTTCGAGCTGCTCCTCGATCCGCGCGCGATCTCCGAACAAGAGAAATTCAGTGTCGGGATGCCGGGACAGCGAAATGGCGGCGCCGGGAATGACGACGGGCGCGCCGACATCGCCACCCATGGCGTCAAGCGCGATTCGAACCTTTTGAGGCATGACGTCCCGGAAACCTAGACCACAGCGACTGCCGTTTCAGGCGAATATCGGCCGGACGCGGCGCTGCCGCCGGGCCGGGGCGCGACAATAGCGTTTCTCCGCCCCGAAACAACCTCTTGACCCCCGCCTTTTGGTGCCGAAGGTTCATCCGGCGGGAATCGGAATACCGCGAAAAATCAAATAACTCCAATTCATTACCCACTGTTTCAACGCGCCTCTCGTCCGTTGTTGGAAAGGTCTCGACCAGGCCACTACTTGTCCTTTGGCTTGGCCGGACCGGGCTCGGTGGGATCGACCTTGAGCGCTTTCAACGCGGCAAAGGGATGGTCCGCGGGATCAGCCGCCACGATGCGGGGTTCGAACACTGCGCCCATTTTGCGCGGATAGGGATCGATGGCGAGAAACAGAACATCGGTCGCAAGGCGCCCGAGATCGATGACGCCGTTTTCGATCGGCTCGAGCCGGTTCGCTGCGTCAACGCTGTCGTCGTGTTCGTCATCATCGCGCTCGGCGAGATGTGGGAGCTGGTCCGATGGCGCGAAGACCAAATCGATGGTCTCGTCGATCTCGTTCTCGATCGGGTCAAGCGTCACAACGCAGGTCTGCCCGATTCGCGCCGAGAGTTTGCCCGCAACATGCACCCTGCCCCCACTCGCGGGCTTGAGGTCGAACACCGCGCGTGCCGAGCGAATCTCGCGCAAGCCGGCGATTTCGGCCATCGCCGCGCGGGTGGCCGCGTCGGCCTCAAGCTCGCGTGTCAACCCTGTCTCCGGAATCTGACCCACGATAACTGGGACGCGCCAGGGATCGCCAATGTCAGTCCTCTTCATTGTTGCGCGCCCTCCTCGACCGGCGACGGAAATGTCCACGACCCCTTCAACAGCGCAGCGTCGTCTAGATTGTCCAGAGAAGTGATCGCACTCTCGGCATAGAGAGAAAGCCGCCGCGCGTTGGTGCCGTCCACGCCATTCAGGATATTCCTGCCGAGCGCCTCTGCGAGCGCCTCCCGCCCTGCCGTCGATGCAAGGTCATAGGCGGCCGCGCGGCCGTAAAAGGCTTCGCCAAACGCCTGCATTCGCCTGGGGACAGCGAGGTCGCCGACCCCCATTTCGCGCAAATTGGCATCCAGATCCTCACAAAAACGGTCGAATAGCGCCTGCCCCAGGTCGACCCCGCCGGCCGTTGGCCGCAAGCGGTGCAAAACCAGCCACAAATGCAGGACCAAGAGGTCGAAACGGCCGTTAACCGTATCCGGCACGCCCAAGTCCCGATAAAACAAGGGTTCTCGCGCCTGCGTCACGATCATGCCATAGATGGTCTCAATGGTGCCGCGCGGGGCCAGCCGGGGTTTCCTGAAGTGATTGAACGGCCAAAACATTGTGGGTTCCGCAAGCGAGCCCCGGCATGTTGCGGGCTCGCGCATGTTGCAATCCGTGCCGCCATTCCGATAAGTCGGCGGCTGGCTGGCCGGTTCTAGGAGGACGGGACCCGTTCCGCAATGATCGAGACGAGCAAGATGCGCGAGGATCTCAAGCGCAGCCTGTTTGCGCGCTGGCGTGGCGCGGCCGCGGTCGTGATGGTTTGCGCGGCTCTCGGCGCCTGCACCGGCGAGCAGTTCCAGAAGGGCTATATCCTGCCCCAAGGCGCGCTTGAGCAGATTCCGATCGGCGCGAGCCAGGATCAGGTCCTGATCGTGATGGGAACGCCGTCCACCGTGGCAACGCTCGACGGCGAGGTGTTTTACTACATCTCCCAGCGCGCCGAGCGGCCGGTCATGTTCATGAACCAGAAGGTTGTCGACCAGCGCGTGATCGCGATCTATTTCGACAAGAACAGACAAGTGCGGCGCCTTGCCAATTACGGAATGAAGGACGGCCGTATCTTCGACTTCATCAGCCGCACCACGCCGACGTCCGGTCAGGAGCTGAGCTATCTGACTCCGCTGTTCAAGCTGCTGAGCTTCAACTAGCACTTAAGAAATACTTCTCCTCAAAGACGAACCCCGCGGCCTCGACCGCGGGGTTTTGTTTTCGGCTCAGCGTTCGCCACTTAATGCGCGAGGATCGCGAGCAGCAGGAGCGCCACGATGTTGGTGATCTTGATCATCGGGTTCACCGCAGGTCCTGCCGTATCCTTGTAGGGATCGCCCACGGTATCGCCGGTCACGGCCGCCTTGTGGGCTTCGGAGCCCTTGCCGCCATAGTGGCCGTCCTCGATGTATTTCTTGGCGTTGTCCCAGGCGCCGCCGCCCGAGGTCATCGAGATCGCAACGAACAGGCCGGTGACGATGACGCCGAGCAGCATCGCACCCACGGCCGAGAACGCCGCCGACTTGCCGGCCGCGCCACCGCCAGCGATGAAGTAGATCAGGAAGTAGACCACGATGGGCGACAGCACCGGAAGCAGCGACGGGATGATCATCTCCTTGATCGCCGCTTTGGTCAGGAGGTCGACGGCCTTGCCGTAATCCGGCTTGTCCGTGCCCTGCATGATGCCGGGCTTTTCGCGGAACTGCCGGCGCACCTCTTCGACGATCGAGCCGGCGGCGCGGCCAACCGCGGTCATGCCCATCGCGCCGAACAGATAGGGCAGCAGGCCGCCGAACAAGAGGCCGACCACCACATAGGGATTGTTCAGCGAGAAATCCGGGCTGATGCCCTTGAAGTAGGGGTGGTTGGCGGCATCGCCGATGAAGAACTTGAGGTCCTGGTTATAGGCCGCAAACAATACCAGCGCGCCGAGACCGGCCGAGCCGATCGCATAGCCCTTGGTGACCGCCTTGGTGGTGTTGCCGACTGCATCCAGCGCGTCGGTCGACTTGCGCACCTCCTTCGGCAAGCCGGCCATTTCGGCGATGCCCCCGGCATTGTCGGTCACCGGCCCGAAGGCGTCGAGAGCGACGATCATGCCGGCGAGCGCCAGCATGGTGGCGGTCGCAATCGCGATGCCGAACAGGCCGGCAAGGCTGTGGGTGATCAAAATGCCGGCGATGATGACGATCGCGGGCAGCGCGGTCGCCTCCATCGAAATCGCAAGGCCCTGGATCACGTTGGTGCCATGACCGGTCACGGACGCCGCCGCGATCGACTTCACGGGGCGGAAGTCGGTGCCGGTGTAGTATTCGGTGATCCAGATGATCAACCCCGTGACAACGAGACCGACGACGCCGCATTCGAAGAGCGCGAGCCCCGTGTACTCGACACCCGCAAGCTTGCCAAAACCGATCAGCCAGTAGATCACGCCGGCAACGCCAACGAGCGACAGGATGCCGGTCGCGATCAGGCCCTTGTAAAGCGCACCCATGATCGACTGGTTGGCGCCGAGCTTGACGAAGAAAGTGCCGATGATCGAGGTGATGATGCAGATGCCGCCGATGGCGAGCGGCAGGGTCATCATGTTCTGCAGGATCGGCGTCTTGGCAAAGAAGATCGCGGCCAGCACCATGGTGGCAACCGCGGTCACCGCATAGGTCTCGAACAGGTCGGCCGCCATGCCGGCGCAGTCGCCCACGTTGTCTCCGACGTTGTCGGCGATGGTCGCGGGGTTGCGCGGATCGTCCTCGGGAATCCCTGCTTCGACCTTGCCGACGAGGTCGCCGCCGACGTCGGCGCCCTTGGTAAAGATGCCGCCGCCGAGACGGGCGAAGATCGAGATCAGCGAGGCGCCGAAGCCGAGCGCGACCATGGCGTCGACGACGGTGCGGCTGTCGGGCGCCAGATGCCGCGTATAGACGAGGAAGCCGAAGTAGAGGGTCACGCCGAGCAGCGCGAGACCCGCAACCAGAAGCCCGGTGATGGCGCCGGCCTTGAACGCAAGTTCGAGGCCGCCAGCCAGCGAGGTCGTCGCGGCCTGCGCCGTGCGCACGTTGGCACGCACCGACACATTCATGCCGATGAAGCCGGCTGCGCCCGACAGGATCGCTCCGATCGCAAAACCGACCGCCACCAGCGTGCCGAGGAAGTAGGCCAGGAGCGCGAAGATCACGATGCCGACGAGGGCGATCGTGGTGTATTGGCGGCGCAGATAGGCCTGCGCGCCTTCGCGAACTGCGCCCGCGATCTCCTGCATGCGCGGATTGCCGGCATCCGATTTCAGGACCGACATGGTCGCCCAGATGGCGTACACAACTGAAAGCGCCCCGCAGAGCACGATCAACCATAATGCTGTCATTGAACTTGCCTCAGATCTTGGATGGCCCCACGCCATCGCCGCGAACGCGGCCGGCGCACAAAAATCAGGCCCGCCCTGCCCAAAAGGGCGGCCTTAAATCGGCCGGGACCATGCCAAAATCGTTTCCCCGACGCAACGTCGCGGAGCGAATAAATCAGCGATTTTCGGTAGGTTTTTCGACCTCAAGGCGGGGGGTTTTCCTTCGATTCCTAGAAATGGCTGTAAGATGGATGTTTGAAGTCGATTTCGGCTCCCTGAGCGTCCAGAAACCGCGGCGCATCGTGACCCGAGATGACGGTTCCGATCGGGGCCAGCGCAACGCCGACCCTTTTTGCTTCCGCCTCGAACGCGTCAACGCGCGCCTCGGTCACGCAGCACAGAATCTCGTAGTCGTCGCCGCCCGAGACCAGTGTCTCGATCGAGGTCGCGCCTTGGCTCAGCAGCCTCGCTGCCACAGCCGATGTCGGAATGCTCGGCAGATCGATGAGCGCGGAGACGCCTGACGCCGCACAGAGTTTTGCCAGATCGCCGGCGAGCCCGTCGGAGACATCCATCGCAGCGCTGGCAAAGTCGCGCACGGCTTTGGCGAGCGCGTTGCGTGGCTCGGGAATCCGGTAACGGGCAACCATGGCGTCCCTGCCCGCGCGGTCGTTGACGAGGGCCTCGGCGAGGCGACGGCCCTTCAGGATGTCGAGCCCCAACGCCGCGTCGCCAATGGTGCCGGTGACCAGAACGCGGTCGCCGGGCCTTGCACCCGCGCGATGCACCATCTTGCCTGCGGGAACTCGCCCAAATGCGGTGATCGACACGGTCAGCGGTCCCGGCGTCGACACCGTGTCGCCGCCGAGCAGCGGGCAACCGAACGATGCTGCGTCCTCGCCAAGTGCGCGCGCAAACGCGGTGAGCCACGGGTCATCCGCGCTGCGCAACGCCAGCGTCAGCACAAAGCCCGCCGGCTCGGCGCCCTTGGCCGCAAGATCGGACAGGTTCACCCGCAAAGCCTTGCGCGCAACCGTGTCGGGCGGATCGTCTTCGAGAAAATGTACGCCCGCGACGATCGCATCCGTCGTCACCACGATCTCCTCGCCGCTCTGCGCCTTTAGAACAGCCGCGTCGTCATCGAGGCCGAACGCGCCCACGTCCGTCGCCAGCGGCTTGAAATAGCGCGCAATCAACGCGTCTTCGCCAGAAACTGGTCGCTCGCTAGCCACGCGAAAACTCTTCGCCCCGGAATTGCCGGGCAATCTGGTCCAGCACTGCATTCACCATGCCGGTCTCCTCGCCATCGACGAAGGCATGTGCGACATCGACATATTCCGACACGACCACCCGAACCGGAATATCCTTGCGATGCTCGAGCTCGTAGGCGCCCGCCCGCAATACCGCGCGCAAGATCGCGTCGATCCGCTTCAAGGGCCAACCCTTCGACAGCGCGTCGTCAATGATCGGATCAAGCCTTGCCTGATCGCGCACCACGCCCGAGACGACGTCGCGGAAGAAGGCGGCTTCAGCGGGAAGATATTTGTCGCCTTCGACCTCGCCGCCGAGCCAGTGGCTCTCGAACTCGGCAAAAATGTCATTGATCCCCGCGCCCGCAATGTCCATCTGATAAAGCGCCTGGACCGCCGCGAGCCGTGCCGCGCCGCGCCGGTTCGCTTTCTTGTCCGTCGCCTTCGCCGGCTTTTTCCTGTCTTCGGGCATGCGCGTCACGCCCTCTCAAGCCGGCGCTTGATCCGCAGCATCGCAAGCGCTGCGCGCGCGGCGTCACCGCCCTTGTTGAGCTCGCCGGCCCGCGCGCGCGCCCATGCCTGCTCCTCGGTGTTGACGGTCAGGATGCCGTTGCCGAGCGGGAATCTCCTGCCGACGGAAATATCCATCAGCCCGCGCGATGACTCCATCGACACGATCTCGAAATGGATGGTCTCGCCCCTGATCACGCAGCCAAGCGCGATGGCCGCATCATAGGGCTTGCCGCCCTTCTCGGCCGCGTCGATGGCCATGGCGATTGCGCCCGGGATTTCCAGCGCGCCGGGAACCGTGATCACATCGTAGGCGACGCCGGCGGCCTTGAGCTCGGCCACCGCACCCTCCAGGAGCGCGTCCTGGATGTCGTCATAGAACCGCGCTTCGACAATCAGCGCGCATGCGCCGGAAATGTCGGTCTGGTCCTTTAGCGGTGCGCGCCGCGCGTCTGCCATCTATTCAAATCCGTATCACTCTGCGTCGGCGCGACATGTAGTCGCCGTGAGACGCTAAGCCAAGCTTTAAAGTCGCCGTCATTCCGGTATGGTCCGAAGGACCAGACCCGGAATCTCGAGATTCCGGGTTCGATGCTAGCGCGTCGCCCCGGAATGATGGCTGCGTGGTCACTTCATTTCTGCCAGCCGCGCCGCGTAGCGCGCCATCAAGTCGACCTCGATATTGACCTCGCTGCCCGCGTGCCAGGCCGACAGCGTGGTGACGTTGAGCGTGTGCGGGATGATCAGCACGGAAAACGCCGTGTCATCCACCGTATTGACCGTCAGCGAGACGCCATCGAGTGTGACCGACCCCTTTGGCGCGATGAAACGCGCCAGTTCCCGCGCGGTCCTCAGTTCGAACCGCGCCATGTCCGGGAGATCGCGCCGGCTGAGAATCGTCGCGATGCCGTCGGCATGGCCGGCCACGATGTGTCCGCCAAGCTCGTCGCCGATCCTGAGCGCGCGCTCGAGGTTGAGCTTCGTGCCGGCCTTCCAGTGTTTCGCCGTTGTCAGCGCAAGCGTTTCCGCGGCTGCATCGACGTCGAACCAGGTCCTGCCGTTCTCGACTCCAGACGCGACCACGGTCAGACAAACGCCGTTGCAGGCGATCGACGCGCCATCCGCAATGGTCGACCGATCGTAGCGGCAGGCGATGCGCAGCCGGTGCAACTGGCCCTGCGCGACTGGCTTGAGCGACGTGATCTCGCCGGTATCGGTGACAATCCCTGTAAACATCTCGGTCTCTCAGTTGACCATGATCTCCGCGCAAACGCTATGCGTTTGTCGCGAGGGAAAACCGGTGCTCACTTTCCGGATCATGATCCGCGCTCGTAGATCGTCAGCGTATCCTTGTCCAACGCCTCGCTAGCACGGACGCGATAGCTCGGCGACTGCGTGATTTCCGACAGCGGCAATGCATCCAGCGCAGCGATGCCCTCGCCACCGACCGCCTTGTCGCTGCGCAACAGCCAGACCTCGTCGACCAGGCCGGCTGCGACAAAGGACGAGGCAACCCGGCTGCCGCCTTCCACCATCAGCCGCGTGATGCCTTTCTCCGAAAGCACGCGCAGCACTGCCGCGGGATCGAGCCCTTGACCTTGCGCTTGACCTTGCCTCGGCGGAAGGCGGATCAGCTGCGCGCCGGCAGCGCCAAGTTTTGCCGCAGCCGGCGCGTCCGCCAGTTCGGACGCCATCACCCAGAGCGGAGTTTCGCGCGCAGTGTGCACCAGGCGGCTGCCGCCGGGGATGCGCAAGCTGTTGTCCAGCACGACCCGGACAGGCGAGCGCTTGTCCATACCCGGCAAGCGGCAGGTGAGAAGCGGATCGTCGGCAAGCACGGTGCCGATTCCGACCAGGATCGCATCGCTCCGCGCGCGCAAAAGATGCACCCGCGTTCGCGCCGCCTCTCCCGTGATCGCAAGCGGCTTGCGGCCCGCGGCGCCGATCTTGTCGTCGGCCGACACCGCGAGCTTCAGGATCACATGCGGGCGCTTGTTGCGAATGCGGCGAAAATGGCCGGCATGATCATGGGCGGCCTCGTCCGCAAACAGCCCGGTCTCGACGGCGATCCCGGCCGAGCGCAATTTGGCGTAGCCCTGACCCGCAACTTGCGGATTGGGATCCCCGATCGCGGCCACCACGCGGGCGATGCCGGCGGCGATGATGGCGTCCGTACAGGGCGGCGACTTGCCGACATGCGAGCATGGTTCGAGCGTCACATAGAGCGTGGCGCCGCGTGCCGCTTCTCCGGCGCGCCGCAGCGCCTCAACCTCGGCATGCGGGCGGCCGCCCGGCTGAGTCCAGCCCCGGCCGACGATGACACCGTCCTTGACCACGACCGCGCCGACCGCGGGATTGGGCCAGGTCCGCCCCAGGCCGCGCCGGCCGAGCGCAAGCGCAAGCTGCATGAAGCGCCGGTCGGCGTGGTCGGACGCCTCATAGTTCTGCTTCAGCTGATCTTCCAGAATGCGGAAGATCATTTGCGCATCGTGACGATTCTCGCGTCGTCCTCGCCGGAAAGCTCGCCGAGCACCGCCTCGAAATCCTTGGCCTCGCGGAAATTGCGATAGACCGAGGCGAAGCGAACATAGGCGACGTCATCGAGCTGGCGCAGATGCTCCATCACGGTCTCCCCGATCACCTCCGAGGAAATCTCGGCCTCGCCGGCGCTTTCGAGCTCGCGGACGATGGAGGAGACCATCTTCTCCACCCGCTCCGGCTCGACCGGGCGCTTGCGAAGCGAAACCTGCACGGAGCGCATCAGCTTGTCGCGATCGAACGGCACGCGGCGGCCGTTGCGCTTGATCACGGTGAGCTCGCGGAGCTGCACACGCTCGAACGTCGTAAAGCGGAAATTGCAGGACACGCAAACGCGCCGCCTGCGGATCACGGACGAATCCTCGGTCGGACGCGAGTCTTTTACTTGCGTATCGAGACTGTTGCAGCTCGGACAGCGCATCCGCCAGGACCTCTATTGATAGATCGGGAAGCGATCGGTGAGCGCCCTCACCCGTTCCTTGATCGCGGCTTCGACCATCGGCGCCTTGCCATCCTGCGACTGCGCGATCGCGTTCAGGACTTCCGCGATCATGCCGGCGACCTGCTTGAACTCGGCGACGCCAAAGCCGCGCGTGGTCGCCGCCGGCGTGCCGAGCCTGAGCCCCGAGGTGACGAAGGGCGTTTCGGGATCGAAGGGAATGCCGTTCTTGTTGCAGGTGATGGCGGCGCGCACCAGCGCCTTCTCCGAGACGTTGCCCTTCAGCCCCTTGGGCCGGAGGTCGACCAGCATCAAATGGTTGTCGGTGCCGCCGGAAACGATGTCGAGGCCGTTGGCGCGCAGCGCTTCCGCGAGCGCCTTGGCATTTTCGACGACGTTCCTTGCATAGATCTTGAAGTCGGGCCGCAGCGCCTCGCCGAAGGCGACCGCTTTTGCCGCGATCACATGCATCAGCGGGCCGCCTTGCAGGCCCGGAAACACCGCCGAGTTGAGTTTCTTCGTCAGGGTCTCGTCGTTCCACAGCATCAGGCCGCCGCGCGGCCCGCGCAGCGATTTGTGCGTGGTGGTGGTCGTCACATGCGCATGCGGCACGGGAGACGCATGCACGCCACCGGCAACGAGTCCGGCGAAATGCGCCATGTCGACCATCAAATAGGCGCCGACGCTGTCGGCGATCTCGCGGAAACGCTTGAAGTCCCAGAAGCGCGAATAAGCGCTGCCACCGGCGATGATCAGCTTCGGCCGCACCTCTGCGGCCTGTTTGGCGACCGCATCCATGTCGATGATCTGGTCCTCGCGCCGCACCGTGTAATGCGAGGCCTTGAACCATTTGCCGGAAATGTTGACCGGCGAGCCGTGGGTGAGATGGCCGCCGGCGGCGAGATCGAGTCCCATGAAGGTGTCGCCGGGCTGCAACAGCGCCAAAAACACCGCCTGGTTCATCTGGCTGCCGGAGTTCGGCTGCACGTTCGCAAAGTTTGCGCCGAACAGCTTTTTGGCGCGATCGATCGCCAGGGTCTCGGCGACGTCCACCCATTCGCAGCCGCCATAGTAGCGCGCGCCCGGATAGCCTTCCGCGTATTTGTTGGTCATCACCGAGCCCTGTGCTTCCAGCACGGCCCGGCTGACGATGTTTTCGGACGCGATCAGCTCGATTTCATGCCGCTGCCGGCCGAGCTCGCCCTGGATTGCGGCTGCGATCTCGGGATCGGCCTGGGCGAGGCCTGCGGTGAAGAACGAGTCGGGCGCAGAGGCGGTTTTGGCGCCGGAGGCGGATGAGCTGTTCTTGGCGGTCATCTTTCGAAATATCTCCACCGCCGCAAGCCTTTAACGGAGTTGCGGGCGGGTCAGTGACGGGAGCGGAAAGCAATTCGCGAATTAGCATATCGCCCTGTCCGGGCCAAGCCATTGCGGTCAAAGCCCCGGATTTATGCCAGATATGGTGGGGATTGGGAGGAATAACAGGTTCTGATGGCGGCTCCTCGCCGCTTCATTGACCTCCGGCGTCATTCCACAGCGCGCCTTCGGCGAGGGCCCGGAATGACAGAAGCTTTTGAGGTCACGCCTCTTCGCTCCCGCGGCGCGATTCGACCCGAGTTTTGCATCTGGCTCGTCCCTCGAAAGACGAGGGCGCAGGGAAAGCCGGGCGCTGGCTGCACCCGCAGCCTGGCGTGCAACGAAAGAGAGCACACCAGCATAGTCACTACAGGTTCAACCGGAGCGACCCGGCCTTCCCTGCGCGATGGTTTTAACGCTGCTCCGCGCTCTCTCCGGTGTCCATGACCTTTTAGTCACCGTCGCCTTGCGGGGCATCCCGCAAAACTTAGCGCCAGCCCAGGGGCGCCAAGACCACACGGCTTCGCCGTCCGCAACGACATCGCAACGTCAAACGATGTTTTGCGTCCATCGCATTTCCCGCCTCACGTTTGGTGACGAACGGCCGAAACGCCCCTCTTGCCGAGGCGGGATGGCGCGGATCATGCTGCTGATTTGGGCATTTCGGCAATCCAGAAGGCCTGCGACAGATTGGCACGACGGGCAGTTTGCGCATAACGTGCATGCGCAGTTTTCGCTTGGCTTGTCGGGCAAATCAGTGATTTGGCCGCCGGAATTGTCGTCCTCAATTTTCAAGATACCTGATTTGGACCTGAGAGTGGTCGAATAGCACGTGCGCCGGGCCGCTACCTGCTCAAGCCACATTCTTTTTTTCCTTGATGGGCTGAGCCACCAGCTTCACGCCGAAGGAGTTCACAATCCTGGCGATCGTTTCGAATTCGGGCTTTGTACTGCCACTGAGCGACTTGTAGAGGCTTTCCCGGCCGAGGCCGGTTGCTTTCGCGACGTTGGACATCCCCTTCGCACGCGCAACCGTGTCGATAGCCGTGCAAACAAAACTGGTATCGCCAGTCTCAAGCGCTTCGGTAAGGTACGCGGCAATTTGCTCCGGCGTCTTCAGATAGTCGGCAGCGTCGAATTTTGAGGTCTTTACCATCTTCAATAGCCTTTAAGTTCAGACGCCAATTCTTTGGCTCGCTTGATGTCCTTGTCGTGGGTAGACTTATTGCCTCCGCATAAGAGCAGGACAATTTCCCTACCAGTTTGTTTATAGTACACGCGATAGCCGGAGCCGTAGTCGATGCGCATCTCGCTGATGCCGTTTCCAACCGGCCTCACATCACCCGGATTGCCAAGTTCAAGACGCTGGATGCGCGTAAGGATTTTCGCAAGTGCCTTTGAGTCCCAAAGCTTTGCAAGCCACCCCTCGAACTCATCCGTTTTCCTGACCACCACCTGTATCCTATAGGATACAGGTGCCAAGAAGTCAACGGTGTGGGTTCACCACAGGCGCCGGCGTGGCATCGTGGGACGTCGGACAACTCGCCATCGAAGGTCGCGGCGGCCGACCCGTGCCAGACCGCCAGGGAGAAACCGGATGAAAGTAGCCGACCTGGTCCTGCCGGTGTTTGCGATCATCGTCACCGGCTGGCTCGCGGGTTGGCTCGGCTACATATCGCGCTCGCTCGCCGACGGGCTCGTCCATTTCGCCTACAACGTCGCAATGCCGGCGCTGC
>Ga0335077_10007296_pt1 | contig 13674 bp, 9 predicted proteins | sample Lox_Sample_31_FD_207151 | JGI IMG/M metagenome (GOLD analysis project Ga0335077, IMG submission 207151) | Soil microbial communities from Loxahatchee National Wildlife Refuge, Florida, United States - Lox_Sample_3.1 | ecosystem: Environmental > Terrestrial > Soil > Wetlands | place: USA: Florida...
AGAAGCTGGTCGAGTGGCTATTGCGGAAGAAACGCGATTTCCTGGTTGTCGCCACCAAGTCTGATCGCTTGTCCGGAAACACCTTGCCAGCGGCTCTCCATAAGCTGCAGCAGGAGTTCGGTGTGGAGCGCATTGCCCCCTTCTCCGCCCGTACCGGCGAGGGACGGGACGAGCTCTGGAAACAGATCCGCAGTGCCTGCCGCCAGGAAACGTAGCTAGGTCTCGGCGCCGGCGCAGATCACGGCATGGCAACGGTTCCCCGCCACCCAGTAGGGAATCTCCCGATAATCGGAGACGTCGAAAACGGCGAGGTCGGCGTCCTTGCCCGGTTCGACGCTTCCCTTGCGCTCGGCCAGGCGCAATGCGTGCGCGCCGTTGATGGTGGCGGCAGCGATGGCCTCCGCCGCTGTCATCTTCATGTGCGTACAGGCCAGCGAAAGCACGAAGGGAATATTGGGTGTGGGCGAGGTTCCGGGATTGTAATCGGTGGCAAGGGCCACCGGAACACCCGAGTCGACGAGACGACGAGCATCCGGGAATCTCTCTAATCCCAAAAAATAATTCGCGCCGGGAACCAGAGTAGCGACCGTCTGGTAGGCCGGCGAGATCGAGGACTGGGCCACAAGAGCAGCAATGTCCTCGTCACTTATGTAGTCCAGGTGGTCGAGCGAGGCGGGATCGTATTTTAGAAACGGTGCGACGTCCGTGTGGCTGAGCTGGCCCAGGTGGGCGCGCACGCCCATCCCATGCTCCCGGGCAGCAAAGAATATGTGCTCCGCGCTCTCTGGGCTGTAGGCTCCACGGTCACGAAAGACGTCCACGAAGCGCGCCAGCTTGCGCTCGGCTGCACGCGGAATCATCTCCTTGCAAACAATGCGGACATACTTCTCCTCGCGCCCTTCGTATTCGCGCGGCACCACGTGCGCTCCCAGCAAAGTGGGCACAACACTTCCCGGCCACAGGCGGGCGGCGTCGCCGATAGCTTCGAGCGACTTCAGCTCGGATTCGAGGCTCAGGCCATAACCTGACTTCGCCTCGACGGTGGTCGTGCCTTGCGCCAGCATTGCGTTTAAGGCTGAAAGAACATGGCCGGCAAGCGCCGTGCGAGCCGCCTTGCGCACGCCGTCCACGCTGGACCGGATACCGCCCCCGGCCTCAGAAACTTGTTCGTAGGTCGCGCCCGCGATCCGCTGCTCGAAATCCAACAGGCGCGGCGTGGTAAACGCAGGATGAGTATGAGAATCGACGAAGCCCGGCAGCACGACCTTCCCACCGCAGTCTATTTCACGGATCGCGCGGCGGTTTTTCCTGACCCACGGGTCGCGAAGCGCGTCCTTGGTCTTGCCCACCGAGACGATCGTGCCACCGGCGCAGAGGACAGCGGCGTTTTCGATCACAGCGAGATCGCTGAGAGTGCGCCCGCGTCGGGGGGCCGGATTCTGCGAATGCAGAGTGAGAAGCTGCCGGATATCGACCAGAAGCAAGGCCGCCCCGTGAGCCTTCTTTCGAGTCTTCATTTTTTCATTGGAACTCTGACGTCATTGCGCTCGGCAAAATCGATGGCCTGCTGATAACCTGCGTCGGCGTGACGGGCCACGCCGATTCCCGGATCATTGGTCAGCACACGCTCGATACGCTTGGCCATGGCAGCGGTTCCATCAGCCACCGTAACCTGCCCGGCGTGCTGCGAGTATCCGATACCAACTCCACCGCCATTGTGGATCGAGACCCACGATGCGCCGCTGGCGGTGTTGAGCAGCGCGTTGAGCAGCGGCCAGTCGGCAATCGCGTCAGAACCGTCGTTCATGCTTTCCGTCTCGCGGAACGGCGAGGCGACCGAGCCGGTGTCGAGATGGTCGCGACCGATGACAATCGGCGCCTTGATCTTGCCGTTCTTCACCAGCTCATTCATCGCCAGCCCGAACCGCGCTCGCTCGCCATAGCCCAGCCAGCAGATGCGCGCCGGCAGTCCCTGGAACTTGATGCGTTTTCGCGCAAGATCGATCCAGCGCCTGAGAATGCGGTTCTCGGGAAACAGGTCCAGCACCAGCTGGTCGGTGACGGCGATGTCGGAAGGCTCGCCTGAAAGCGCCACCCAGCGAAACGGCCCGCGCCCCTCGCAAAACAGCGGGCGGATATAAGCAGGTACGAATCCCGGAAAGTCGTAGGCGTTCTTCACTCCACGCTGGAAGGCCATGGTGCGGATGTTGTTGCCGTAGTCAAAGGTGACCGCGCCCATCCTCTGCAGCGCCAGCATGCCCTCGACGTGGCGCGCCATGGAATCCAGCGACCGCTCAACGTATCCCTTCGGATCGCGCTGGCGCAGCTCCGCTGCCTGCTCCACTGAGAGTCCCTGCGGAATGTAGCCATTGAGAGGATCGTGCGCCGAAGTCTGATCGGTAAGGATGTCTGGCAGCACGCCCCGCGCCGCCAGCGCGGGAACGATGTCGGCACAGTTTCCTACCAGCCCGACCGAAACCGCTTCCTTCTTGCGCACCGCATTCTTGAGAATGCGCAGTGCTTCATCGAGCGAGTTGACCATGAAGTCGCAGTAGCCGGTTTTGAGGCGCTTCTTGATCCGTTCAGGATCGACCTCAATGCCCAGGAACGCCGCGCCGGCCATGGTGGCAGCCAGGGGCTGGGCGCCACCCATGCCTCCCATGCCGCCGGAGACGATCAGCTTCCCTTCCAGGCCGGAATTGAAGTGCTTTTCGCCTGCAGCGGCAAAGGTCTCGAACGTTCCCTGAATGATTCCCTGCGAGCCGATATAAATCCACGAGCCGGCGGTCATCTGCCCGTACATGGTGAGACCCATGCGCTCAAACTCGGTGAACTTCTCGAAATTATTCCAGTGGCCCACAAGGTTGGAATTGGCGATCAGGACGCGCGGCGCATATTCGTGCGTGCGAAAGATGCCCACTGGCTTGCCCGACTGCACGAGCAAGGTCTGGTCGTTCTCGAGCGCTTTGAGCGCGGCGATAATCGCATGGTAACAATGCCAGTCGCGCGCCGCTTTTCCCCGTCCGCCATAGACCACCAGATCCTGCGGACGCTCCGCGACCTCATCGTCGAGGTTGTTCATCAGCATGCGCATGGCAGCTTCCTGCTGCCAGGATTTGCAGGAGATTTGAGTTCCGCGCGGGGCCTTGATCGGAGTGTAAGAGTTAACTTCCGTCTCCACCGGCATAGAGAGATGGTAGTGCCGAAGCCGGAAGCACGCAATGAAATCAGAGGTTAGACTTAGGCACCTCTAGGGAAGTGTCACCAGGAACTATAAGCGCTGCCGTCGCTGCCAACTCCGCTGGCGCCGGAGTGCACGTCGGTAATCCCGGGCTGGGTCTGGTTGGGATCCATGATGGTATCGTCACTCGTAGTCTGCCAGCTGTCGGTGGAACCGGTGATGGGGTCCTTGGGAATGCTCTTCAGATAACCGGCCGAAACCAGGTCCTGCAGCGACTGCGGAGCCTTTTGCTTGTCGAGGGTGTACTGGTCGATCACCGAGCGCATGGTAAAGAGGTCGTCCCGCAGCACTGCCTCCTTGGCGTGAACCACCGAATTGGTGTAGATGGGGATGGAGATCGACACCAGGATCAGGATGATGCTGATGACAATCATCAGCTCAATCAGCGTGAACCCGCTACAGCGCCTTGTCCGGTTGGGAGTATTCACCATTACCAGTCCGCGTACTTGGTCCCATCCAGGGCCGTGCCGGTCGACTTGGTGAAGACGTCAAACACGTTCTGCCCGCCCCAGGAGCTGGACTGTGGATCATCTTGCATAGAACGCAATCCCCAATCATCCTTGCCGGTCATGGGATCGATGGGGATGCGCCGCAGGAAGCGGATCTTTTTGCCTTGCGAGTCCACGCCTTTGACCAGGGTCTCCAGATCCGGGGGATAGCCTTCGCTACCTACCTTGATCTGGAAGGCGTTGCGGTCGGCCAGGTCCTTGTAGCGATCGATGGCGTCGCGCATCTCCCACAAGTTGCGGCGCAGTTGCACTTCCCTCTCGCGCTTGATCTGCACCCGCACAATGGGGACGGCGGCGCCGGTGAGGATCAGCAGAATCGTAATCGCGATGATCAGCTCGATCAGGGTGACGCCGGCTCGTCTGCTCCTGATGCCACACTGGGCGCGGAGTCGCAGACCGCCGCGCGCGCTAGGAAGGAATGACTGCATAACTTATTCTAACAGTCTCGCGCAGCGATAGAGGTTAGCCCGGAGGGTAACCAAAGCTGCTGTCTGAGCGCGTACAACAGCGGATATCCGCAAGCCACCTCTCAGTGCACTGTGACGGTGGCCTGTGCGCCTGCTGCCGGAATTACCTGACCGCTCGAATTGCGCGCACCGGGCCTGGTAATGGCCACCGTCGACTGCCCGGGAGTCTTGGCCAGGAACGTCAGCGTGATCACGTTGCCCTGTCCCGAGGCGCCTCCGGATGATGGCGGGCGGGTCGCGGTCACCTGCAACATGCCGGTAGAGGGATCGTCTCGATGCACCAGAGCCACGGGCTGGCCATCCTGCGACAGGAAGGATCCGTTAGAGACATTCACTAACTGCAACACTTTGGGATCGTAGCTGATCTGCAGCGGGACGGAAAAAACATCTTGCCCGTTACTCAACATCACGTTCAGCGGGAAAGTGCTGCCCGTCACCTGCGTTGCGGTTGGCGGATCCCAGCTAAACGCCAGCGTACCTGAGTTGGGAGGCGGGGTCCCAGGCTGTGGCATCTGCGCCTGCGCAGCCGGGGTAGCGGGGGTGATTACAGGTTGATTCTGCATCTGTGCCGCGCTCGTTGGGCGGGACTCGCTGCTCCTGGGCGAGAAGGCGCTGCCCTGCGGAGCGCCGCCACCCGGACTCTCTATCTTCCGGCGCAGCTCGATCAACGTTCCCGTGCCCACGTCCAGGGCCCGTTCGTTCAGCGCGCTCAACTCCTGAGCGCGAACGATATGGGGAATCAGAGCGAACACGATTTCGTTCTCATGCTTCTCGGTGTGCTGGCTGGCAAACAAGTAGCGCAAAATTGGAATCTGTCCCAGGCCGGGGATGCCGCTCCAATTCTTGATGTCCTGATCCTCGAGTATTCCACCCATCAGGTTGACTTCACCCTCTTTCAGACGGACCTCGTGTTCGATTTTGCGCTGCCCGATCACCGGCTGCTGGATACCGCCGATAGTGACCTGCGACGTCACCGACGAAACGTCGATGGTCACCTTCATCGAGATCTCGCGGTTCGCATGCACCTGCGGTGTAATGTCCACGTTTACGCCGACGTCGATGTACTGGAACTGGGTGTTGACCAGGGGATTGATGCCGACACCACCGATACCGGGCTGGAACGAACCGGTAGCGACAGGCACGCGGTCGCCGATCTTGAGCGAGGCCTTCTGATTGTCGGAGGCGCGGATGCGCGGGCTCTGGATGATCTTCGTCCCTGCGTTGCTGAACACGAAATTCGCCGTCGCGGGCGGGATGGTCACCAGGAAGTCGTTGGCCGTCAGATTGGCGAACGTATTCAGGGTCAACGTATTTGGGGACGTGCTGCCGGTGGTTGTGGTGGAACCGGTTGTGGTGCCGGTCGTAGTAGTGCCCTGCAGGGCGACGGTGGCGCTGGCCGGCGGAGAGATTCCTAAATCGCGGACCAGGTCGCGTGTCACCTGCATCACCACCACATCAATGATCACCTCCGGTTTAGCCTTATCGATATCGGTAATCAGCTTCTCCGCCAGGGCTACCTGGTCGGGGGTGCCACGGACAACGATCGCTTTCTGCGTCGGCAACTGCTGAATGCGGCTGACTTCCAGGATGCTGCGGATGGCATTCACCATGTCCTGCAGCTCCGTAGGGAGCGATACATTAGAGAGGTAGAAAGTCTTGATGACGTTTTGCTCCAGCTCCTTACGCTTGGCCACGCTATCGGCGGCGACAAAAATAGTATTGGGAGTAACCGGGCGCCAGAACGTCTTCGACTCCATGGCCAACACCTGCAACGCCTGATCGAGCGTAACCCCGTTGAGTTCTACCGAAACCCGGCGCGAGGTGTAGTCGGGATCGAAAAGCACATTGAGCCCGGCCAGCTTGCCGATGGTCTGATAGATCACCTTGCTGTCTTCGGTCAGCTTGAGCGTAATTGGGACGTTGGAAATGGGCGCAAGTTCGACCGGTTCCTGCGCCTGCTCCAGGCGCTTACGGGTGGGTGTCATTGCCTGCGGCTTAGCGCCGCCACCCCCGCCCTTTGCCTCAATCATCGCCTTAGTCTTGCGGATCTCCTGTTGCGCAATAAAGCTCGCCGGGTCGATGACATACGCCTTCTCGAACAACACCAACGCTTCGTCCAATTTGCCATCGTCGCGCAGTTTCTGCCCGCGATGCACGTAAGAGGCGCCGGCAAGAAAACGGAGACGGTAAACCGCAGCCCTGTACTTGGTTTCAGTCGGCTTGAGGTCGTAAGCCTTGCTGTACAGATCATAGGCCACTTCATAGTTTTCGCGTGCCTCGGCGGTTTTACCCTCGTCGTATAACTTCTTGGCCTGATCGGCGAATGCGGCTGCGGGAACCAGCAGGATGAAGGCAAGGATCAACCGGTAAAAGCGACTCATTGGACTCCTCGGTCGGGTTGAGTTCCCGCTCTGACGCACGAAGAAGGAAACTTTCCCCCGCCCAACCTGTGTCTGCGAATGGCGCGAGGGTGAGATTATAGCACCAGTTTTGCGACCAGTTTCCCGGCTCCCCAGTCCCGCCTGTCTTGGGGCGACCGGCCTCCAACAGACGCTATCTTTAACTGTGCTAGCATGTTAGTCCTTGCGGCAGAGGCTAGGTCAATATGGCACGTCAGCCCACCCATCAGGTCCGGCCGAACCCGGAAAAGCAGCCTCGCCGCGACCCAACTGCGAAGGGCGAGCGTGATGCCGCCGTCAACCGGGCCGCCTCTCACAACTACCACCTGCAGGACCGGTTTGAAGCCGGAATCGTTCTTCATGGCACCGAAGTCAAGTCAATTCGCGGCGGGCGAGCGAACCTGAAGGACTCCTACGGACTGGTGAAAGATGGAGAATTATGGCTGCTTAATGCTCACATTGGTCCCTACCAGAATGCGGGATATTCACAACACGAATCAACACGTACTCGCAAGTTGCTGGTGCACAAGGACCAACTCCGAAAATTGACAGGCCAGACCCAGCAGAAAGGGCTTACCCTCATCCCTACCCGGTTGTACTTCAAGAATGGCAGAGTGAAGGTCGAGCTTGCGCTGGCCCGTGGCAAACAACTCTGGGATAAACGCGAGACCGAACGACGCCGCACCGCCGATCGCGAAGCCCGCGAAGCCATTGCGCGCAGCCGGAAGGTGGGAAACCTGTGAATTCGGCACGTGATTGATAATTTGGTAATTTAGTAATTTGAAAAAGCGCGACCACGGACTGCCTTGCGCGTCAATTATCCAATTACCCACTTACCAAATTACGCAATGTTTGCGAGGGGCAGATGAAGACAACGCTCTCCTACTCTAATCCTGCTGAAGTCGAGACTGAATGCCTTGCCGTCGTAGTCGTGGACCGGGGCGAAAAGGACAAACCCGCGCCGGCCGTGCTCGGCAACCAAGCCATTCAGAGCGCCGCCTCGGATCTGCTCACCAGCGGCGAGGTTTCGGGAAAGATCTTTGAAACAGTGATGGTTCACAGGCCAGAGGGCCTCAAAGCCCGCCGCTTATTGCTCGTCGGCGGTGGCAAGGTGAAGGAGTTCTCATCGTCGGAACTGCGCAAGGCCGCCGGGACCGCCCTGCGTTTCCTCAAGCCCAGGAAGCTGCGCTCGCTTGCGTTCGTGCTGCCCGAGGTCGCCTCGGGTACAGCCGCAGGGGTGAAAGCTGTTGTCGAGGGCGCCTACGTCGGCAACTTCGATCCCGACACCTACAAAAGCGATCGCAAGGACCAGCTTATCCGGGAACTGACGGTGGTCGCCCCCGCCGGCGCCGACCGCGGCGCCCTTGATAAGGCACTCGCCGAGGCCCGGGTCATGGGCGAATCACAGAACTTCACTCGCGAACTGGTGAACGAGCCTGGCAACCGCATGACGCCCACCATGCTCGGCGAGCGCGCTCGCAAGATGGTGGCGGAGGTTAACTCTCCGCATCTTTCGATCGACGTGTTCGGTCCGGAAAAAATCCGCGAGCTCAAAATGGGCGCCTTCTGGAGCGTGGCCCAGGGCTCGGACGAACCGGCACAACTGATCGTGATGCGCTATTCCCCGCCGGGTGCGCCCGAGAAGCCCGTGCTCGGTTTGGTCGGCAAGGGGATCACCTTCGATTCCGGCGGCATCTCCATCAAGCCCGCCGACGGCATGGAAAAGATGAAGTACGACATGGCGGGAGGCGCGGCCATGCTGGGCGCCATCCGCGCCATCGGCCTGCTTCAGCCGAAGATCAAGGTCATCGGCATTGTCTGCGCCACGGAGAACATGCCCTCCGGAAAAGCGCAGAAGCCCGGCGACGTGCAGATCGCCATGACCGGCAAGTCGATCGAGATCATCAACACCGACGCCGAAGGCCGCCTGGTGCTGGCCGACGGTCTTGCTTACGCGCGCCAGCTCGGCGCTACCCACCTGATCGACGCCGCCACGCTGACCGGGGCGGTGGTGGTGGCGCTGGGTGGCGTGAACGCCGGCGTCTTCGCCAATAACGACGATATGTACTCGCGCTTCGAGCAGGCCGAACACCGCGCCGGCGAAAAGATGTGGCGCATGCCGCTCGACGAAGACTATCGCGAGCTGATCAAATCAGGCATCGCCGACATCAAGAACACCGGGGGCCGCTACGGCGGCGCCATCTCCGCTGCCATGTTCCTGAAGGAATTTGTCGACGATACGCCGTGGATTCACCTCGACATCGCCGGCACCGCCTGGACAGAAGAGAACAAAAGCTGGATCGCCGTCGGGCCTAGCGGGATCGCGGTGCGATCGATTGTGGAGTTCGTGAAGAGCATGGCGGGGTGATTTTCGCCGCGGTATGAATAAAGCAATGCATAGGGAAAAGATGTCATCCTGAGCAACCGAGGGCTCCCGCGCGGCTTTTCCTGCGCGGGAAACGGTTGCGAAGGACCTCGGTTCTGAAACCCCGGCGATCTTTGGGGTTTCAGAGTAAATCTTCTCGATTCCGTTGATCCGGCGGGAATTCACATCACTGGTGGCACAGCGATTCCCATCACCGCCAGCGCACGAATCAGCTCACGGCGAACTACGGCAGCCGTCGCTAGCAGGAACTTCTTCCGCCCTTCGTCGGGCTCGGTCAGGATATGGTGCCGGTGGTAGAAGTTATTGAACACCTGTGCCAGTTGGAAGGCGTACTTGGCCATGTGCGCGGGCTCAGTGGTTGCGATGCATTGATCGACAATTTGCGAGAAGCGCGCCGCCGCGAGCCACAGGTCCCAGATTTCGTTCCCTGCTTCGCCGGAAAACAAATTCGCATAATCGACTTTCTCAGCCAGCACCGCTTCCGGCTCCACGCCCGCTTTACGGAAGATGTTTGTTGCGCGCACCACGGCATATTGCGCATAAGGACCAGTCTCGCCTTCAAAGCTAAGAGCCTCGCGAAAGTCGAAAGCGATCACCGAATTCTTGGTGAACTTCAGCATGAAGTAGCGCAGAGCGCCGACGGCGATTTCGGTGGCGATGCGCGTGCGCTCGACCTTCTCCAGCGCAGGATGCCTGCTATCTACTTCTTTTAGCGCGGAAGCGATCAGAGTATCGATCAGGTCATCCGCCTTGACACCAAAACCCTTTCGGCCGGAAATCTCAATATAGGGCTTGACCCAATCGTCTTCGGCCAGATCGTAGCCCAATTCCTGCGCGCAGCGGGGCGTGAGCGCGACCATATCGTAAGAGAAATGCGTGTAGTGCTCAGCCTGTTTGGTATCGCCCAGCGCCCGCAGGGCTTCGATGACGTTGTTCTGCGCGTCCTGCTGGCGGGAGTCGATGACGTTGTAGATCTCGGCCACGTCGCCGAAGTGCGGATGCTCCGCTTCGCCCTGCTCGGCCGAAATCCAGCACTCGCGGCCAGCGGGATAGCGGTAGAAGCGGCGATAGCCGAAGTCGCGTCCCAGCAGCCCGAATTTCCACAGGTGATAAGCGATGTCCTTGCCGACGTATGTCACCGTGCCGTTCGAGCGCACGATAACTTTCTGGTTCTGCTCGGCCTCTTCCGGCGTTTCGGCCTTGCGCTGCTCAGGCCCGCCGCGCTCCATCACCCAGCAGCCTTTGTTCTTGCCCTCGGTCTCGTGATAGAGCACGCCCTTTTCCTTCATCTGCTGGAACGCGAGATCCCAGAAGTGCAGGTGCAGGATTTCGCTCTCGCGCGGCAGGAAGTCGTACTCGACGTCAAGGCGCTGCATGGTTTCAAGATGCCGGCGCAGGACAGTCGTGGAGATTTGGTCGGCGATGGCGGCCAGTTCGTTGCCGCCCTGCTCGATCGCATGCAGCGTATCCAGCCGCACCTTGAGGTTCGCCTTGTCCTGCTCGTACCACTGCGTGACGCGGGCGTAGAGGTCCCAGCAGGTGTAATCGAAGCGGGGATCGGAGGCGATCAGACGCTCGATTTCGGCGCGCGACTTTTTCTCCAGGTGAACGAAACCAACGATGACGTCGGCCACCTGCACGCCGGTGTTGTCGATGTAGTTCTGCACGTCCACCGAGCGGCCGTGCGCGCGCAGCAGGCGCACGAAGGTATCGCCGAGAATGGCATTGCGCAAATGGCCGATATGCGCCGCCTTATTAGGATTGATGCTGGTGTGTTCGACCAGAATCTTGCCAGGAATTTCCGGCGGCGCCGCCGAACCAGCAGCGAGTGCCGAGGCAAACTCGCCGCGGTTCACGCGGGCGTTGATGTATCCCGCGCCGGCAACCTCCAGTTTTTCAAAACCCTGCACCGAGCCGAGACCCGCGATGATCTCCTCCGCGATCTTGCGCGGAGCCTTACGCAACTTCTTGGCAAGCTCGAACGAGAGCGGCAGTGCGTATTCGCCGAACTGTGTGCCTGGCGGCTGCTCGACCACAATCGTCGGCAGCTCGAGCTGGTACTTCTCGCGCAGAAAACTGCGCACGCGCTCGGCGAGACGCTTCTGGAACTGGAGATACACTCTCGAAAAAACCTGCGTAAGTGGCTGAGAAAACGCCGATTATAACAAACGCGTTTTTCAGCCCTGGTTTGACCGCGGGGCACCGGCTTCCCTATGATGAAAGTTTGCCTTGAGCCAGCGGCACGCGGAGTGTGCGACTTGCGCATCGGCTATCTCGACTGCTTTTCGGGCGTCAGCGGCGACATGTTCCTGGGAGCGCTGCTCGGCGCCGGCCTGCCCGCGAACGTGCTCGAGGAAACCGTGACGGCGCTGAAGGTCGGCGCTCGGCTGGAAATTTCACGGGTCACCCGCAGCGGCATCTCAGCCACCAAGGTTGACGTCTGGATTGGTGATGAGAAAGACCTTCCGCGCGAACAGGTGTCGCACGTGCACCAGCACGACCACGCGCACCAGCACAGTAGCGCCGGCGTCCCGCCGGCTGTCGTGAGGGCGTCTCGCCCGCACCGTCACGAGCCTCACCGAGGGCTCAACGAGATCCGCGACATCATCCACGGCGCAAGAATTGCACCTGCTGCCCAGGAGCGCGCGCTCGCCATATTCCAGGCGCTGGGCGAGGCGGAAGCGAAGATCCACGGTATAGACGTGGAGAAAATCCATTTCCACGAAGTCGGTGCGGTGGATGCGATCGTGGACATTGTCTGCGCCGCGGTCGGCAGCCTCGCATTGGGCGTGGACGAATGGGTCTGTTCGCCGCTCAATGTTGGCGGCGGCACGGTTGAGTGCGCCCACGGAAAGTTTCCCGTGCCTTCACCGGCGACGGTTGAATTGCTGCGCGGCGCGCCGGTCTATTCTTCCGGAATCGATAAGGAGTTGGTGACGCCCACGGGTGCAGCCATCGTCAAAACGCTGTGTAAGCGCTTCGTTCCCTTCCCGGCGATGCAGATCGCTGCTACAGGTTATGGGGCGGGTTCGCGCGACTTCCCCAGCCAGCCCAATGTGCTCCGCCTGACCATTGGCCCCTCCGTAGAGACGCAGCTTGCTGCGTCAGCTGAAGTCCCTGAGGACACCGTCGCCGTGCTCGAAGCCAATCTCGACGACCTGAATCCGCAGGTTTTCGGCTACGTCATGGAGCGGCTGCTCGCCGAGGGAGCGCTCGACGCGCTCGGCACTCCGATACAGATGAAGAAAAACCGTCCCGGCATGCTGCTTACCGTACTTGCGCGGCCAGAGGATGTAGCTCGGCTGACAAAGTTGGTTTTCGCCGAAACCACCACGCTGGGTATCCGCATGCGGCAGGAACGCCGGCAGACGCTGGTACGCCGAAGCGTCACCGTGCAAACACCCTGGGGCCAGGTACGGATGAAAGTTGCCAACCTGAACGGTTCCATCGCCAACTACGCCCCAGAGTATGAAGACTGCCGGCAGATCGCCGACCGGAACAAGGTTCCGCTGAAGCAGGTGATGCAGGAAGCAACCCGGCGGTATTTAGAAAGTCAGAATGGCTGAGAAGTTCTACATTACGACCCCGATCTATTACGTCAACGCCCGCCCGCACATCGGGCACGCGTACACGACTATCGCCTGCGATGCCATCGCGCGCCGCCAGCGCATGCTCGGCAACGATACGTATTTTTTGACCGGCACCGACGAGCATGGGCAGAAGATCGAGCGCTCGGCGGCCGACGCCGGCATCACGCCGCAGGAGCTTACGGACCGCATTGCGGGCGAGTTTCGCGGCCTGTGGGACCGGATGAAGATCAGTTACGACGACTTCATCCGCACCACCGAGCCGCGTCACAAGCGCGGTGTGCAGGAGATGTTCCGCCGCATCCGCGACAACGGTTACATCTACAAGGGCTCTTATAGCGGGCAGTACTGCGTCTTTGACGAACTCTACGTGGATGCGGCCGAACCCGGCTCGCCCTGCCCCGAGTGCGGGCGCCCTACCGAGACGGTGAGCGAGGAGAATTATTTTTTCAAGCTCTCGGCATTTGAAGACAAGCTGCTCAAGCTCTATACCGGCCAGCCAGACTTTATCCGTCCGGAAACACGCCGCAACGAGGTGATGGCGTTCGTGCGTGGCGGTCTGCGCGATCTCTCCATCAGTCGCACCACGATCAAATGGGGCATTCCAGTTCCCAACGACCCGCGTCACGTCATCTACGTCTGGCTGGATGCGCTCAGCAATTACTGCACTGCGATCGGCTTCGGTTCGCCGGACAAGAAAGACCAGGAGAAGTTCGCGCACTACTGGCCGGCCAACGTGCACATGATCGGCAAAGAGATCGTGCGCTTCCACTGCGTTTACTGGCCGGCGTTTCTGATGGCCGCGGGACTGCCGCTGCCGCGCTCCATCGTCGCGCACGGCTGGCTGCTGTTTGAAGAAAGCAAGATGTCAAAGTCGCGCGGCAACATTGTCCGCGCCGAGACGGTGATCGATGTTCTCGGCAACGACGCTCTGCGCTACTTCCTTTTGCGCGAAGTAGTTTTTGGGCAGGATGGAAGCTTCTCCTTCGATGCGCTGGTGCAGCGCTACAACTCCGACTTGGCCAACGATCTCGGCAATCTCGCCAGCCGCACGCTGGCCATGATCACACGCTACTTCCGCGGCG
>Ga0335077_10007298_pt1 | contig 13672 bp, 12 predicted proteins | sample Lox_Sample_31_FD_207151 | JGI IMG/M metagenome (GOLD analysis project Ga0335077, IMG submission 207151) | Soil microbial communities from Loxahatchee National Wildlife Refuge, Florida, United States - Lox_Sample_3.1 | ecosystem: Environmental > Terrestrial > Soil > Wetlands | place: USA...
GGCGGTCGTCGGTCCCCGGCCGCTCCTCGCCCGGGTCGAGACGATGCGGCGGCTCGTGGGGGCGGTGCTCGACCCGTTCGCCGCGTTCCTCCTCGCCCGCGGGCTGAGGACCCTTCCCCTGCGGGTGGCCCGTCAGAACGCGACGGCGGCCGCCCTGGCGGCCGCGCTCGAGGGCCATCCGGCCGTCGCCCGGCTGCACTTCCCGGGCGCGGCGTCGGCCGCGGAGGAGGCGATCGCCGCGCGCCAGATGGCCGGCCGGGGCGGCCTCCTCGGGATCGAGCTCCGCCGCGGCGCGGAGGCCGCGGCCGCCTTCCTGGGGCGGCTCCGCCTCGTCCACGTCGCGGCGAGCCTCGGGGGCGTCGAGAGCCTTGCGAGCCGCCCCCCGGAGACGTCGCACGCCCACCTCGCGCCGGAGGAGCTCGCGCGCCGCGGCATCGCGCCCGGCCTCGTCCGGTTCTCCGTCGGGATCGAGGAGACCGCCGACCTCGTGCGCGACGTCCGCGAGGCGCTCGACGGGCTCTAGCTCAGTAGAACTCGATCCAGTTCCCGTCCGGGTCCTTCACGTACCAGACGCCGGGGACCCCGTCGGGATCGTCCGGCGCGAGGGCGGGAACCGCCCCCGCGGCGACGACGCGCCGGAACGTCGCCTCGGGGTCCGAGACCCGGAAGCCGAGGTGATCGAGCCCCTCGCCGGGGCGGTACCGCGTTCGGAAGGGAGAGCCCGGCGGGTACCAGTTGAGCTCGATCCGCTGGTGCGAGCGGGGGTCCTCGAGCACGATCCAGCGGCCGTCCCGGGCGGTCCGCCCCCGCCGGGTCTCCCGGAGGCCGAGGAGCTCCGTGTAGAAGGCGAGAGATCGGTCGAGGTCGGTCACCCGGAGGCCGACGTACCGGAGGCCCATCGCGGGGGAAGCCGGCCGGAACGGAAAACTCTCCGGTAGGGGTCAGAGGCCGACCACGAGGCAGGCGAACAGCACCGCGAGGGAGATCGCCGCGATGGGGGCCGCGTCCCGCACGAACTCGAGGAGGCCGATCCGGATCCCCTCCCGCTCGGCCCGCTCGACCACGATGAGATTGCTGGCCGCGCCGAGGAGGGTGAGGTTGCCGGCGAGAGTGCTCGCCCCGGCGAGCGCCGCGAACGCCCACGGCTGGCCCGCCCCGTACCCTGCCGACACGAGGACCGGCAGCTCGAGCGCGGCCCACGGCACGTTGCTCACGAGCTGGGATCCGACCGCGCTCGAGAGCACGATCGCGCCGATCGTGGGGGCCGGGGCCCCGTGCGAAGGGACCGCGAGGACCGACTCGAGCGTCGGGGCGAGCCCGCCCTCGACCGCGCCGGCGACGGTCACGAACAGCGCCGCGAACAGGAGGAGGATCGTCCAGTCGACCCGCCGGACGACGCGGGTCCGGCCCGGGGTGAGCGCGAGCGTGACGCCCGCCCCGACGAGGGCCATCGCGGCGAGCGGCGGCGCGAAGCCCCCCGACACGGCCGAGGCGAGGTCGACGGTGACGATCGCGCTCATCGTGACCGGGAAGACGATGAGGACGGGCGCCCGCCGGAGGATCGGCGCGAGGTGGCCCTCGGGGAGAAGGCGAACCCGCGCGCCCTCGGCGAGCGGTCGGACCGTTTCGCCGGAGAACCTCGGGCCGAGGGTGTGACGCAACCAGAGCGCGCCGACCGCCACGCTCACCCCGGTCGGGAGGAGCAGGTAGCGGAGGAACGTGGCGACCGGCGCCGAGAGGCCGCTGTCGAGCGAGATGAGGAGGTTCTGGGGATTCCCGAACGGTGTGGGGACGCTTCCGACGGTGACCCCCAGCATGAGCGCGAGGAGGAGCGGCTTCGGCGGGAGGTTCCGCTGGCGCGCGATCGCGATCACGAGCGGGGTGGCGACGACCACGACCGCGTCGTTGAGGACGAACGCCGAGAGCGCCGCGAACGCGACGAACAGGACGGGCGGAAGGTCTCTACCCGATCCGGTGCGGCCGAGGAGCCAGCGCGCGCCGTGCTCTAAGGCGCCGGACGATTCGAGGGCGGCCGCGAAGACGAACAGCGCGAGGAGGAAGCCGAACAGCGTCGCGTTCCCGGCGACGGCCGCCCCGGCGGCGGGCACGGAAAGCTCGCCCGTCGCGACCGCGAGGAGCGCTCCCGCCGAGAACACGGCCCAGACGGGAGGCCCGCGCCGAAGGAGCTGACGGACGACGACGGCCCCGATCGTCCCGCCGAAGACCGCCCCCGCCAAGAGCGCCGACACTTGACCTCCGGACCCGGGGGGCACCGGGTGCGTTCCCTAATCTCCCCTTCCCGTCGCGACGCGGCCGCCGCCCGCCGCTCCACGCCTCCACCGGCACCGGGCGGGAACGCGCTCCTCCGAACCGTCCCGGACATCTCGCGTCCGCAACACCGGCTCGACCGACGGCGCTGTATCGACCGGTGCGCCGGCCCTCCTCCGTACAGCCCGCGCGCGAGGTCGCCGGGGGAGCCCCCGCCTGTCAGGAGGGGAGCACCCTCACTCCCCGTCTCGAGGGAACTTCGCGGACCGTAGACGCCGCGCGATCCGAGGGAGGTCCACCGTGGCGAATCGCCACAGCTTCTCCGGGTCGTAGACCCGCTGGTACGGGTGAGAGAGCTCGTTTCGGATCTCGAATATCGGGCCCCACGGGATCGAGGGGTTCGCTTTCCGGAAGGGCGCTCCGAGCGCGTTACCGGCCTCCTCGAACCGCTCGAACTGTCGTTCTATCGTCGCTTGAACGCCGGACTCGGGGTCGCGATACGCGCCGTGCCCCCGGTCCACCCAGTGTGCGATCGTCTCGCAATATCGCAGCATGTCGTCGACCAAGATTCTCGGGTCCCGAGTCGGTCGTCTCACAGCGGGATCGCCTCCGCGAGCACGTGCGGTCGGATCGCCCAGTGGAGAAACTCTTCCTCCACCGTGTCGACCCGGCGACCCAGCAACTCCTGAAGGGCGACCCGGAATCCCGCGGAGTCCAGCAACGATGCCCCGGGCCGCCACCTCACGAGGAGGTCGACGTCGCTGCTCGCGTCCGCCTCACGTCGCCGGACCGAACCAAAGACCCGTAGGTTCCGCGCGCCGTACCGTTTCGCGAGTCGAAGGACTTCGGTGCGGTGCGGGAGAAGGATCTCCTCGATCCCCATCCCGTGTCCGAGTCGAGGCTCTCGCAACTTCGGCTCGGACCAGTGGCGGGACTTGCAACGCGGGCACATCCGGGGAAGTCGATTCCGCATGCGCCAGGTGTAGATGCAACGGTAGCAGTGGGCGATGCGGACGAGCCTCCGGGTCACGCTGTCACCACATCCGTCGAGCCTATCGACTTACTTACGGATATCGGCGAAAGTAAGTCGTCAGGATCGCCGGACGCGTGACTCCACGCGTGCGACATACGGTTGATCCCCCGAAGTCTCGGTCGGAGGCGGTTGGCGAGGCGGTTCGCGGCGATCCAGCCCGCGGTCCGTGAACGGACGAGGCTCGCGAGCCTCTGGTCCCGGCTTGTCAGGGGGGAACCGGTCCCACGGCAGGTCGAAGCCGTCGTGGGGACCGCAAGTCGGCTCCGCGAGTGGTCCTACGATCGGGGGGAAGGGGCGGTCCCCCGGGAGGGCGGTTCTCCGGTCCGGTACGGCACTCCCCGGTGGGTCGTCAGCCACTGGAGGGACTTGAACCCCCGACCTGCTGATTACGAATCAGCCGCTCTGCCAGCTGAGCTACAGTGGCGTCGCGGCTCCCGATGGAGCGCGGCCTATAATGGTGGTGCCCGTCCTCCCGCGCCGACCGGTCGGCGGCCCGCCCCGGGTCGCGGTCCCGGGTCCCCCCTGCCACGCGGTGGCATCGCGCGCCGTGGACGATAAATAGGAGACCTAATAGTTCGCTCCCCTAACCGATGATCGAGGCCCCGTCCCGGACCGGCGACGCGATCCGCGACTCGCTCTGGTCGATCTCCCGGACCATGTCGGGGTCGTTCCGGGGAGCGCTCCGGGCGAGCCGCCTCACGCCGCCCCAGTTCTGGATCCTCCAGAACGTCGAGTCGAGCGGCTCCCTCGGGGCGACCGAGCTGTCCCGGCGCCTCTGCGTCCGGCCCCCGACCCTTTCCGGCTTCCTGGACCGGCTGGTCGACGACGGGCTGGTGGCCCGCACGGTCTCGCCGTCCGACCGCCGACAGGTTCGGATCGCGCTCACCTCTCAGGGATCCCGGGCCCTTGGGAGGGCCCGGACGTCGCTGGAGGGGATCTGGGCCGAACGGCTCGCGGCGGTCCCCGAGCGCCGTCGCCGGGCCATCGGCCGGGCGCTCCGGGACCTCGAACGGTACCTCGCCGTCTCGGCCGACGTCTCCCGGCCCCCGCGCCGGCCCGCCTCGCCCGGCCGCGCCCGTCGGAGGCCCTCACTGTGAGCGCCGCCCTCCGTACGTCCGACGGGCCGGCCGGCGCGGACCCGGCCGCCGCTGCGCCGCCGGCCCGGTCGGACCTCAAGCGGGGCTCGCTCATCGGGGTCCTCGTCGGGCTCATGCTCGGGATCCTGATGGGGGCGCTCGACAACACCATCGTCGTCACCGCGCTACCGGCGATCGTCACGGACCTCGGGGACCGGACCGGCCTCGCCTTCGTGGTGACCGCCTACTTGGTCGCCCAGACCGTCTCGATGCCGATCTTCGGGCGGCTCTCCGACCACTTCGGGCGCCGGCAGTTCTTCCTCTTGGGCCTCGTCCTGTTCATGGGCGGGTCGGTCCTCTCCGGCGCGAGCCAGAACTTCAACGAGCTCCTCGTCTTCCGCGCGGTCCAGGGGATCGGCAGCGGGGCGTTCTTCCCGGTCGCCAACTCGATCATCGGCGTCCTCTACTCGCCGCGCGAGCGCGCCCGGCTCACGGGGATCTTCTCGAGCGTCTTCGGTGTCGCGATCGTCGTGGGCCCCCTCCTGGGCAGCGTCATCGTCGACTCGATCGGCTGGCGCTGGATCTTCTACGTCAACATCCCGATCGGCCTCGTCTCGTTCTCGAGCGTCCTCCTCACCCTGGGGCCGCTCCGCGCCTCGGACCGGATGGGGCGGTTCGACTGGCAGGGGGCGAGCCTCCTCGCCGGCTGGGTCGCCCCGCTCGTCTTCGTCCTGAACCAGGTGACCGAGGGGTGGGCCTGGACGGACCCGGCGACGGTCGGCCTCCTCGCCGCCTCGGCCGCGCTGTTCGGCGCGTTCCTCTGGTGGGAGGGCCGCGCGGCCGAGCCGCTGATCCCGCTCCGCTTCTTCCGGTCGCGCGTCGTCGCCGCCGCGAACGCCGTGAGCTTCCTGCGCGGCGTGGTGATGCTCGGCGGGCTCACCTTCGTCACGATCGTCGTGACCCTCGGTCTCGGCGGCTCGACGGACACGGTCCGGGACACGCTCTACGGACTCCTCGTGCCGATGATCGGCGGCTCGATGGTCGGCGGGGTGCTGCTGCCGCGGCTCGGCTACCGGCCGCTCGTCGCGACGGGCCTCGCCATCATGGCCCTCGGCACCCTCCCGCTCGTCACCCTCTCCGGGTCGACGGCGGCGGTGGGGGCGGGCTGGGCGACCGTCTCGGTGGGCGGCGTCGGGATCCCCCTCCCGTACCTCTCCGGCGTCGTGCTGTTCCTCGTGCCGGTCGGGCTCGGCATCGGCATCTCGTTCGCGCCGATCATGCTTGCGGTCCAGTACGGCGTGCCGGCCCGCGACATCGGCATCGGGAGCTCGCTCGTGCAGTTCATGGGCAACTTGGGCGGGTCGATCGGCCTCTCGCTCCTCGGCACGCTCCAGGCGAACGAGTTCTCGGCCCTCAGTCCCGTCGGACCCGACCCGTGCCCGGCCCTCGCTGCCTCGGGGCAGCCGGCCCCCGCGTGCGTGGGTCAGCACCTCGCGTACTTCGCCTCGGTCCAGCATGCGTTCTTCGTAAGCTTCCAGGACCTGTTCTGGGCGGTCGTCGGGATCGCCGTCCTCGCGTTCGTCTTCGGCCTCCTGGTGACGGGAAAGCTCCCCGGCACGGCGGGGACCGCCCCGGCCCCCATCGTCGGCGGCGACGCGACGCCCGAGCCCGTGCCGATGGGCCCGGCGTAGCCGCGCGCCCGCGGGGGGCCGACCGCCCTTTAGGGGGGGCCCGCGGCGTCGGCGTCGAGGAACCAGGTGACCGAGTCGATCGCCGAGACCCGGGCCGCCGGCAGCTTGGGACGGCCCGCGCGCGCCTCCGCCAGGACCCGGGCGACGATTCCCCGCTTCCCCGGCCCGGTCGCGAGGAGGATCGCGTGCCGGGACCGGTCGAGGAACGGGAAGGTGAGCGACACGCGGGGGACCGGCGGGGGCTGCGGGGCGCGCGGGACGGCCGCCACCCACCGCTCCCGCTCGGCCGCCGCGGCCGACCCCGGGAACAGCGAGGCGGTGTGGCCGTCGGGGCCGACGCCGAGGAGCGCGAGATCGAGCGCCGGCCCGTCCGGGGCGAACCGCTCCCGAAGGAGCGCCTCGTAGCGCGCGGCGGCCGTCGCCGCGTCGGGGGCGTCGACGGGGACCGGGTAGGCGGACGGGCCGCCGGGGGCGGCGAGGATCGTCGCGGCGGCGAGCTCTTGGTTCGAGAGCGGCGAGTCGCGGGGGACGAACCGCTCGTCGGCGAAGTAGACCTCGACGTCGCGCCAGGCGATCCCCGGCGCCGCGGCGAGGAGGGCGAGCATCCGGCGGGGCGTCTCGCCGCCGGAGACCGCGAGCCGGGCCCGTCCGACCGCGGCGAGGGCGGACCGGAGGGCCCCGGCGGCCGCCTCCGCCGCGTCCGCGCTCGCCGTCTCGGGGTCCGGGCGGACCTCGGTCTCGACGCGGGTCATCCGTCGGACCAGGTGTACCCCGCGTCGCGCGCGATCGTCTCGGCGGCCTTCGGGCCCGCGGAGCCCGCCGGGTACGGCTCGAGCGGCGGCCGGTGGGCGAGGAGCGGGTCGTAGATCGCCCACGCCGCCTCGACCTCGTCGGCGCGGACAAACAGCGTCTGGTCGCCGCGCATCAGGTCCGCGAGGAGGGTCTGGTAGCCGTCCTCGAGCGGGCCGAACGCCTCCGCGTAGCGGAAGTGCATCGTGTGGGTCCGGATCGTGAGCGGGTGGCCGGGCGCCTTGAGCTCGAACGCGAGGGTGAACCCCTCGTCGGGCTGGACGTAGATCGTGAGCGAGTTCGGCCGCATCCCGTCGGAGCCGTCGTCGGGGAAGAACGCGACCGGCGGCCGCCGGAACCGCACGACGATCCGCGTCGACTTCGCGGGGAGCCGCTTCCCGGTCCGGAGGAGGAACGGGACCCCCTGCCAGCGCCAGTTGTCGATCGAGAGCCGCAGGGCGACGAACGTCTCGGTGGTCGAGCCGGGGGCGACGCCGGGCGCGGCGCCGTACCCGTCGGCGCCGCCGGGCGACGACGGCCCGTACTGGCCGAAGACGGCCCGGTCGGGCGCCATGGGCCGGATCGCCTGGAGGACCTTCACCTTCTCGTTCCGCACCGCGTCGGCGCCGAGGACGGCCGGGACCTCCATCGCGGTGAGCGTGACGAGCTGCGTGAGGTGGTTCTGCACCATGTCGCGGAGCGCCCCGGCGGAGTCGTAGTAGCCGCTGCGGTCCTCGACGCCGAGCGCCTCGGCGACGGTGATCTCGACCCCGTCGATCCGGTCCCGGTTCCACGCGGTCTCGAACAGCGTGTTCGCGAACCGGAAGACGAGGAGGTTCTGCACCGTCTCCTTGCCGAGGTAATGGTCGATGCGGTAGACCTGCCCTTCGTCGAACGCGCGGTGGATCGCCGCGTTGAGCGCCTGGGCCGAGGCGAGGTCCTGCCCGAACGGCTTCTCGACGACGAGCCGGGTCCACCCCCGGCTGCGCGCGAGGCCGGCCGCGCCGAGCGCGGCGACGGTCGGCTCGACGGCCGGGACCGGCAGCGCGAGGTAGAAGACCCGGTTGCCGGGGAGTCCCGTCGACGCCTCGACGGCGGTGAGGCGTCCGGCGAGCGCCTCGAACGGCCGCGGGGCGGCGGGATCGAGCCGCTGGTAGAAGACGCGGTCCTTCACCCACGCCCGGCGCGGATCGTTCCCGGGGATCTTCGCGTCGTCGAGCGACCGGTGGACGATCGCCCGGAACGCGTCGTCCGTGAGCTCCCCCCGAGCCGCGCCGACGAGCGCGACCTTCTCGGCGAGCCCCGGCGCCGCCGCGAGCTGGAACAGCGCCGGCATCAGCTTGCGGCGCATGAGGTCCCCCGTCGCGCCGAGGACGACGAACAGGTGCGGGTCGATCCCGGTCCGCTCGACCACGGCTTACCCCGTCTTGACGGCGTGGCCGCCGAACTTGTTCCGCAGGACCGCGAGGAGCCGCTCCGCGTACGGGTCGGTCTCCCGGGAGCGGATCCGGCCCTCGAGCGCGAGGGTGATGACCGGCGCGGCGACCTCGAGGTCGAGCGCCTCGATGACCGTCCATCGGCCCTCGCCCGAGTCGACGACGAACGGTTCGATCCCCTCGAGCGTCGGGTTCTCGGCGAGCGCCTCGGCGGCGAGGTCGAGGAGCCAGGAGCGGACGACGCTCCCCCACCGCCAGACCGTCGCGACCTGCGCGAGGTCGAGGTGGAACTCCTGCTTCTCGTTGAGGATCGCGAACCCCTCCGCGTACGCCTGCATCATGCCGTACTCGATCCCGTTGTGGACCATCTTCACGAAGTGGCCCGCGCCGGACGGACCGACGCGGCCCCAGCCCTTGTCGGGCCCGGGGGCGAGCGCGGCGAAGATCGGCCGGAGCCGCTCGACGACCGCCGCGTCGCCGCCGATCATGAGGCTGTACCCCTCGGCGAGGCCCCAGATCCCGCCGCTCGTCCCGCAGTCGACCCAGGCGACCCCCCGCTGGGCGATCGGGCCCGCCCGCCGGAGCGTGTCGCGGTAGTACGAGTTGCCCCCGTCGACGAGCACGTCCCCCGGGGCGAGCGAGGGGAGGAGGGCGGCGATCGTCTCGTCGACGGCGTTCCCCGACGGCACCATGAGCCAGATGGTCCGGGGCGGCTCCAGCCGCCGGACGAGGTCGTCCAGCGACGCGGCGCCGTGGATCCCGCGCCCCTCGGCGGCCTGGACCGTCGCCGGCGTGCGGGCGTACCCGATCACCCGGTGGCCCGCCCGGACGAGGCGGTCCGCCATGTTCATCCCCATCTTGCCGAGCCCGACCATCCCGATCTCCATCGACTTCCTCCCTACGACCGGACCCCCGCGAGGGCGAGCGCCGTCGCGAGCTGTTCCGGTGAGCGGTACTGGATCGTCCCCATCCCGAGGGAACGCGCCGGGACCAGGTTCTCCTCCCGGTCGTCGACGAAGAGGCAGTCGCGGGGGTCGGCGCGGAGGACGTCGACGACGCCCCGGTACGCCGCCGGATCGGGCTTCCGGCGCCCCGTGTAGCACGACGAGAAGAACAGCGAGAACAGCCGGTCGAGGTGGAACGTGGCGATCCGGTGCTCGTTGAGCTCGCGGCCCTCGTTGTTGAACGCGACGAGCCGCACGGACGCGGCGCCCCGGACCCGGTCGACGACCCGAAGGGTGTCGGGGTGCGGGCGCGAACAGCCGAGGATGAACGCGCGCAGCTCGTCCCGGAGCTTCCTCGGGGAGGCGGCCGGGAGCGTCGCCTCGAGGTACCCTTCGAGCGAGAGCTCGCCCCGCTCGAACGCCGGCATCGCGGTCGCGTGCCGCGCCTCGAACGCCTCGAGGTCGAGGTGGAACCGCCGCGCCCCCTCGGCGCGGTCGGCGACGTCCCACCCGTTCGTCAGGAGGACCCCGCCGATGTCGAACAGGACGACCCCGGGCTCACTCACGGAGCCACCCCGCGAGGCGTCCGACGCCGGCGAGGGCGTTCTCCCCGAGGTCGACCGAGAGGACGGTCCGCCCGCGGGCGACGAGCGCCGCGAGGTCCCCCTCGGCCTGGGCGGAGATGATCCGGCCGAAGGTGAGCCCCATCTCCGGGACGGCGAGCTCGGGCCGGGCGGCGTCGACGAGCTGGAGGCACCGGCCCGTCGGGGGCCCGCCCTTGTGGAGCTGCCCCGTCGAGTGGAGGAACCGGGGGCCGTAGCCGAGGGTCGTGGCGCGCCGGGTGCGTCGGAGGAGCTGGCCGCGCACCGTCTCGAGCGCCTCGGTCATCGGTCCCGTGGGCTCGAGGTACGCCTGGATCGCGAGGTAGTCCGTCGGGCCGGCCCCGTCGGCCCAGCCGACGACGGCGGCCCGGGCGGCGGCTTCGTCGGTGAGCGACACCCGGGGCCCGGCCGCCGGGCGATCCGCGCCGGCGGGCCGGTCGATCGCCTCGCGCGCGAGCTCCTTCGCGATCTCGACGTCGGGCTGGTCGAACGGATCGATCCCAATGACGGCCCCGGCGAGGGCGATCGCGACCTCCCAAACGAAGAACTGGGCGCCGAGGGCGAACCGGTCGTCGAGACGCCATCGGACGACCGGATGGCCCGCTCCCCGGAGGGCTTCGACGGACGGCGGGGCCGGTCGCCCGGCGCTCTCGAGCGTCACGAACAGCCTGTCCCCCCCGTACGCCCGCGCGTCGGCCGACGGCTCGCGGGCGACGGGCACGATCCCCTTACCGGCCTTGCCGGTGCTCTCGGCGATCAGCTGCTCCGCCCAGTCGGGGAACGCGGCGAACGGGTCGGTCGTGACGAACGTCACCTTATCCCGGCCCGCCCGCGCGAGCTCGCCGAGAACGGCCCCGAGGAGGAAGCCCGGGCTCTCCGCGGGGGGGCGATCCGCCCCGCAGGCGTGCGCGGCGTCCTCGGCCGAGTCCAAGAGCCGTCCGATCGGCAGGCCGGCGAGCGCGGCCGGCAGGAGGCCGAACGGGGTGAGGGCCGAGTACCGACCGCCCACATCGGGCGGGGCGAGGACCACGGCCCGGAACCCCTTCGCCCGCGCGAGCGTCTCGAGCGGCGTGCCGGGGTCGGTGATCGCGACGAACCGCGACCCGGCCGGCCCACCGGCCGCCGCGACGCGCTCCCAGAAGAACCTCAGGAAGGCGTTCGGCTCGAGCGTCGTGCCGGATTTCGAGGAGACGACGAACAGGGTCCGCCCGGGGTCGATCGACCGGGCGAGCGCGGCGACGGCCGCCGGGTGCGTCGAGTCGAGGACGTGGAGCGGGAGCCCGTCCGGGTTCCCGGCGAACGTGCTGCCGAACAAGGCCGGGGCGAGGCTCGATCCGCCCATCCCGAGCACGACGACCGCCCGGAGGCCGTCCGCGCGGACCGCGCGCGCGAGCTCGGTGAACCGCGGCACTTGGGCCCGCATCGTCGTCGGCAGCGCGAGCCAGCCGAGGCGGCTCGCCGGATCGGACGGGGGGGCCGCCGGCCAGAGCGTCGCGTCCTTCGCCCAGAGACGCTTCGGCCAGCCCGCGTCGGTCCAGTCGGCGAGCCGCCGGTCGACGGCGTCCTGGTACGGTCCGAGCCCCTCGACGTCGGGGAGCGCGCCGGGCCCGGTCATCGGGCGGCCCCCGGCGCCGGCGCCGCGACGCCGAGGAGGCGTTCCGCCCGGGAGACGACCGCGTCGACGGTGAGGCCGAGCTTCTCCATGACGACGGGTCCAGGTGCGGAGGCGCCGAACCGGTCGATCCCGAGCACGTCGCCCCGACGGCCGACCCATCGCCACCAGGCCGCCGTCGCGCCCGCCTCGATGGCGAGCGTCGGGAGCCCGGGGGGGAGGACCGCTTCCCGGTACGCCGCCGGCTGCTCCTCGAACAGCTCCCACGACGGCATCGAGACGACGCGAACGGCGCGACCTACGGCCTCGAGCCGCTCCCGCGCGGCGAGCGCGAGGTGCACCTCCGACCCGGTCGCGAGGAGGACGACCTCGGGCGGGGGGCGTCCCGCGTCGGTGAGCACGTAGGCGCCGCGCCCGGGCCCCTCGGACCGGGTCGGGAACCGGGCCGGATCGAGCACCGGCAGCTTCTGCCGCGTGAGCGCGAACGCGACCGGTCCCGGCCGCGGCACGATGGCCGCCCACAGGGCGACGGTCTCGTTCGCGTCGGCGGGGCGCACGACGGTGAGGCCGGGGATGAGGCGCATCGACGAGAGCTGCTCCACCGGCTGGTGCGTCGGTCCGTCCTCGCCGAGGGCGATCGAATCGTGCGTGAAGACGAACGTGGACGGAAGTCCCATCAGCGCCGCGAGGCGGATCGCGGGTCGCGCGTAGTCCGAGAAGATGAGGAACGTCGCCCCGAACGGCCGGATCCCGCCGTGGAGCGCGAGCCCGTTGACGATCGCGCCCATCGCGTGCTCCCGGACGCCGAAGTGGACGTTCCGTCCGTCCGGCGGGTCGGAGGCGAACGTGCCGTACGCCCGGAGGAACGTCTTCGTCGACGGGTTGAGGTCGGCGGAGCCGCCGGCGAAGCCGGGCACGCTCGCCGCGAGGACGTTCATCGCCGCCCCGCCGGCGTCGCGCGTCGCGACCGGGGTGCCGGCGGGGAACGTCGGAAGATCCGCGGCCCAGTTGGTCGGCAGCACCCCGGCGAGCCGCCCCTCGAACTCCGCCGCGAGCGCGGGCTGCGCGGCGCGGAACCGGTCGTAGCGGGAGCGCCACTCGCGCTCGAGCGCCGCCCCGCGCTCGGGGAACCCCCGGGCGTACTCGCGCACGTCGTCCGGGACGAGGAACGCGGGTTCCGTCGGCCAGCCGAGCCGACGCTTGGTCGCGAGCGTCCCCGCCGCGCCGAGCGGCTCGCCGTGCGCCTCGTAGGTGTCCTGGCGCGGCGATCCGTACCCGATGTGCGTGCGGACGATGACGAGGGTCGGGCGGCTCGCCTCCGCCTTCGCCTCCCCGATCGCCCGGTCGATCGCCGCGACGTCGTTGCCGTCGGGGACCGAGAGGACCTGCCAGCGGTACGCGCGGAACCGGGCCGCCACGTCCTCGGTGAACGTCGTCTCCGTCGGCCCCTCGAGGGTCACGTGGTTGTCGTCGTAGAGGTAGACGAGCTTGCCGAGGCCGAGATGGCCGGCGAGCGAGGCGGCCTCGGAGCCGATCCCCTCCATCAGGTCCCCGTCCGAGACTATTCCGTACGTCCGGTGGTCGACGATCCGGTGGTCGGAGCTGTTGTACCGCCCGCCCAGGTGCCGCTCCGCGAGGGCGAGGCCGACGCCCATCCCGAACCCCTGGCCCAACGGACCGGTCGTCGCCTCGACGCCCGGCGTGTGTCCCCGCTCGGGATGGCCGGGCGTCCGGCTGCCCCACTGGCGGAACTGGCGGAGATCGTCGATCGAGAGATCGTAGCCGAACAGGTGGAGGAGCGCGTACAGGAGCGCGGAGCCGTGCCCGGCGGAGAGGACGAACCGGTCCCGGTCCCACCAGGCGGGGTTCTTCGGGTTGTGGCGGAGATGGCGGGCCCAGAGGACGTACGCCATCGGCGCCGCGCCGAGCGGCAGCCCGGGGTGGCCGGAGTTCGCCTTCTCGACCGCGTCGACCGCGAGGAACCGCAGGGTGTTGATGCACCGCTCGTCGAGTTGGGCCGCGTCGGGCGCGCTCATGCGAGTCCTCCCCGGGCCCACGTCGCCGCCCCGATCGCGACGGCCCCGGCCCCGATCTCGGACGGCGCCAACCGGAGGGACTCCCCGACCGACGGGAGCATCCGGGGCCGCGCGAGGGCGAGGGCGTCGGACAACAGGTCGGGGGCGCCGTCGAAGATGCCGCCGCCCCCCACGATCGTCGACGG
>Ga0335077_10007300_pt1 | contig 13668 bp, 14 predicted proteins | sample Lox_Sample_31_FD_207151 | JGI IMG/M metagenome (GOLD analysis project Ga0335077, IMG submission 207151) | Soil microbial communities from Loxahatchee National Wildlife Refuge, Florida, United States - Lox_Sample_3.1 | ecosystem: Environmental > Terrestrial > Soil > Wetlands | place: USA...
CAGCACGCGCACGACAGAGCCGAAACCAACCACGGGCCTCGCCTCCGGAGGCAGGTATAAGCTAACGTGAACCGGGGAACCTGCGGGAATGCTGCGGGGACCTTTGACCAGCATCCCGTTGAGGCTAATGTCGATTGTCTCGCCTTCCCACTCGCCCTTCTCGGAATCGATTCGTACCTTGGATTGTAGAGAAACGCGCCGGAACCTGCGCCTTTCGTGTTCGACGGCTCCCTGAGTAGCCCGGACCAGCTTCAGCAGGCGCGGCTTGTCGATCGGTTTGTAGAGGAAGAAGCTGGCGCCGGCCGCGAATCCCTGCGAAACGGCGGCCGTGCTCTGGTCGTCGCTGACCAGTATGATCGGGGTCATCTGGTTGATGCCAGCGGAGCGTGCTTTCCGGGTAAGCTCAAGGCCGTCAGGTGACGGCATTCGGAGATCGAATAGGAGCGCTGAGAATTTTTCGTCTCGGAGAAAGGGTTCCGCTTCCGCGCTGCTGCTGAGCGTCAGGGTGTCGATGCCGGTCGAGCTTAAGACCTCGTGAATCAACTCGCAGTCGGCCGCCTCATCGTCCACCACCAACGTGCGCCTTTGCATGCGATCCTCCCGATGCAGAGGTTATCGGCCGGATAGGACCGTTCCTGTAGCAGGCATTCCGTCGAGGGTGTCCAGACGAACGGATCAACGCTACGGCGAGCAGGGTGGCACATGAAGAGAAACGGGATCGCAGAATCCGATGATGGACTCGAACGGTTCGGGCAGAGCCCTAGCCGTTCGCTGCCATGGATTGGCTGCCCGGCTGCCGCCCGGGAGTGCGGCTTGATCCGGAGCGCGATGGCCGGGGCTTTGGTATGCCTTCAAACTCGATGACGTCCGTCGCGCGATAGGGCTTTTCGCGTTCACACGATCTGCATCGGAGGCTGAAGACGCGGGTCTGCTGCTCTTGCGATGATTCCTTGGCGTGGGCTGCAGATTCCATTTGAATGAGAATTGCCGGAAGCGGGATCGGCTGCCTGCAAGATAGACAGCGGACTCCGCGGTAAGACTGCTTGATCGTGTCTTGCGTCATGCTGAAGATCTCCTAGAATTGCGCTGCTCAATCGATGGGAAACGGATCATACACGGTGCGTCTGCCGGTGTCCAGCGCGGTTCGAAAATCGACGCGCAACTCTCGGGCCCGCCGGTCAACTGACCGCTTATCGCTTTAAGAATCAGATGGTTGCATCATCTTTGCCGCCATCTTCACGACGAATCGCCGGGGTGCTAGTCTTTCGCCTTCCATCATCAGACGATTTCTCATCCCTGAAATCACGCAGCTCTTGCCCTTCGCGAGTCCTTCCAAACCGACGCGCGCCACCTTCTCCGCCGTCTCGGGCACGCGAAAGACTCGATCGGGCTGCCTGGCAACACTCTGAAATTCCGTGGTGGTCGAGCCGGGGCAAAGCGCACACACGCGGACGCCGAACCGTGAAACCTCCTCGGCAATGCCTTCGGCGAATATCAGATCGAAAGCCTTGGTGGCGGCATATGCCGAATTGAATGGGACGGCCTGAAATGCAGCCGTCGACGCCACGATCAAAACGTCGCCGTGGCCCCGCTCGATCATTCCGGGGATGTACAGCCGGGTCAACTGGACGACGGCGGCGCAGTTCACCTGGATCATTTCGAGGAGACGGGATTCCTCGATCTCGTGAATGTACCCAAAGGCGCCGAAGCCGGCGTTGTTCACGAGCAGCTCGACTTCAATCCCCTTCCCGGCGGTGAACGCGTGGATCTCGCGCGCGGCGCCAGGCCGACTGAGGTCGGCGGAAAAAACCTCGGTCTTGACGCCGTGCTTCGTCGAGAGATCGGCAGCCAATTTCTCGAGCCGATCCAGTCGCCGGGCCGTCAGGACCAGGTGCGCGCCCCCGGCCGCTAACTGTTCGGCTAGCGCCCAGCCGATTCCGGCGCTTGCTCCGGTCACAAGCGCCCATTTGCGGGCCCATCGGGTGTTTGAATCCGCAGACACAGGCTCCTCCTCTTGAGAGACACGAATCAAAACATATCTGGGAGGGGTACGGAAGAAGGAAAATCGGGCCGAAGCGGATCAGGCGGCGCGATCAGCGCGCGGGAAAACCGTGTCACGCAGGCGCGTGCCGTGCTCCTTCAGCCTGTCGAGTAGCCGGCGCGCCCACACGAACTCCGCCGCCAACACGCCGAGCGCCAGAAGGATGGTGAGCCAGCCGGGTCCCGGAGTAACCAGCATCAGGACACCGAGAGCAAGTAAAGTGAATCCGAAGAGAATTTTCAGAAACCGCTTGGCCTGTTGGATAGTCTTGATGATCATCGTGTTTGCCCGCTCTCGTAACTTTGATGCGAGAAGCGGGCATTTCGTATCAAGAATTTTCTTGCACGCAACCTGCCAACCACGAGAGCACTTGCCGAGCGCAGATGTGCTGCTGATAATGGACTTCGACGAAGCCACGATCGTCGACAAGTGGCGGCGATTCCAATTGTGGGAAGTTTTTCCCTGCGAGGGATGAAAAAATGGAGCTTCTCTGCGTGCGAATGGAAATTCCCGAGGGAGCAAATCTCATACTGGGGCATTCCCACTTCATTAAAACCGCCGAAGATTTGTACGAAGTCGTCGTCAACACGGTCCCGGGAGCGAAATTTGCCGTCGCCTTCAATGAAGCGTCCGGTCCACGCCTGGTCCGCGTGGAGGCCAACGACGACGAACTGCGGCGTGCGGCGGTATCCAACGCGCAGGCGATCGGAGCGGGGCATGCGTTCGTGATGCTGATTCGCGAGGCGTATCCGATCAACCTGCTGAGCCGGGTGCGCGACTGCTTCGAGGTGTGCACGATCTATTGTGCAACGGCCAACCCGGTCGAGGTGATCGTCGCCGAAACATCGCAGGGGCGCGGGGTGATCGGAGTGGTCGATGGGAGTTCTCCCGCCGGGGTCGAGACCTCTGAGGACGCGAAGCGCCGCCACGAATTCGTCCGGAAGATCGGCTACAAGCTCTGAATCCTGCTGGAGCGCCCGATGCGCCTGACCGAGACCGTCTTGCGATGCTCTCTAGAGGTTGTAAACCAGCCCGAAGGAAATCTTAGGGCTGTATTGATGAGTGCCGAAGAAGCGTGTCCCGACCATGTCGGCCTGCACCCGGTAACCAAGGCGCTTGCCGCGGGGCATAAGATCGATTCCGCCGCCCACTTCATAGCCGAATGCGTCCGTGCTTCCGAATTCCGTCTGCGGCAGGAATCGCGAGGCACCCGCCATGCCATGGATCCATAGCCCCAATTCGCGCGTGCTGGGCAGCCGATAGCGCGCTCCCCCCATGCCGAGCGCGTACTTGGTATTGACGCCAGTCTGTGTCGCGAATGCGGCTGCAAACTCCCCATCCACGCCAATCTTTCCGCCGTGGGGGAAGTACACAACCGAGAAATTGAAGCCGTTCATGTCGCTGGTGACGTTGGGTATCTCATAGAAGCGGAGAAACGTATAACCGGCGTACGCCTGCCAGTTGTAAGTCTGGAGAACGCCGTAGACTCCCTGCGGCGCTGGGTCCGGGGCGCTCAGCGCCGGCGCGGCGTTCGCCCACGCCGGTGAGGGCGCACCCAACAAAAATGCGTTAGCCGGGTTGACCTGGGCCCGAGCATTGCACGCGAGAATCAGGACGAGGCCGCACAGAAAGGCTACATATCTCATCACCGTCTCCCCCAGAAACCGCTCCATCTCTTAACTGCCTATTTCATTAGAGCGGCGACATCAGGTGCTGTCCACTGATTTGCTGGAGGAGGACGCGAGGGAATTACCGTCCCTGCGTACAGTCCGGGTCGAGCGGGGCACGGGTTAGGAAGCGGCACCCGCCCGATACCGAACGAGGAGGAGAGTGATGTCGTCGGCCTGGCCGGCGCCGCGGGTAAACGTCTCGACGGACGCGAGAACGTTCTTCTGCAAATCGCCGAGGGACGCCTCATGCTGACCGGCCAGAACATCCCGGAAACGCGACAGCCCAAACATCTGCTCGGCAGGGTCCATCGCTTCGGTGACCCCATCGCTGAACAGGATCAGCGTGTCTTCCGGCCTGAGTGTCAGACGGGCGGTGACGTACTCCGCCTCCGGCAGGAGGCCAACCGGATACGAACCCTCGGTGAACGGTTCGGCGACTTCTCCTTTGCGCAGGAGGAGTGGCGAGGGATGGCCCGCGTTGATGAACTCCAGATAGCCGCTGCGGTCGATAATGCCGAAAAACATGGTCGCGTAGCGGTCGACCTCTGCATGTTCGCACAGGAATCGGTTCAAGTGGTTGAACACGCGCGCGGGATCGGCTCCGATCGTCATGCCGGAAAGCGCTCCCTGAAGCATCGTGGTGAGCAGCGCGGCACCCAACCCTTTGCCGGAAACGTCGGCGATGAGGAAGGCCGTGCGGTCGTCGCTCACGGGAAACACGTCAAAGTAGTCGCCCCCAACCATGAGACACGGGAGGTTGATTCCGGTGACGGCCAGGTGAGGAAAATCCTTGAAGCCGCGGGGAAGCAGCGCCTGCTGGATGTCGCGGGCAATGCCGATTTCCTGCTCCATGCGCTGGCGCTCGCGCTCGCGCTCCACGAGGCGCGCGTTGTCCAGAATGCTGGCCGCTTCCACGGCAAGAGCGTCTAGTATCCGCCGATCGAGCTTCGAAAAGGCGGCCGGCCGGCGGGAATCAAGATAGACCACGCCCAGAAAGTGACCGCGCTTACTTTGAATGTCGGAATCCTCGGAGCTGGCGCGGGCCATGGCATAGAGGGGAATCACAACCACCGCGCGAAGCCGCTGAGCGACGATGCTTTGGGCCAGCTGGAGATCCGTCTCGGCTTGTGCGACGTCTTCGGTGATCACACTGGATTGCTGCTCAAGGGCTTGGCGGATAGCCGTCTGGCTCGGCGCGAGGTCCTCCGCAGGCAGATGCCTGGCTCCCCTGCGCCGCGCGAGGCGCACGCGGAGCGACCCCGAGGCGTCAGGCTCGAGCAGAAGTCCCCGGTCGGCATCGGTGACCGCGATGGCATGGTCGAGCATGGTGCCAATCACCGATTGAAGCGGCAGACGGGAGTGTAGAAGCGTCGTGGCCTCAAGCAGCAGATTCAGCTTGTGCAGGCCGCCCGAGGCGCTGTCCGTGGTGGTGATGTGCTCGATTCGGTCGAGGATATCGGGGATCGACGTCTCGGGATCGGCAGAACGAAATATCAACTCGTAGAATTCATCGACTCCGAAGGTAATCAGGTCGCCCTCGCGGAGAGCTCGTCGGGTAATCTTCTCCCCGTTAACGAAAAGGCCGTTGCGCTGGCCGCGATCTTCCAAATACCAGCTGCCGCCCTCCAGGACGATGGCTGCACAATTGCGAGAAATGCGCGGATCGGGGAGTTGGAGGTGTTTTCCCGTGTCGCCGCCTCGGCCAATAAAGAAAGGCGACTCGGTGATGCGAACGAAGCGGCGAGAACCGCCGGGAGCAATTACTTCGAGGCCAATTTCGCCGTTAGACATTGCGCCGGACATACAGGTTACTCGGTTCCGGGATTGTAACACGCAGGCCCGGTGCCCGGGCGCCCCGAGCCACGAGACGATGCTAGTTGGAGAAACTGCGAACGGCCTCCGCCTCGGAGTTGGAGACGTCGAAGACCGTCAGTAACTTGGTGATCTGCAAGACTTCCTTGAATTTCGAACCCAAATTACAGAGCCGGACGGACGCGTCCTGCTTCTTCGCGCTGGAGTGCAGGCCGACCAGAGTGCCAAGGCCCGCGCTGTCGATCTGCGTAGCATTGTCCATATTCAGGACAATTTTTTTCTTTCCGTCCGCTAGCAGGGCTTTCACCTTTTCGCGAAGCGCGTTCGTCTCTTCGCCCAGCACGATGCGCCCGTCGAGCGCCAGAACGATCACGGGGCCAAACTCTCGATTCGTGATTTTCAGAGCCACCTTGATTCCCTCCTCCGCCAAAGCGTTCCGTGCGGGTCCCTCGAGACGCTCCGGGCGAGCGGGAGTATATACCGGATTTTGCGAGTGCCGCCAGCGCTGGAGGCCCGCCGCGAAGGGAGACACGAGACATTCGTATAGGACTTCGTCAGTTGGGATTTCTGGGCCAAATTGGCTTTCCTCAACACACTTTTGCGCGGGCCGACTATTGACTGAAATGCGCGCTCTTTGTTAGGATTCCCGAGCTGCTTAACCGGCAGCGCTTATCCAGAGTGGCTGAGGGGACAGGCCCTATGAAGCCACAGCAACCTGGTCCTAGTGCCAAGGTGCTAATTCCTGCCCTTTAAAAGGGCTCCCGGGTCGTCTGCCAATGAGATCGGCGGATGAGCTAGGGAGAGCAGGGAGAGATAAGATCCTCAACTGACCCTGAGGCTTCGGGGTCGATTGAAGATTCAACTCCCAAACTGCATCACAAGGGCGGCGCGGGTATCCGCATTGCGGACGCCATGGCTTGGTCCAATTGAGCGCACCGCGCGTTCGCGAGGACCTCACTGCATTTGGGCGGCCTCGGAGCAGGCGGGCGCCAGAAAGGGCTCCCAGGTCGCCGGCAAGGCGAGCCTGGGAGATAGGGAGCGACACAATGAAATTCGCCACGAAGACGATTCACGCGGGCCAGCCGTCCGAGCCGGAAACCGGCGCCATCGTCGCGCCGATTTTCCAGACTTCGACCTACGAGCAGGAGGCGCCGGGCCACGACAAGGGCTTTTCCTATTCGCGCACGAACAATCCCACTCGCCAGCGGCTCGAAGGCGTGCTGGCGGAGCTAGAGGGCGTGGAGCACGCGGCCGCCTTCGCCTCGGGCCTGGCTGCCGAAAACGCGGTGCTGCAAGCCTACCTGCGCCCGGGAGATGAGGTCATCATCCCGTTGGACGTCTACGGCGGCACGTACAGAATCCTCAACAAGGTCTATCTGCCGATCGGCGTGGTGATCAAGCAGATCGACACGTGCGACCTGAAGGCCGTCGAAGCCGCCCTGTCGAAGAAGACCAAGCTCGTCTGGATCGAATCGCCTACCAATCCGCGCCTTTTGATCAACGACATCGCGGCGATCAGCAAGCTTGCGCACGCGCACACCGCCCTCGTGGTGGTGGACAACACGTTTGCCACGCCGTGCTTCCAGCAGCCGTTTGAGCTGGGCGCCGACATCGTCATACACAGCGTGACGAAGTACCTCGCCGGGCATTCGGATACGATTCAGGGCGCCGCGCTCGCCAAGGACCCGGCTGTTTTCGAGCCTATCAAGTTCCTGCAAAACGCCACCGGCGCGGTCCCCTCTCCATTCGACTGTTGGCTGACCATGCGTGGTTTGAAGACTCTCGAATTGAGAATGCAGCGCCATGAAGAGAACGCCACCGCAATCGCAAACGCGCTGAACGGTCACGCGCTCGTCCGCCTCGTCTATTTCCCGGGCCTCACGAGCCACCCCGGCCACGACATCGCCCGCCGCCAGATGACCGGCTTCGGGGGAATGGTTTCGTTCGAGCTCGCCGGGACCATCGACGAAGTGGTGGCATTCGCGTCGTCGCGGCGCTACTTCACGCTGGCCGAAAGCCTCGGTGGAGTGAAGGCGCTGATCTGTCATCCTGCGACGATGACGCACGCGTCGATTCCTCCCGAAGCGCGAGCGGAGCTGGGCCTTTCCGACACGCTTATTCGCCTCTCACCCGGATGCGAAAACGGGGAGGACCTCGTCGAAGACCTGCTCCAAGGGCTGGCCGAGCTCGAGCGCACGCGCGCGTCTCAGAAGAAGAGCGTGACGGTCAGCACCCGATAATCGGGAAACGGGCCGCCCCGAAAGGCGGCCCCCACCCCCTTCTCTCTCGATCCAACCTCCGCATCAAGTCGTCTCCATCGCCGTTCGTCTCGCCATGCGAGTTTTCTCCCCTCGTTCGGTTCCGATTTTGATATCTTGGCAAACTGACAGGGAGCTCCCGACAGATGCCGATCCGCCACGACTGGACGCGACAGGAAATCCGCAGAATTTACGAGCTCCCGCTTCCCGAGCTGATCTTTCAAGCGCAGGTCGCCCACCGCGAGTTTCACCGCCCGGAAGAAGTGCAGCTTTGCCGCCTGCTCTCCATCAAGACCGGCGGCTGCCCCGAAGATTGCGCCTATTGCTCGCAGAGCGCGCACTACAAAACCGGCGTGGCGCGCCAGGAACTGATGAATCCAGCGGAAGTGCTGGAAGCCGCGACGCGCGCAAAGGCGGAAGGCGCCAGTCGATTTTGCATGGGCGCGGCCTGGCGGCAGGTGACCGACGGAAAAGAGTTCGACCGCGTGCTTGAAATGGTGCGCGGCGTCGCGGCGCTCAAGATGGAAGTCTGCTGCACGCTGGGAATGCTGACCGAGTCGCAGGCGATGCGGCTCAAGGAAGCGGGCCTGACCGCCTACAACCACAATCTCGATACGTCGCCCGAGTTCTACGGCGAAATCATCACCACGAGGGATTTTCAAGATCGCTTGGAGACGATTGCCCACGTGCGCAAGGCGGGCATCACCGTCTGTTGCGGCGGCATTTTGGGGATGGGAGAGTCCGGCGAAGACCGCATCGGATTGCTCGAGCAGCTCGCGCGACTCGATCCGCATCCAGAAAGCGTGCCGATCAACATGCTGGTGCCGAGTGAGGGAACCCCGCTCGGGGATGCCGACGAGATCGATCCTCTCGTCATGGTGCGCGTGATCGCGACGGCGCGGATTTTGATGCCGGCGTCGCGAGTCCGCCTTGCTGCCGGCCGTCGCGGGCTCTCGCAGGAGGCGGTGACCCTGTGCTTCCTCGCGGGCGCGAATTCCATCTTCACCGGCGAAAAGCTGCTCACGACTCCCAATCCGGGCGCGGATGCGGATCATCGGCTGCTCGAAAGCCTCGGCATGAGAGCCATGCAAGGCGCCTGAGATGATTGGGCGCGCGGTCGATCGGCGAATGGCGGAAGAGCTCGATTCGCTGCGGGCACAATCGCAATTCCGCACTCTCGAGACGCCCGGCGGCGTCAATCTCTGCTCGAACGATTACCTCGGGCTTTCGACCGATCCCCGGCTGAAGCAGGCCGCCCTTGAAGCCGTCGCGCGCGCAGCCGCCGTTGGTTCCACCGGCTCGCGCCTACTCTCCGGAAATTCCCGCGAATGGGAGGAACTGGAATCCACTTTTGCGGAATTCGCAGGCACCGAGGCGGCGCTCTATTTCGGCTCGGGATATGCCGCGAATGTCGGACTTCTCAGTTCGCTGCTCAAGCCTGGCGATGTCGTCTTTTCCGACGCGCAGAATCACGCAAGTTTGATCGACGGGATGCGGCTCTCCGGCGCTACAAAGGTCATTTATCCGCATGGCGATCTGCACTTTCTGGAAAACGCGCTGCGTGAGCACGCGAGCGCCGCGGGTTCCAGGGTGATCGTCACAGAAACCCTATTCAGCATGGAAGGCGACGTCGCGCCGATCGAGGATCTTTTGCGCATCGCCCGGGATCACGGCGCCGAACTCGTGCTCGACGAGGCACATGCGACCGGGGCGTGCGGTCCGCAGGGTCGAGGGCTTGCGGCGGAGCTTGGTGCCGAGCGCAACCTTCTGGCCATCGTCCATACGTGCGGAAAGGCGCTAGCCAGCGCGGGGGCGTTCGTCTGCGGCTCGACGACGTTGCGGGATTTTCTCGTCAACCGTGCGCGCACGTTCATTTTCAGCACGGCGATGCCGCCCTACATCGCGGGCCAGATTCGAGCGGCGCTCGGCCTTGCCCGCGAAGCGGACGACCGGCGCGATCACCTGCGTCGCATCGCTGCACTGTTGCGCGACGAGCTCACCGCACGCGGATTCGACGTTGGCACGAGCGCCACCCACATCGTGCCGGTCCTGCTCGGGACCAACGAAGCAGCCCTGCACGCGGCGAGTGAACTTCAGCGCGCGGGATTCGCCGTGAAGGCGATCCGGCCGCCGACGGTTCCGGCAGGCACGGCGCGGCTTCGCCTTTCGCTCACGAGCCGGATTTCGCCCGACGAAATTCACCGCCTCGTGATTGCAATGGACGCGGCGCGAAAATCGTCGCCGCACATTCCCTCAGCCAGCGCCGTGCATGCCTGACCGTTTCTTCATCACTGGCACGGATACCGGCGTCGGCAAGACCATGGTCTCTGCACTTCTCTGTGCCGCTCTCAATGCGATCTACTGGAAGCCGATCCAGACGGGAACGCGCGAGGGCACCGACCGCAAGACCGTGATGCGACTGGCGCAACTTCCGCTCAGCCGCACGATCCCGGAGACCTACCGATTCGCTCCTCCGGTTTCTCCGCATCTCGCGGCGCGGCGGGCCGGGGTCCGCATCGATTTGCGCAAAATTCGAATGCCGCGGCTCGCAGCCCGCGAGAATCTGATCGTGGAGGGTGCGGGAGGCGCGCTCGTTCCGATCAATGAAACGCAGCTCATGACCGACCTGATGAGACGTCTCAAGCTGCCGGTTCTGCTGGTTACGCGTACATCGCTCGGCACGATCAACCACACGCTCCTCTCGCTCGCGGCACTTCGGGCCGCGCGGTTGAGAGTTCAGGGCGCGGTCATGGTGGGCAAGCCCAACGCGGAGAATCGCAAGGCCATCGAACGATACGGAGAGATCGAAGTGATCGGCACTGTGCCCTGGTTAAAAAATATTGATCGCAGGGCGCTGGTGGCCGTGTTCCACAAATATTTCGACCGGCGGACTTTTCACGCATGAACCCGGACTTGCACATTTGGCACCCGTTCACGCAGGAGGCGCTCGATCCGCCGCCGATTCGCATCACGAAGACAGAGGGCGTTTATCTCTACACGGACGACGACCGTCGGCTGATCGACGGCATTTCGTCCTGGTGGGTGAACCTTCACGGCCACGGCCACCCGGAAATCGTCGCCGCGATTGCGGAGCAAGCGGCCAAGGTCGATCACGTGCTGCTGGCCGGATTCACGCATGATGCGGTCGAAGAGTTGCGCGGGAGGCTGCGCGCGGTTCTTCCATCCGAGCTCGAACACATCTTCTTTTCCGACGACGGATCGACCGCTGTCGAAGTAGCGCTGAAGATGGCGGTGCAATACTGGAAAAACGTCGGCCGCCCTGGAAAACGGTCGATCGTCGCGCTCGAGCACGCGTACCACGGCGACACCGTCGGGGCGATGTCGGTCGGCGCAGAGTCCAGTTTCACCGATCCATTTCGCGAGCTGCTCTTCCCTGTTCACCGCGTCCATTCGGCTTATTGTTACAGATGCCCCGTCGGAAAGACGCGCGCGGCGTGCGCGATCGATTGCGTGCTGAAACTGGAGCGGCTTCTCGAAGAGAAACACGACGAGATTGCCGCCGTAATCGTCGAGCCGCTGCTGCAAGGCGCGGGCGGAATGATTGTGCATCCCGTCGAGTTCCTCCAGCGCGTGCGCCGCCTGTGCACCGAACACGACGTGCTGCTGATCGCGGACGAAGTTTTCACGGGCTTTGGACGCACCGGCAAAATGTTCGCGTGCGAGCTGGCCGGTGTTGTGCCCGACGTCATGTGCTTGTCGAAGGGGCTGACCGGCGGCGTCCTGCCGATGGGCGCGACCATCTGCACGCGGGAAATTCACGAAGCTTTCGTCGGCGAAGACCGCGGCCGCACCTTCTATCACGGCCATTCCTATACCGGAAATCCGATCGCGGCGGCCGCGGGCGCGGCGAGCCTGCGTATTTTCGAGCGCGAGCCGGTCTTCGAACGAATCGAGACGATCTCCAAAATTCATTGCGAGCGGCTCGCCGCCATCCGGAATCATCCCGCCGTGGGCGACGTCCGCTCGATCGGCACGATGGCGGCGGTCGAACTTCGCGCGGACGACGCCGGCTATTCATCGAAGATGCGCCCGAAACTCTACAAGTTTTTCATCAACGCGGGCGTGCTGCTGCGTCCGCTGGGAAACATAGTCTACGTTTTGCCGCCGTATGCGATTTCCTCGCAGGACCTGCACTACATTCACGATCGCATCGCGGAGTCGCTGGAACTCTTCCAGCATTGATCCGTTGATCGGCGTTTGACACCGATTCCAGTTGAGGGTAGAAGAGCACAGCGATGAACAAAACAACCGGCGACAATTCGTCAAGCAAGCCCCTCATCGTGGGAATCGGCGGCACGACTAGGGCGGCATCCTCCACGGACCGCGCTCTTCGCATGGCCCTTGAGGCGGCCGAAAAGGCGGGAGCCCGCACGCGCATTTTCGATGGCTCATTTTTGGCGAAGCTCCCCCACTTCTCTCCGGAGGGCTGTGAGCGCAGCGAGGAACAGCGCCAGCTGGTGGACGCAGTCCGGGGCGCCGACGGTCTGATCGTCGCAAGCCCGGGATATCACGGGGGCGTGTCGGGCCTCGTGAAAAACGCGCTGGACTTGCTCGAGGATCTGCGGGAAGACAAGCGGCCCTATCTGGACGGGCGCGCCGTCGGATGCATCGCCACGGCCGCGGGCTGGCAGGCCGCCGCGAGCACTCTCGCTGCGTTGCGATCCATCGTGCACGCGCTGCGCGGTTGGCCCACGCCGCTCGGCGCGGCGCTGAACACGTCCGAAAAGATCTTCAACCAGTCCGGCGAGTGCGGGGACGAGAAGGTATCTCTTCAACTGGCGACGGTCGGTCGCCAGGTGGCCGAGTTCGTCCTGCGGCACCGCCGCTCCTGAGATCTCGGAGAAAGCCGCGGTCGGCGAGCGGCTCTGCAACACATCAACCGCCAGCCCCTAGTATCGTGGTTCAGTCGCGACACGGTCGGCGTTGATTGGAGAAACGTCATGATTGAAGCGGCCAAAAGCCTCCTCCTGATTCTCAGCGCGCTGTTTCCAATCGTCGACCCGCTGGGCGGTAGCCCGATTTTCCTGGCTATGACGCGCGAATACTCGGCGAGCGCGCGGAGAGCTCTTTCCTGGCGGATTGCGATAAACAGCTTTTTCTTGCTGGTTGGATCGTACTTTATCGGAACGCACGTCCTCTCGTTCTTCGGGATTTCGCTGCCCGTCGTCCAGGTGGGCGGAGGGCTGATCGTCATCTCAACAGGTTGGGCGCTGCTCAAGCAGGGCAATGACGATGACGCGAAGGACTTGAAGCCGAAGATTCAGCCGAAGGATCCGTTTCGCAAGGCGTTCTATCCGTTGACCCTGCCTCTGACGGTGGGACCCGGATCGATTTCCGTGGCCATCACGCTGGGCGCGAACGCTCCGCGCCATCAAGGGCTGAATCTCGTGGGAATTCTGGTGGCGATCGTCGGGTCTCTTCTGCTCGCAGTGAGTATTTTTCTCTGCTACGGTTTCGCAGATCGTCTGGGACGAATCCTGGGCCAGACCGGGATGACGGTGATCCTGCAACTCACGTCGTTTCTTCTCGTGTGCATAGGCGTGCAAATCCTATGGCACGGCGCCAGCGCGCTTTTGACCTCGCTGCCTCTGCACACGCAGTAAAAGCGAAAATGGCTAATGCAGGAGCCATGTTACGAAGAGTACCTCGCAACTCGATTGGGAAACCGTCGCAAGACCTGTTGTAGGAACAAACTTAGTCTCTAGGAACTTTCATTGGCACTCCTCTGTCGTCCCACACGAGGTAAGTGTTTCCGAAATTCAGTCGGCAAACGTCCGCGAGTACTACTTCAAAATCGGGATAGGGGAACCGAAAAACTAAGAGACGACGAGATATCTGGTTCTGCTCAGGAGTGATCGCCCGGGTA
>Ga0335077_10007301_pt1 | contig 13667 bp, 13 predicted proteins | sample Lox_Sample_31_FD_207151 | JGI IMG/M metagenome (GOLD analysis project Ga0335077, IMG submission 207151) | Soil microbial communities from Loxahatchee National Wildlife Refuge, Florida, United States - Lox_Sample_3.1 | ecosystem: Environmental > Terrestrial > Soil > Wetlands | place: USA...
CGCCATTGCCGGGAATCATGTCATTGCGAATATCCGCCTCGCCGGTCCCGACATAGATAGTGTTGGGATCGGACGGCGCCACAGCTATTGCCCCGATGCTGGAGCTCGGCCCGGGCAGCTTGCCGTCCGTGATGTTCTTCCATTCGACGCCTTCGTCCACGCTCTTCCAGACCCCGCCGCCGACCGCTCCGGCGTAAAAAAGATCAGGCCTTCCCGCCACACCCGTGACGGTAACCACGCGGCCTCCTATGTAGGGGCCGACAGAACGCCACTTGAGCTTAGCCATCAGTGATTCCGCGCTCAGCGCCCCGGGTATCTGTGCTCCGGAGAGCGTGGGGAGCAGCGCCACTGTCGCCACGAGAAACAGGAGAGGTCGAATTGCAAAAGCTGGCTCACGGGTCATCATTTCTGCTGTCCTCGCGGGGTTCTTATTGCAGCGTCCTTCTCGCGTGAATATACACCTCACGCCCGGTCTGCCGCCTGAAGCTGGCTCGACTGTCTGGAGACCGCTCAGCGCATTTCAGCGTGCAGCTTGGCAGCGCGAGGTCCGAGCGCACGGCCTATCCCCGAGCGAGCTATGCGGTCGCTCGGTGTTGTACTCGATCCGCCACTTCTCGATCGCCCGGCGCGCATGTGCCATGGTGAGGAACCAGTGCTCGTTCAGACACTCGTCGCGGAACCTTCTATTCACCTGGCCTTCGAACTCAGGGCCATATCCACCGTGATCGACAGTGGCAGCCCGCGAAGATCTCCGAGCCGCTCGAGCACTGCCACGACCCGCTTGCCGGTGATCGATGTATCGACTTCCAGCACCAGGCACTCCCGGCTGTGATCGTCCACGATCGCGAGCACGCGCATTCGCCGACCATCGCAGAGCCCGCGCAGCGCCGAGATTTGAACTCGCGACCCCTTGCACCCCATCTCCCTGATTTGCCGTTTAACGTTAAACGTTATACACTCACGCGGTGATCAAGAGCTTTAGGTGCCAGGATACTCGAAAGCTTTTTGAAACCGGCAAATCGGCGCGCTTCGGATCGATCCTCAAGGTGGCGACCCGCAAGCTTACTCAGCTCGAAGCGGCGGCAACGCTGGAGTTCCTGCGCTCACCGCCCGGCAACCGGCTTGAAGCATTGAAAGGCGACCGGCAGGGCCAGTACAGCATTCGCGTCAACGATCAGTGGCGCATCTGCTTCCGTTGGACACCTGCGGGACCCGAGGACGTCGAGATCGTTGACTATCACTGAGGCAATTGAGCGTATGACCTTCAAGAACGGAATGCGCCCGGTCCACCCGGGTGAGGTTTTGCGTGAGGACTTCTTGCGTCCGGCAGGCTTGACGGCAAATGCACTTGCAAAGGCACTGCACGTGCCTGCGCCACGCATCAACGACATCGTTCGGGGGCGCCGTGGGGTTACGGCTGACACCGCGATGCGCCTGGCACGCTACTTCGGCGGGGACGCGCAGTCCTGGCTGAACCTGCAGACGCTGCATGACCTACGCATTGCTGAGAAGGCGAATGCAAATAAGATCGAAAGGCAAGTTACACCGCTCGCGAGCACCGTCCCCTGATGCTCAACCGGCCAGCGAGCGGGACGCCATAGTGTGCCGAACGACCGGTCAGATAGGAAATGTCCGTGAAAGCATTTGTAGCCTGTCTCGCCGCGCTGCTTCTCGCGAGCGCGGCTGCACATGCCGAGAGCGCCGTCGCAGTGCCGCCGTCGCCGCCGGGTGCCATCGCGTTCATGCAGGCGCGCGATATTCTCTGGGCTGCAGCGCAGATTTTCGCTCTCGCCATTCCCGCCTTCTTCCTGTTCACGGGTCTCGGTGCGCGCCTGCGCAACTTTTGTGCGCGGCTCGTGGGCGGACGCTGGTTCGGGACGGTCGCGCTGTTTGCCTGCGCTTATCTGTTTGTCGCAGGACTCATAACCCTGCCGTTCGACTATTACCGCGATTTTGCGAGCATGCATGCGGCGGGCATGTCGCAACAATCCCTGCCGGATTGGCTGATGGGCGAACTCGTCCAGCTCGTCGTCAAGCTCGTCGCCGCCGCGCTGTTCGCCTGGGTTCCCTATGCGCTGATTGCTAAGAGCCCGCGCCGTTGGTGGCTTTATGCGACGCTTGCGCTGATTCCGATCGTGTTCCTCGCGCTGGTGATTCTGCCCGTCTGGGTTTCACCGCTCACTACCACATACAAGCCGATCACCGACAAACAGCTCAAGGCGCGCATCGAAACGCTCGCCGCGCGCTGCGGCGTGGGCCACATTCCCGTCTTCATCGGCGGCAATCAGGACACCGTGGTGGGCCTCGGGCCCACCAACCGCATCATTCTCGATAGCGACATCTACAAGACGGAGAATCCCGACCAGATCGAATTCACCGTCGGCCACGAGCTGAAGCACTATGTGAAGGGTGACAATTACAAGGCGCTCGCGATCATCACAGGCCTGATGCTCGCGGGATTTTGGCTCGCCGATCGGCTGGGCCGCGCGTGGCTGGCGCGCTTTTCCGGACCGTTCGGGTTTTCCGAGCTGAAGGATCCCGCGTCGCTTCCCCTGCTCGTGCTGATTCTGACGCTGTTCTGGCTGTGCGTGACACCGTTCTTCAACCTGTTCGCACGCCACATCGAGCATGAGGCCGACCGCTTCGGGCTCGAGCTAACGCATGAGAACCGCCCCATGTCGCAGATTTTCGCGAATTACATCACGCGCGACCACGAAGTAGCTGATTGGGACACCTTCTTTGTGATCTTCCGCGCGACCCATCCTTCGAACGCTGAACGCATCCACTTCGGCAACAACTATCATCCGTGGGACGAAGGCAAACCGCTTGCCTATGGGAATGACTGCCGGCAGCCCTGATGGACAAGGAGCGGCAAAACCGGGAGTCCGAAGCGCAGGAACCCGCCCCGTTCAGATGAGAACGACCCCTTGCACCCACAGGAAGACCTATCTGGCGACAACGGCGCGGAGCGCGTGATTCGGTATTTGCCGCAGAGCCCTGAGCCAAGCAGCCGCAACCCTGTTCACCAGCCTCAAGAGCCGGACCGAGCTGCAGCAACTGACAGAGGAGCATGACAGGTGTCTCATCCTGTGACCGGCCCGTCCACTTGCCTTCGAGCACGGCGATTTCGATCTCGATTCCGACGATGGCCCTCTTCTGCGCTTCAATATAGTCAGACGGGGCATCTGCGATCGACCAGGTCTGAGAGCGGGTCGTCTCACGCGCAGTCACCAAGGCGTCCAGTTGGGGAGTCAGCCAGTCGCTTTGGTCCCGCAACGTGGCTTTGCCTCGAGCCTGGACCATCGCGTAGTTCCAGGTGGGCACCACCTTGCCGGTCTCTTTCTTGGGTGCGTACAGAGACGGGCTGACAAATGCGTCAGCACCTCGAAAGACGACGAGCACCGCCTGATCATCAAGCTCTCGCTCATTCCTGCGCATCATCGCGCCGTCGCCAAAACAGATCGCCCACACTCATACCGGTGTCAGGGCAAGAAACGCACTCGCTTCTCGATGGTAGTGCACGAGCCTGGGGCGACGTGATTAATTCAGGCTGCCGAGTCGCATGTATCTCGGCGCAGAGATCGAAAAGGAGGAAAAGGAGATCGAGGGCACTGTCCCCAAAAAACTGTACCCCGAACTGTACCCCGGAGGTTTTCGGTCTTTTTGCAGGTTTGGTAAGTAGCTATTTTTATTGGTCGGAGCGCCGAGATTTGAACTCGGGACCCCTTGCACCCCATGGAATCCACGGGTGCAACAGCCTGCAACAGTTCGCTCTACGCTGCATGCATAAAAGCCTGTAATTCACGGCACTTGGTCGCATGCTTGCGATTGCGTTCCTTTTCACTATGATGCATCCCGTTGCAGCAAAAAGGGACCACCGTGGGACCACTCAGGAACGTTGCACGGTTGACAAGCGGTCGCGTGGAATCGCTCAAGGCACGGGACCACCGGTACGAAATTAATGATCCCTCGTGCGCCGGATTGCAACTTCGCGTCTCGGACACCGGCGCCAAATCCTGGCACTGGCGCTTCTACTGGCACGGCAAGCGGGCGCGCCTGGTGCTCGGCGTGTGGCCGAAGACCAGCCTCGCAGCAGCGCACGAGAAGGCCGAGGCGGCGCGCGCCCTCCTCCGCCGCGGTATCGACCCGCGACGCGCTGGACTCACCGTCGCGCCGCGCATAAAGCCGGACAAACCGATCGAGGGCGGACCACCGGGGCATTCAGTCGAGCATCTGGCTCACGAGTTCATGGCGCGACACGTTCAGCGCCAGCGCCGGCGGCCGGAATACGTCCAGCGGATTCTCGATGCGAACGTGCTGCCGCGCTGGGGCAGCCGCGACGCCCGTACGATCAAGCCGCGCGAAGTCATCGAGCTACTGGATGAGATCGCCGACCGTGCGCCGGTCATGGCCAACCGGGTGGCCGGCATCCTCTCGCAGATGTTCCGCTTCGGAATCCACCGTTCGATTGTCGAGACCACCCCCGTGCAGCTCCTGTACCGACCAGGGGGCAAGGAGAAGCCGCGAGCACGAGTGTTCTCGGAGGCAGAGCTCAAGGCCTTTATCACGAATCTGGACGACGCGTGCCGCTTCCAGCGCCTGCCGCACGTTCTGCGAGTCCTCCTTCTTACCCTGCAGCGGCGCAGCGAGCTCGCGCTCGCCGAATGGCGCGAGTTCGACTTCACCGACAAGACGTGGACCATACCCGATGAGCACGCCAAGGCTGGGAAAGGCCACGTGCTTCCCCTCTCCGACTGGGCTGTTACGGAGCTCGAGAAGCTCAAGGTAATGGCGGGCGGGTCGCGCTACGTACTTCCGAACGCTGACAAGTCAGCGCCGGCCGATCCCAAGTACATCACACGCAGCGTGGCCCGCTGCCTCAAGCGGTTCAAGAAACACGGGGTCGCCGCCTTCACTCCGCACGACCTCCGACGCACCGGCCGCACGGGCCTGGCGAAACTTGGCGTGAAGGTGGATATCGCCGAGCGGGTGTTGAACCACGCCCGCGAGCGAATCGAGGCAACCTACGACGTGCATGAGTACCTTGACGAGAAGCGCGAGGCTCTCGAGAAGTGGGAGAAGCACCTCGCCGCGCTGCGCGATGCGCCTCTGGCGTCCAAAGAACAGGATCGCGTTCGTTAAGGAAGGCGAGGCTCAGCGGGCCGCGGAGACATCGTGGATGCAATCAACCCAAGAGTCTTCCCTAGGGTAAAGTTTCCCGGTGCGAAGAACCTCCTCGCCCGTAGCCTTTGGCTTCTCTGGCAAGGTATCCGTCTGCCTACGTTTCTCTTGCTGGCGATTCTCGAGCCAGTCGTCGGCTTCGTCTTGGGCTCGCTCGCCTTACTCGGCGTACTGACCGCGCTCTTCTGGAGGTTTGTCGGGCCGCCGCACTTCCCGTTTCTGTTGGTACTTGGCGTTTCTCTCAGCTTCGAGCTCGTCCTCATCGGTTACCAAAAGCTCCTAGGCTTTCTCGGCCGCTAACGCACGCTCCGTACCGGGTGCCAACATCCGCGCTTCCGTGGGCTATTCACCATTTCGACCCTAAGGCGACGTCCGTCTCCGTCCGGTTTCGCGGGAGTGATTGACCATCACAGCAGCGGCCGTACAGTAAGCTCTTGCAGGGACGGAAACCATGGCTATCCAGAAGTCCACCGGAGTGACGCCGACCGAACGCATACTCGCCGACCTATGCGACCGATCGTTCCTGCGTCTATGGAGCTATCCGAATCCGTACAAGGACGATGGTAAGGAGCTCTGCGACGTCCTTGCGGTGTTCGACGATCGAGTGTTCATCTTCTTCGATCGCGAGGGTCGGCACTTCGACAATACAGAGTCTGACCTCGGTACCGTCTGGGATCGGTGGCGACGGAAGGTGGTCGAGGCGCAGATCCAGACCGCGCACGGCGCGGAGCGATACCTGCGCTCCGGCCGTGAGATCTTTCTGGATAGCGGGCTCAATTTCCCCTTCCCGCTTGAGGTGCCGAGGGACCGGATGACTATTCATAAGATCATCGTTGCGCATGGCGCCACCGAGGCATGCAAGAACTCGTCTGCAGACAATGTTTCAGGCAGCCTCGCCGTCGCGTATGGCCAGCCAATCACGAAGCCTACATTCCCGTTCTTGGTCGAGCTCGACAAGAGCAATCCCGTTCACGTCCTCGATAGCAACACACTGCCCATCGTGTTCGACGAGCTTGATACGGTCTGGGACTTCTCCTCTTACCTGGACGCGAAGACCGAAGCGATCCGTGCGCTCGACGTGATGGTGTATGCGGCGGAGGAAGACCTCCTCGCTCACTACTATTGGAATTACGACGTAATAGCGAATCGCCACGCTGTCCTTCCGAAGGATCGCACGATCAACGGCCTCTTGGTGCCCGAGGGCGGGTGGAATGCGCTAATCCAGCGTCCCGAGTATCAGCGAAAGAAACAAGCGGACAAGGTCTCGTACGGATGGGACGAACTGATTCAGAAAACAGCGCAGAACGCACTCGATGGGAGGCTGATGGGCAATGCCGACGGTTTCCGCGGCAGGAGCCCGATACATGAAATGGCGAAGGAGCCGCGCTTCTTCCGGCGTGCGATTGCCGAACGGATGGGCGCGGCGATCGCCGGCTTCCCGGACATCCCGGGCAGGATCTCGCGCCAAGTGACATTCATCCCCTCCTTCTACGAGAAGAAGGGATACGTCCTCCTCCAGCTGCGCGTGAAAGGCATCACCGACTACGACGGCGATTATCGTCCCAAGCGCCAGGCGCTTCTCCAGATTGCGTGCGCCGCAATGAAGAACAAGGCGCCCGAGCTCGAGACGATAATCGGCATCGCGGTCGAGCCGCCGAAGTTCTCGGAAAAAGTCTCGGAAGACTTCATGCTGCTCGACTGCCGCATCTGGAGCGCCGAGCAGCGCGCGCACTTTCAGCAGCTGAACGCTGACTTGAAGTTCTTCACCTCAGACTCGCTTGTCGAGGGACGCATGCACGTCCAGGCGTTCCCTGCCGCGCCCGAGAAGCCGGAAACCTGACACCGCCTACGCGAGTACCGGAGATCGACGACCGACATCCCGTTCTGAGCGGTAGCCCACGATCACTAGAGGAGTCAGCGGCCTTCAACGATGGACAGCGCTGGTACTACTGCGGATGGTATTTCTTGTAGGCGGGCAGGTCCTTAAATAGCTCGCCCTCCCGCGGCGCGGGAGGAGGTGGGCACACAGTGCGGGTCACGAGCGAGCGGGCGAACACGTCCGGAGTTCCGAGCGGCGCAGGCTCGGTGACGATGAAGCAGCGATCGCTGACCCACACGATGTATTCGCCAGTCCCAAGCCCATATTGCTCCCCTGCGTAATGTTTCGGCGAGGTGGGCGCTGAATGGACCCAGTCCGGCGCTTGCGGCATCTCGCCGAAGGCCCGTGCGCGCGGCGGCGCGATTGCCGCTCGGGCGGCGCGCTCCGCCTCGGCGGTCCAGTCTATCGAGGCGCCCGGAACGCTAATCTGGGACGGAGGTGCGGGCGGCGGTCGTGCGGCGGATATGGATGCGCTTTCGGTAGGAAATGGGGCGTGCGGCCGGTTGATTGCCGGAGGCATAGGTGCTGGGAGAGTGATGAAGGTGGTGATGAACTCTGCCGAGGGGTTGCGAGGCCAAGTTGAGGTGCGGAGCGCAAATGCCAAGATACCGAAGAGTCCTGCGTGTAACGCCACGACCACGGCGAACGCAGTCGCTTGTCGTACCGTCCCGGTGTGCGGCCCTCCCACGCAGCCCCCCTTGCCCCCGAGAGCCGATATCTGGTGGAAATGGACCGAGCTCACGCTGAGATGTTCCCGGCGGCCCTGGCGCACTCAAGTTGACAGGACGACCGCCGGGGTGCGCTACGCCTCGCGATCAGCGGCATTGGGGAAACTCAGCGCGCTACCGGGAACCTCGGCTCCCGACCGCAACCAGCGGCCTATGGGCCGGCATCGTGACGCCGGTCGCTCGCCGCCTCCGCGTTCGCCTCGATCATCTATCCCGTTCGGAGAGCGTCGACCGGTGGCAGGCGGCCGGCTCGCAGCGCCGGAAAGAGGCCCCCCAAGAGCGATGTGACAAGCCCCCATGCGAGCCCGAGCGCCCAGAGGGACGGTGCGACGTGCAGCTTGAACGCACCCCACACCCACATATCGCGGCCCTCAAATATGAGCCAGGCGAGTGAGGCACCAAGGAGTGCCCCGATTGCGCCGAGCAGCGCCGCCTCCGTGAGGACCGACACCACAACCGGTGTCGCACCAAAGCCGATGGCACGCAGCGTGCCAATCTCACGGGTGCGCGCGCGGACCGCCGCATACATGATCTTCACGACGCCGAATAGCGCACCGAGCGCCATGATGGCGCCGATCACGAACGACATGCGCGTAAAGAAAGTGGTATTCACTCCGAGCTCGCGTCGGTCGTAGTCCGTCTTGCGCTCCACGTAAACCGATGAAAGCGCCGGATTCCCCATGAGCCACGCCTCGAACGCCGGGTAGGCTTTGGCATCCACGAGCTGCACGAGCACCTGAGCAAAGCCCGCGCGCCGCCTCGCCGCCATGACGGTAATCGCATCTCCCACTAGATAGCTTTCGATGATGTCGGCCCCGCAGGCGAAAACCCCGACGATGGGCCAGCTGCCGTCCCGCAAGCGCACCTCACTCCCCGCGCTGAGGCCGAACTTCCGTGCCGCGCCCACACCCACCACGAGCTCTCTGCTCCCGGTGCGGAACATGCGTCCCGCAACGATTCTGAAGGCGGGGCGCAGCTCGATCCCGGCGGGTCCAACGCCTCGCACTTGGAGCGACCCGGCGGCGAAACCTTCGACCGGCAGTATCCACATCAGGAACTCGGGGTCGGCGAGGGGCGCCCCATCGGGCCCCCGCGCAATCCCTGGGGCGTCGAGGATCGTGCCGATGGCGTCGGGGTGGAGGCTGCGCATCTGGTCGAAGGTGGCACGTCCACCCCACACCATGGCGCGCGTCGCGTCCTCGGGCCTGAAATAAGCGCGCGCCAAACCGGCGGTCACTGACAGCATCGAGGTCAACACGCCAACGACGCATGCCATGCCGACGACGACGACGAGTGCGGTAGCATACCGCTCGCGCAGGCTCCCGATGCCGATGAGAGAGATTGCGACGATTTGACGCAGCTCGTTCATCGGCCGGTAATCACAGCAGCAACATCCATGTGCCGCAATCGGTTGAGCGGTGCCAGCGCGCTCAACAGGGCAATCAGCAGCGCCGCCGCAAGCGCCCAGCCAAACGCCGCGGGCGTCGCGTGAGTTTCTGGCAAAGCGATCGCACCGGTGAGGGCGAGATGCGCTATCAGAGCGTCGACTGCCCAGGCGAGCGCGCCGCCGATCAGGGTGGCAAGCAGTGTCGGGATAGCGGCTTCCAGGATTACCAGCAGCGCAACGTGGCTATCCCGGAACCCCATGGCCTTCAGCACTCCGAACTCGGGGAGGCGCTCACGCACAGAGTCCGCGATCCCGTTGGCGCATAGAAACAGGATCATGAAAAGTCCGGCGGCGCCTATGCCGAGACTGATCTGGCGCATATTGATGTTCGCGTCGGCCGTCTCCTGCGCGTCCGCCCTCGCCGGAACGCAGTAGAGCGCGGGAGTCGCGTTGGTGAACCACGTTTCGATCTCACGGCACACCGCGCGCGCGTTCTCCGGGCGATCGACCGCGACGCGCAGAGTCAGGACGATATTCCGCTCGTCCAGACGACCCCAGTTCTGCTGGTATCGCAGGTTTCCGACGATGGTCTCCAAAGGCCCCTCGTGCCAGCCGGGCGGGTCCGCGATGAAGCCAAGGACAGTGAAGTAATAGAGGCCGGAGCCGTCTGCGGTGCCGCCTGGACCGCTGTTCACAATCACCGTGTCACCAACGTGCACCTTGTGGCGCGCAGCCGCCGTGCGTCCGAGGAAAATGCCGGTCGGATTGAGATCGAGAGCGCGCCAATCGGCCTCACTCATCGGCAGCTCGGGCCACGCCCGGCGCATGCCTTCGTCGACGAGCATGACCGTGATCGGCGGGTGCTGCTTGTCCGGGTGGAATTCGCCCGTCCACAGCTCGCCCCCTACTGCTGTCACGTGTGGGATGCGGGCGACTTGCTGAGCATAGCCTATTGGTATCTCACCGCAGTCGAAGGCGCACGCGACAATCAGCCGGTCCATCCTGGTGTCGACGATGGCTCGCTCGTAGGCTTGATTGAGCGTGAGCATCGTGCCGAAGAGCGTGAATCCGACAGACAGCGCGAGCAGCGTGAGCAGCGACTCCGTTCGGTTGCGCCAGATGCCAGCCCAAACCAGAGGTACAAACTTCACAGCCGCGAACCCTTATGCGGCTCTCGAGGAATAGATGCCGCGACGAACGTCAGTGAGCAAGAATCCCACATGGATAACCGTGACACCGCTCCGGGGCAGTCTATCCCAAGTGTGCGGCGGCTATTTTCGCTATCCTGGATCGGTAAGCTGCATGGGCCACACGACTCGTTTAAGCGCATGTACGTCTCGTTCGGTGGGATAGATCGGTGGGTGCAGATTCGCGGTAGCATCCGGGAGTGCCCCCTCGATCGGCTCGTGAGCTTTCTCAATCCCTCAATCGATAGCGGCGTGCCAACGTGCACAGCATTTCGCTGCGATGTCGCTGATCCCCGGCACAGGTGTGCGACCCTGCCGCTGTATGCTTCGATCCACAGAGATGGCGGTCTACCATGATTTCTAGTTTTCGCCTGAAGTTCGGCCGCGCGCCAGGTTTGCCGGCAACGTCGGTGAATCCGACCGCAATGACCGTATTCGTTGGTCCCAACAATTCCGGAAAAAGCCGCGTATTGCAGGAGATTGAACAATATTGCCGTTCAGGGCAGCAGAACACAGGGATGGTCATACTTGACCAAGTCAGCATCACCGGACTCCCCGCCGCCGATATACCCTCTGCAATCGCCACGATCACGGTTCCACCAAACCCCGGCGAGCTGCAGCAGGTTGGGACTGTAATCCTCGGTAGCCGGTACGGCCGCATGGCCGTACCAGTGGAGGCGCTAACAGCCTCTCTGGCCAATCCGAGCACGAACTTACAGATCGTGTTCCAGTGGTACCTAAACCACAAAACCGTGCGACTCGACGGGCCGAGCAGAATAAGCCTGATCAACTCTCAGCCAGCAGGCGATCTCCAAGCCACCGGCCAATCGACACTCCAGGTACTTTTCCGCAAGGACACCAAGCGGCTTGAGGTGCGGCGAATCATATTCGATGCGTTTGCCGAGTACTTCGTGATCGATCCAACGAACCTTGGACACCTGCGCATCCGATTCTCAACGCGTGCTCCGGCAACACGATCAGAGGAGCGTGGCATCGATGAAACCGCCGTTCAGTTTCATGCCAAGGCGCAACCCATAGAGAATCTGAGTGATGGTGTTAAAGCATTCACCGGCATAGTTACTGAATTGATTGCCGGTGACCCGCAGGTACTCTTGATCGACGAACCGGAGGCGTTCTTGCATCCCTCGCTTGCTGCGAAGCTAGGCAAGGAAATCTCTAAGGCAGCCGTCGTCTCCGATAAGCGCGTGTTTGTCTCCACGCACAGCCCCAATTTTGTGATGGGCTGCATTCAGTCCGGTGCTCAGACAAACATTGTCCGACTCACGTACCGCGGAGGTGTCCCGACCGCACGCCTGCTCCCGAGCAGCGAGATCTTAGAGCTAATGCGGAACCCGCTCCTCCGATCGACTGGTGTCCTTAACGGCCTGTTCTATGAATTTGTTGTAGTCACCGAGGCTGATACTGACCGAGCCTTCTACCAAGAGATCAACGAGCGCCTTCTGGAGCATAAATCAGAGTGGGGAATCCCGAATTGTCTGTTCATTAATGCCCAGAACAAACAGACCATTCATTCGATCATTCGTCCATTGCGCCAACTCGGTATACCCGCTGCAGGCATCGTCGATGTGGATATCTTCAAGGAGGGCGGAACAGTTCTAAGTAACTTCCTCTCTGCCGCCAACGTGCCCGAGATCACCCGAAGCTCTTTAGGGACTTCGCGCGCTGCAATTAAGAACGCGATGGACCAGTCTGGCAAGAAAATGAAGCAAGACGGTGGAATCTCGATCCTTACAGGCGACAGTCATGCCGCGGCCCAAGACTTTATCGCGCAACTGGCGGAATACGGGCTATTCGTTGTTGCCGGCGGGGAATTGGAATCCTGGCTCAAACCTTTGGGGGCGACCGGTAAGGGGCCGGAGTGGCTAATCAGCATGTTTGAGAAGATTGGGGAAGATCCGACAAGGGCCGACTACGTGAAGCCGGCTACGGGCGACGTCTGGGATTTCATCTACAAGATTAAGCTCTGGCTGACGAAGGCTGATCGAAAGGGCATCCCGGCGTAGAGGTGAACCCGCTCGTCCGCGAGCCGGCTCTCGGTATGGGCTTATGCGGCCCTCTGCGTTCGATTTCTTCGTGTCTCCGCGGGAGCTCCCGGCCAGGGCAATGCGCGCCGATCGCAAGGGACGTTCTTAGTAGGGCAGTTGGAGTACGGGCGGGCGGGCAGGATAGCGAAGTGTCCGCGTTTGCAGCAGAAACCGTCTGACCTGCCGATCACTGAGCTCGCCGTCATCGTCAGTTACTCGTCGCCCCTCCGAGGAGTGAAGCCAATGGCTTCCCCCATCGTGCGGTCGCGAATCTCCGCGTGCCCGCTTCGGCGTTCATCGGAACATGCCCGGGAATAATTCGAGACGTTGATAGCGGCCAGCAGTGCACCGTGTTGTCCATTGGTGTCTAACAGCGTCGCGGCGAGTTAATGCTGTAAAAATAGGCAAATCCTCCTCTTTTCTTTTTTCGAAGACTGGCGTAATTCTAGCGTCTCGAACGCTTCGATCATCACGCCGCCCTGAGTCCTGAAGTTACCCCTCGAAATCTTTGTCCGTGGCTTGCCGATCCACACGACCGCTCCCGTCGATCACTGCTCGTCCCTCACCCCACGAGAAGGAGCGCTTCGCCGCGCTCGCTGCCCGAGCGGGGATTTCTGAATCCGCTCTTGCGCTGATTGCCATTCGCGACGTGCTGAATCCGGACGCCAAGCCGATCGGGGAGAGTGAGCCGCCGCCGGCGTCGGGCCCCGCAAAGGACCGGATCACGATTCGTCTCCGCCCCGGCGATGGGGCTTCCATTGCTCGGCGCGCGGCTCAGCGTGGAATGAAGCCGTCCGCTTACCTTGCTGCCCTGGTTCGAGCACATGTCGCCCGGAATCCGCCCTGGCCGGAGAACGAGCTCGCGACCCTCAAGCAAAGCGTTGTCGTGCTTGCAGGGCTGGGGCGCTTACTGGCGCAGGCGGCGAAGAGCGCATCGGGGATCGCATGCGACGACTTGCAACGCACCCGGGCCGCCGTCGCAGCCTTGGAGCAGCGGACGCACGACCTCGCCAGAGCGGCGCTGATCAGCTGGGAGAGCCGTAGTGGGTAGGCAACCCTTTCGGCTACAGAGCGACGGCACGCCGTTCCTGAGCATCTTTAGCGAAGGCCGGAGGGGCCCAGCCGGGTCCGGCGGATTCTCCGGCGCCCAGGTCGACCAGATACGACGGACCGTGAGGCGCGCGCCAGAAGTCATGGTCAAAGTGACCGGCGGGGGCAAGACGGTCGGCGCGGTCGTTGCTCACCTGGCCTACATCAGTC
>Ga0335077_10007302_pt1 | contig 13664 bp, 17 predicted proteins | sample Lox_Sample_31_FD_207151 | JGI IMG/M metagenome (GOLD analysis project Ga0335077, IMG submission 207151) | Soil microbial communities from Loxahatchee National Wildlife Refuge, Florida, United States - Lox_Sample_3.1 | ecosystem: Environmental > Terrestrial > Soil > Wetlands | place: USA...
GAGTCCGGCGAGCGCATGGGCGACGATCGCCACAGTCGTCATCGTCACGAGCACGAGGCCGACCGACACCAGCGTGACGCCGCGCAGGTTCTGCCGGATATCGGCGAGGTTCGCGAAGAACGCCGCGCTGTAGACCAGAACCGGCAGGAACACGACGAGCACGACGTTCGGGTCGAGCTTGACCGCCGGCAGACCGGGAATGAATCCGAACAGCGCGCCGCCGATTACCAGCACGATCGGGTAGGGGATCGAGAACCGGCGAGCGAGTGCGCCGAGTCCGGCGATCGCCACGAGCAAGCCACCGATCAGCAATTCCGCTTTGCCCACGTTCGGAGTGTGCCTCACGGCGCCCGGGAACTGAGACGATCTCGCCCGTGCTCCGGCTGCCCGACGATTGGGTGTGGGACAGCTGGCTCGCCGACGACGGCGAGCGCTACCACCTGTTCTTCCTGCGCGCCCCCCGCTGGCTTGGCGAGCCGCATCTCCGGCACACCGCTGCGCGGATAGGCCACGCGACGTCGAGCGACCTCGTTTCCTGGGAGGTGTGTGCCGACGCGCTCGCGCCTGTGGCCGGGCGGTGGGACGACCTCGCGCTCTGGACTGGATCGGTGGCGAGAGGCGACGACGGTGTCTGGCGGCTCTACTACAGCGCGCTGTCGACGGCCCGCGGGCTGGGCGTGCTCGATCAGCGGATCGGCATGGCCGAGTCCGACGATCTCTTCACCTGGCGCCGAGCGGGAGACCGGCCGCTGATCGCCCCGGACCCACGGTGGTACGTCACGCTCGATGTTGGAGCGAGCGACACGTGGCGCGATCCGTTCGTGTTCAAGGATCCGGCCGGCGACGGCTGGCATATGCTGATCACCGCCCGTGCAGCCGGTGCGCCGCGGTTTTTCGACGGGGTGGTAGGCCACGCGCGTAGCGCCGACATGGTGACGTGGGAGGTTCAGCCGCCGAACTGTCGGCCGGGGGCGGCCGGCTTTGGCGAGCTCGAGGTCTCACAGGTACGGGTGGTCGACGGCCGACCGCTGCTGGTGTTCACTTGTCACCCCGATCAGCAGAGCGCTGATCAGGTGACGGCGTTCGGCCGCTTCTGCACCTGGTCGGTCGCCGGCGATTCGCTCACCGGTCCGTGGGATCTTTGTGATGCCCGCCCGTTCCGGGCCGAGCCGACGCTCTGCGCTGCTCCACTCGTCCGCCGGCGCGACGGGGACTGGGTGCTGCTCGGGTTCCGCAATGTGGAGCCGGACGCGCCGGCGCGGCTCGAGATCGTCGATCCGATTCCGGTTGCTGTGCGCGACGGCGAGCTGATTGACCTCAGGTAGCGTCGTGGAAGATGACCCCGAGCGCGGTCCGCTGCCCGCGCGTCACGGTGGACACGCCGTGGCGCATGCCGACACGGTGGTAGCCGCTCTTGCCCCGGTTCGGCCGTGTCGCCGTCGGGAAGATCACGAACGCTCCCTGGGCGGGCTCGAGCACGTGCGCCCGGCTCTGCGCGCGGGGACGCTGCTCGAGCAGGATGAACTGCCCGCCTTCGTAGTCCTCGCCTTTGCGCGAAAGGATCGTGAGCACCTGGAACGGGAAGAACACGTCGCCGTAGAGGTCCTGGTGGAGCGCGTTCCAGTCCCCGGGGCCGTAGCGGAGGATCAGCGGTGTCGGGCGGGTCTGGCCCGCGGCGTGGCAGCGCCGGAGCAGCTCCTCGTGCTCGAGCGGGAATGATGGCCCGTCGCCGGGCAGCAGCTCGGCCCAATGATTCGCGATCGGCGCCAAGTGCCGATAGAAGGACGCGCGCAGGGCGGCGATCGGGTCCGGCAGCGGATGGTCGAAATAGCGGTAGCGCCCGTCGCCGAACCGGTACCGGGCCATGTCGATTGTGGAGCGGAAGCGGCCACCATCGAACAGGTCGGACAGCTCGTCGCACTCGTCCTCGGTGAGCACGGGGACGGTGACGGCGTGTCCTGCGTCGTCGAGTTCGGCTTCAAGCCGCTCCCAGTCGAGCGCGTCGACCCGGGCTCGGATGTCGGTGGCGAGGTCGATCGTGGTGGTCATCGTCGAGTCCTCCTGTCGCGGATGTCTCGGTGAAACGGTCGACACGGTCAGCGTGTGAGATCAGCCGCTGATAGCGTCCGCCCATCGCCGGCTACCGACCTCAGAGCGAGAAGACAGGCCTCGACAAGGCGTTGCAGGCGCTCGCAGCGACACGCTTCGGCGGGTGGCTGTTCGTCAACGTGTTCCCAGCGATCGACCGGCGGTTGCTCCCGCTCACCCGGGGGCGCGTCAAGGTCGCGATGGGTCAGCCGATCCTGCTCCTCCACACGGTCGGGGCGCGATCCGGGGAACCGCGGACGACGCCGCTGCTGTACACGCCTCACGACAGCGGCTACGTCGTCGTCGCGTCCAAAGCCGGCGCGGCCCACCATCCTGCCTGGTACCACAACCTGCGCGCGCACCCAGATGCCGTCGCGGTCGAGTTAGGCGGTCGCCGCACCGCCGTCCACCCCCGTGTGGCCGAGGGCGCCGAGCGCACGGAGCTGTGGGAGATCGTCAACGACAACTACACCGGCTACGCCACCTATCAGGGGCGCGCGGGCGACCGCGTGATCCCCGTTGTCCTACTCGAGCCGGCGTGATCGCCGGCGCCCGCCGGCGCCGGGGTCATTCGACATCCATCCCGCACACGAGTCCGCCGCGTAGCGCGTAGACGTGGGTCCCGCGGCTCTCGTTGACCAACTTCCCGTCGAGGGCGCGCACGACCTGCTGAACCTCGACCGCGATGCGCGCGTCGGGTCTGCGGGCGAACGAGATGGGTTCGACACGCGGATCGATCTCGGCCCACTGACGCGTCCAGTAGTCACGAACCGCTTGCTTGCCGTGCAATCGCCCGCCTTCCCAGGCGTTCGGCCAGTCGACGTCGTCGGTCATCGCACCCAACAGCTGATCGATGTCGCGGGCATTGAACGCGACGTACAGGGCGGTGAGCTCTCGCTCGTAGTTCATCTTTCCGTGTAGGCCGCCGGGCAGCCGCCAAGCGCGCGGAGTCGCCGGCGGTACACCTGCATGTCCGCGTGATTGAAATCGCTGTGGGTCTGCGTGCGAAGGGAGACGACGTCCTCGCGGTGGTACGGGCTCGACAGACTCTCGTTGTGCCCGATCACGTTTTTGATTTCGACGTGGAACCGGCACCGGAGCCACCGGACAAGCCGCAGGTCCGATGTCATCTGGGCCCGGTCGTTCATGACCTCGGCGTCGGAGTAGCCGACGTTCTCGATCCCGATCGCGGTCCAGTTGAGCCCGACCGTGTGGCGGCACATCGTCCCGAGCGAGACGAGTTGGTAGATCCTGCCGTTCCGGTCGATCACGAAGTGCGCGCACGTATTCGGCAGCTCGTGTAGTTCGGGGTCCGGGACGTCCGAGGCAAATGTGTTCCACGTCGATTGGAACGTCGGTGACTCCGTGTAGTGGATCACGATCACGTGTGGATCGATCAGACGCCAGGTGGGCTTCATGAAGCTGCCGTAATGGCGGCGGACGTACGCGACCATCTGGGCCTTGCGCTCGGGCCCGAACGGAATCGGGTCCCAGGTGATCGGAGGCTTGCGCGGCGCCGAGATGGGTTGTGCGCTCGCCGACGCGTGCCGAGGCATCGTCAGAAGCGCAACCACCGCCCACAGCGCGCGAACCGCGAGAAGCACGTCTAGGACGCTAGCGCTATCTCACGAACCAAAGCGTCCCCGTGTTCGTATCACGACTACACCGAACTACCTCAAAAGGGCAGACACGATCAGGGGCAGAAACGATGAGCGACAACAACAGCATCCATTTCCCCGGCGAGCCGATGGTGGAGTGTCCATCCTGCGGTCTCCCGGCTGAGATCACCGACCGCTTCGTCTTGGACGGCGCTCCCGGCCCGGTCGAGCACGTCAAGGTTGTGTGCGTGACCCGCCACTGGTTCACGTTGCCTGTCGACCAGCTCGCCGCGTCCTCGGGGGTGGAGGACCTCCGGGACATTCCGTACACCACTCCGGGCTTTTCCGTCTAGCGGTGTCGGGCGTGCGACGGCAGCCTCCGGCGGCGCTCAGACTTCGTCGCCGCTGGCGCCAGCCGATGCTCCGGTGATCAACCGCGCGCCGCGGCCGTGCGTGACGAAATTGAAAGCCCAGCGGGTGAAGACGAGGATGCGGTTCTCGAACCCGACCAGGTACCAGAGGTGGACGAGCACCCAGGTGAGCCAGGCGATCGAGCCGCTCAGATGGAACGGCTTGATGTCGGCGACGGCGGCGCCCCGCCCGATCGTCGCCAGGTTGCCCTTGTCGTGGTAGCGGAACGGCGGGGTATCGCGGGACTCGAGTCGGTCGTGGACGACCTTCGCGACGTAGCGGCCCTGCTGCATGGCCGTCGGCGCGACCCCCGGGTACGTGACGACCGAGCCCTTCGCGCCACGGACCCGGACCATGTCGCCGATCGCGAACACCTCGGGATGGCCCGGCAGGGTGAGATTGGACTCCACCGTGACCCGCCCGGCACGGTCGAGCTCGGCTCCGCTGAGCTCGCCCAGCCTCGCCCCGAGCTTCGACGCGGTCACGCCGGCGGCCCAGATGACGGTGCGCGTCGGGATGCGCTGGGTGTTGCCGCTGCCGTCGGAGACCGTCACGGACTGGTCATCGATCCCGACGACGGTCGAGCCGAGCATCGGCGTGACCCCGAGCCGCTCGAGCGACCGTTGCGCCTTCGCCGACAGCGAGGGCGGGAAGCTCGTGAGTACCCGGTCGAGGGCCTCGATCAACAGGATGCGGCCGTTGCGCGGATCGACCGCATCGAAGTCCAGACGCAGCGTGTCGCGGGCTAGCTCGCCGATCTGGCCGGCCATCTCGACGCCGGTCGGTCCGGCCCCGACGATCGCGAACGTCAGCCACGCGGCGCGTCGATCGGGATCGGGCTCCATCTCCGCGGCCTCGAATGCGCTGAGAATCCGGCCGCGCACCTGGATCGCGCTCTCGAGTGACTTGACCTCCGCCGCGAACTTCCTCCATTCGTCATGACCGAAGTACGAATACGCCGAGCCACCGGCCACGATCAGCGTGTCGTAGGGGACCGACGCCGGCGCCGTGACTTCGCCGACCGAGTGCAGGTGGACCTGGCGAGCCTCGAGATCGATATCTGAGACCTCCGCCAGCATCACGCGGACGTTGCTGTGGCGCTTGAAGATCGCCCGGAGTGGATAGGCGATCTCCCCGGGACTGAGCGCACCGGTCGCGACTTGGTAGGTCAGCGGCTGGAACAGGTGGAAGTTGCGCCGGTCAATCAGCGTGACCTCAACCGGGCCGTGGCGGAGCTTGTCGACCGCCTGGAGGCCGCCGAAGCCCCCGCCGACGACAACCACGCGATGTTGGCCCGTGGATGTACTCATCCTGCCGGAAGGTACCGGGGTCTCGCAGGCGTCCGCTAGCTTCACCCACCACCACGTACCCGTCGATAGGTGAACACATCATGCCTACCAGGCTTTACGCGCTGCTTGCGCTCGGAGCGGCGACCGCTCTGCTCGTGTCCTCAGGTTCCGCCGCGGCGACGCCGGGGCACGCCGCCAAGCTTTCGCCGCCAACGATCCACGAGTCGTTCACGCCGCTCCCGTGCACCGGCGCGCCGGCGCAGCGCACGACGCTTCAGATGGAAGGCTGCGCCGAGCAACAGATCCTCGCGAGCGACAAGCAGATCGACTCGCTCAACCGGTCGATCTTCGGCAAGCTGTTCGACGCCGCTGCTCGTCGCAGGTTCATCGCGGGCCACAACGCATGGCTCGCCTACCGCCACGCGTACTGCCTGAGCGCGTCGGATGTCTACGAGGGCGGGACCGAGGCCGGCGTGGTCTTCGCCGACTGCGTCGCCAGCGTGAATTCTCAGCACGTCAAGAATCTGAAGGGTTTCCTGGCCGATTTCGGTTAGGGTCGCTTTCACGGGCGACGCGATGCGCCGCGAGGAGAGCAAAGGGGTGTAGAGATGGCGGGCGAGCAGAACATCGAGACGGCCAAGCGCGGCTACGCCGCATTCTCGGCGGGCGACGCCGCGGGCGCGATGGAGGCGCTGGCCGATGACATCGAATGGATCACGCCTGGCAATAGCGCGATCAGCGGAACGCTGCACGGCAAGGATGCGGTCGGCGCTCTCTGGGCTCAGTTGGCCGGGAAGGGGTTCACGACCACCCCGCAGTTCTGGTTCGCTGACGACGAGCGGGTCGTGGTCCTCACCCACATAACGGTCGCCGGTGGCGAGGCCGACGTGGCGGACGTGTTCACGTTCCGCGACGGCAAAGTGGTCAAGTTCCAGACCGCGGGCGATACCGCGCTGTTGGAGCGGGTTTACGGTTCGAAGTGATTGGCGCGTCGTGCCCCGTTCAGAGGTGCGTGCCTGTCTTGACGACCTTCATCGTGAACTGCGAGTTGACGCGGGTGACCCCCGGTAGCTCCGCGAGCTTGTTCATGTAGAAGCGCTCGTAGGCCTCTGTGTCCGCGACCCCGACCCGTATGATGTAGTCCGGGAGGCCGAACATGCGGCGGCACTCGAGCACCTCCTCGAACGCTCCTATCTGCTCCTCGAACGCCTCGACCGTCTTCCGGTCCTTCAGCGAAAGCTCGACCAGCACCGACACCTCGAGCCCGCGTCCGATCGCGCTCGGTTCTATGTCCGCGTGGTAGCCACGGATCACTCCGGTCTCCTCGAGCGCGCGGACGCGGCGCAGGCACGGCGAGGGCGACAGGTTCACCCTGGCCGAGAGCTCGACGTTCGACAGGCGGCCATCGCGCCGGAGCTCGTCGATGATTGCGCGATCGATCGGATCCATAGTCGAATATTGCCAGATCTGGGCGGATACGGGCTCGATTCGCATCCATCTGCCGTGCTAGTCGCGAGACAATGCCTCCGTCATGTATTCCGGAGATCCGATTGTCCGAAACGCGCTGTCGATCGGCGTGGCTACGGGCGTTTACGCGGTGTCGTTCGGCGTGCTGTCGGTCGCCGCCGGGTTCAGCGTCGTGCAGACCTGCGTGATGTCGCTGGTGTGCTTCACGGGGGCCTCGCAGCTTACGTTCGCATCGGTGATCGGCGCGGGCGGCGGCATCGCCGGCGCGCTCCCGCCGGCGCTGCTACTGGCCGGGCGGAACACGCTCTACGCCTTCAGCCTCAGGGGAGTTCTGGGCGGCACCGCGTCCAAGCGCGCGCTCCGCGCGCAGGTCGTCGTCGATGAGACCACAGCGATGGCACACGCTCAACCGACACTGGCCGCGAAGCGGCGAGCCTTCGACCTGACCGCGGTGTGCCTGTTCACCGCCTGGAACCTCGGGACATTGGTCGGCGCGCTCGCCGGGCGCGGCCTCGGCAACCCACGAGACTACGGCCTGGACGCGATGTTCCCGGCCGTGTTCCTGGCGCTGCTGGCCCCGCAGCTGCGCGGCCGCGACGCCGTTCGCGCCGCGCTTGCCGGCGCGCTCATTGCTTTGGCGCTCGTGACCATCACTCCCGCTGGCGTGCCGATCATCGCGTCCGCGCTGGGTGCGGTCCCGGTGTTGCTCGTCGCGGGACGGAAGCGGAAGGCGGTCCGACGGTGAGCTGGTGGCCGGTGGTCGCGCTGTGTGCGTCGGCGTACGCGCTGAAGGCGCTCGGGCTCGTGCTCGGCGAGCGGCTCGACCGCGAGGTGTCCGAGCGGTGGTCGCTACAGGTCGTCGTGGTGCCGGTACTGACGGCGCTGATCGTCATCCAGACGTTCAGCACCGGACGGCATTACGCGCTTGACGCCCGCGCGCCGGCGCTGGCGGTGGCGGCCGTGCTGGTGTGGCGGAAGGCGCCGTTCGTGCTCATCGCCGTCGCCGCCGCGAGTACTGCGGCCTTGCTCCGGGTCGTCTCATAGACCACTTGGGCGCGCAGTCGTTAGGGTGCCGTCCGTGATCGCGAAGAAGTTTGGGATCTTCGACCACATCGAGGACATCCCCGGGACGCCCACGAGCCAGTTGTTCAAGGATCGGCTGACGCTGATCAAGATGGCGGATGAAGCCGGGTTCGCCGGCTACCACCTCGCCGAGCACCATGGCAGCGAGCTGTGCATGGCGCCGGGTCAGGAGCTGTTCATCGCCGCCGCCTCCCAGGTCACCGAGCAAATTCGCCTCGGGCCGATGGTGAAGCTGCTCCCGATGCACCACCCGATTCGCATCATCGAGGACATGTGCGTGCTCGACAACCTCACCGGGGGCCGCCTCGAGTTCGGCGTCGGCCGCGGCGCGGTGCCGATCGAGCACTACTGGTTCAGCCAGGACTGGTGGGAGTCGCGGGACCGCTTCACCGATGTGCTCGGAATCGTCGAGCACGCGCTCGCGACCGGGGAGATCTCGAGCGAGAACAGCCGCTTCTACGACTTCCCGACGATGCCGATGTCGACGAAGCCGCTCCAGGACAGGATCCCGTTCTGGTATCCGGGGAGCCCGGTCACCGCCGGCCGCCACGGGATGAGCCTGATGTGGCCCGGGAAGATCAACGAGGCGGCGTACGAGCAGTATCTGGCGACGTGGCAGGCCCACAAGGGCGACGATCTCCGCTTCGACGGCCCCGAGTCCGAGCCCCGGGTCGGGTACAGCATGCTGCTGGCGATCGCGCCGACGGAGGACGAGGCGCGCGACATCGCGCGGCGCGGCATCGAGGGCCTCGTGCGCCGGACGCACAACGCCCACCGCTTCGACCACCTGAAGCTAAACGAGCAGGAGTGCTACGACGCCCAGGGCGCGCTGCGGGCGATCCACGCCAACATGGAGCCGGCGATCGAGATCGGGTCGGGCACCCCCGCGCAGATCGTCGAGCGTGTGGGCGCCCTGCTCGACGACGGAATGGCCGACTACGTGTGCTTCATGTTCCCGACGGGAGATATGACGTTCGAGGAGTCGAGGCAGACGCTCGAGCTCCTGATCGGCGAGGTGATCCCGCAGCTCGAGCCCTCGCCGGCGGGCGCTTGGGAAGGAACGGTGAAATAGTCACTGTTTCTTCCCAAGGGCCAGGGCTCAGGCGCTGAAGATCGCCTCCGGCAGGAACGCGGCGACGATGTACTGGCCGGCGTCGACGATCTCGGAGATCTTGAGGTCGACGACGAGGCTGCAGAGTAGATAGGCGTCCTCGCGGCCGAGGTGGTACTTGGTCTCGATGTGGTCGATCATCGCCCGCACGGCGTCCTGTGCCCCGGCGTAGAGATCGCCGCCGACGCCGGTGGTGGCGTAGAACGGCCCCGAATCGACCCGCGGGGTGAGCGACCCGGGCGTCCGAAGCTGGGGTCCGCGGATCGAGCGGGCCCGCTCGAGGGTGAAGCGCAGCGCAGCGAACATCGGCGCTTCGAGACCGGTAACGCACACCTCGCCGTCCCCCTGCGCGCCGTGGGCGTCACCGCACGAGAACAGCGCCTGCTCGACCTGCACCGGCAGATACAGCGTCGACCCACGCGTGATCTGCCGAATGTCCATGTTTCCGCCGAAGGTGCCCGGCGGCATCACCGCCTGCGCCCTCGCGCCCGTGGGGCACACGCCCATCGTGCCGAAGAACGGCTCGAGCGGAATAGCGATGTCCTCGCGCATGTAGGCCACGTCCCCGCGCGAGAGGTCGAATGTCCGCAGATAGGCGTCCGGGAAGTCGTCGGGCAGGAGGCCAAGGCCGGGGAGCACCGCGGTCCAGCCCCAGCCCTGGGTGTGGATGTCGAGAACCTCGATCGCGAGCGTGTCCCCGGGCTGCGCGCCGTGGATCCCGATCGGTCCGCACAACGGGTAGACGCGATTCCAGTCGAGGCCGGCGATCACGCTGGTGTCGGAATCCGGGCCGATCTGGTTATCGCTTACATCGCGCGTCCAGACCACGACCGTGTCGCCCGAGTCGATGGTGAGCACCGGCTCGTTGCCCGTGTCCCACGTGAAGTGGACCTGTTCATCGGGCAGGTGATGCGTTCGCGGCATCGCTGCGACCTCCAAGCTCGGTTGCGGCCTTACTACTTGCGGCCTTACGGAACAACGCTATGCCATCGGTCCGAGCTCGTGCAAACCAGCCACGAGCTCGGACCTGGCGTGTCCTCGCCGGCGTCCTGCCGGCGCGTCCTGCCGGCCCGCAGGTCAGCGGCGCGGCAGCTTGGAAGGGTTGACCCTGGTGACGTAGAGCAGCTGTACCGCAGGCCGGACACGAGCCCGCCGCTCACGATGCGCAAAGAAGCCGGCGACGCCGAGGAGCGCAACCAGGGATGACGCTGCGTTCAGGATGAGGATCGTGGTCATGGCGAGGTCTTTCCGAGACAACCACAGGATCTCGCCCGCACCGAAGAGCGAGCTCGCGGAATCCACACAAATCCATAAGAATCCGGGCCGCCGGAGTGGGCATCGACCCGATCGCCGGGCGCCGGGTGAGGGGTCAGGCCGGCGCGGCGGGCGCCGAGCGCCGGGTGCAGGTGAGGGTGACGGGTCAGGCCGGCGCGGCGGTGCTCGCGCGGAGGATCAACTCGGCCGGGATCGTCTCGCGGGTCGGGCCGGTCGGGCCGACCTCGATCTCAGTGAGGAGCAGCTCGAGGCTGCGCCGGCCCAGCTCGATGAAGTTCTGGCTCACGGTCGTGAGCGGCGGGCTGAAGAACTCCGCCTGCGGCGTGCCGTCGAAGCCGACGACGCTCACATCCTGCGGCACCCGGCGACCGGCGTCAAACAGCGCCCGCAGCGCGCCCAGGGCCATCTGGTCGCTCGCCGCGAAGATCGCGGTGACGTCGCTGCGGGAGGCAAGGCGGGACGCGAGCTTGTATCCCGATTCGGCACTGCAATCGCCCACAAGGGGCAGCGGCACCACCGCTCCGGCCCCGAGCAGCGCGTCCCGCCAGCCCGCGAGGCGCGGTCCGGGACCCGTCCGGTCGGTCGGTCCCGCGAGGTGAAACACCGTGCGGTGACCCAGGCCGAGCAGATGACGAGTGACCGCGGTGGCGGCGCCGTAGTGGTCGACGGCCACCGCCGGCAGTACGTCCTGCGGACCCGGTCCGACGGCCACGAGCGGAGTGTCGCCCAACATCGCGGCGAGCGCGTCGACGGTGGCGGTTTGCGGAGCGACCGCGAGGATTCCGTCGACCCCCAAGCGCCGCAGCTGTGCCACAGCCGTTCGCACCGAGCGGCGACTGGGGACCGGCACATTCACGATGCTCACGAAGTCCCCCGAGTCACCCATCGCGTGCTGGATCCCGCGCACCGCGGGCGCCGTGCCATACCCCGCCCGGTCGAAGCTGAGGACGCCGATGATCCTCGAGCTGCTTCGAACCGGCCGTGTCGCTCGCGGCGTGAGATATTCGAGCGTAGGCGTTGTCGGTACCAAGAAAGACCTGCGGACACCGCGACACGGCTCGCGCCCCGGGACCCGCTCTCCTCTCCGTGCCCGACCGCTGCGGCATTAGACTGCCCGGCGATCGAGAATGTTTTGAATCGATGCAAAACATATACCCAGCGTCATATCCGGTGTCAAGAAAGTCGGTGATCCCGCAACGCGCGGGACACAACGACATTCGGCGCAACAACTTGGAGGTCGTCCTCCGGCACCTGTCAACGGTCGGCCCCGACTCGCGTGCCGGGATCGCGGCTCGCGCCGGACTGACCCGGGCGACTGTGTCTCGACTGGTAGCGGAGCTTCTCGCGCTCGGGGCCGTACAGGAGACCGGGCGCGATGGCGGCGGTCGCGCCGGCCGTCCCAGCACGCGCCTGGAACTGGGGAGCGGCGTCGTCGCGATCGGAACCGAGGTGAACGTCGACTACCTGTCCGTGTTGGTCATCGACCTCGCGGGCCGCGAGGTACTGCGCGAGCGGCGGGCGTTCGACGCCAGCGTTGGGCCCGATGCCTGCATCGCCGCCCTGACCGAGCTGTGCCGGGCCGCGCGTCGTCGTCTGGCCTCGCGCCGAAGCCGACCGGCCCCGGTGGTGGCCGGGCTCACGGTCGCAATCCCCGGGCTCGTCGATGTGGCCGCCGGTGTCGTCGCCGAAGCGCCGAACCTGCGCTGGCGCGATGTCGCCGTCGCCCGGCCGCTTCGGCGGGCGCTGCGCCTCGGCGCCACCCCCATCCACGTCGGCAACGACGCAAACCTCGCGGCGATCGCCGAATACCGGTCGGGCGGGTTCGCGGGGACGCCGAACCTGGTCTACATCACAGGCGAGGTTGGGATCGGCGGAGGCATCATCGTCGGCGGTCAGCCGCTACTCGGCACCCGTGGGTACGGCGGCGAGGTCGGCCACATGAACGTCATGCCCGATGGGCCCCTGTGCGGGTGCGGCCGGCGCGGGTGCTGGGAGGCGTGCATCGGCTTGAACGCGCTCCTTCAGTCCGCGAGGCAGCGTCCGCGGGGCGACACCCCGCCCGAGCGGAAGATCGAGCCGCTGGTCAAGCGGGCCCGCGCCAGGGAAGCGCAGACGCTCGAGGTCCTGGCAGAGCTCGGCCGGTGGATCGGGGTTGGCGCCGCCAATCTGGCCAACGTGTTCGACCCGCAGGTGATCATCCTCGGCGGCTACTTCGCGGACCTCGGGGACTGGATCCTGCCCGCCGCTCAGGACGCCCTCGAGGCCGGGACGCTCGCGGGCGCCGGCGAGACCCCGCGGCTGGCGACGTCCACACTCGGGTTCACCGCCGCCGCGCAAGGAGGAGCGATCCACGCCATCGAGCGGGTGATGTCCGATCCGACGACGCTACGCGCGCTGGCCTAGCAGGCTCGTCCGCAAGTTATGTGGCACGGTCCGCTAGCCCGACCACATCCGGATCTTGTCCGCGAGCACTGGCATCGGCAGCGACCCACTGTCGAGCACTGCGGCGTGGAAGCCGGGAACGGTGAACCTCGGACCGAGACGGACGATCGCCTCATCCCGCAATCGCAGCAACTCGCGCTTGCCGATCAGATACGAAAGAGCCTGGCCGGGCATGACGATGTAGCGATCGATCTCGCTGGCCAGGAACGCCTCTGGCATCGGGACGTGATCCACCATGAACCGACGGGCTTGCTCGCGGCTCCAGCCCAAGGCGTGCAGACCGGTATCGACGACCAGACGCGCGGCCCGGTGGAGCGAGGCAGCCACCGATCCGAGCAGGCCCTCGGTGCCGCTGTAGAGGTTCATCTCCTCAGCCAGCTGCTCCGCGTAGAGCCCCCAACCTTCAGAGAAAACCGCCAGGCTGCGCTGACGCTGCATCGGTGGCAGGTCATCGAGCATCTGGATCCGCGAGAGCTGCAGGTGATGCCCTGGCACGCCCTCGTGGAAGGCGACGACCTCGAGGTCCCATCCTGTCCCCGCCGTCGGCCGCTCGAGGTTGAACCAGAACGTGCCTGCGCGGCCACCATCCAGCCTTGGCGGCGTGTAGTGGGGAGGCGTGCCGCTCGAGGCGACGACGGCCGGCATCGCCGTCACCTCGCAGGGCGGAGGTAGCGGCTGGGGAAAGAACTTGCCGGCGCACGCCTCGGCACGGCGGATCGCCGCGGTCGCGGCCAGGATCGCGTCGGCTCCGGTCCGGCTTGCCGCAGACGTGCGTGAGGCCTGATGGATGTCCGCCAGCGAGCCCAGCCCGAGTACGCTGCCGAGCTCGAGGGCGCGCTGCTCGAGCGCCGCGATCTCCTCCAGGCCGATCCGGTGGATCTCGTCCGGTGCCAGCAGCAG
>Ga0335077_10007304_pt1 | contig 13660 bp, 13 predicted proteins | sample Lox_Sample_31_FD_207151 | JGI IMG/M metagenome (GOLD analysis project Ga0335077, IMG submission 207151) | Soil microbial communities from Loxahatchee National Wildlife Refuge, Florida, United States - Lox_Sample_3.1 | ecosystem: Environmental > Terrestrial > Soil > Wetlands | place: USA...
CTTCTGGCACCAGTCATTCACCTGCTTGAAGAAGCTGTTCGAATAGAGCTCGCTGACCACGTCCAGGTAATCGCAGCGAACTTTTTCGCTTTTGGCGCCGATGTCGTGGTCCAGCGCGGGCAAGAGCGGTTCGAGATCGTAGCCCTTCTTTTGCCGGAAAGTTTCAAACAGGCGTGGAGTCCAGGCCAGTTTCCCTCCGTAGCTGCCTTCGTGATCGGCAAAGGTCGCGGGCATGGCATTGCCGAAGTACTGGCCGTACCGGCGGTAAAACTCCTCGTAATAAATGTCGATGAATTGGCGCACCGCATCAGGGTTCATCAGATCGACCGTGCTGCCATCCACGCTTCGGGTCGGCTCGAGAACATACACGATGACCGCGCATTCGCCTGCGGGAGGGTCCCAGAAAAAACTGCTCGCTCCTGGTTCAAATGGCAGTGTGCGCAGACTGCCGCCGTCGATGCGATCGGCGCTCAGGCGCTTGCCTGAAACCGCAAGCGCGGCGCCCGCTGGCAAAGCGATCTCCACCCGCCCGGGGCCGTGCACGGTGCTTTCGACGGGACGCAGACGACGCATCCGGAACTCTGGGTTCGCTCGAACCACCCGGCTTTTATTGCTGCCCGGCATCCAATCGTCACGAGCCTCGCCCGAGGGCCATTCGAATTCATCCACCATGCAAAGAGAAAAACCGTTCTCGCGCGAACTCTGGAGGGCCGATCCCACTGCCTGCCACCACTCTTCCGACAGGTAAGGGGTCTCCAGCCCGTGGCGGTTATGAACATAGGCGCCGTAAACGCCATGTTCGACCATCTGCCGGATTTGCCGTTCGATTTCCTTGGCATCCAGTTTTCCATTCCAGAACCAGAATGGACGGATGCTGTGCTTGCGATCCGGGTCCCGGAATGCCGCATGGAGTGCTTCGAGCGAAGCCGATGCCGGCGGAAGCAACGCCGACAGATGCGCCAGACTCCCGAGGCAGACTTCACCAATGCCGGTGCCGGCCAGGGCGAGAAAATCCCTTCGAGAAATCAGGGCCACAGTGAAACCTCGTGCAACGCGACCCTGTTCTGTGGTCGGCGAAGTGGATATGTAGTTGGGGGATTCAAAATGCAGAAGGTCATTTTGAGCCATTCTGAAAATTGTGACCACGTATGCCGTGTCGTTGATCAAGAAATTTGCGTGTTGATTGTGATGGCCGACTGGACAAGGCGAGCGTGAGTACAAGCAGAAGCTGGTTTGGACGGGTCATACAAGGCCTAGCATTATACAGATGGCCGGTGGAAGGATGCATTACCAAAACGACCTGCGGTGTGGCGAGCGACCCGCGTTCAAGAGCCCGGAACATCGTTGCCGACCGACACAAGTTCGGGCCAGCCTGGGACGCATTGCAGAAAGCCGTCGACGCAAGGAAGCCACGATCAGAAAAATACTGGCATAAGTTAGAGATCGGGGTTGCCCCCATTTTTGGGGTAGAGCCCGTCTGACTCGCGAGGTAGTCGTCGCCGATAGTCCAGATCATTATCCCGCCGAGGCCAGACTCGGGGCCAAGATGGATTCGACGCAGAGGCCGCACCCTAATGAGCTAAACTGTTTTTAATCGGAAGCGACGCAACGTACATGCAAGGTTCCACGTACTCACCATTGACTGGAGTCTTACAACATGCGAAGAACGCTGGCGTTTGTAGTATTCTTCTCAGTCCCCCTTGGCGCTTTCGCGGCCCAGCCGCAATCCCCCGAGCCTCCGGCAGATCACCCGCAAGCGCAGGAACTGACACCCCAGGTGCTGGGAGAAATGCTTCGCTCAGCCACCACATTTCACGAGCTGGTCACGAAGATGAACCTGAGCAAATCGCTCGGTCCGGATCAACACGTATTGGGTCCTGACGGCCAGTATCACCACCCCATGCAGCGCACGGCCGCAGTCATCGGCGCGGGCGCGGGGGCGGGCGCTGCGATTGGCGGGATGACACACAGTACGAACGGCGTGCTGATCGGTGCCATCATCGGGAGTGCCGGCGGGCTGATCGTAGACCAAGTCATGCGTCACCGGGAGCAGATGCGGGCGAAGGCCACATACGACCTCGGCGCCGGAAAGCTCGCCCGATCCGCGTGAACTGCAGCATCGTTAGCAGGACCACGACCGCCGCCGCGAGCCGGTTCCGTAAGCGTCAGTGAGTCGCCCGATTGCAGGCGTGTTGCTCCGCGCCGCACTGGCGAAACATCGGAAGCCTTGGCTGGGAGCTTTACGCCCGAGCCTTTTTCCGATCTCAGCGAGCGTGGATCGTTCCCGAAGTGAGCAACAATAGACGCTATGCAGACTGGAAAGCGGGTTGGCGGCCGCACAAAATCCGCCAGGAGCTCGTTTAGAATTCTATCCGTCCTCGCCATGGTTACGGTCGCTATTACCGCGCCGATCGCCGCCCAGGAGCATGATCATGGGTCAACCGGGGCTGAGACGGGCAACCCGCCCGAGCAACTCGGCAAAGTGCACTTCGAAACCTCCTGCGCGCCAGCAGTGGCCCCGAAATTCGACCGAGCGGTCGCGCTGCTCCACTCCTTCTGGTTCCCGGTAGCGATCGACGCATTCAACGATGTTTTGAAGGCTGACCCTGGCTGCGCGATAGCGTATTGGGGCATCGCCCTTAGCCAATGGGGAAATCCGTTCGGAGCCAACAATCGCACACCACAAGCCCTGCAAGGCGGCTGGGCAAGCGTGCAGACTGGACTGGCGCTTGGCCCGAAGAGCCCGCGGGAGCGCGAATACATCAGCGCGGTGGGTGAGTTATACAGGGACGGAGCGGTCACGGACCAGCACAGCCGCGTCCTCAATTACGCCAAGGCGATGGAGGATCTCGCCGCTAAGTACACGGCCGATTCGGAGGCCCAGATCTTCTATGCGCTGGCTCTGGATGGAACCATCCTGCCCACGGACAAGACTTACACGGTCCAGTTCAAGGCCGCGGCTATTCTGGAGAAACAGTATGAATTGCAGCCGGATCACCCCGGCGTGGCGCACTACATCATTCACACCTATGACGTGCCAGCGCTGGCGCCGCGCGCGCTGGCGGCCGCCCGTCGCTATGCCCTCATCGCTCCGTCCGCTCCCCATGCGCTTCACATGCCCTCGCACACCTTCACGCGGGTGGGCGACTGGGAGGCGTCGATCGCTACCAACATCCGGTCGCGAGACGTTGCGGTCGCGGCCGACGCCATCGCCGACGCGTTGCACGCATCCGACTATATGGCGTACGCGTACCTGCAGACCGCCCAGGACCGGGCGGCCAAGCTCGTATGGGATCGTGCCCAGGAAATCAGCCGCACGCACAGCGGAGGAAACGCGTGGGCGATGGCCGCAATTCCCGCTCGCTATGCCATCGAGCGGAACGATTGGGCCGCGGCGAAGGCTCTCGAAGTTCATGTCTACCCTTCGATGCCCCATGTCGAAGCGATCACGCATTTCGTGCGGGCCTTCGGCTTTGCACGATCCGGAGACGCCGCGTCCGCGGATAAGGAAATCGCTGAGCTCGAAAGGTTGAGGAACCTGGAGACACAGATGAAGGACGTCTACTGGACGGAGCAGGTCGAGATCCAGCGTCTGGGTGCGAGGGCCTGGACGGCCCTCGCGGAAGGCAAGAACGATGAAGCCCTTTCTCTAATGCGGTCGGCAAGCCAGAGAGAAGATGCGACGGAAAAAGCAGCCGTCACCCCGGGACCGCTCAAACCGGCGCGCGAGCAATTAGGCGAAATGCTGCTGCTTGCCAATCAGCCAGCACAGGCTCTGAAAGAGTTCGAAGAGACCCTGACCAGAGAGCCCAGGCGGTTCCGGGCAGTTTATGGAGCAGCGCACTCGGCCCAACTCGCCGGCGACCGCGTCAAGGCGCGCGGCTACTATCAGCAGCTCGTCGAGATCTGCAGGGCCAGCGATACGAAACGCGCTGAACTTCAGGAAGCGCGCAAGGCCGTCGCGGAGCCGGGTACGGAGCAGCGCTAAGCTAAATGGGCACTACAATGTAATGAACCAGATTTCGCATAACGGCAAGAATGCGAAATTCCGACCGGGAATCGGAACGTGAAATAACATGACGAGAGCTGAAAACGCCCAAGATTTCGAGGGCACCAGCGAAAACACGAAGGTCGTGCGAACCATCTCGAATCGCGTGTGGCGGGCGCGGTTGCAGGCAGCAGGGGGGCTGGCCGTTACGGAAATTTGATGAGGGTTGGAATTTACGCAAGCGTCTCCACGATTGACCAAAATTGCGAACTGCAGCTCGCGGAACTCCGTGAATACATCCGGCGCCACGGCTGGGAGAACGCGGGTGAGTACGTCGATGCCGGCTGGAGCGGTACCAAGGCAAGTAGACCCGAGCTTAACCGGCTAATGGGGGATGCATCGCAACGGAAGTTCGATGTGATCCTCTGCTGGAGGTTGTATTGCAAAAACGATCCGTCCGGTCCAAACCCAACCAACGTCCTGTATCGATGGCTCAGCTTTTGGATCGAGAGTTTCTCGGATGAACTGAATCTGTCCAACTACATCCCCTTCGGCAACCATCTCACGTGACCTTTCCGGATCATGTGCAGAATCTCGTAGCCTTGAACCGTTCGCCACGCTCCGTCGAATGATCGAAATCCCTGGCTGGCATTCACCCGGCGCTTGATCCCTCGATGGTCGTATTCCACAACATTGTATAAATATGAGCAGGTTCGACAGCGGCACCGCGCCCGACGGGGTAACGTCCACCGTGATCACGCGTCCTACCCGGCCACAAACGAGCTGATCTGGTCCGGCGCAATCAAGAGATCTTCTATCGTTGCCACCGATTCGTCGAAAAGATCAGCGATATCCCGGCGGTGTTCAGCGCGCAGTACGGACTGTTTCGGAGTCTGCTCACGACATTCTTCATTTTGGTTCTGATCGCCGGTCTGAACCTAGCGCCCGGATCATCGGCAGCCACGTTGAGATACTAGATATCCAGGTCTTCTTCTTACTGGTCGGCAGGCGCAGAACCATCTTCGGGAAGCATTAAGGGACGCTTCCCTCAGTTGTTGGCCGCTGTTGCGGCGGGGACGTGACATTATCGAGCCGAAGGCAAGCACCAAGAGGACTAACGGACGATCAGATTGGCGTGCGTGGGTGAAAATGCCACCGCGCAAATAGCTTTCTTAAGCTGCTGATGATCGGTGACGATGGTCTTCGAGTGCTGAAGGAAGAGCTGTGGTCCGCAAGAAGTCGCCGCAGCCGCAAGTAGCAGTTGTGTGGGGGGTTTTCGGGCGTGCGATCCTGGAACGTTCATGTGCCTCTTGGATGCTTGGCTGAAGGCGCTCCGCCATTTGATCCGGACAGCGTTCCGCGTGCTTCTGGATTTTCTTCGATTGGTCCTGATGACGTGCCGGTCCCGGAGCGCCGTGGAGGCTGAGAACCTGTTTCTGCGCAAGCAGCTTGCCTTGTTTCAGGAGCGCAAAAACAAAGCCCACCGGGCCGACGATTCCACACGCTGGCTCATGAGCTTCCTGAGCCGGTGGTTCGACTGGCGCAACTCTTTGGTCGTGGTCAAGCCCGAGACCCTGATCCGATGGCACCGCAAGGGGTTCCGTCTGTTCTGGCGGTGGAAGTCCCGGCCAGTGGGAAGGCCCCATCTGCCGAAAGACATCCAAAGCGTTGATCCGCCAGATGGTGTGAGAGAACCCGACCTGGGGAGAGGAACACATCGCCAGCGAGCTAAAACTGAAGCTGGGCATCCGGGTTTCGCCGCGCACGGTTGGCAAGTATCTGGCCCAGGGTCCCCGCCGAATGCCCGATCCAGGCCAGCGCTGGCTCACCTTCATACGCAATCACGCTCAGGCGATGGTGGCTTGTGACTTCTTCGTCGTAGTCACAGCCAGATTCCGTATCCTTTATGTATTCGTTCTCATGGAGCTGGGGCGGCGAAAAATCCTGCACGTCAACGTCACCGATCACCCCAGCGCAGACTGGACCCAGCAGCAATTGCGCGAAGCACTCCCTGGTGATCATCCGTTCCGCTTCCTCATCCACGACCGGGACAGCATCTTCTCCCAGCAATTGGATCAGAACGTAGCCGCCATGGGGGTGCGCGTGCTTCGGACGCCGCCGCAAGCGCCCCAAGCAAATGCCGTTTGCGAGCGCCTAGTCGGAACGATCCGTCGGGAGTGTCTGGATTTCCTCATTCCGCTGGGACAGCGACATCTCAAGCACATTCTCAGCCGTTGGGTACGCCTTTACAATCACGGTCGCGTTCACATGAGCCTGGGACCGGGTATCCCGGCACCACTTTATCCCTCGCCACCCCAAACGGAGCATCGACAACGGCTTCCGCAAGGCCATCGAGTGCGCCGCAAAGCTGTGCTGGGCGGACTGCATCACGAATACTGGTTGGAGAAAGTCGCGGCATGAACGAATACGCAATTTTTGCGGACCACAACTGATTGCGCTGCTTTGGGAGTGATTGAATCAAGTACCCAAATGGGCAAGATCGCCACGTTCACCCACGGCATCAGAAACGCCCCGTTGCTGATGGTTGGCAGGTCAAGCGATAGCTCCCCGCTGATTCCTGGTGTCACCGTTGCCAGCGGGTGGATCGTCGGCGACTTGGACAAAGCTCGGATGCGGCTGGTTTGCAAAGCCGTTTCCGTGAAGCTATGGAAGAGTGGCGCGTAAACCGACAGCAATCCGAAAACAAGCACTCGTCGGGATCGAGACCGTTCATTCCTTCGGTCGTGCGAAACCGATTGTCTTTCGATGCGCGCGTTCTAGCCCCGAAACGCAGAGCAGGCATGGGCAGGTCACGAATCGGTACGCCTGTCGGTACCTCAAGCGCGATTATCAAGTTATGACCGAGCTTACGAAACTGGGGCCTTGCTCCCGATGCAGCAAATCCACCCTTTGCTTGGTTCCGTAATGACCTGAACGTCTGAGTAACCGGCATCCGTGAAAAGTTCGCGATGCTCCTCGACGCTGAGGAGCGCCATACCAGTTTTTTTAGAGTATCTCTCCGCAGCTTTTGAAGTGAAGGCCTCTGCTCCCTTGTAGACTTCCGCGATGATGATCAGCCTACCACCGGGCTTCAGGACTCTCAAAACTTCGCGCAGATCCGTCGGCAAAGCAGGCCACCAGAAGTGCGTTTCGACCGCCGTGATGAGATCAAAGGCGCCCTCTGAAAATGGCAACCGGGAGACGGACGCCTCCCGAACCTCAACGCGTGCAATATCGATCCATTGCTTGTTCGTTCGCATGGCCATAGCCACGCTCTCCGTCGAATGATCGATGCCATAGATCTTGCCTTGAGTGGCGATTGCAGCCAACTTGCTCACGGTTCTGCCTCCGCCGCAGCCTACATCCAGGATGATGTCCTGTTTCCCTATCGAAGCCTGCGATAAACCCCAATCTGTAACCTTGGAGTGGCGCGCATTCATATTCCGCAGAACCAATCGTCCCAGCCATCCAGTCGGGTTCTGGCATTGATTTACGCGTGAGTCTCTTCCGGTCATATCGGTTCACCCAGCCAACGAAATTCTACGCAGTGGGCCTCTTGATTGGCAACAACGGCCCCAGATGGATATGTCTTTCATGCGTTGGTGACCGACCAGGCGGCCGCGATCTTGGCATCCAAGCACGACGGAACCGAGTCCTCGCCTGCCCGTTCCAATACTTGACGGTTGGTCGGCTATTATGTCCGTGGCGCGTTATCCAGGACTAGCTAACGGACCCGCCCGGATTCACCTTCTGCGGGACGGTTCGCCCCCAGTTCGATGTCCAAATGATAAAATCGCAAAAAGTTCTTTTGGAGCTGATGCGTCAAGGGAGGACAATCGTGGATAACTTTCTGAGGTTGGAGCTCCGCCACACTGGAGAAGCCCTGCGGATGTGCCGCGTGCGCGACTCGCAGGGCCAAACTATTTTGGCGCTCGATGGTTCGTTGCCAGCGCGAGCGGACGGCCCGCCTCTTCACATACATTTCCATGAACGTGAGGAGATCATAGTAAAAGCGGGAACACTCGGAGCACAAATTGGAAACGAAAAGGCTGTTGTTCCGACCGGGGGGACCGCAGTCTTACCCGCTGGGGTCGTTCATAAATGGTGGAACGCCGGAGATGATCTATTAGAGTTAAGTGGCCGGGCAATTCCAGCGAATGACTTGGATCGCTACCTCCAGGCGACATTTGCGGTACTTAACGCCAGCCCGTCCGGTAGGCCGTCGATCTTCTACATAGCACACGTAGCGTGGCGGCACCGTCACACACAGGCGCTCGCGATGCCTCCACGAGCCATTCAGCGTGTGATTTTTCCTCTCATTCTTTTTGTTGGGCGCGTCCTGGGCAAATACCGCGGATCGAGCTGGCCCGGTTCGCCCGAGTCGTGCCCCGGTGCTCCGCTTGTGGACGCTAACGCCTAGAGAGGGCGGAACTGCTCGTAGCCGCGCTATTTTTCTCTAAAAGTCATTTTGAGGTGGTTGCCGATATAGCGCCTGGATGGTCGGCCACTCCAAAGGTCGGATTCGCTTGCTGCGGTGGCCGAATCACGCGCAACTCGGACCGGAGCATATTGGCTGCCGTATAAACGACAAGATCGGAATCGAGCCGGCGGGCGACAGCAAGATTTCCGTCGAGGACTTCGCCGTCGCTATGATCGACGAGTTGGAAAAGCCCAGCCACGTGCGGCAGAGATTCACGGTCGGCTATTGACGAGTCTACCGCGTATGGGCAGCCCATTTAGGAATATAAAGGCAGGCAAGCGATGAGTTCAGAAATCGGAAGTTCGGCGACGGCCAGGATGCCGGTCCTTTTCATCGGGCACGGAAACCCGATGAATGCGGTTCGCGATACGCCCTTCACCCGCAAGCTCCACGAATTGGGCAAACGGCTTCCCCGACCCAAAGCCATCCTCTGCATCTCCGCGCACTGGATGACAGGGGGAACGTGGGTGACTCATATGCAGAACCCCAAAACCATACATGACTTCTACGGGTTTCCACAGGAGTTATTCGACATTCGATACCCGGCACCCGGCGACCCCGGCACTGCAGAGCGCATCAGCCGGGGTTCATCAAACCCGTCTATCCACCCCGACAATGAAATCTGGGGCCTCGACCACGGGACCTGGTCGGTCCTCAGGCATATGTATCCGGCGGCGGATATTCCTGTGCTGCAGCTCAGTCTCAACATTATCGAAGGACCGGAATTCCACTTTGCGCTCGGCAAGAAACTGACGCACCTGCGCGACGAAGGAATCCTCGTCGTCGGAAGCGGCAACATCGTCCATAACCTGAGGCGAATAAATTTCGTCGATGATGCCCGCCCTTTCGACTGGGCAATCGAATTCGATGCCTGGGTGAAGCAGCGCGTCGAAGACCGGGATTACAACGCCATCGTTCACGACGCTCACCAGTCTCAAGCGGGTAAGCTCAGCATCCCCACGCCGGACCACTGGCATCCCTTCCTTTATACGCTCGGCGCGGCGGATAACGCCGAACCGCTGCGGTTTGAATATGAGGGCATCGAAAACGCGTCAATCTCCATGCGGTGCCTGAGTTTGGGCGCGGCCTGAGTGGGAAACACCATGAGCAAAGGGGCACTCGCAATTTTCACGATGCTAATGCTGGGGGCACTTGCCAGCCTCTCGTGCTCCAGGGCGCAAGAAGTCCCGCAGGCTGGTTCCATTATTCCCGCAAATATGCCGCGTGTGGGCACGGTGGACGAGCGTTTCCAGTCTTTCAATGTAGAAATAATTGAGGTCACCGGCGGCAGATTCTGGAAGCCGTTTAAAGATATCGAGGCGGCGCTGAAGGCGTGCCAAAAGTCCGCTGACGCACGCGGGGCGACACCCGCTGGCATGGACCCGTCGTTCTACGAGCCGCGGGGGCCCATAGACCTTAGCAATGCGCGGTTGCGAAAACTGGCGGCGGCTCTCGGACCGGCCTATATGCGCGTGAGCGGCACCTGGGCGAACACGACGTACTTCCACGACGCCGATACGCCGCCGCCCGCAAAGCCGCCCGCAGGGTTCGGCGGGGTCCTGACGCGTACTGAATGGAAGGGCGTTCTCGATTTTTCGAAAGCCGTGGATGCGAAGATCGTGACCTCCTTCGCCACGGGACCGGGCACACGCGACGCGCAGGGCAACTGGACGCCAAAAGAGGCGCGAAAGCTTCTTTCGTACACAAAGGCTGAAGGGGGCAGCATAGCCGCAGCCGAATTCATGAACGAGCCGACGGCGGCCGCCATGGGAGGAGCGCCCAAGGGCTACGATGCCAACTCTTTTGGACGCGATTTGAAGATCTTTCACCCGTTCATAAAAAACGCCGCGCCCGACATGATCCTTCTCGGTCCGGGTTCGGTCGGCGAAAGCGTGCCGCTGGGCAATGCACTAACGGCTGGCTCGATGCCATTTCTGAAGTCAGAGGATCTGCTGGCGGCTTCCGGACCGGCGTTCGATGCGTTCTCCTATCACTTCTATGGCGCAGTCTCGAACCGGTGTGCTTCTATTGGCGAAGGAGCTACGACAACACCCGAGGCTGCTCTCTCCGCCGAATGGCTTTCCCGCACGGACACGGCTGAGGCGTTCTATCAAAGATTGCGCGACCGCTTCGAACCCGGCAAACCTCTCTGGGTAACGGAAACGGCGGATGCGGCCTGCGGCGGAAATGCCTGGGCATCTACTTTTCTCGACAACTTCCGCTATCTCGACCAGTTGGGACGCCTGGCGAAAAAAGGCGTCCAAGTGGTGATACACAATACGCTCGCATCGAGCGATTACGGGCTGCTCGACGAGAATTCACTCACGCCGCGGCCAAATTACTGGGCCGCGCTCTCATGGCGTAAGCACATGGGCAGTGTCGTCCTCGATGCCGGAGCAACACCCGCTCCCGCGTTACAACTTTATGCGCATTGTTTGCGCGGGCAGGCGGGCGGGGTCGCGATTCTCGCGATCAACACGGATCGCACTTCCGCTCATACCCTTGATATGCGTGCGCCGTCAGAACGCTATACCTTGAGCGCGGAGCACGTCGAGGACGCGGCAGTGCGGCTCAACGGCAACGAGCTAAAGCTAGGTCCGCTTGACACCTTGCCGGAAATGAACGGAACGTCAATCAACGCAGGCGAGGTCACGCTGGCGCCTGAGACCGTCACGTTCTTCGCCGTGCCAAGCGCCAACAATCCCGCTTGCAGGCAATAGAGGAGACAGGCAGGTGATATTCGCCTTGTTTTGTATTCTGGAAAGCAGAAGTTATGGTGCGATGCGCACGTCAAGAGCAATGTCGAGCGACGAGGGTTCAAGGTGAAACTGTCCTACCTCTTCTCAGGATTTGATGCGGGATTGACCGGGCGATTAGCCCGTGGCTTACTAAGAAGCCCTGGCGTTTCCCGGCGATTTGAAAACCTCGAAGCCGGTTACGGTCAGACCTGCTCCGGCTGAACGTTTTAGTCTGACGGAGATGCAACATCATGACGAAACAGCAATCCGAGAAAGTGCTTTCAAGTCTTGACAGGCTCCTGCCGGAACTGGAGCCGTTATATAAGGATATCCACGCTCATCCGGAACTCTCCATGCAGGAAGTTCGGACGGCAAAACTGGCGGCTGACCATCTTCGCGCCGCCGGATATGACGTGACCGCTGAGGTTGGCAAGACGGGCGTGGTCGGACTCCTTCGCAACGGCGAAGGACCAACCCTCATGCTGCGCGCCGACATGGATGCCTTGCCCGTCAAGGAAGCGACTGGGCTGCCCTATGCAAGCAGCGCGACCGCGACGGATCGCGAGGGAAAAACCGTGTCCGTGATGCACGCTTGCGGCCACGACATGCACGTGACATGGCTGATTGGCGCCGCCACGCTGTTCGCTCGAAATCGTGATGCCTGGCACGGCACACTCATGCCGGTATTCCAGCCAGCCGAGGAGACCGGCGAGGGAGCGCAGGCGATGATCGACGACGCGTTGTTCAGCCGTTTTCCCAAGCCGGATGCCATTCTCGGCCAGCATGTGATGGTTGGTCCGTCCGGCTTGCTCAGCTCGCGGCCCGGAGTCATTACCTCGGCTGGAGACAGCCTCCAGATCCGGATGTTCGGACGGGGCGCCCATGGTTCAATGCCGCAGGCCAGCATCGACCCTGTTGTCATGGCGGCTGCAACGGTTCTCCGGCTCCAGACCATTGTGTCGCGTGAGATTGCCGCGACGGACTCTGCGGTCGTTACCGTCGGTTCACTCCAGGCCGGAACGAAGGAAAACGTCATACCCGACGAAGCCATCATCAAGCTCAACGTCCGGACGTTCGACGAGGCGGTCCGCTCGCGTGTGCTTGCCGCCATCGAGCGTATCGTCAATGCGGAGGCACAGGCTTCGGGCGCGCCCAGAAAGCCGGAGATTACGGTGCTCGATCGTTACGCGCTTGTGCAGAATGATGCGGCTGCCACGAAGCGCGTCGGCGAGGCTTTCAAAGAATATTTCCCGGCCGACCGCGTTCAGGAAACGCAGCCGACGACGGCGAGCGAGGATTTCGGGTGCTTCGGATCAGAATGGCACGCGCCGTCGGTGTTCTGGTTCGTGGGAGGCACCGATCCAGAGGTGTATTCGAAAGCCAAAGCCGCCGGCAAGGTCGGCGACATTCCCACCAATCACAATCCCCGTTTCGCACCGGTTATCCAACCAACCCTGAAAGCCGGCGTTGAGGCAATGGTGGTTGCTGCGCAGGCGTGGCTATCGGCATGATGCAGACAGTGCCCATCGATCCTCACGTGGCCAATACACTGCTCACCGCGTTCGACCTTGCGGGGACCTTCGTTTTTGCGCTCAGCGGCGCGACCAAGGCCGTCGAGCACAAGCTTGACCTCTTTGGGGTTCTCGTACTGTGCTTTGCGGCGGGAAACGCAGGCGGCATCGGCCGGGACATCATGATCGGAGCCATTCCTCCTGCTGCGATAAACGATTGGATATATCTCGCCGTTTCCGTCCTCGCTGGCGTGATTACTTTCTCCTGGTATCCGTTGATAAACAGGCTGAGCAGCCCGGTTTTGTTATTCGACGCGGCCGGGCTCGGCTTCTTCGTCGCAGCGGGCACGGATAAGGCTCTTGCGTTTCACGCGGGTCCGGTCGCGGCCATTCTCTTCGGCACCCTGACCGGGATCGGCGGCGGAATGGTGCGTGATGTATTGGTACGGGAGATCCCGACAGTGCTGCGAACCGATATCTATGCTCTCGCTGCTCTGATCGGCGCAACCGCAATCGTTGGCGGACACGCGCTGCATCTGCCATCCTATCTGGCAGCATCCATCGGCGCCGTACTTTGCTTCGGCATTCGCCTCGGGGCCATGCACTACGGCTGGCGGCTTCCGGCCGCCAAGATGCCTGGGCGACCCACCTCGAAAAGCTAGAGGCTCTCAAGAGTTAAATTTGTGCCGCAGGCCGGGGTCTTTGCAACACGGTAGCCTGCGGGCAATCGATGTCGATGGCCACTGGCGGGAACAGTTACCTGAATCGGTTCGGGAAAACCAGGCCCCAAGGCCGAATGTGGTCTGTGGCGATTGTAGTAGGTTATGAATTCACGAAGGATGCGCTTCAGATGCCGCGTTAGGCCGAAGCCGTTCAGTGCCGCATCAACCTCGGACGAGAAAACACTGTCACGGTCGTGGAGGAGATAGCGATGGCCAGATTC